>OBLW0100002002.1_pt1 | contig 16734 bp, 10 predicted proteins | sample 1520161 | NCBI WGS metagenome assembly OBLW01 (sample SAMEA3539309, study PRJEB22396) | soil metagenome | biome: tundra; feature: field; material: soil | place: USA | collected 2010-05 | depth 0.15 m | reverse complement strand
GGCTTCCGTTCGCTGTACCAGCTGGATGTGGCGCGGCGCTACGACGCGGACTATATCGCCCCCACGGGGACCGAGGTCAAGAAACCGCGGCCCATCTTCGTTGCCATCTGGTATCCGGCAGCGCCGCTGCAAGACAAGGCGATGCTCTACCGCGACTATTTCCACGCGGTCTCGGTGGATTCGGCGGTGGCCGAATTCGCCCAGCGCCTGCGCAAGTTTACCCGCGACACGGCCTGCCGCTACATGACGGGCAAGGAGTTCGAAAAGCTCACCGACGAGGAGCGCGCCGCCTGGGACGCATTACTGGCCACGCCGGTCTTCGCCACGCTGAACGTGCCCGCGGCGGCGGGACGGTTCCCGGTGGTGATCTACCATCCGGGATTAGGCGGCACGTTCGACGATAATGCCGTGGCATGCGAATACCTGGCGAGTCACGGATACGTGGTCTTGAGCAGCGGCTACCAGGCGGCGGATTCCAGCAGCCTGCCCATCGACGGGGACCTCGGGACCTCGCTGGAGGACCTGAATTTCGTGCTGCGCTATGCGGCCACGCTGCCGTTCGCGGACCTCTCCAAGGTGGCGGCGATGGGGCACGACTACGGGGCGCAGGCCATGCTGGCGTGGCGTGCCAGGAGCGATTCGGCCGTGGACGCCGTGGTCTTTCTGGATTCGAGCGTGGAGTACCGCCCGCTGGACGACTTCGCGGACTTCAAGGCGGCTTTGGAGCGGAACCGGAATTCCACGGTCCCGGTGGTGATGTTCGGCGACCGGCGGCGGAATCCGCGCTTCGCGAGCTTCGAGGCGTACCTGAAGTTTGCCGCGCACTATGAGGCGTCGGTGGACGGCCTGGAGCACAACGACTTCGTGAGCCAGGGCGCCATGGGGAAAAGCGACGCGGTGCGGCGCAACTATGAAGCCATCTGCGAGGTGATTCTGGGTTTTCTGAACGGGCATTTGAAAGGCGACGCGGAGGCGCTGAAACCCTTGCGGGCGGCGGCGCCGGGCGGTCTGCTCCAGTTGGCATACAAGGAGCCGCGTGCGGCTCCGCCAACCAGCGCGCAGGTGGTGAAGATGTACTCCGGGGAGAATCTGGCGGCGCTGGCGGCCCTGGTGAAGGAGAACGATGCGGATCTGGTGGTGGACGCGGCGACGCTGCTGTTCGATGACGGACGAAAGTTGGAAGCGGTGAGCCTGTTGAAGTGGGCTGCGCCCTTGCTGCCGCGATCGTCCGAAATGCAGCGCGCGTTGGGGGCTGCCCTGCTGGTGATGGGAGACAAACGGGGGGCGCGCACGGCGTTCGAGAAGGCGCTGGAGTTTTTGCCGGAAGACGGCAGCCTGGATGCGGGGCAGAAGGCGCGGACGAGGAAGGCGGTGGAGGAAGGCTTCAAGGCACTACTCAAGTGACTAGCGCCGCTTGAGGGCTTCCAGTTCCTCCGGAGTGCGGGGCCAGTCCTGGCGGAGCAGGCGGGAGAGCGCCCGGTCGGCCAGGAGGCGGCCGCCAGTCTGGCAGGAAGGACAATAATTGGTTTCATTGGACGCGTAGCGGATGCGCTGGATGGTGCTGCCGCACCGGGGGCAGGGACGGCCGTACTTTCCGTGGGCGGCCATTTCCGGGCGGAACGCCGTCACCTTTTCCGGAAACTTTCCGTTGGCCTGGGCGCGCAGGCGGTCCAACCATTCGGCGAGGACCTCGCGCGTTGCCGCGTGGAGGCGCACGGTATCCTCCGGCGACAACCTGAGTGTCATGGCGACGGGGCTGAGGCGCGCGCGGTGCAGGATCTCGTCGGAGTAGGCGTTGCCGATACCGCTGAACAGGCGGGGATCGGTGAGGGAGCGCTTCAGGGTGTGGTTTGCGGATTTCAGGGCGGCGGCGAAGGCCTCGGCGGAGGCTTCCAGAGGTTCCAGTCCGGTGGTTTCCGGGGCCGCATCGAGCACGTGGATCTGGGCGCGGTGTTGGGTGCCGGCTTCGGTGAGGGTGAGCGTGCCGCTCTCGAACTCGAAGGCCGCCAGCGGCCTCCGCCGGCCATTCCAATGCAGGCGGCCGGCGATCATGAGGTGGATGGCCAGCCACAGGCCGTGATCGAATCCCAGTGCGATGCGCTTGCCGGAGCGGCGCACCTCGGTGACGGCGTGCCCGTGGAGAGCGGCCATCGGCGGTTCCACCGAACGCAGCAGAAAAGGGCCCCGGATGACGGCGTTCCGCAGGCTGCTCCCGGCGATTCGGGAGGCTAAGGACTCCACATAGAGTTCAATGTCGGGGAGTTCGGGCATGGGGCGATCCGGCCGCCATCATACTACCTTCCGATAGCCCCAGTGGGCTATCCAAATTCTCCATTGAATCCCATGGGGCCAGTCCCTAAACTCGGCTCTTGCGTGGGAATCCGCCGTCACTACGCATACATATTATGGCGAAGATAACCAAATCGAAAAGGCGCAGAGGCGCCGAGTTGCTGGAGTTCACATTTACTCTTCTGCCCTTGATGATGATGATCATCGTGCTGCTGGACGCCTCCTGGGCGATCTTTGTGAAGAGTACGCTGGCCTTCGCGGTTCGCTCCGGGGTTCGCCTGGGCATCACCATCACCGGTACACAGGCCACGGCCGCGGGGTCGGACCTGACGACCATGGTCAAGGCAAATGTCCAGAGCAACGCGCTCGGGCTGCTGGCCGGGCCCGCCGGACTGGCCAAAATCAAGGTGAACTACCTGCAGCCGCCGGCTACGGGATCGACCGCGGCGGCGGTGGACGTTTCCGGTAATAGCGACGGCAACAACCCGCTCAACATCATGGAGGTTTCGATCCAGGGTTTCTCGCTCAAAGCACTGATTCCGCGATTTTTTTCGTGGAAAACGGCGGTCGATAACAGTTCGACCAGCATCAGCGCGGTGGCCGCCGACCTGATCGAGCCGTCACGCGACCCGCCACCCATCGGTGCCGCGCCATAGGAGGCCAGCCATGAAACGCAACAGGTCGCAAGGTGTCGCGATTATCGAATTCTCGTTTGCCATGCTGCTGATCGTGCCGCTGCTTCTGGGCACGATCGGGTTCGGTCTCCGGTTGATTCAGCAGATGCAGACCATCCAGCTGGCGCGCGATGGGGGCCGAATGTTCGCCCGAGGTCTGGATTTTTCGCAGCCCGGCAATAAAACCATTCTGGCCACCGTGGGCTCCGGCGTCGGGTTGCAGACCGACGGCACCGGCAATGCCATAGTGATTCTGACCCAAGTCATTTACGTCGATATAGGCCTGTGCCAGGCGGCAGGCAAAAGCCTGGATGCAGGCGGAAACCCGATCAACTGCCCGAACTACAAGCAGTGGGCCTTCGCGCAACGTATGGTGATCGGAAAAACCAGTATCGACACCAGCGGCCTCGGCAGCCCGTTGACCACCGGGCCGACCCCGGTGACGGTGAATGCCACCACGGGAAAGATCTCACTATCCGATCAGGTCAACAACGCGGGCGACAGGGCCTCATTCAGCGCTATGGGAAACCCGTTTGTCGCCGCCGGCGGCGCCACCCTGAACACCCTGCCATCCGGCACGGTGCTGTACATCACCGAAGCCGCGGCGCTGGGATTCACCATGAGCCCGTATGACAACGGGGGATTATTGTATGCCTACACCATCTTCTAGCATTGCCCGAAAAGGAAACGTGATGCGCCTTTCCTCCAAGCGCCGCTCCCGCCAGAGCGGGAGTGTGTTGGTCCTCGTCACCCTGATGTTGCCCACCCTGTTGCTTCCGCTGGCAGGTCTGGCGATCGACGCGTCCATCTGCCGGCTGGTGCAACTGCGGCTGCAGGCGGCCGTGGATGGGGCGGTGCTGGGCGCCGGACGCGAGCTCGGTACGCCGGCGGACCCGGCAACGCTGGCCAGGGAGTTTCTGGCTGCCAACTTCCGCACCGACCTGTCGGCCGGCACCTTTGGAGCGAACAGCCTGGTTTCCACCGTTACCTACACGCCCGGGATTACCAAGCGGATCGATGTCGCCGCCACAGCGCTGGTACCCACCCTGTTCATGCGGATCATGGGTTTCAAGGTCGCGACCGTGGCGGCTAACGGCACCGCGACCCGGTCGGACTCGCGGGTGGTTTTCATCATCGACCGTTCGGGCTCCATGACTCAGGATGATGGTTCAGGCACCACCGTGATTACGGATGCCAAGAACTACACTACCGGTCTGGTGGAGAGGTTCATCGAAGGAACCGATGAACTGGGGCTGGTGGTTTTCGATGGCAGCGCGGTGGTGGGATTCCCCCTCGCGGCCGCCGGAGCTTGGAACCCCAGTATCAGCCTGGCATCCACCGGCGGACCGAGCAAAACCTTCTGGGACGGCACCGCCAACGACATGCCGCACCAGCTTGCGGCGATCACGGCGAACAGTGGCACGGGGATGGCGGAAGCGCTTTCGATCGCGTATATCGAGCTCCAAAAGGCGCACATGAGAGACCTGAACGCCAATGGCGTCGACACTCGCCTCAACTCGATTGTGCTATTGACGGACGGAGTTCCCTCGGGGATCACGCTGTACGCCAACGACCCTACCAGCGCCAACGTGAACAACATCGTCAATGCCAGCGCTTCCGGCAGCAATTGCCTCAACAAGTCGATCATCGCCCCTGGCACGGTGAGCAACATGATGAAGAACTGGTTCGCCATCCCGGGACCGAACCCGTCAGGCTATAGCACGACGAGCGGAAATCCGTACGGCATGTATGTGCTGGCCAGCACCGACCCGACTGTCGCCCACACGTCGAATTGGTGGATGCAAAATGGGGGCGCGGACGCAACCACGCCGAATCCGCAGGCGCCCTATACAAATGCGCCGACCAAGACTTGCAGCATGATGAACAACAGCGGCAGCACCCTCTTCAGCTACTTCAGCAAGATTCCCCTTCAAGATGCGTACGGCAACCAGACGAACACCGGAAAATACGTCAATTCCCATATCACCGGCGGCGGCGCCGTCACCACGATTTATAACGGGACGGCATTGAATCTTACGAAACCAAACCTGGACTATCACTGGGGACTGGCAATGTGGGATGCCGTGGACAGTGCGGCCAAAAACATCCGCATCGATTCCAATCTGGCAAGCCGGATAGGCGATACCTCCGGGGTCATGAACACCCAGATCTACGTGATCGGATACACGGGAAATGGCGGCTGCGACGACGGGTTGCTGATGAGAGTGGCCAACGACAAGGGCGCGGCCGGGTATGACTCCACGCAGCCGACGGGCCAATACTACTCGGCGTCCAACGGGGCGGAACTCGCCGACGCGTACAACAAGCTGGCCAGCGACCTGCTGCGACTGTCCAAGTAAGGCGCGGTCCGAGCTTCGCTCGGATGGACAAGGCGGAGCCTTATCCCACTGCGCGGCGTCCGGCGTATCATAGAGCATTGCCATGGACCCACTCCGGCGTGCTCGAACTCTAGCGGTGCTTGCGGCCACCGCGCTCTGTGGAATCGGTTGGATGTTGTCCGCTCCCTTAAGCCGGGCCGACGAGGACCGGCTCTGGCGCTATCGCAACCTCGGGAAGGCTCTCTACGAGAACCCCACCACGCAGAAGCAGGCGGTGGAGGAGTTTCGCAAAGCGCGCGACCTGGCGCCCAACTCGGCGCGCGAGACGCTGAATTACGGCCTCGCCCTGCTGCGCGCGGGCGAGACGGCCGAGGGCATCGCGCAGTTGGAGAAGGCGCAGAAGCTCGATCCTCATCTTCCGCACACCTGGTTCAATCTGGGCGCCACGTTCAAGCGGCAGGCGGAGTTCGACCGCGCTCTCGCCCAGTTCCAGCAGATGGCGCGCCTGGTGCCCACCGACCCGACGACGCATTACCAGCTTGGCTCGCTGCACAAACTCAGCAGCAATCTGGCCGAGGCGACCCGCGAGTTCGAGCGGGCGCGCGAGCTGAATCCGCGCCTGGCCGCGCCGCACTTTCAACTGTACGGCATCTACCGCCAGACGAACCGGCCCGAGGAGGCGGCCGCGGAGTTGCGGACGTTCCAGGAGTTGAAGCAGCAGCAGGAAGGCGCGGCCGTGCCGGAAGACATGGAATGGAGCGTGTATTCGGAAATCTACGATGTCCCGCCCGCGGCGGTCCCGCCGCCGGTCGCCGCGGTCTATCGCGAGCAGAAGCTGGCCGCGGGGTTCGGCGGCGACTCCTCGGGAACGCTGGTTCTGGCGGCCGATGGCGGAGCGCGTCCCAGCCTGATCGCCTGGGGCAACGGGCGCGCCACGCTGTTTCGCAACGGCGTGAACGCGGCGAAAGATTCCGGATTGGAGGACCTGCGCGACGTGGTCTCCATCGCGTCCGGCGATTTCGACAACGATGGCTTGCCGGATCTGTGCATCGTCACCACGCAGGCCGCCCTGCTCTACCGCAATACCGGCGGACGCTTCGTGCTGCACGCCGAGCTGGCGCGCGGCGCGTTCCGCAAGGCGGTCTGGGTGGATTACGATCACGATTACGATCCGGATCTGCTGCTGGTGGGCGACGAAAGCCGCCTGCTGCGCAATAACGGCGAAGCCGGTTTCAGCGACGAATCCAAGCGCTTCCCCTTCGTTCCCGGGCAGGCGTTGGATGCGGTGCGCTGCGACCTGGAGCCGGATGCGCCGGGGTTCGACCTGGTGGTGTCCTATGCCAATCGCGCCGGCGTGATGTATCGCGACCATCTGGGCGGCGGGTACGCGGCCGAGGACCTGGCGGAACTGCCGGCGGGCGCTTTCGGTCTGGCCTCTGGCGACGTGAATCGCGATGGCCGCAGCGACCTGGCGGCGCGCCTGGCCGACGGGCAGCGTCTGCTGCTGGTCAACCGCGACGGCGGTTTTCACCCCGAGTCCGCGCCCAAACTCGACGAATTCCCCTACGTCCAGCCGGTGGATTTCGAGGGTAAAGGAAGGGGAGACCGCGTGTCCATTGCCGCCGATGGCACTCTCTACCTGGGGCGCGACGTCACGCCGGCCTACGGCAACTGGCTGGAGATCGCGCTGACCGGCGTGAAGAACGCCAAGCTGGCGGCCGGCGCGGTGATCGAAGTGAAGGCGGGCGCGGATTACCGGAAACTGATGTATGAGGGCGTGCCGGTGGTGGTGCGCCTGGGCGCGCGCACGCTGGTGGACACGGTGCGCATCACCTGGCCCAACGGACTCATTCAGAACGAAACCCGCCTGGCGGTGAACCGCGTGGCGCCCATCAAGGAGGCCCCGCGGCTGTCCGGCTCCTGTCCCATGATTTTTACCTGGAATGGCGAACGCTTCCAGTTCATCACCGACGTTCTGGGAGTGGCGCCGCTGGGCGCCAGTTCCGGCGACGGGCAATACTTCCCGGTGGATCACGACGAGTACGTCTCGATTCCCGGCGAGGCCTTGCAGGCGCGCGGCGGCGAGTACGAAATCCGCGTGACGGAGGAACTGCGCGAGGTGTCCTACCTCGACAAGATTCAATTGCTGGCGCTGGATCACCCGGCGGGCGTCGGCATCGTGACCAACGAAAAATTCAAATCGCCGCCGTTTCCGGAGTTCCGGCTGTTCGGTGTGGAACGCCGAGTCTACCCCATCTCGGCGCGCGATCAGCGGGGCGCCGACGTGCGCGCCGCCCTGACGCAGCGCGATCGCGTGTATCCCGATTCGTTCCGCCGCGACCCGGCCGGAATCGCCGAGATGCACACCCTCGACCTCGATTTCGGCCATGCCGCGCCCACTAATCGCGCGGTGCTGATCCTCAACGGCTGGGTGGACTGGGCCGACGGCAGCACCTTCCTCGCCGCCACCGGGGCGCACCACGACCTCACCTTTCCGTACCTGCAAGTGAAGGACGCCGCCGGCAACTGGCGGACCGTGGTGGAAGACATGGGCATCCCGGCGGGCAAGCCGAAGACCATCGCGGTGGATTTGAGCGGCAAGTTTCTCTCCAGTTCGCGCGAGGTGCGGATTGTGACCAATCTCTGCCTCTACTGGGACGAGATCTTTCTCATCGGGAACAGCGCCCCGCCCGAAGCGCGGCTCACCGGGGTGGATATGATCGCCGCGGACCTGCACTTCCGCGGTTTCTCCAAAGCGGCCATTCATCCCGAACGCAAGCAGCCCGAGGAGTTCGATTACACGCGGGTGAGCGCCACGTCGATGTGGAACCCCACCCCCGGCAATTACACGCGCTACGGGGCGGTGGAGCAGTTGCTGGCCGCGCTCGACGACCGCATGGTGATCATGGGTTCCGGCGACGAAGTGCAACTGCGCTTCCGCGCCGCCGGATTGCCGCAACTGCCGGTGGGATGGAAGCGCGACTTTCTGCTGCTGGTGGATGGCTGGGCCAAGGATGCGGACGCCAACACGGCATTCTCCCAATCCGTATTGCCGCTGCCCTTCCACTCCATGAGCCGCTACCCGTACCCGGCGGGCGAGCACTTTCCGGACGATGCGCGGCATTCCCAGTATCAACGCGAGTACAATACTCGCCCCGCGCTGCGGCTGATCCGCCGCCTTACAGAGTAGAATATTGACAAGGTGGGACAGACGATCGCTTTTTGTCGTCTGTCGTTCTTTCTAGTGAGGGGGCACGAGTGAGGGCACAGGGGGGTTGGCGAGGTATGACAGACCACGAAAGACGATGGTCTGTCCCACTGATCGGCCTGTTGGTCCTGATGCTCAACAGCGCCTACCTTGCGGCATTCGCCCAACCCAGCATTTTCTACATGGGCAACGTGCTGTTGCACCTGGGGCTGGGGCTGGGCCTGATGGGGCTCGCCGCGTTGTGGGTGCGGCGCTACCCGTGGGAGGGCGGCGCGTTTCTGCTGTCGGGCCTGCCGGCGCTGTATCTCGCGGTGCGCGGCAATACGATGGATCACCGCTGGGCGCTCTGGGCGCACATTCTGCTGGCCGCGATTGCCGCGGGGCTGATCGGCGTGCGCCTCTTCCGTACGGCTGGCCCGCGCATCTGGCGGAGGGCTTTCGTCTGCGCCGCCGCCGCGCTGGTGCTGCTGCCGGCGGGCAGCGCGCTTTACCGGAAAGCGCGGCCCAATCCGAACGACCGCATACAGAACCCGCTCGTGGCTCCGGTCTCGATGGATGTGGAGGGCGCCGGCGCCGGCTCGCCTTTTGCGCCATCGTCGGCGCAAACCAATACCGGCGCCATCATCCCGTCGAACTTTTTCATGGACTCCGAGGCTTGCGGCGCCTGCCATAAGGACATCTACGAGCAGTGGAAGAGCTCCATGCACCACTTCGCCTCGTTCAACAACCAGTTCTACCGGAAGTCCATCGAGTACATGCAGGACGTCACCGGCACGCGGCCCAGCAAGTGGTGCGCCGGTTGTCACGATCACGCGGTCTTCTTCAACGGGCGGTTCGACCGGCCGATCAAGGAACAGATCGACACGCCGGAAGCGCAGGCCGGCCTGGGCTGCATGTCGTGCCACGCCATCGTGCACGTGGGCAGCAGCATGGGGAACGGCGATTTCACGGTGGAGTATCCGCCGCTTCACGAACTGGCCTCCAGCAAGAACACTGTCATTCGCGGCATCGACTATTTCCTGACCTATCTCAACCCCAAGCCGCACAAAGCCACCTTCATGAAGCCCTTCATGCGGGAGCAATCGGCGGAGTATTGCGCGGCATGCCACAAGGTGCATCTGGATGTTCCGGTGAACAGCTACCGGTGGGTGCGCGGCTTCAACGATTACGACAACTGGCAGGCCAGCGGCGTTTCGGGGCAAGGCGCGCGGTCGTTCTACTATCCGGCGAAGACTTCGGCCTGCTCGGATTGCCACATGCCGCTGGTAGCGTCGCGCGATCCCGGCAATCGCGAGGGCAAAGTCCATTCGCATCGCTTCCCGGCCGCCAATATGGCGGTGCCCACCGCCAATCGGGACGAGGCGCAATTGCGCGCAACGGAACAGTTTCTGAAGAGCGGCTTCATCACGGTGGACATCTTCGCCGTGTCGCCGGACGACGATCGAGCCGGGCAGACCGCGATGCAGCGCCGCAGCGATACGGTGCAGGCGATGTCCACGTTCGCGGTCGGGGAAGAGGCCGAGCAGAACGCGGCGGCGATCATCCGCGAGGTAGGCAAGGTGTCGGCGCCGGTGGGTGTGGCGGGCAGCGCGCTCAAGCCGGGGAGCACGGCGCGCGTGGACGTGGTGGTGCGCACGCGCAAGATCGGCCACTTCTTTCCGGGCGGGACGGTGGATGCGTTCGACGTCTGGCTGGAGTTGCAGGCCACCGACGCCACCGGGCGCGTGGTTTTCTGGAGCGGCTGCGTCACCGGGGATGGCAAGGGACCGGTGGAGGCGGGGGCGCATTTCTACCGCTCCTACCAGCTCGACGGCGACGGCAACCCGATCGACAAGCGCAATGCCTGGCAGGCGCGCAGCGTTCTGTATGTGCGGCTGATTCCGCCGGGCGCGGCCGATGTGGCGCACTTCCGCGTGGCCGTGCCGCGCGATGCCAAGGGGCCCATCCAATTCACCGCCCGGTTGAATTACCGCAAGTTCTCGCGGTATTTCACGGAGTTCGCCTATGCCGGGCAGCCGAAGCCGGGACAGGACCCGGCGCTGTTGACGCGCGATCACAACGGCATGGAGTATTCCTTCAGTGTGATTCCGGCCAATGTCTCCGGCAAGATCCGCGACCGCATTCCCGATTTGCCGATTGTCACGCTGGCCGAAGCCAGGGCCGTCATCCCGCTGGGCGAAAGCGCGTGGACACCGGTGGTGCGCAAGCAGGATCGCGAGCGCTGGAACGATTGGGGCATCGGACTGCTCTTGCAGGGCGATCTGAAGGGCGCCGAATACGCCTTCCGCAAGACCACCGAAGCCGAACCCGAGTACGCCGATGGATGGCTCAACGTGGCGCGCGCGCTGATTCAGGAAGGCGAGACCGATGCCGCCAAGCCGTATATCGCCCGGGCACTGGAGATCAATCCGGAGCTGGGCCGCACGTGGTTTTTCCACGCGGCCATTCAGAAGGCGGACGGCGATTACGATGGGGCCCTGCGGTCGCTGGAGAAGGCGCGCGCCAAATACCCGCGGGACCGCGTGGTGCTCAACCAGATGGGCCGCCTGTTGTTTTTGAAGCGCGATTACGCGGGCGCCGTGTCGGCGCTGCGCCAGGTCTGCGAGGTGGATCCGGAAGATGTGCAGATGCATTACACGCTGATGCTGTGCTATCGCGGTCTGGGAGATGCCGCGGCGGCGGGCCGGGAGGAGGCGCTCTTCCGGCGCTTCAAGGCGGACGAAGCGTCGCAATCCATCACGGAGCGGCGGCGGCGGCAGAAACCGGAAGACAACAACGAGCGCCAGGCGGTCCACGAGCACGAAAGCGCCGTGAAGGGGAGCTTGCCATGAGGTGGGTTGGTGAGTGGCATAAGGCTCCTGCCTTGTGCATCCGAGCGAAGCTCGGACGTCCGAGCTTCGCTCGGATGCACAAGCCGAAGGCTTATCCCACGAGGTGGGCCGGAGCCTCTATCATCCTCTTATCGCTGGCCGCGGCGGGGCTTCTGATTCCGGCGGAGGCTCCCTATAGCGGGCCGGTATTCACCGACGTGACGGCGCAGGCTGGCATCCACTTCGTTCACAACAGCGGCCGCGCGGGCAAGAAGTATCTGCCGGAAACCATGGGGTCGGGGTGCGCCTTTTTCGATGCCGACGGCGACGGCTGGCCGGACATCCTGCTCGTCAACAGCAAGGACTGGACGCCGCGCGGGCGCCGCTCGCTGCCCGCGCTGTATCGCAACAATCATAACGGCACGTTCACCGACATTACGGCGGGCAGCGGCCTGGACGTGGAGATGTACGGCCTGGGCGTGGCCGTGGGGGACTTTGACAACGACGGCCGCGAAGACGTCTACATCACGGCGCTGGAGGGCGACCACCTGTTCCGCAACCTGGGCAACGGCAAGTTCGCCGATGTCACCAAAGCCGCCGGCATCCAGAACGCGAATTTCGGCGCCAGCGCGGCGTGGCTGGACTACGACCGCGACGGCAAACTGGACCTGTTCGTCGCCAACTACGTGCAGTGGACGCCCAAGAACGACCTGTGGTGCTCGCTCGACGGCGCCACCAAATCCTACTGCACGCCGGAATCCTACAAGGGCACGCGCTCTCGCCTGTACCACAACCTGGGCGGCGGGCGATTCGAGGACGTGGCCGAGGCGGCGGGCGTCGGCGACCCCACCAGCAAGTCGCTGGGCGTCACCGTATTGGACTACAACGGCGACGGGTGGCCGGACCTGTTCGTGGCCAACGATACGCAGCCCAACAAACTCTATCGCAATACCGGCAAGGGCGGCTTTGTGGAAAGCGGCATGACGGCGGGCGTGGCCTACGGCGAAGACGGCGTGGCGCGCGGCGCGATGGGCGCGGATGCCGGCGATTACGACGGCAGCGGGCGGCCGCACCTGTTGGTGGGCAACTTTTCCAACCAGATGCTGGGGCTGTACCACAACGAAGGCAACGGGCTGTTCGTGGACGAGGCGCCGTCCTCCTCGGTAGGCCGCGCCAGCCTGCTTTCGCTTACCTTCGCGGCATTTTTCTTCGACTATGATCTGGATGGGACTCCCGATATTTTCGCCGCCAACGGCCATATCGAGGAAGAGATCGGGCGCGTGCAGCCAAAGGTGAGTTACCGCGAGGCGCCGTTGCTGTTTCGCAATCTGGGCAAGGGCAAGTTCGAGAATGTCAGCGCACAGATGGGCGCGGCATTCAACCGTCCGATTGTGGCGCGCGGCGCCGCCTACGCGGATTTCGACCGGGACGGCGATCTCGACATTCTGATTTCCACCAACAACGGTCCGGCGTACCTCTATCGCAACGACGGCGGCAACCGCAACCACTGGCTGAACGTGCGGCTCGCCGGCACCAAGTCGAATCGCGACGGCATCGGCGCCGTGGTGAGGGTGCAGAGCGCGGCGGGCAAGCAGTGGAACATGGTGCGCAGCGGTTCCGGCTACTGTTCGGCCAGCGATCTGGCGTTGACCTTCGGGCTGGGAAAAGCCGAGACGGTGTCGCTTGAAGTGGAGTGGCCCTCGGGCGCCCGCCAGCAATTCGCCAACGTAGCCGCCGGCCAGTTCCTCACCATCGACGAAACGCGCGGCATCCTGCCGCGGAAGTAGTGGCATAAGGCTCCGCCTGGTGCATCCGAGCGAAGCTCGGACTTCTTTGCGCTCTTCCCCCACCATCGGCGAAGTGTGTTTCAATCGGTTTTTGGCGCTCTCTATGTCCTTTATCCACGAAGATTTCCTGCTCCACACCAAGACCGCGCGGCGGCTGTATCACCAGTTCGCCGAGGACCAGCCGATTCTGGATTATCATTGCCATCTGCCGCCCAAGGACGTGGCGGAAAACCGGCGCTTCCAGAATCTCTTCGAGATCTGGCTGGAAGGCGATCACTACAAATGGCGCGCCATGCGGGCCAACGGCGTGGCGGAAAGCCAATGCACCGGCGACGCTCTTCCGTACGAGAAATACCTAGCCTGGGCGCGCACCGTGCCGGCCACGCTGCGCAATCCGCTGTATCACTGGACGCACCTGGAATTGAAACGCTATTTCGGAATCGACGAACTGCTGGACGAGCGCAGCGCGCCACGGGTGTGGGAGCAGGCCAATGCGTTGCTGGGCACCGGGGAATTGAGCGCGCACGGCATCCTCGGCAAATTCCGCGTGAAGGCGGTTTGCACGACCGACGATCCGACCGACGACTTGGCGTGGCACCGCGCCATCGCCGCCTCCCCCCTCGGCACGAAGGTGTTTCCCACCTTCCGGCCCGACAAAGCGCTCAACGTACACGTCCCCGAATTGTTGAATCCCTGGGTGGACCGCCTGGCGGCGGTGGCCGATACGCACATTTCCACGCTGGCCGATTTCGTGGACGCCCTCCGCCAGCGCCACGATTTCTTCCACGAGATGGGCGGCCGTCTGAGCGATCACGGATTGAATCACGCGTTCGGCAGTTTTCCCACCGAGCACGAAGCCGGGGCGATTTTCGGCCGGGCGCGCGGCGGTCATGCCGCGACGCAGGACGAGCATCGCCGGTTCGCATCCTATATGATGTTGATCTTCGGCCGGCTGGATGCCGAAAAGGGCTGGACCAAGCAACTCCACCTCGGCGCGCGGCGCAACAACAGCACGCGGCGGCTCCGCGAAATGGGGCCGGACACCGGTTGGGACTCGATCGGCGATTGGCCGCAGGGCGACGCCCTGGGCGCGTACCTCGATCGGCTGGATCAGGAGAACGCGCTACCCAAAACGGTAATTTACAACTTGAATCCGGCCGATAACTACGTGATCGCCTCCATGATCGGCAACTTCCAGGACGGCATTACGGCGGGCAAAATTCAGTTCGGCAGCGGCTGGTGGTTCCTGGATCAGAAGGAGGCCATGCAGAGGCAGATGAACGCGCTATCCAACTGCGGGCTGATTTCCCGATTTGTGGGGATGCTGACCGATTCGCGTTCCTTTATGAGCTACCCGCGGCACGAATATTTCCGCCGGGTATTGTGCGATCTGTTCGGGCGCGACATGGAGAGCGGAGAGATACCGGACGATGACGATCTGGTGGGTCCGGTAGTGCGGGACATCTGCTACGGGAATGCGCACCGCTTTCTCGGATTGAACGTCGCTTAGGGTGCGGAGGTCAGTGGCTTTGGCTGCTGGCGGGGGTGGAGGCAGCCGCGGGCGCCGCGGAAACGGCGGCACTGCCGGCGGTCAGCGAAATATTGGCGCCGCCCCAGAGCGCCTGCATCCCGCCGGAGAGACGGATCAGGATGCCCAATCCGACCAAGGCGACCAGGGCCGTGAGCAGGCAGTACTCAGCAAGGTCCTGCCCACGGTCCTCGGAATGCAAGGCTTTCAGAAAGCGCCACAACGTTGACATCACCAAACCCAACCTCAGTCTAGGATAGGGTACGCAGTATGACCATAATCTCTTTCGATATGGAACTAAAACGGGCGCGCGGGAGCTTTCTCAAGAGGCACGCGTAAAGTCTCGCGCGGAACCGCCGATATGAGAGAGTGGGAGAGAAATGCCACCGGCGATAACGATTCTGGGGGAGACGGTTTGGGACTTGCCGCCGCTCATCCTTCATCCATTTAACGAGCGCATCGCGCCTGCCACGTTGCTGGAAAGTTCCAAAGCCGCGCTCATGATGGCGGGCCTGATCCCTGACGGAGGGGCGGATCCGGACGATCTGAAACGGCGCTTGCTATGCGGCCGATACGCCGAGCTGCGTATGCTGTTCTTTCTGGGCAAGGATGTATTTCGCTGGATCGATCAATGCGTGGAATGGGCGCAGCGGATGCCGGAATTCGACGCTATGGAAATCCGCCGCCAGAGTTTTGCGGGTCTGTTGACGAAGGATCCGCCCGAGGCGGTCAGGGAGAAACTGGTGCGGTGGGGCGTGGCCGATTACGAATCGATTTTCTCGCGCGCCATCGGGATGAACGCGATGTTTGTTTCTCCGCCCGCGTTGGAAACGCTGAACGAAGATTTTCTCCGCAATTATCATCGCTACCCGGATTACCTGTACCGCTGTTATATGGAGTCGGAGCCCTACGCAGCGCTGCCCTCCTCGAATTTCCGATTCACGCTTTACGCTTCGGGGGAATACGCGCGCATGTTGGAGAGCGAGTGGGGTAGCGACGGCGCGGCCTGAGGGTCCCTGGAAGCGAGCGGACAGCGGCGCGACGCCGGGCGTTGGCAGGCTGAAGGCCTGCCCCACCATCAAAAGCCTGTAGCCTTACTGCCCCATCCGGCGATCGCACTCGGTGATTCCGTCCTGCGCCAACTTCAGGCGGCGGGCAGTCTCGGGAGTCTGCGGCGTCCAGTGTTTCCAGCGGCTGACGTTTTTCTGGTAGGCGAGCCGCGCCCAGCCGTAATTCTTGTTGCCCAGCAGCATACCGGCGTAGAGGTGATCGAGATCGGAGGCGGCTTCCATGGCGGCCAGGCTGGGATGCGGCGCCGTCAGCAGGCGGTTCGCGAGGGGCTGCCCTTGGGTGATGATTTCGGCGGCCTGATCGCTTTTGCCCTCGCGCAGCAGGGCGCCGGCCTGGCTATTCATTCCCGCCAGTTGCCCGGTCAACGGGCCGTACCAGGCTTCGGCCGCCGGATCGGGCGGCGGCAGGGGCGCGGGAGCGGGAGTGGGCGCGGGTGCGCAACCGGAAAGCAGCATGGCGCAGATTGGAAGCAGAATTCGCATGTCAGGAGTAGATGCCGGGCGCTTCGTGTCCCAGGCGCTGCACGTATTCGATGTAGGAACCGGGATAGACCACGGGATCGCGCTCCGTGCCGCTTTCGCCGCCTAATTCCAGCACGCGCGAGCCCAGGCCGCGCAGGAACATGCGGTCGTGCGAGACGAAAATCATCGTCCCTTCGAACCCCTTGAGCGCCTCCACCAGCATCTCCTTGGTGGCCAGGTCGAGGTGATTGGTAGGCTCGTCGAGCACCAGGAAGTTAGGCGGGTTGAAGAGCATGCGCGCCATGGCGAGGCGCGATTTCTCGCCGCCGGAGAGGGCGCGGATCTTCTTGTCCACGTCGTCGCCGGAAAACTGAAACGCCCCGGCGAGGGTGCGCAGCGAGCCCATGCCATCCTGCGGAAAATCCTGCTGGAGCTGTTCGATGATGGTCAGATCGCCATTCAGCACGTCCAGCGACTGCTGCGCGAAGTACCCCATATTCAGGCTGGCGCCGAGGCGCACGCTGCCGGAATCCGGCTGAGCGGCGCCGGCAATCATTTTGAGCAGGG
>OBLW0100002001.1_pt1 | contig 16741 bp, 13 predicted proteins | sample 1520161 | NCBI WGS metagenome assembly OBLW01 (sample SAMEA3539309, study PRJEB22396) | soil metagenome | biome: tundra; feature: field; material: soil | place: USA | collected 2010-05 | depth 0.15 m | reverse complement strand
ACTCAAACTTCAACCCGCCGGATGCGGACATTACCGAGTCGGGCGGTACTCCGTTCGGGACCATTTCTAAGCACTTCTACCCCCGGACTCCGATATATCGTCTCGCGTCTTGCAGCTTTCGCTGCGGCTGGAATTCTTAAAGCAGTCAACCATTTCGGGGCACAAGCAAAATGCGCCGGCCACGGGTCGTCGTCGCTGGGGAGCTCGGGGAGCGCTGTGCTGCCGAGTCACTCGCTGAGGTTGACTTTCTTTAGCATGTCCTTGAACTGGGGATCGCCTCGGAGTGGGTCAAAGAGGGGTTCTGTTCTCATCATAGAGAAAAAAGTGCAGCCCTCATTCAGCGACCGGTTCAAGTTTTCCAGGGCTTTATCGTTCTCTCCGGACAAAACATAGATTCTGGCTATTTCCTTCCCGAGACACGGTGAGTCTGGAATGGCCTGAAGGAATTTGATTCTCGTTTCCCAATATGCCTTTCGTCCGCCGCTGCGGTAGGCCGCCTCCAGGCGATCGTGCCATCTCCTCCCATCAGGAAGGGGAAAGTTCCGCAGATCCGCCATCACGGCCTGTTCACCCATTCCTTTCATTTCATAGTCGTCGACCTCCCAGTCCACCGTAAGCCACACCCGGTCAGGCTCCATCTCTTCCGCCTTCCGAATGTATTCCAATGACTCATCGTAGCGGCGCGACCAGTACAAAACAGAACCCATGTGCCGGACATTGAAGAAGGATAACGGATCAAGTTCCAGAGCGCGTCGCATGTGGCTCACCGCTTCGTCACGGCGCCCAACGATGCTCAGAAAAGTCGCATATCGCAATTCTGTTGTCGAATCGCTGGGACTGAGCTCGATCGCCCGTTGCAAATCGTACTCCGCGGTTTTCCAGTCCCACTCCGCGTCAAAAGCAATCTGTCCCAGCGCCGACCAGGCTTCACCATTCTCAGGGTCAAGTTCGATGGCGTGCCGTGCAGCAGCCTTCGCCTCGCGTATCGGCCCTTGAGCGGGATTAGACCCCTTCTCCATATTAAGCGGGCGAGCATGTGAGAGGTCTGCTAATCCCGCCGCAAGACCCGCCCAGGAACGCGCATAGCCGGGATCGATTACAACGGCGTGCCGAAACATCTTGACCGCTCCCTCAAAATCTCGTTTGCTGAGGAGATAACGCCCTTGCAGATAACCGTCATAGGCTGACGGATCCAGCGGCTTTGCACTGCTGAGTCTGGCTTGCTGCGAAGGCGTAAGAAGCACCCGAGCATGCGAGGCAATCTCTGAGGCAATGTGCTTCTGCAAAGCCGGCAGGTTTGCCGGCGCGTCTTCAAATCTTGCTGCCCACAGTTGGCGGTCCGACCGAGCATCAAACAAACGCATGTCGATCGAGACCTTGTCTTTTGAATGTGACACCGATCCTTCGATGACGGCATCGACACCCAGCTTGCGCGCGACCTCGGCCGGTGATTCCGGGCTACCCTTCACCGGCGTCACCGAAGAAACGGAGACTACCTGCAATTCCGGAATGGCGGACAGCTCTGTGGTTAGTTCTTCCGTCATGCCATCCGCGAAATACTCCGTATTCGGATCGGACGAAAGGTTCTTAAGTGGAAGCACGGTCACGGAGTGGATCCGTGGCATGGTCGATCGATGCCAAACCACCGGTCCAGCGACACCAGCGATCAATGTGAGCGCGAGGGATGTTGCACCGATCCATATCCAAAGCCTCGGAATTGTCTTCGTCCTGGGGTCCCGATCCGACGTTCCGGAGCTTTCGCTCTCTGCCGGAGCGGAAGCGGCCACGGCAGGCTCTGGAGACCTCGCGGCGGGCAAAATCTGCGAAACCGGCGCCGAAAAACGGTAGCCTTTGCCGGTGACGGTTTGCACAAAGAGAGGGTTCTCCGGGTCATCGCCAAGAACCTGGCGGATTTTCCGGATTGCGGTGTTGATGCCATGCTCGGTGTCGACAAAGACTTCACTCGACCAAAGGTGTCCGGCGATTTCGGTTCGGGTGACGAGTTGGCCATCGCTCGCAAGGAGCAAGATCAGCAACTCCATCGGTTTGCGTTCAAGCCGGATGGCGCGGTCGTTCCGGAGCAGCTCGAACCGGCCACAGTCGAGCCGGAAGTCGCCGAACTGATATGCGGCAACCGCCACGGGACCCCCTCCGCGGGTGAAGTATAGCATTCACTCTCTTCGAAAATAGAGCAAATCCAGAGCTTTGGCGCTTCACCTAAACTTCATCTCCGAATTTACCTCCGCTTCATTGCGCCGGGAATGGGAACCAAGGTTAGCTCGGGGCTGCCGGCGATTCCCCGGCCGAGGAGAAGAAGAGATGAAGATGAATTGGAAACGATGGGCGCTCGCACTGGGTGTCTTTGCGCTTACGCTTGCAACAGCGCCGGCCGCGCTCGCGTCCTGTGGAAGTATCAACCTGCCGCTGGCGCATCACAGCAGCTTTCAATTCCACGATGGACCGGTCCGGCTCATGCCCGCCGCCCTGCTCAAGGACGGCGATGACGACCGCGACAATGTGTCGATCGTGGGAATGTGGCATGTGGTCTTCACAGGCCAAACCATGAACGGGGGGTCTTATAGTTTGCCCGAACCGTTTGACAACTCCGTCGTCGTTTGGCACAACGATGGCACGGAGATCATGAACTCCTCCCGGCCTGCGCAGGACGGAAACTTCTGCCTGGGTGTGTGGCAACAGACGGGAAGACGGCAGTATTTCCTCAATCACATTCCCTGGCAGGGCAACGACCCCTTCGGCAACCCTCAGGACGGGGCTCAGATCCTGGAGAAAATCACATTGAGCCCGGACGGAAATTCCTACTCGGGAAAGTTCACCTTTCAAGCGTACGACATCAATGGAAACCCCGGACTGGCGGTTACAGGCGAAGTGATGGCGACACGCATCACCACGAGTACGCCATTCAGCAGCTTGCTCTGAGGGAGTGCCGATTCGGCGGTGATGGGCGGCGGGGATTGAAAATCTGCCGCCCGGTCGTTGCAGTGCGGGGTCAAGGTGGCGACGGCGGGCGCGTCAGCGCGCGATGGCCGGGGTTTGACGATTCTGTGACATCCATGGAACCGGCCACCTCATTTCTCCGTACGAAGATTTCATGGCACACGACTTGCGTTTTGCGCTGCGCGCAATCTTGTCACATCGTTGGTTCTCAGCGGCTGTAGTGGCCACCCTGGCGCTGGGGATCGGTCTGAACACGATGGTGTTCACCCTGATCAATGCAGTGCTCTTCAAGCCGGTGCCTTTGCCGGGCGGGGCGCGCCTGGTGTCGATCATGTGCCGTAGCCTGACGGAAAAAGATAGCCAACTTTCCGTCTCGTATCCCGACTTGCAGGATTACCGCGCACAGAGCCGGTCATACGAGTCTCTTGAGGCGACCACCGACGAGGGAGGCGTTCTGAGCGAACGCGGCAATCCCCCGCAGTCGTATCATCTTGCGCACGCCACGGCTGGAATCTTCTCGATGCTGCACACGGACGCTCTGCTTGGCCGCGGTTTCGTGCCGGCGGACCAGGTGGCCGGCGCCGACCCGGTGGTCGTGCTCGCCTATGGTGTGTGGCAGGAACGCTATTCGCGGTCGCCCGGCGTGATCGGACAGAAGGTGCGCGTCAACGGACTGCCCGCCACAATTATCGGCGTAATGCCGAAGGGATTCCGCTTTCCCACCGGCGTCGATCTCTGGATGCCGCTTGTGCCGACGCCCGATCTCGCCAAGCGCGACAACCGCACGCTGCGTCCTTACGCGATTCTCAAGCCTGGCGTCTCACTGCGCCAGGCGCAGGCAGAAATCGACGGCATCGCCGGCCGGCTTGCGCACCAAGACGCGGACGACAAGGAAATCGGCGCGAACGTCCTGACGTTTCAGCAGCGCTTCAACGGCGGCGGCATTCGGATCATCTTCCTGCTCATGCTCGGCGCGGTTGGATTTGTGTTGCTAATCGCCTGCGCGGATGTGGCCTACATGATGCTGAGCCGCACGCTCGACCGGCGGCGCGAGATTGCGATTCGGACTGCGCTGGGCGCCTCGCGCTGGCGCGTAATGCGCCAATTGCTGATGGAGAGCCTGCTGCTGAGCGTCACTGGCTGCATCCTCGGTTTGGGACTGGCGGCGCTGGGGGTCCGCTGGTTCGACCAATCCACTCTCGAGGTCCGGCCCTATTGGATCCAGTTCACCACCAATTACACGGTGCTGGGCTATTTCGCCGGGTTGTGCATTGTCAGCGCTTTGCTCTTCGGCACCATCCCTGCGCTGCAGTCGTCGCGCCCTGATCTGAACGAGGTGTTGAGCGAAGGCGGGCGCAGTGTCGGTCGCCGCCGGGGGGGATGGCTGTCGTTCGGACTCGTGGTGTTTCAATTTGCGCTGACACTGGTGCTGCTTACAGGGGCCGGCATTTTTGTGCGCAGCCTCTTCGCGGGCCTCGCGGTCAATCCCATCATTCCCGCACGCCAGCTCTGGACGGCGCGCGTGGAGCTTCCGGAAGCGCGTTACAAGGATGCCGATGCGCGGCAGCGCTTCTATGACCAGTTGTTGCCACGCTTACGAGCCTTGCCAGGCGTGACCAACGTTGCGATCACTTCGGTGCCGCCGGGCCTGGGAGCGTGGCGCCATCAGATCGAGCTCGAGCACAAACCGATTGAGCATCCAGCGCAACGTCCGTGGATTGCGCTCATCGCCAGTTCCCCGGGTTACCTTGAGACCATTCACGTGCCGTTGCTGCGAGGTCGCAATTTCAGCGACGTGGACGGCACTGCGAACCATGAGACGGCAATCCTCGCGCGCGATGCGGCCCAGCAATTCTGGCCTGGGCAGGAACCGATCGGGAAGCGCTTCAGGATCTTTGACGAAAAGGGCAAAGCGGGCAATTGGGTCACCGTGGTTGGCGTGTCGGCAGGCGTGGTGCAGGAGATCGCCGGAAATGATCCCAAGCCGCTGTTCTTCGTGCCCTTCCGCCAGGAGGGATGGAACAATATGGCCCTGGTCGTCGAGTCCTCCACCAACCCTGTTCCGTCCGTCCGCACGGTTGTCCAAGGCCTTGATCAGGATTTGCCGCTGACCGATATCTACCGCCTCGACCAGGCCGTTGACCATGAGATATGGTTTTTGCGCCTGTTCGGTGAGGTGTTCTTTGGCTTCGCGCTGATTGCGCTACTCATGGCCTCCGTAGGCATCTATGCCGTGATGGCTCCCGCCGCTGCCGGCCGCACGCGCGAGATCGGGGTACGCATGGCGCTGGGCGCCAGTACACGAAGCATACTTGCTTTGGTGATGGCCCGCGGCTTGTGGCAAATCGCAGCCGGAGTCGTTCTCGGCCTCGCTGCCGGAATTCCGGTTACGCGGATTATGGCGTCGCTGCCCATCGGCGTTTCGCCGTCTGACCCGACGGTGTTCTTCACAGTCGCCTCTGTGCTGGCCGCAGTAGGAGTCTTTGCCTGTTGGATCCCCGCACGCCGCGCTGCCGCTCTCGATCCGGTGCAGGCCATACGCTACGAATAAACCTTCATTGAACGCTTTCTGCGGTTTTTGATGGCCGTGATCAGGGGGCGGAGATCAGGGGGCGACGGAGCATTTGCGTCTGCGGGATAGGTGAACCTTTCCCCGAAACCGCTGGCGCGCGGGAGGTCGGCGGCGATTTCTTCCAGATCATTCCATACGAGAGCAATGGCAGCCTACAGATGCTGTCGAAAAGCCGGCTTATCGAGGATCGGCTCAGGATTTTGGCGGGCCGCCGAGCAATTTTTCCAGAACATCCCTGGACAACTGTGTCGAGGGACGCGGCTTTCCAAGCTTGACTACCTTCGATTTAGTGGCGCTCACATTGAAAGACTGCTTGAACGCGAGGTTCGAGCCCGTGGGCATGAAGCCATAAAGGCTGTTCGCGGTTTCACAGGTAATATAGCCGGATTCAGTGCATGCTGGTTCAGAGGCCAGCACGGAAAGCGATGGTTTGAGCACGTTGTAAAAGATGAATCCTGCACCAGACGAAAGCACCGCGCTTTCCCCGTTGATCGGTCCAACGAGGTTGAGCTCGAATGCGGTGATCGGGGCGAGATCCGACGAGTCTACGCCAGAGATCGATGTGAGAGTTTGGGAGACGTCAGCGATCCGGTTTCCATTGTTGTCGGTTAAGATGAAAACCGCCCCGGTAACATTGGGGTTGAAACCCGACGACGACAGCTCATTCCCCCACCCGATTATGATCTGATAGCCAGCGGGCAACACGGCACTGGGTAAGGTAGCTAGAGTCGGAAAACCGTTGTTGATTATGTTCGGTCCACTTTACTGGCCAGTTATCGATCCCGTACACCACTGTGTATCCGCCGGATGAATTTTCCAGGAAAGACACAACGTACTGCTGCCAGGCGCTCTTGTAGCCCTTGGGCGAATAACAGTTCAACTGAAAAGAAAAGCCAACGGTACTCCCGCCGGAGGAAGAGACCGCGCATGGACCCGGGGGCGGACCCACTGATTTGCAGACGACGTCTTCCGTAATCTCAATGAGGACGAAGGCGTTGATCAGCGGCTTGCAGTTGCTGTAGAGAATGTAGTTCGAGTTACTCCCCAGGTTGGAATCCGCCACCGCGGACACGGTCGCTGGAAACGATCCGTCAACCACCTTCCAAAGCTGATTATCGGTACCGCTCGCCTTCATGGGATACGAGTCGAGGCCCGCTCCGGCCGCGGTGGAGGCCTTTTGAATGTCGACCACGTTCCCGTTCGCCCTGCTCATGATGAAGCAGTAATCCGAGCCGCCGGGGTCCTTCATAAACTGCCAAAGCTGGTTGTCGGTTTGCCCAACCGTTCCGCCCGGTTTCTGTGGAAAGGCATCCAGGGGCGTCCCGTCCTTCAGCCCTGCCGTGGAGTCGCCACCTTGAATGTCGATTACGTTGCCGTTCAGCTTGCTCTTGATGAAGTAGTAGCCCGAGCCCTGGGGATCGGCGACGAACTCCCAAAGCTGGTTGTCTGTGCCAGTCGTCTTCTGCGAATACGCGTCGAGGAGAGCGCCGGCAGAGGTGGAGGCTCCCTCAATGTCGATCACGTTGCCGTTCAGCTTGCTCTTGATGAAGTAGTAGTTGCTCATCTTACTTCTCCTCGAGGCTGGAAGTGGCCGCTTTGATACGTCCATCTGATTGTCGCGGCGGGAATCCGAATCGGCGTGCGAGGCCGGCTGAAGAACGCTACTGGTGACGGATCACCAATTTGGATTGGCAATTATACCCCAACATTATGTGCAAAATATCTGGTTTCTTTCAGCCTTGGGAAACGTCCATGGAGCCAGAAATCTCGGTTGATGCCAAGTCGGTCGGGATGGAGACAGGCTATAACACAGCCCGTTCGCGCGCATTGACTGCCCGCATCGGGAGCGGGCGTCGTCCGAGGGCAATGCGGATCAAGGATATCTATTCCGCGCGCAACGCCCTTACCGGATCGATGCTTGCAGCGCGGCCGGCAGGCACCGCACTTGCTGCCAGTGCAACCACTGCCACTGCGACGACTGTCAGCAGATAGGTCATCCCATCCAGCGGCTTCACGCCGTAGAGCGACGAAGTCAACGCGCGCCCCACAAGCATCGCGAGCGGAACACCCATTGCCAAACCCGCCGCTGTCAGCAACAGGCTGTCCTTCAAAACCATCCACACCACTTGCCCGCGCCGTGCGCCTACGGCCATGCGCACACCAATCTCCGCTGTCCTCATGCTGACGCGATAGGCCATGGTTCCATAGAGCCCTGTTGCCACCAGAACCACCGCCAGAAAACCAAAGAACCCGGCGAGCCGCGCAAACAGCACCTGCTGCGAGATGGTCGTATCAAATTGCGCGCGCTGGGTGATGGGCCGAATGAGCGGCAGGTTGGGATCCAACTGCTGCAGAGCTTTGCGAGCCGAGGGAATAATGGACATTGGTTCCCCATGCACACGCATCTCCACTGTCATGGACCCGACCATTGGAATCTGGGCGTACTCATACCAGGCCATGGGTATCGGCTCTTCGTCGATGCTGCGATATTTGTGGTCCTTGACCACACCGACGATGGTCATCGTGTAGCGTCCGTCGTCGGTTCCAATGCTGTGGCCCAGGGGGTTCCGATTGGGCAGAAAACGTTCCGCGAACTGCTCATTGACGATGCCGACATGAGGTGAATCGACGGTATCGGAGTCGGCAAAGTCGCGGCCTGCCAGCACAGGCACGCCCAGAGTGTGGAAGAATTCCGGTCCCGCCACATTGCTGCGGACGGTTCTCGATGCACCGTTGGCGACGTCGGGCAGCCTGCCGTCCACCTGCATATCGCTGTTGTCGGACCATCCCGAACCGAGTCGCTCTTCCATGACGGTCACCGATTCTACGCCGGGGAGAACTCTGAGCTTGTCGAGCAGGTTCTGATAAAAGGCACGGCCCTCTGGAATCGACGGGATGTTGGGCCTCACACCGAAGAGGACGAGACCGTCGACATTCATTCCAAGCGGAGTGTTTTCGAGGTTACGCAGCGTGCGAATCAGCAGGCCTGCGCCCACCAGCAGCACCACACAGAGCGTCATCTGCACCGTGACAGCGATCCTGGCAGCGCGCGATTTGCCTGCGTTTGAATTGGATGTAGCAGCGGACGTTTTCAGCGCCAGTTCCGCCTTGCCGGCAAGCGCGACGCGCAATGGGGCGAGCCCAAAAAGCAGCGCGGCAGCCACCAGCACACCAAGGGTGAATAGGAGCACCGTTTTATCTGGCGCCAGGCTCGACTCAATCAGCGCCCATCTGCCCAGCACGCGCGTCACCAACTCGGCAAAACCCCATGCCAGAGCGCCGCCCGCCATGACAAGAATAAAACTTTCAATGAGCAACTGGCGCAGCAACACGCCGCGCCCCGCACCGAGCGCCTGCCGCACTGAGAATTCGCGCTGCCGCGCCGCATTCCGTGCCATCAGCAGCATCACCACGTTCGCCAGCGCAATCAGCAGCACCGAAGCCACCATCGCCATGAGAATCCGCAGCGGATTGCCGTACATCTCGTCATATCCCGGGAAGCTCTTGGCATCGGCCAGGCTGAGCAGCGGCGGCTTCTCGCCCTGCATGGGCGAACCCAGCCCAACGTAAGCCGCGGCCTGAAACAAAGGCTGGATCTGCGCTACCGCCCGCGTTCGACTTACGCCGGGAGCAAGACGCCCAATCAGCCGCAGGCACCACCAGGTCGGATTCGCATCGTACAGTTTCCCGTCTTCCGGAGGATTGCCCCACGCATTCAGTTCGCGGCGGTTCTGCAAGGGAATCCAGAAATCAGTTGACCTACCCGCTTCTACGCCTTCAAACCCTTGCGCGGAAACACCCACAATCGTCATCGGCACGCCATTCACATAGAGCGTCTTTCCCAGCACCTCCGGATCTCGCGCAAACCGCCGCGTCCAGTAGTTGTAACTGAGTACGGCAAGGGACGCATGACGAGTCTCATCCTCTTCGCTGAAGCCGCGTCCGAGCGGTAAATTCAGGCCCAGGCCGGAGAAGAATGTGCCGCTCACCATGTCGCCTTCCGCCTCCTCCGGTTGTGCCTGATAGCGCACCGGAACCTTGTCACCCGCGAGGGGCACGTAAGCTATGATCGGTGAAAGCCCACGGCTTTGCTTCCGCAGCGCATCATAGACGGGGTAGGAGAACGTCTGGTTGGAATCAATAGTGCCCGTCCCGCGCGGCGGGTTTGAGGTGCGCAAATAGACCAGGCGAGCAGGGTCGGCCACTGGCAGCGACCGCAGCAGCACGGCATTCATCACGCTGAAGACCGCTGTATTCGCGCCAATGCCCAGCGCCAGCGTCAGGATCGAAGCAAGAGCAAAGCCCGGGCTCTGGCGCAACGAACGCAAACCAAATCGCAAATCACGCAACAGCTTGTCCAGACCTACCCACCGGCTTTTCATGTAGAACTGCTCCTGCGCCCCGCGAACGCTGCCAAACTCGCGCCGCGCCTTCCATCTCGCTTGGTCCTCGCTCAAGCCCTCGCGTTCCAGATCACCCGCTTCGAGTTCAAGATGCGCTTTGATTTCTTCTGCAAAATCTTCAGCACTTCGCTTGCGTCGGAACATGCTCATGCCTCCTCGGCTTGCGGTCCCTTGCTGGAATCCAGGATCAAGCTCATTGCCCGCACGAGACGATTCCATTCGCCGGCCTTCTCCACAAGCTGCTCGCGGCCCTTCGGCGTCAGCGAATAAAACCGCGCGTTGCGGTTGTTTTCGCTTATGCCCCACTTGGCGCGAATCCAATTCTTGTCTTCGAGCCTCTGCAGGGCTACATAGAGCGAGCCGTGATCGACAAGGAATACGTCTTCGGACTGACGCTGGATCAATCGCGCTACGCCCTGCCCATGGCAGGGTCCAAACACCAGCGTTTTCAAGATCAGCAGGTCCAGCGTTCCCTGCAACAAGGCAATGCGATCCTCGTTATTCTCTTGGGTAGCCATTCGACCCAAGTATCCGCCTCTTTGGGTAGAGTGTCAACCCAAATGGAATCAGGCCGAAGATTAGTCGCGGGCCGCGTTGATTGATGACAGGTTCATTCGTAGCGCAGGGCAATCATCGGATCCACTTTGAGCGCTCGATGAGCCGGCACCAGGCTCGCGAGAAGAGCAACTACGATGAGGAAACACGACAAGCCCAGAAACGTCAGAGGATCGAAATAGGACACACCGTAAAGGAAGTCGCTCGATTCGGGCGAGGCAAGGGTGCTGTGCAAGATCGCGGAAATTCCTCCGCCGCCTGCGATACCGATCACCATTCCGGCAGCAACAGGCCACAGGCCCGGCAGTGCTACGTCTTTCAAAACATGAGCCGGCGTAGCTCCCAAGGCCATCCGCACGCCGATCTCCTGCGTACGCTGACTTACGGCGTAGGCCATCACCCCATAGATCCCCGTGCCGGCAAGCGCGAGTGCGAGCAGGGCCAGAATGGCTGCGAATACTGCCAGAGCCCGCGACATTGATCTGCGCGGGTTGATGAACATCGTATCCACATTCCAGAGGGCAAGGCTGGGCAAGAGATCTTTGTCATAGTTGCCCACTGTGTTTCTAACAGCGGCGAGGGCGCTTTGCGGATCGGTCTTGACGCTCAGCACGATGGGAAGAACCTCTGCGGAGTCAGTCGCCAAGTAAACATGTGCCGGATCTGTCCTGGTCAGATTGAAGAACCGGACGTCTTTGACGATGCCGATCACCTCGAATTCAGACAGCTTGCCATCGAAATGCTCATCCAGTTGGAAATGCTTTCCGATGGGGTCTTCGCCTGGCCAGAAGCGGTGTGCCGTCGATTCGCTGATGACGGAAACGTGTGCGCCCCTGGAAGCCTCCTGCCGGGTAAAGTTCCGACCTCGAAGGAGACTGATTCCCAAAGTATGCAGGTAGGTTTCTGACGCGTAGCTTGCCAGTGTTCGCCCATGCACGGCGCCTTCCGCGGTATCGGATTTCTTAACGACGATGGGCGGCGTCCACGTTCCCATCATCGGAGCAGATCCGGTGGCGATGCTATTCAGCTCCCGCAGGGGAGCGAGCCGATCAAACAACTGACGAGAACTGGCCGCAGCTTTTATCCGGTCATCACCGAAATCGGCTGACAACAAATACAAACCGTGAGTTTGAAATCCTGGATCGGCAGCCTCGGATCGCATCAGCCCGCGCACCAGCAGGCCGGCGCTGGTGAGCAACAGCATGGATATAGCGACCTGGCCGGCAACCAGCACAGCACGCAACCGCGCGCGATTCACACGACAACCAAAGGATGTGGCTTGGTCTTTCAGCGCGGTGGTCAGGTCTTGCCGGGTGAACTGCACTGCCGGCGAAAGCCCAAATACAATTCCAGTTACGAGCGACAAGACCAGGGCATAGGCAAGCACTCTCGCATCCGGATTCAGGTTCAGACTGAAGACGAATGCATCACCGAGCACGCGCATGAGCATTTGCTGGATCGCGACCCACAGCAGTTTGCTGGCCAGCATCGCAAGTGCGACGCCCGCAATGCCGCCCGCTAGCGACAGCAGCATACTCTCCGTCAGCAGATGGCGGATCACGCGACCGCGGCTCGCTCCGAGTGCCATGCGCACGCTGATCTCTCTTTGGCGCGCTGCCCCGCGAGCCAGCAGCATGTTGGCCACGTTTGCGCACGCCGCCAACAGCACCATTCCGACGATCAACATCAAGGTGGCCACTCCGGCCTGAAATCGAACGTCGTCCGTGTTTCCGAAAAATGCCGTTCGCTGCAACGTGACCGACAGCGTGGGATCGCGCGGGTTGTACGTGGTGGAGAACTGATGGATCAGCGTGTCTGTTTCTCCTTGCGCTTCATTCAGCCCGGCCGCGGGCTTCAAGCGCGCGAGAATTTGAAACCTGTAGTCAGCAGGCTGATTGAGCCAATTCTGACCCGGGACCAGTTGTGCCTGCATCGAAATGGGAGCCCAGAAATCCGGAACCACGGGAAGCAACGCAGTCCCCGTAAACTGCTGTGGAGCAACCCCCCCAATGGTGAACGCGGTTCCGTTGATTCTTACCACGTGTCCGACAATCTGCATGTCTCCCTGGAAGGCTCGCTGCCAAAAGGCATAGCTCAGCACAATGACGGGATTTGCTCCAGGCGGCCCATCTTCGTTCGGACCAAATGTTCGACCGATTGTCGCGTTGATTCCCAGGGCGCTGAAGTAGTTCCCTGAGACGATTTGTCCGCGCAGGGTTCTCAAGGTGTTCGCGCCCTGCTGGTTGCCATCCGATATTGACGCCAGCACACGAAGCGGTCCGCTCGCCGCCACGAGATTTGAGAACGCGTCTTGATGATCGCGGCAATACACGTATTCCGGATAGGAGAACTCGTATTGCAGATCGCCGAGATAGCCGCTCTTGAGCCATCGCTCCAGGCGCACCACCCTCTTCGCATCGGAGACTGGGAGGGGTTTGAGAGCGACGGCATCGTAAGCACTGAAGATCGTCGTATTCACGCCAATACCCAGCGCGAGCGTGAGCACCGCAACCAACGTGAAGCCAGGGCTTCGTGCAAGCGCCCGGCAAGCATGCTTGAGATCCTGGACTGTCTGTTCGAGCCATAGAATGGAACGTTCGTCGCGATGCGCTTGCTTTGCTTGTTCGATGCCGCTAAAGGCCTGACGCGCCGCTATGTGCGCTTCAGCGGGAGTCATGCCGCGGCGTTGAAACTCCTCTTCGAGCAAAGCGAGATGCGAAGCTATTTCACGTGCGAGATCTCTTTCTGCGCGATCGTTTCGCAAAATGGTAAGGAGCTTTGCAAGCATTCGTCTCCAACGCCTCATGGCTATGGCTCCTCCGTCGGGAGTTTCTCGACCAGCGCCGACATTTTCCGCCGACGGTGCGCTTCCTCGCTCAGCACTCTTCACTAGACGTCCAAGTGAATCTACCGGGTTAGCGTGCCGGATCTGCACTTGAATGTCAAGTGAAAACGCGCTGTCATCCGTGCAAATGCAACAACGGCCTGCAAACCGAAGTTCGCAGGCCGTTGCCGGTGGACTGTTGGGATTGGACTGGAGGCCTTCGCGCTTCCGCGAGTGCCAGAGCCGTTGGCGGCAGACTTCCGCCGGGGTCTTATCTGGGGCTGGGGCGCAAGGGCCTCAGGCCTCAGTCACCTCACGTATGAAACAACTAGAACATTCAATCTGCATTCGCTGGATCAACCTCCTTTCCCGTGTACAGTTACGCTAAATCGGCGGGCGCAGGGAGTCAAGAGGCGACATGGTTGGCTTGTTAGCTTATTCTCCGGCCGGGCCGGGTGGCGCTTCGAGGGAGGCACGGTCCCAATGGGCGCAGTTCGCGGCTGCTTCGTAGGTGCTCTGAAGGAACTGAAGCAGGACATCGTCCGGGTTGGCCGACTGGCGCATGGCATCGTAGGGCAGCACGAATTCGCCCATTTGGGAATTGAACGAAGCCTCTGCCGGGGCAATCGGATAATCCCGGTATCCGGGCGGCTCAGGATAAGCGTAGCTGTAAAAGAATGGCTCGATGCCGGGTGCGCCGGGCCAGAATCCGCAGCTGCTGACCTCGTGCGAATAGGCGTCGCGCGTGACGCGGTCGGGCAGGCCGGGCATGCTGGGGTGCTCCGGCGCGGTGCGGCCGGAAAACCGGGTGCAGGCCAGGTCGAGCGCTCCCCAGAAGAGGTGAATCGGGCTCACCTTGCCGATGAATCGAGAGCGAAAGACCCTGAAGACCCGCTCGGTCTGCAGGAGAATTTGCCAAAAGCGTTGAACGAATTCAGGATCATACGATTTGTGAATCTCGTCCTGCTCGAAGGGGATGGGATGCTCGACTTCGGCCGGCATGTGCCAGATGCTTACCGGCGCGCCAAGGCTGTCGAGCGCCTCCATAATCTGCCGGTAGAACGCGGCCACCGTCATGGGCCGGAGGGGAATGATGCTTTGGCTGCCGTCGGCGGCTTCGATCAGGAGGCGGTGTTCGATGAAGTCGAAGTCGATTTGCAGAATGCGGGTGCCGCGCGCCATGGGCAAAGTGGTGAGGCCGCGAGCAGTCGGGTAGAGGGTCACATTCCAGCAATGGTTGATGGGCGGCGTGAGCGCGAGACGGATTTTGCCTACAATCTGCGTCCAGAGCTGCAGGGTGGCACAGGTATCGGACCACGCACTCTGGGGGAGAGGCAGCCACACGGAAGAAAGCGGGGTGGGCGCGTCGATCCTGCTTGGCTGCGTGGCTTGTGACTGTGCCATGATCACCTCCAACATTCTCGTTCTCTTCCGGCTATGCGGAAGTCAGGTCACTCACGGCTTCGCAGCCTGCTGTTTCTCAGCTTCCGTAATTAGCTTCTGGAACTCTTCGACAGCAGGTACATCCGGGGAGCGAAGCGCATCTTTCGCGGAGTAGCGCCAAACCGCCGGAGAGTCGAGAGGATTGTCCCGGCCGCCGCGGTACACCACAAACATGTCCTGCGAAGATCCTATTTCTTCTTGTGGATGCGGCCCGTCAGACGGCCATGGTGGATTCGAGGGATCACCCGCAATGCTGGGGCTCGGGTTTTGAGCGCCAATCCGGCCGCCTGAATCGGTAGGCTGCAGGATGACCGGGCGGTTGTTGACCGGAACACCGCCAATGGTCGTTTGTGCGATTTTGCCGTTGCCTTTGCGCACCGTAATGATGAGATCGGCGTCCGTCCCATTCGGGACAAGACTGAAGCGGCCCCACTTCATCAGCGCCTGCTCCACGTCATTCCGGGCGGTGGGGTTGGCGAGGGGAGCCTCAGCGACGATTCCGGCGTCTGGATCGACCACGACCAGCACAGTTCGTGCCTGAAGAATATCGGCCGGGAGCACAGTCTTCTTCTTGTTTTTCCCGAAGGCAACCAGCGATGACACGATCAATAAGGAAACTACGAGACTTTTGCGATAAGGCATGGCCCACCTCGCTATCGGAACGAGTCTAGTCCGCTGGGTGAGCGAGGTCAAAACGGTTCCGCGTCTTGCAATCGAAGCGCCGACAGCGGCACCCGCCACCCAAGAAAAACCGCGAGAGCTGGCACCCCCTCAGGCAGAGACACGTTCTATCAAAACCACGTTGACGGTCTCGCCCACGTCTTTTCCGATTGAACGGCGAACCTCGGACTTTACCGGCAGCTTATGAGTGCCGTCTCCCAAGGCCATGAATGAGCTTTGGAATGGCACTCCGTCGATGGTGCCCCGCACCTTGACCAGGCCCCGGGTGCCGAAGAACTCGACGGACGGGGGCCAGACTACATACGTCCAACCGCCCTTGCTGGGACTCTTCTGTAACTTGGCGGTGAAGCGCTTGTTCAACATTGCATCAGACTCCCTGCGTTCGCCGGAATCCGCGGGCACTGCCTCGAGATTTAGGCGAAGGCCAGATTCAGATTGTCGATGGCTTCGTCGATCTCGGCGGTGCTCTTGTAGCCGACGGTGACGCAATCCACGCCTGCATTCTTAAAGGCGAAACGCATGGCACGCTGGCGGTCTTCATGGTTGAAAACGCCTTCGCCGATGAGCTTCATGCTGATGACGCCCATGCCCTCCTGCTTCACCTGCTTCACGTGTGCGACCACTTCGTTCACGTCCCCGATTTCGCCGCTGTCGTGATGCGGGGAGTCCATGCGAACGCCCTTGTGATTCATGCGAATCATGGCCACCTGAAGCCATTGATTGCCGGGGACCTTGCGCAACGCGGGCAGGCCATGGACAGAAGCGCCGTGACCGCGGATCGTCTTCTTCGACTCGGCTTCAAGGATTGCGTCCTGCCAGTGGGCGGTATCGGTGGGCCAGGTGGGCGTGTGCTGCCAGTGAAGAAGCATGATGTCTAAATATTCGGTATTGCAGTTGCGGCGCAGTTCATCCAACTTTTGGCTGGGATTCGCGTCGGTATCGGTGGTGACCTTGGACATGAGGCGGTAGCTCTCGCGTGGCAGTCCTTTGAGGGCAACGCCAAGCATCTGCTGCGATTGGCCGTAGGATTCAGAGGTTTCAAAGAATCGGATGCCGCGATCGTAGGCGTGGCGGACCAGACGCGTAAATCCCTCCTGGCCAAGGTCCTGCTGCACCTGGCCGCTAAAGCTGCCGGTGCCAAAGGCAAGGCGCGTGACTTTCACGTCGGTACGTCCGAGCGGAACCCAGGCCGTGGCGGGCTCGGACTCGGCGCCAAGGTTAAGGTTTCCGACACCAGCGACCGCGCCAGCGACAATTCCGGCTTTCAAGATCGGAAGAGCACACGTCTGAACTCCAGTCACTTAGGCA
>OBLW0100002000.1_pt1 | contig 16746 bp, 14 predicted proteins | sample 1520161 | NCBI WGS metagenome assembly OBLW01 (sample SAMEA3539309, study PRJEB22396) | soil metagenome | biome: tundra; feature: field; material: soil | place: USA | collected 2010-05 | depth 0.15 m | reverse complement strand
CCGTGCGAAGATACTTGTGAAAGTCGGGTCATCGATCAGTCCCGTTTGCCCAGCAGACCCCGAGAGCTTATCCCGCCAATCTCGAAGCGAACGCCAGCACCAGCCCTCCGACGATAATGCGGTAGACGGCAAACGGCGCGAAGCCACGCTTGCGTACGTAACCCATGAACCATGCCACGGAAGCGTAGGCGACGATGAACGAAACCACAAAACCAATAGCCAGCACAATCCAGCCGTGAGCATCGATCTGCGAAACGCCAATCGGATTCGCCTCTTTGCCGCGCAACGATTTCAGCAAGTCATAGCAAGTCGCAACCACCATCGTCGGAATGGAAAGGAAGAACGAGAACTCCAGCGCCGACGCCCGCGACATTCCGGCAATCTGGCCAGCCGCAATGGTTGACATCGATCGCGACGTCCCCGGAAAAACCGCAGACAGGATCTGGCACGCACCTATCCACACGGCTTGAGCTAGTGACATGCTTTCCATCTTCCATGTGTGGATGCGGCCACCGCCTGCTGAAGGCCCTGCCGCCTCCGAACTGGAATTCATGGCGTCTACAATCCACATCACAATCCCGCCGACCAGCAGGGCAGTTCCCATGATGGTCAGGCTTTCCAGATGCTTGCCGATCACTTTGGTCAGCAGGAATGCAGGAATGGCGGTGACGACGAAAGCTACTATCGTAAGACCAAGGGGGTGCGTGAGCGGTGTGCGGTCTCCGCGCTCGCCGCGGGGGAAAGTCGATAGCAGCTTGGCGATGCGCTCTCGGAAGTAAACGGGCAAACACAGAATCGCGCCCAACTGGATCACGATCGTATACATCTTCCAGTAGCCGTCCGAGAGGCTGATATGGAGCAGAGCTTCGCAAATCCGCAGGTGCGCGGTGGAGCTAACCGGCAGAAACTCGGTCAAGCCTTCCACGATCCCTAATATGAGTGACAGCAGGTAGTCGTTCAATCATCCTCCGGAAGTAAGGGAACAGTATCTCAGAAAAACTTTACGCGGTCGTTACTGAGAAGAGGCCCGCTTTGGTCGCCTGACGAGAGCACAAGGTGAATCGCAGAGTTCGCCGAAAAACAGTGCGCAAAACCAGTTCGGAGAGATCGCTGCGGATCAGTCGCTTGCGTTGCCGTACGTAGCGATGCCTTGTTGAATGTAGAAGCTCAGGCGCTGTGCGCGGTAGGCCCAATCGCTTTGTCCATATTGGCTGACGACTTTCTGCGCCAGCGACAGGGCCCGGTCTTTCGCTTCAGCGGATTTTTTTTGATTCGGCTCGATCTTGTAAATCTCGATCAATGCTGCGCGGCGCCAGGCCGCGTTGTACAAGGCTTCCGCGGCCGCCGGGGATTGCGGATGGTCTTTGACATAATTCTCGTAGATCTCGGCTTCTTTTTCGGGACACTTCGACAAGCCTTCCCAGTCGCCACAGAGTTTGTTTTCGAGCAGACGGAAGGCAGCGAGGTCAGCCCACTTCGTGCCGGGATATTTCTTGATCGCCAGCTTCATCCATTCTTCTTTCATCTGGCCGCGCATATAAGCATCGCGTTCGCGCGCGGAAGGCCGAGTCATAACATCGGAGCGCTCGATCTGCCAGCGGATATCGGCTGCGCGATAGAGCGCTTCGGCGGCAAGCGGCGAGGCGGGCATCAGATCATAAACGCGATAGTACAGCCGCATGGCATCTTGCGCGGCATCGCGACGGCCACGCCGGCGGCTGGCTTGATCTTCGGAGTCGGCGGCTTCGCCGAAGATGATCCTGTCGCCATCCTGAGTTGTGCTGCGAACCAGTGAGCGATTGGGAACCCAGCCGGTGATGGCTTTGCCTTCGGCCTCATCTTCGGTAGCGCCTTCCTCGTTGCTGGGCGCGCGCAGAATCGCTTCTACCTGAACCCAATCGCGGCTGGTTGCGATGATGATGAGTTCGTTCCCGCGCTTGACGTCGCCCACTCGGGCCGCGTCCCCGCTAGGCGCGACGCGAATAGTTTCTTCATGAACGATTGTGCCCCGGACCGCGTCGGCGCGGGCCGAGGCAGTGAAGGCGAAAATGGCAAGGAGAGTAATGCCGGCAGCAATAAGGCAGAGCCGCTGTTTCATAAGATCTTGGATGCTAGCAATCTGGCCAGGCTGAGGTTTCCTGTGAAGGATGGTCAAGCAGAATTGGACGGTTTGTCAATGTCTGGCGCAAAACAAAACGCCCCAGACTCGGTTGAGTCGTGGGACGTATGTTGATCAGCCCTCCCCCAAGTGCTGCTCAATTAGGAGCATAGGGCAAGGGAGAGACTTGGTAAATGGCACCCAAGTGCTATAGGACCCCCACTAGAGTGCGATAAAACCCTCGAAAATTAGGCGCGTTCTGGTCGTCGCCTACTTCACAGTCTGGGTGACGGTGCCCGAACTCTTGGCTGACTTTGCATCGCCGTTATAGGTTGCTGTGATCGTAAGCGTCCCAACCGGCAGCTTTGCGGTAGACACCGTCGCCGTGCCGCCGCTCAGCGTTGCTGTCCCAAGCGTAGTGGCGCCCTGCTTGAACATTACCGTGCCTGTCGGTCCTCCGGGAGCACTCGATACAAACTTGGCAACGAATTTGACGGTCTGCCCAGAGGCAGAAGGATTCGGACTGGAAGTGACCGTAGTCGTGGAGGCATAGGGGTTCACGATTTGCTGCACCGAGCCTGAACTGGCGCAGTCAAATTCAGGGGCATGCGGAGCGGATGAATAGCCGCTCAGGCGGTTGCGAGATCAGGCTTTTTGGCAGTGCCTTCGAAGTGCGCTTCGATTTCTTCCAGAGTTTTGCCTTTCGTTTCTGGAAGGAAGAAAGCGGCTGTGATGAAGTAGATTACGGTGCAGGCGGCGAAGCCCCAAAACATGACGGCGTAGCCGTACTTGCCAACAGTTGGCAGGAACACGGCTGCGATGCCGGTGGAAACTGCCTGGTTGATCAGTAGGGCGATGCTCATGCCGTTGGAGCGAATGCGAGTAGGCATCAGTTCCGAGAGCGCCAGCCATACACACACTCCCGGGCCGACGGCATAGAACGCCATGAACACAAAAAGCGTCAGAGCGACCTTCCAACCGCTGCGCTGGCTGGGCAATGGAGTGATCAAGGCATTGTCGATTCTCAAGGGAGCCTGGCGCGCGGCGTCGAGATCGCCGAAAGGATTGGAAAAGAACGCCACAACTTTGTTGGCGGGCACACAGCTTTCGCGCGTGATTTCGATTGGGGTCGCGGCGGTGTCGTCGGATCGCGCCGCCTTCGTGGCCGCGTGGAAGTCTCCGTAAGAATAGATGACGACTAAAGAGGTAGGGCGGTTACCGATCTGCTCGACGCCGTTTGCAGCCGAGCTCAGCAGAGTCTCAGCCTGCCGCTTGTCATACGTAAGTGTGATCGTCTGGTCCGATTTGACCATCGATTGAACTGGGCTTCTGGAATCCACCCGCAGACGTTCGGTCTGGCGGAAGAGCAGGCCGGTACAAACCAGCGAAAGAATAATCCCGGCCGTTCCCAACGACAGCAGGAACTTTCGTCCCTTGCGATCGACCAGCATGACGCCGCCGATGGTCACCAGAAAGTTAACGATTGTGAAAACCACGTAGCCCCAATGAGCCTGAACATCGGAGAGCCCGCTCTGCAAAAGAATGTTGGTGTTATAGCCGATGATCGAGTTGATGCCGGTGGCCTGATTGCACGCGAGAATCACACACGCAAGGACAAACGGGATCACATATTTTCGGCGCAAGAGCGATTCTTTAACCTTGGTTCCCGCTGAGGTCTGGGATTTCTCGGCGGCGGCGGCCTGTTTCATTTCCGCAAGTTCGATGTCGGCCTGCTCGGTGCTGCGGGAGCGAAGGAGAGTGGCGTAGGCTGCATCAGGCCTTCCGCGCCGAAACAGCCAGCGCGGAGATTCCGCCACCATGAAACTGCCGATCACGAACAAGATACCGGGGGGCAACGAAACCCAGAAGATGCTGCGCCAGGCCGTGTCTTTAAAAGCTATGAGTTTGGCGGCGTTGCCGAGTCGGGCCACCTCGGCGACACGAATACTGAAGTACATACCAACCAGGGCAGCCGTCGTGATCCCGAGCGTCAGGAGCCATTGAAAGATGCCCGTACCTTTGCCGCGATTCGATGCGGCCAGACACTCCGCCAGATACAGGGGGACGACCACACCAATCAAGCCGGCACTGATGCCTTGCAAAAGCCGGCCAAGAATCAACGGCTCATAACCGTGCGAGAGTGCAATCACCGGGATGCTCATGACAAACAGCACCCCGCTGAGCGTCATCAGAAGCTTGCGCCCCATCCAATCCGCGAGCGCGCCTGCAAACAGAGTTGAGATGACGCTTCCGAGCAGCACCGCCGCAACCACGGTTGAAAGCTGTCCCGCATTCAAACCGGAGGTAGCCTCGAGGTAGGGCAGCGCACCTGCAATGATGCCGACATCCACTCCATAGAGCAGTCCGCCCAGGCCTGCTACGAGCAGGAGCAAGCGGTTATAGCCGGCTTTATCGTTTTGCGCCACTGTGACATCCTTTCGCAGACCAGGGACGCCCGAGTTTATTCCTCGCGGGAGCGGTACGGCAAACCGCGATCCCGGGCTCGTTAACCTTCGGGTTTCCTAAGCCATCTAAGCCATCTAGCGTGGACTTCATCCCGAGACTACAATAACGTTATTATGGGTCCTCGCAATTTTGAACCTCCCTCTCTTTCTGAAGTGTGCGCGCACGTTAAACATCTTGGTTATGCAGCTTCCGAGCATATTCGTCTTTATGGCGAAGAGTATGAAGTGGTTTCCGATCCGTTCCCGGAAGATGACGGCATCGCGGTTCACGTCAAAACTAAGAGTAACTCGACCGTTCGAGTGCTGCAGCTGCCCGCGACCGTAGTTCAGAGTGTAAAAGGGCGAAGCACGAAGGCCGCGTAGTCGCTAGGGATGCGCTGGAACGTCTGTCTTCTTAGGATGAGTGGCTAGCTGGCGCGATACGGTAATGAAAGCCTTGGCGGCGACGGAGAGCGTGCGGTCGCGCCGGTAAGCCAGCCCCAACTCGCGCCACAGTTCGGCGCCTTCCAGTTCGATCAACTTCACCCGTCCGGCCGCGACTTCGTCGCGCGCAAAGGACGCGCTGATTAGTGAGATACCGAGGTCAGCCGCCACAAAGCTCTTGATCATGCCGATGCTAGGTAACTCCATTCTGACTTTGAGTTCTGAGTTGTATTCACGGAAGAGCTTATCCAGCAGCCTGCGCGTGTGACCCGTCTTGGGCAAAAGTAGAGGGTGCTTCACCACTTCACTGATGTGTGCTGATTTCATTTTCGCGAGCGAGTTTTTCGGACTCACCATCAGCATCAGTCGATCGCGGAAGATCGGCTGAACCTTCAGGCTGGGCGATTGGACGGGCAAGCTGAGAACGCCTACATCGAGGGAACCATTCTCCAACTTCTCTACAATCTTGTAGGTGAAGTTGCGATAGATGCTGATCTGCACGTCGGGATAATGACGGCAGTACTCGCCAAAAACTTCGGGCAGAACGTAAAGGCAAGTGGCTTCGTTGGCCCCGACCATGAGCGTGCCCCGGGGCGTTTGCCCGTGGTCGGCGACCGCAACGAGTGACTCGTCCCGCAGGCTCTTCAGGCGTAACGCGTACTCGTAGAAGATTTGACCCGCTGGTGTCAGCTTGACGGTTTTGCCGGAGCGGTCCAGCAGTCGATCGCCGTATTCTTGTTCCAGTTGGCGGATCTGCGCGCTGACCGCGGATTGCGAGCGGAAGACTTTCTCCCCCGCGCGAGAAAAACTGCGTTGCCGGGCAACTTCCAGAAATGTAATGAGCTGATCGAAGTCCATGGGGTTAGTCGAAGAATTATATAGGACTTTGCGCTGCGCAGGCGCGGCCGTGTGCACTGAAATGGGAGCCTCAGGCAGCCGGAGAAGGCCCGGGTTTGATTTGCACATTGCAGTCTGGTAACGTGCGCGACGACGCGATACTCTAACTTCATGTCCATTTCTTGCCCCGAATGTGCGGCGGCGATGCCAGATGCTGCGGCGTTTTGTCCCGGCTGTGGCCGTGACATGCTCCCCGAGGAGCGTGTGCAGGGCAAGGTTGGCGCCCTCCCGGAGACGGTTGCTGGCGCATTGGCATACTGCACGATTATTCCCGCGATTCTCTTTCTGCTTATCGAGCCCTACAACCGCAACCGCTTTGTGCGTTTTCATTCTTTTCAGTGCATTGGATTGTGGCTGGCCGCCTTGGTGATGGGGGCGGGGCTCAGGGTGGCGGGCTTCTTGCTTTTCTTTGTTCCCGTCCTGGGTCACTTGATTTCCTGGCTCGCGTATATGGTGGTGAGTCTCGGGTTCTTCGTCATTTGGGTGGTGCTAATCGTAAAGGCGCTGCAGGGCGAGATGTTTAAACTGCCATTGGTGGGCGACTTTGCGAAGCAGAAAATCGCCGTGAGTTGAGGTTGGGACGCGGCAAGTTATTGATTGCTTCTTGGGCCGCTTTCTGGTATTTTGCCGCAACGTCGCTCGGGCGGGTTCGTGCGACCTCAACGAAGAAACGGGGGAGACTCCAATGGCGTTCTGTAATATGTGTGGCGCGCAGGTTGCCGACGGAGCGACAGTGTGCGCGGCGTGCAGCGGGCGAGCCGCCGTTTTACCCGCTACTGCAGCTTCGGGACTCACGGACAATGTGGCCGGGATGCTGGCGTACGTGACTTTTATTCCTGCGATCATTTTTCTGGTGACGGAGCCTTATAACAAGAGCCGGTTTATCCGGTTCCACTCCTTCCAAAGTATTTTTCTGTTTGTGGCGGTGGTCATTATTCAGCTCGCTCTGACCTTTCTCGCCGTCGTGCCATTCCTGATTCTTGTAACAGCGCCTTTGCACATGCTGGTCGCGTTGGGAGCATTGATTGTCTGGATTATCCTGCTGCTGAAGGCTAACCAAGGCCAAATGTATAAGCTGCCGTTGATCGGCGATTTGGCGGAAAAGCAGGCTGGATAGAACCTGGCGGTTCAAAATTCCACCCGTGTGCATGCGACCATGGTGACTCCTGTTGTGCTGGCGCGCGGGGTGTAAAAAGGCTGTCTCGTCTTCTGTGGCCCTTGACTTTCCTCCTCTAAGCTGTCATTCCTAGTAGCTTTTACTTCGCAGCCGAATTGTGCCTGCACTGGGGCGATTGCGGGCGGCGGAAATTCTTGGCAACCGGGGAATGGATTGAAAGTCAAAGTTTTCTACCACGACAAGTGTTTCGACGGAGCGTCGTCGGCGGCGCTCTTCTCCCGCTTTTACCGCGAGCGCATCCGCAGCGATGTGGACTTTCAATTTTCCGGGCTGCTCCATCGCGCTGGAGCCCTGTTCGACGAATCGCATTTCGACGGTGAGGAGAATGCCATCGTCGATTTCAAGTATTCGAGCTCGCCGAAAATTACATGGTGGTTCGACCATCATGAGAGCGCGTTTCTCTCGGCGGCCGACGCCGCGCATTTTGAGCGCGACCAGAGCAACCGGAAGTTCTACGATCCCGCCTTCAAATCATGCACGAGTTTTATTGCGATGATCGCGGAGCAGCGCTTTGGCTTCGATCCCGCTCCGCTGGCCGATCTCGTCCACTGGACCGACGTCATCGACGGCGCGCTCTATTCCGATGCCCGGACTGCGGTGGAGATGCAGGCCCCCGCCATGAAGTTGACCATGGTTATCGAATCCGCGCCGGATCAGGGATTTGTGCCGAACCTTATTCCTCTGCTGGCGAGCAAGCCTCTGGCTGCCATTCTGGAAGAACCGTTTATAGCCCCGCTGTTGCCGCCACTCCTCAGACGCCACGAAATTTCCATCGAGATCCTAAGACAACGGGCCGAATGCACCGATGGCACGATTTTTTTCGACATCACGGACCAGGAACTCGAGGGCTACAACAAATTCGTTCCTTACTACTTGCATCCGGAGTCCATTTATAGCGTGGGGCTCAGCAAGAGCAGCTTTCGCGTGAAGGTATCGGTGGGGTCGAATCCGTGGGCTCCGCAAGAGCCGGTGGTTAATTTGGCGAAGATTTGTGAACGCTATGGCGGGGGAGGACACGCGCGTGTGGGCGCCATCTCCTTCGACGTGAACCAACCCGCGGCGGCAATCAAAGCCTCGCGCGAAATTGTAAACGAGCTGCGTGCGGCCGTGCGCACGGGCAAACGCTGAAATTGATGAATCGTAGCTTTGCGGAAGGGAACTAGGAACACCCTCGCTGCGGTGAGCGTGATATTCTGAAGGTTCCTAGCGCCGCGGCATGTCTTCGCCTGTAACGAAATCCGCCCTCCGTCCCGCGCAGCGGCGCCTCTTGCGGTTAGTGGCTTCCATAGAATTTGCGAAAGGCATCTTTGTTTTGCTGATCGGCATAAGCGCGATGCTGTTGGTGCACAAGGACGCCTGGGTAATCGCCGAGAGTCTTCTGGCGTTGTTTCACATCAGCACGGACCGGCATTCGGCACAGCTCTTTCTGAACTTTGCGGATGATATTACGGACGCGCGATTGTGGGCGGCGGTGTGGCTCGCGTTGGTCTATTCGACGCTGCGTTTTGCCGAGGCCTATGGTCTCTGGAAACAGCGGACATGGGCAGAGTGGGTCGCGTTCGGATCCGGAACCTTGCTTATTCCGCTGGAGATCCGCGAACTCATACGCGGCGTCACCCTTCTGCGCTCGGTGGTATTCGTAGGCAATCTGGTGGTGATTAGCTACGTGCTCTATCTCCTGCGCACAGCGCGTCTGGCGGCGAATGCTGTCGCAGGCGCTGAACCCAGCGCCGAAAGCGGGAAGTAGGGTGGAACGATTCTGCGCATAAAGGACTACTCTGCTTCATAATGATTCGCAGAAAATGATGCCGGAACTCTTTTTCGCGGAGGGTTTATGCGTACTTGCATTTATTGCACGCTGATTTTCATTTCAGCCGCGGCTTTTGGCCAGGACACAAACTTTGCCACCGGTCCGCAGTATCTGATCACCACCGGCTCGCCGATGTTTGCGCGTCCGATTTCTACGCCGAGCTTATCGTTCGCTAGCCCACCGCTGGAAGTCGGCGCAGACAATGCGACCGCTCGGCTCACTGCGGGCGCGGAAAATCAGACCGTCTTACTGCCTCCAGCCGACGCCCTACCTCAGGTAGATTTGTTCGATTTCTACTACGGAACGCCGCCGCTTGGCGTCATCGAGATCAGCTTTGCGGAACCCTCGTCGGCGCACCGTGAACTTCCCGCCAGCATTCTGGACACTGGCGTCTGGGAGCTGACCACGGTACAGACGCTGCGCGAACGCGGCTACGGAGTGACGTTGCCGGAAGCGGCCGCAGATAGCAGAGCACACATTCGGCATGCTACCCATGTCTACACGAATGCCGATATCGATCGTCTCCATGGCGCGAGTTGACAGCTAGGGTTTAGAGGGGCTGACGGGATCGTCGATATGGCACACGATCAAGCAGGTGAGGCCGATCGCGGCGATTCCAGCGCCCTTAGGCCAGGAGCCGCGTTGGGAGGAGAATGCCCGTTCAACCCTGGCTTCAGGCGCGGGCGAAGTCGATGAAGCCATGCTGGACGTCGGTGCGAACCAGCTTGACGCGCAGTTTATCTCCGACGTCGAGGCCTTGAGCGCCCTGCGCCAGTAACCCATCGACACTTGGTTGTATTGCCCGGACGAACGTTCCATGTGGAGTTACTCCAGTGACGATGGCGTCGAAGGTAGCGTCGATTCGGTTTTGCATTGCGACGGCAGCGAGGCGCTTGGACATATCGCGTTCGACCTTGCGCGCGGCATCTTCTTTGGCGGTGCAGGTGGCGGCGATGGCGGAGAGCTCGTCATCCGAATAAGGGTTGGGCTGGCCGGCAAGCATGGCCTTGATCAGTCGCTGAGTCACGATGTCAGGGAAGCGGCGGTTGGGAGCCGTGGAGTGAGTGTAGTCCTGAACTGCGAGGCCGAAGTGGCCGGGCGAGGGATCGCCTGGGCGCTCGAGCACGTATTCTCCCGGACCAATTAATTTGATGACGGCGAGCGATAGATCAGCAAAGTGATCCGGATCGGCCGATTTACGCTTGAGAAGAAAATCATTGAGCGCTTTCGAGTCAGGATCCGGCGGAAGTTTCTCGCTATACCTTGCCGCGAGCTGGACGATGCGGTCCCAGCGCTGCGGCTGTTTCACGATGCGGCGCAGAGACGAAACTTTTTCCAGCATTCGCGCCACTACGCCATTGGCAGCGATCATGAAGTCTTCAATCAACTCGGTGGCGTGATTTTTCTGCTGCTTTTGCATGGCGACAACTTGATCGTTCAACATGAGCGGACGGAGTTCGTCGGTCTGGAGGTTGAGAGCTCCGTTTTCAAAACGTCGACTCTTCAGCTTCTGTGCGACGTCGTCCTGCAGCCGAAGCTGCACCTGGAGATCGGTGGAGGCCGCCACTTTGGCGGGTGCCGCTGCCGTGCCTTCTAGCCACGCTCCGACGGAGTTGTACTGGAGTTGGGCGTGATTGCGCACCAGGGCGCGATAGACATCGCTGGAAGTGACGTGGCCGCCCGTGTCCGCCACGAATTCGATGACCACACTAAGACAGTCCTGATTTTCCAGCAGGGAAGTCTTGCCCGTGGAAAGTTCCTCGGGCAGCATAGGGAAGTTTCGGACTCCAGCGTAGACCGTGGTGGTCTCTCTCGCGGCGTGCTGATCGATGGCCGTTTGTTTGGGGACGAACGCGTCTACATCGGCAATGCCTACGAGAACTTTCACGCTGTCATCTGGCAGGCGTTCTGCAACCTCGATCTGATCGAGATCGCGCGAAGTGTCATTGTCAATCGACGACCATAGGAGGTTTCGCAAATCGCGCACATCTTTTCCCGCGGCGATTTGGGGAGGGTGAGCGCGCAGGTCGGCCAATTGTTTCTTGACGGCAGGAGGGAAATCGGGGTTGAATCCGCGCTGTTGCATGACTTCTTTGGCTACGGCCTGCAGATCGACTTGAGTTGGATTGGGGTTCGGCATCAAGTTCTCATTCGGATAGCCTAGCGTCTTTTCACCACACGGTCACAGAGACACAGAGAAAATCTCTAAAATCTTTAAATGTTCTTGATTCTTGCTTTGTCTTTTTCTCTGTGTCTCTGGTGAAAGGTTTAGAGTACGAACTATTCGGTGACCACCGCCTTTACCAGATTTCGTGGGCGATCCACGTTGTAGCCCTTCTTCGTCGCTACGTGGTAGGCGAAGAGTTGCAACGGGATTACTTCGACAATAGGCAGCAGCAGTTCGGGAGCAGCAGGGACGAAGAATACATCGTCGGCGATGCTGGTAATCTCGGAATCGCCCTCCGTGGCGACCGCGACCAGGCGGCCGTGCCGAGATCGAACTTCCTTCATGACGTCGAGAGTCCGGCGATAACGCAACACTGAATCGGGATCGTGATGGTCACAAGTGGCCAGCACGACTACCGGCAGTTTTTCGTCGACCAGCGCGTTCGGCCCATGTTTCAACTCTCCTGCGGGATAACCTTCGGCGTGAGCGTAGGAAATTTCTTTGAGCTTGAGCGCGCCCTCTCGCGCGATAGCGTAATGGACGCCGCGTCCCAGATAAAGAAATTTTTCCGCTTCAGACTGCTTGTCCGCGAATTTCTCAGCGAGATCGTCCCAGGCGCGAAGATTGCGGTCGATGGCTTGGGGCAACTGCAAGAGCCGCTGCAGATAGGAGCGCGAGACTTCGGAGGTCATACGGCCTCGTTTGCGTGCCAGGAACAATGCCATCAGATAAAGCACGGTGACTTGCGTGGTGAAACTCTTGGTGGCGGGCACGGCGAGTTCGGGACCGGCCCCGGTAATCAAAGCGGCGCTGGCTTCACGAGGTATGGTCGCATCGGCGACATTGGAGACGGCGATGGTCCTTACTCCACGAGTGAGCGCTTCGCGTTGCGCGGCAATGGTATCGGCAGTTTCCCCGGATTGGGTTACGACCATCACGATGGGGGCGACTGCTGCATGAGTGGAGCGATAGCAATACTCGCTGGCATATTCAACGTCGACGGCAACGCCAGAGAGATCTTCGATCATGATCTCGCCGGCCAGTCCAGCGTGGCGACTTGATCCGCTGGCGGCGATGATCAGCTTCTCGAAGGTGAGCAGAGCACTTTCAATGGCATGCAGCGCGCCAGGGAATAAAATATCTTCCTTCACATGCTGCTCGATGGTCTTGGCAATGGCCTGAGGCTGTTCGTAAATCTCGCGGCGCATGGCGTGCGAGAAACGGTCCGTCACAGTATTGGAGCTGGCGCTGGTTGGATTCATGATGACTGCGGCGAGAGTAAATCATTTACGGCGTATCGGGCAAACCAGGGCAATGAATGAAATCACTTGATTCGCTAAAGGGCCTCACTTGTTCGGGGGATCGGAAAAGCATACCGTACTTGGGATTGCTCGAGCGTGAACCGCAGTCGATCTGACGATCCCCACCCAGCCGGAAAGACATAGACTACTGATGGATTGGGCAACGTATGAGCCCCAAATACGCTTTGACATCCGTGCAGAACGCGAAGAATGTGAGCAGTTATTCAAGCATCAGGCAAGGGCGTTGCAAGATCGAATTGTGCGCCGCGGGCGCACCGATCGGACCAGACAGCAGGCGATCCCAGAGTGGGAAAAAATCTACCAAACAGAAGCGCAGGAGCGTAGATTACTGCATCAGGCAAGAGTTCTACCCTGGGGCAAAGAGAAGCGATATTACTATGCGCACAGGCATCTATCTGAATCACTCTAGACGAATTGCCGGAGCCAAGGGCCAAACAGGCTCGGCTCCGGAGTTCCTCGATGCGGCCTTCCATTCTGGGTTCTGCCGCGCCACACCCGCAATCCTGGACAACGCTCGGCGATTGCGCCACAATTCCCTCTGTTAAGAGGAGAGACACGATATTGGGAAAACGCCGAGAGCCTCGCGTGCTGGCGAAACTGCATGTCCGAATCTCCGGGATCGATGCCAGCGGACGTCCTATCCTCCTTATGGTTCCGACTCTCAACGTCAGTCGGCAAGGCGCTTTATTAGAAGGCATTCAAGCCATGTTGAAGGTCGGGGACTCTGTCGCTATTACCTACAAGACCAGTAAAGCCCGGTTCCGTGTGACTTGGGTGGGCGACGCCGAAAGAGCGGGTCAAATTGGTGTCCAAATTGTAGAAACAGAAAAGTGCATTTGGGATGCGTCAGCTTTGCCACCCATGGCCGCCGACATTTACGTGGCACCGCCGGTCAAGGAACGCAAGGGTTCGCCGTAGATACCCCTTCCTTTCTCATGAAGCGTAAGACCTTAAGAGCGCAATGCCTGACTGTGAATTTCCCATCAGCAGTCGAAGACACGGACTTGCATTGCGCTCAGCCAGAAACAGTCGTTCACAAACGGACTTGTCCCGGGGTCGACTGACAACTTGTGACCGCCTTCACAGCGTCTTTAAGAAGGTAATCAGAGCAGCTCTGTCCTCGGGACTCAATTCTCCAAAACGGCGGACGGGTTCGCGTGCCTCCTCACCGTGACGTGAGATAGCACTTTGAAGAGATAACGACTCCAGGTCGTGCATGAAGCGGGCCTTAGTGCGCAAGCCCCAAAGTGGTGCCGTTCTCAATTTCTTGGCCGTGTCTTGCGGACCAACCTGGACAATCCCATCTCCAGTTCCGATGTCATGCAACAAGAAGTCGCTGAAAGGATGAATTATTTTATCCCCTAGAGCCTCTGGCACAGTAAACATGCCCCCGTCGATAACCGTCCCTGCAGGAGCCGTAGTAATGGAGTCCACGTGGCAAACACTGCAGCCGACCTGCCTGAAAAGTCCTTCGCCTCTCAAGGCTGCGGGCGTCGCGGCGAGCACGGTGTCTCGCGGTGGAACCATAGTGCCGCGTATGAACTGAGCAAAGTGGTCGATGTCAGCCAAGCCCAGGCCATCTGGCTGATCTTCAGGGTCCTTGGTTGTCTTGAGAACTGTAGTGACGTCTGTGGGGCGTAGCCGGTTTGTGATTCCCATCTCGTTGAGATAGGCGTCGCCGATGAAGGAGAGCAGGCTGCCGTGTTGATCTTTCCAGCCGAAGCGGCCGACGCGGGTCTGTCCTGGTGCCTCGAAAATCGGAGCCTGTACAATTTCCCCGTGAATTCGACCATCTGTCAATTCCGGTTGTTTCTCCGCGATGGCGATCAGAGTCGCGTCGTCAATGGCTTCCACAAAGCCATCCCCCAGGGTGTTGAGGGCGGCGCGTAATGTGCGGATGTTTTCAGTCGCAGGAATGTGTTCCTGGGCTTCTGGACCGATAGCGCGATCATTGACAATGGACCTGCCGGTGATTTTGTCTTGTCCGTCGTTGATAAAGATTGTCGGGTTGACGAAATTGCCGTTTTCATCGTGGTGGCCGACCCGGAGTTCGGTGGTCTGGCTTGCTGCTCCACTATTCGGATTCTGATGGCAACTGACGCAGCTAGTCGCGTTGTACACGGGTCCAAGCCCCTGCGCGACCGTCTCGTTTTCCTCATAGACTTGCTGATCCCGAGCAAAGGTGTCTCCGGGTGGCTCGACGATTCCGTTGCTGACGCTGTGAGCACCGTCGAAGCTGGGAGTGTTAAATCCGGCCGGCGCTTCAGTTGCTGACTTCGCTGCTACTCGAGCGAGTCCCGTACCCAACGCGGCCAATGTCGCGAAAAGGCAAGAAGAGAGGAGAACCTTCCTCCAGTGGGGCATGAGCATGAGCGTTTCTCCAAAAGATAGTGGTCGCCTGCACGTGTGGGACGTAAGCTGGCTGATCCGTCGACCTCAAATCCTCAAAGCCGTAGGGACGATCAAGAACTACGGCCTGAAGTCAGAAGCCTGTACTGAGCTCAACTGGATTGCGCAGAGATTATTCCCACCGAGGGAGAAAAAAATTTGGGGGGGAACGAAATGGCTGCAAAACAAAACGCCCCGACTCAAATTCGAGTCGGGGCCTTGTCGGGATCTTCCCCCAGGTCTCTCACTGCACGCCAGCAGTAGCCGAGTCGACCGCATCCACGTCCGCTCCGAGATCCTTGCCATCTGTCCCCTTGCCCTTGTAGGGGCTTGAGGACTGAAGGTGATAGTCGCCGCCATTGCCTCCGTTGTAGTTGACGAATTGGACCTCTGCCGCGGTCGCAGGGAAGAAGTTCCCAGCAGGCCAGTACACCTCGGTAGCCTTAGGGCCAGGAGCGATGACAGCGTTAGCGGCAACACTATAGCTGCTAAAACATGCGTTAAAGGTAATAAGGGGAGAATCGTGGATGGCACAATTCGCCGCACCGCCTCCTGTGGTCCATATGGGGCTTGGGCCGGCATTCACGATGCTGTTGGTGAAGACGAAGTTGTTCATCGGCGGGGTGGTTGCGAGGTGGTCCCCGATGAAAAATATTGTGGATGGCGGGAAAGCCGTAACATGACTGATGGTCACGTCCTGAAGGAGTGGGGCACCCGAACCTACAGAGATTTGTGCAAGTGAGCCTGGCCCTAGGAACTTAACGCCGTCGATGTCGTCTATGATCACATCGTGAATGCTGTAGCGCTCCCCCGCTAACGCGGCGCCGCCGGAATCGGACAGGCCGTTGGCGACCTGCAGCCCGGCTCCCACGTGGGTAATGAAGGTATTGCGGAGTGTCACATCCGTCACCTGGCAAAGAGGGCAGTGGTTGTTCTGGTCCTTTGGCGTCAGCAGGATGGCAAAGCCCACCTGGCCGCCCCCCCAAGAGTTTTCCATAATGTTGCCGTCGATCAAAACGCGCTGCGCGTTTTTCAATTCCAGAAGATTCTTGACAACAAACGGAGCCCCGTTTGCCCCACCCACGTATCCGGGTTGCCCTTTCATCCAGGTCAGAGGCTTGAAAAGGTGATTCTGGCGAATCTCAATATCAGCCGGCGTCATCGTTGCTTCGTCTCCGCCGAATAAGATGTTCTCCCCTGAAGCCTCAAGAAAATTGTCCACGATCTTGTAGGGTCCCATCGGATTCGTACCCAGCCCGCCAAGTATTGTCTGAGCATCTTCGCAAGATTTTCTCGCCGCGGTGCAGTGAAAATCCGTAAAGAACGAATCCACGATCGCTATGTAGGCGCTTCCCCCGAGCTCGACACCGCGATTGGTATCGTCTTGTGCTGTGCCGTGCATCCAAACTCGATCAAACACAATATGATTCATGGTGCCTTTTGATTCCACGGCGGCAAGACTGTAGACGAGCGGGGCACTCTGCAGGCGCGTGATTTCCAGACCGAGGAGCCGATAGTGGTTAGCTCCAGGGGCAAACTCAATCGGACCCGCTGCATTCATTGATTTCATTACCACCTTGGCCAGAACATTGTTCGCGGAAGCGCATTTAAAAGCGGGGCGGCCGGGCAGCGAGGAGACTCCCGCGTAGCAAGGCGTAAGGCGGCTGCCTTCCGCAGGTAGGACGGAATCGGCGGCGCTGGTGCGGACAATGATCCAATGATTGTCATCGCAGCTCTTAGCCGGGAAGATGAATCGTCCGGTAAAGGTTGCACCCTCTTGCAGTTGAATCGTATCGCCACAGGTGGCACTATTCAAAGCTGATTGCAGGTCATCGCCGGCGTTGAGGCTGATGACCGCTCCCGGCGCTGGCGTATCGGACATCGCACTCGACACGGTTACTCTCGGCAATTCCGCCGGCCCATCGTAATTCTGTCCCACGCAGCACAATGCGGTCATCAGTAGATCGGAAGAGCACACGTCTGAACTCCAGTCACTTAG
>OBLW0100001999.1_pt1 | contig 16746 bp, 22 predicted proteins | sample 1520161 | NCBI WGS metagenome assembly OBLW01 (sample SAMEA3539309, study PRJEB22396) | soil metagenome | biome: tundra; feature: field; material: soil | place: USA | collected 2010-05 | depth 0.15 m | reverse complement strand
GCCCGGCCGAACAGCAGGCCTTGGAAAAATTCGCCGATGAATGTGCGCGCATTCGGCAGGACGTATTAGAGCTGACTCCGCATAAGCCCAAAGCGTCGGTGAGTTCTCTGTCGGAGATCGCGCTGCCCCGGATTCTAGAGGCGGTACCAGCCTTGCCCGGCATCGTCGAGCATGATCGAGCGTTGCCCGGATTCGCTCCGTCGGTTCCGCCGCCATCGCCCGCTTATGACTTCTGGACGTTATTCATGGGAGCGCTGGCGATCCTCGCGATCATCGCGGTCAGCTTCCTGATCGGGTATCGCATCGGATGGGTGCATCCCGCAGCCCCCCGGGCCCAGGTTGCGCCAGCGCTGCCGGCTGAACCGGAGCCAGTCGAGCCAACGGCAACCAAGCCCGAGGCAAAAACAAAAGCGGTGCGGGCCAAATCCGCGGCACGATCCGCCAGGCGGGTGACATCCGAGGATGCTCCGCCGCTCGGCAACGACCTGGTTGTCTACGAAAAGGGGAAAGAAATATATCGCCTCAAAGGCGACCCGGCCAAGCCCATGCAGGCGAAGGCCGCGGGCGATGCCATCGTGCCCGCTTCGTCAACCAGCAAAATTCCGGATCCGAAACAGCCCCGATAACATTCTCCAGTGGCCCATTCTAAATATCGCGCTCTTTACGATTTTAGGGTGGGATGGTAACACAGGACGAAATTAGGTCAGTGGGAGTAATGTTTTGTGCCCCAGGTTCGCGCCCGTTTTGTGGGCGCTAACCTGGGCGCCCCGTCCACTTAGGAGATGTTAGTGATTTTTGTCATCCTGAGCGCAGTGGAGACTTCACGAAGTGAAGTCCCCACGCAGTCGAAGGACCCTACCCAATGCCAAGCGGATCGAATCCATCGTGCTTTCGCGGACCCAGCATTCCAGCGAACTGTCCTCACTCCTCCCCAAATTGTCATCCCGAGGAAGCGGAGTCCATCGCGAAGCGGAGGACTCCCGACGAAGGACCTCTGCACTCCGTCGACAGCGCCAATGCCGCCGGCGAATCCATAGTTCTTCGCCCGCAATTAATGGCTCTGCCCATTGCGGTGAAACGCGTGAGTCCCAAGGCACGAAGACAATCTAGGTCGTTCGTTGGCCCAAGTTTGTGTCGCGCAAGCATCCCCTTTATGCCTAGAGCCGGCCTTCGATGGCCACCCTGCCGGCTAGTTCCTATCCGGCGTTATAACCACGGGGTGACGTCTAATAAAGACAGCTTCTTCTGCGTCGCTGTCCACCTTAGGCATTGGCTCCCAGAAGGTGGTCTGATCGGGAGCGGAGACCATAATCCACACCTTGCCCGTGGTCGAATCGAGAAGGAAAGTGTTCATGCGAGGCATCTCACCCTGATACAAAAAGAACTGATAGCGTCCGTTCTGAGCCTGGCTCTGCGCGGCTCTCGGCTGCTGCTGTGCGAAGACCAGCACGGTCAGTGCTAGCCCAATAAGCACAGTTGCGATTACTACCTTGTTTGAGTTCTTCACGACTCCTCCTATTCAATTGCCTTCAAGGGAAACCTGGGACGGATGATCGACCAGCACAAAGTTGTGTGTATTAGAACTTGGAATACGTCCCGCCCGTTCCCAGTTGTCTCCGTCCCCAATTTTCTCGCATACGCGCGTTCATCTCTTCTTGTTCTTCTTTTTCTTGTTTCCTTGTCTGCGTCTCGAATGCTTGCCCTTTCGTTTTCCGTACGCGGTCTGTCGTTCCCCATATGGAGTAGGAGGACGGTCGACGCTACCCATTCCGAGAACTGGCGCGTCGGGGTCATGGTTCGGGTCGATGTCACTGGCCTGTCGAAAGTGAATGGTGTTCTTAAGGATGCCCAACTCCGGTATGGGCTTTACCGAAGAGTCGTCCGCCGCTAGAACTCCCGGGACCAATAGATATGTCTTGTAATGGCGATACGCTTCTTTGAAGACTTCCAGGTTCCGGGACCCCGGAGTGGGATTCATCCGGTTCATACGACTGATCATCGCAAATATGGATTTCTCCACGTCAACGGTGAGCCCGGCAGCTCTGTACCTCTTAATAGTGTTCTCGAAATCAGCGCTGACGTGCACCGTATAACCAGACCGTTCCCCCTTGATCTCACCTTCAACAATCGAGATGCGCAGCTCTTCGAACTCATCAGCTTGACCGTATCGCCTATGCCATTCTTCAAAAATCTGGCGCGCAGGCTTCTCGTTTCGGAAGCCGAGACCCAACACCGGAGGTGTGTTTTCATACAGAAATACGAAGGTTCCCTGCCACCGGGCCTCGTTCCAAAGGTCCATGTTGATCGGCCCAGTCACGTACATGGACAGATCGGTCTTTACCTCTTTCTTAGGCAAAGGCCGTATCGGTCCTAGCTCCGGCTTCTTAGCGGTCGGTCTGTTCAACAGGCGAGCGTAGAGTTTGCCATATCCTTCCGGCGTATTGACTTGATAGCGAGTTGCCGATTGCACAGGAGTGGGAATGAATTTCTTATCCTTGCTTTTGAACAGCACCGGAATGAACTTCTGGTTGGCGCCGTCGTTGTAGAGATGCTGATAGATCAGTCCGCCTTCCCACCTAACTCCCAAACCTGTGTCGGAGCCGGCCTCTCCCATCAACCGCTTGTAATACTCCTCCGTGCAGACCAACAACACTAGCCGTGAATCACGGATTTTCTTATCCATCCATCGGGGCCAGCCTTCCGGGGGAGACTCTTCGTATTGGTCAATAATGGCGTCGATGCCCTCAGACCTCAAACGGTCGGCAAACTCACGGACCGCATTGATATGTTCCTCGCTGTCCCAACTGTAACTTATGAGTACTTCCCCGGCGGGCGCAACCGACGCGGAATTGTCATCTGCCATAATGCAGACAGCATACAAGATAGGTCCAATCACTTCTATCCACCGGCATCCACCTTTTGCCGTCCTTAACGCCTTGGTTTTTACTGTAGAATCCCAACACATGAGGGGGAAGTTATGGACTACAAGACAAGGCGCTACAAAGAAGGGCTCAGCGGGCACAAACCTAGTTCAATCTACTTTGATAAAGAGGGACACCGGGCGGAGGCTGCTGGTTATCGGGCGCACCTTAGAAATAGGGATCTAGCTGAGCAGATTTACGAGCGAGCACGTACCGATTCGTCATCGGATGAAGGTACGCCAGCAAAGCCTCTGCTGCCATGGCAAAAGGTGCTATGGTTCTGCATTGCCATTTTCCTTGTTTATATTGACTTCACAATTGCTTCATTCTTGTCTAACGCGATAGGGGGAAGCTGGTTAGCATTCTTTCTCTTCCTATGCGTACTTCCCGGATATATCCTCCTCGCTCTTGCTTTTGTTCTTATGCAAACGGTATTCGAAAAAGGGGACGATTCCTAGAAGGGCTGGCGGGTGGCCCATTCAAACCTGGTTGTTGCTTGAGTGTGGAAATTCGGGGATGACGGGACGTTCCCCTCAGCTACGATCCCGCCAATATCCGGGCCGCCTTCGCCCGTGAGCCACCGCAAAGACCACGATCCCAGAGGATAACTCCTGATACACAAGGCTGAAGGGAAATTGCCGGAGAGTATATTTTCGGAAATCCATGAAGTAGATCGGCCAGCGCTGCGGAGCTTCTCTGATTTTTTCTACTGCCTGACCAAAGCCGCTTTCAAAATTGATGGCTGCAATTGGGCTGCGCTCTCGATACCATTCCAGCGCCGTTAAATATTCCTGCTTCGCTTGAGGATGAAATCGAAGCGGCTTACTTGCCATGCAGCAGTGTACGTCCCTTCTGCTGGACCTCTTCCCAAGAGATGGTTCCCACCTTGCCGGATTGAACCTCATGCAGACGGCGTACGACCTCTTGCTGCCATGCGGCGTCGACGTCCGGATCGATGGTGGCGTCCAGGCTGGAGATTAGGTTTCCGGCCAGTTCCGCGCGTTCGTTATCCGGCAGCGCGAGGGCCTTTTGCAGCAGTTCTTGGGCTTCTTGGGTCATGGGGACATTATAGCTGTGCATGCAAGGGCAAATCTGTAAACACAAGGTCTCAGCCCAATGACTGGCGGGATGTTCCCCTACCCTACCTACCTTCGACGGGGTTGGTTTTCCTGAGTTCGCTCGGGTAAACTGAAGGTGAAATCCTGCTATGGCGTCGGGCAACGGCATCATCGTGAGAGACTCCGATATTCTTGGAGGGACCCCAGTGTTCAACGGGACTCGAGTTCCTTTCCAGAGTTTGCTGGATTACCTCGAGGGGGGACAAACTCTGGACGAGTTCCTTGAGGATTTTCCCACCGTGAAGCGCGAGGCCGCGATCCGCGCGCTGGAGCATGCTAAAGAACTCGTTGTCAGCGAACTGTGAAGAAGCTCCTGCGGGACGAGTGCATTCCGAAAATGACTTCCATGGCCCGATAATCCTCAGAACTCGCACAGCTGAAGCGCCCTTTCCTAGCCTAGGCCTTGTCAAGCTTGACTTTTTGCTCGGGACGAAATCGGGGTTCAACGCGAGAAGCAAACAAGAGGCAGCCCGAACTAGCAGCAAAACGTCCCTAAGTGGAAGAAGAATAAAGACTTTACCAATAAGTCCTTATTCCTCAAAGATCTGGCGGGAAAACCCAGCGAAAGTATTGATTCCAAAAGACCGGCCATGGGAGGGGGGACCCCGTCACTATCCAGTAAACACACGACAACCAGAAAACCCAAAAAAACCTGTCGCGCCAACCTGTCCCGAAAATAATTATTTTCTAGCGAACAAACGGAGAAGATAGAGCTGCCCCTCAGATTTAACTGAGAACTGACAACTGGCAACTGGCAACTGGCAACTGGCATTCATCACATTCAGCCTGTGAGCGCCATCACAGACATAACCCTCGCCATGCCGGAAAATGAAATCTGATCGGCCAAGGCAGACGTGTGTCCGTCGCGAGAGACGGGCCTCGAAGCAGCACAGAATCGTGATCATTGACAACCCAAATAGCACCAGGGCACCTCGCCCTTCCAATAATTCCAAAAACGGAAATTCGCCCCTAAGTCCTTTGCTTTGTATTTGATGGAGCTAAGTCCTTATTTGTGAATACTTTAACCCAAATGGGGGGGGGTACAGAACCAGTACATACAACCATGTAAGTACAAAAAACTCCTACCGCATCGACTCTTTAATCTCCGAGATCCGAAGGCGCCCATTCAATCGCAAAAAAACGCGATTGAATGGGGCAACCGGCGGTTTCTATACGAAGACGCACTCTACTGCTTGTCGTAGACCGCGACTGACTTCACCGGCTTCCCGTCCGCGCCGGTGCCTTTTGAATTCAGGGTCAATGTCTTTCCATCGTGAGAAACCGTCGCGGAGGTGGTGCCTACAGTTTTGTCTCCCTTTTTCAGCGTGGATGAAAGCTGGTGCGAGTTCAGTTGCTTGATGGCGATGTGGTCGGCGCCATAGGGCGCTCCAGTTCCGGTGATTTCACTATCCTTGCCGTCATACTTGGAGGTGTATCCGAAACTGAAGGCGGTACCGTCGGCACCCACGCCTTCGAACTTGTAGGTCACAGTGTCGCCATCCGCTGAGGCGGTGCGCGTCAGGCTCTTTGGAGCCTTGCCGGCTGGATACTTCGACTTCTCCAGGTTTAGCTTCCATGTACCGACAAAGGCCGTGCTCTGGGCGAGCATCGAACCCGCCAGGGCAATACACACTACGGCCACCGCGAAAATCGCCACACTTCGCTTCATGAATGTTCTCCTAGTTGGAATTAGCGGTGAGATGGAATTGAAAGCAAGGCAACCGCAGCCTCACCGCGGTGCAAGCCTATGCTCATCGGGTACGTGGAGTCAAGGAAGCGACCCAAATCGGAAACGACCGTTGTTATTACGAAAGCGCCAGCTCTTTGGCGCGCTGCACCGCCTTCACCACGGCTTTAATCAGCGTCACGCGCAGCTTGCCTTCTTCCAACTCCATGATCCCGTCGATCGTGCATCCCGCCGGAGTCGTCACCGCATCTTTCAAAAGCGCTGGATGATCTCCCGTCTCCAGCACCACGCGCGCTGCGCCCATGGTCGTCTGGGCGGCCAAAAGGGTGGCGATATCGCGCGGCAGCCCGACCTTTACTCCCGCCTCGGCCAGCGATTCCAGAATGATGTAGATATACGCCGGACCGCTCGCCGATAGTCCTGTAACGGCGTCCATATGTTTTTCGTCGACCGCGACCGTGCGCCCTACGGCATCGAAAAACCTGGTCGCAGTTTCGAGATGCTGGCGGCCGGCAAATTTTCCCTTGCACAGCGCCGTCATGCCCGCGCCCAGCACGCACGGAGTGTTGGGCATCGCCCGCACCACGGCAACTTCCTTCTCCAGCGCCCGCTCGATCATCTCGGTCGGCACCGACGCCGCGGCCGAAATTATTAGGTGCTTTTCATGTACGTGTGCGCGGATCTCCCGCACAACATCGGTCACCACTTGCGGCTTGACGCAGAGAAAAATAATGTCGGCGTTTTTTACCGCCTCGGAGTTGTCCGTGCCGCTGTGGATTTTCAACTTTTCTTTCAGCACTCGCGCCCGCTCCGGATGCGCCACCGTTGCCCAGGTTTGCGCCGGAGAAAGCAAGCCATCGCGCAGGAACGATTGCAACAGGATCGTTCCCATCTTGCCGGCGCCCAAAACCGCTACTCTCTTTTTCGAACTGAGATTCTTCGCCATAAAAATTCTCCAAGTTACCGTAGCTTTGTTGTGACGGGGCCCCGCCCCGTCCGGCAACAAGTGTCGATACGCCGCTTTGTCTTCTTGCAGGAAGAATAAGATTACACCGGAGTAGAAAACAATCGTGATTGAGGGGTCCATTAAATTAACTATCTCTAATCCGACCCTTTGACAATGTGCCACGCATTGTGGCACAATCCTGCAATGCCAAGTGTCAACATTCGCCAGCTTCGAGACACAAAGCGGCTGAAGGCCTGGCTGCGTGCCGGCAAGACCGTGGAACTGCGGGAGCGTGACGAGGTTATTGCCCGTATCGTTCCCGAAGGGGCGCCGCCAGAGCCCGGTGATTGGCCTGATTTCGCCGCGTTGCGCAAGGAGAATTTCGGCGACCGCATTCTGCCCGGAGCAGATGTTGTGATTGAGCAACGCGGCCGCTATTGAGGGCCCATTGACGACCGTCCCATCGGCCAATGCAGCGACCATCTACGCTGACACTTCTTTTCTTGTCTCTATCTATCTCCCCGACCGGCACTCATCGGAAGTCGAGCATCGGCTCAGTTTCCGGCCATCGATATGGATAACGCCTCTTCATGTGGCCGAGTACACACATGCCGTGGAGCAACACGTTTTCCGCAAGACCATTACACGCAAAGAAGCTGACCGTGCCCTGCAACGATTCCACGAACATCTCGAACGAAATGTGTGGCGGGAAGCGCCCCTGCCGGAACAAGCATTCGAGGTTTGTGGGCGACTTGCTCACCGCCACGTGGCAAGGCTAGGGGTTCGAACGCTGGACACGCTGCATGTGGCTTCGGCACTGGAATTGAAGGCCGAACATTTCTGGACTTTTGACGCACGGCAAGCAACACTTGCGCTGGCGGCAGGATTGAAGACGGGGTGAGAGCAACTGGAGAGCCGATGTCCCCAGGAGTGTTTCAGCGGGTCGCAGCCAGGCGCCGCACGCCTATGTGCTCGAGCGCGCGGTCGATCACGGTTTGGAGTTCGTGGGCGTATTTTACTTCGCGGCCTTTGGCGAGGATGACTCGCGCTTTCTCGGCGTCGAACCACGTGGGATCGCGATTGTCTTCTTCCGGAGAGCGGGTTTGGCGGACGTCCATCAGGAAGGCCTTGACAACGTATTCCTGCACGCCTCCGGGCTGCCAAAAGACGCCCTTCGAGTGCACGTAGATGTGGAAGTGACGCGGCTCGATGACGCCAATTGCTCCCGCTTCTTCCCTTGCTTCGCGTTCCGCGGCCTGGCTGTGCGAGAGGCGAGGTTGGGGGGCTCCCTTGGGGAACGTCCACTTGCTGCCGCCATTGGTATGGACGAGCAGGAACTCGGCGTGCGAATTCACCCTCCGGTAGCAGACGGCGGCGACCTGCAGGGGCAGCGCAAAACGAGAGACGCGGGGCAGGCTCATCTCCTTGCAGTTTACTAGAGAGATATTTCAGGAATGTTAAATGCAGCGTAAATGGTGCATGCCTTTGGTAACTGTAGGTCAGTTGCCAGTTGCCGGTTGCCAGTTCTCAGTTCTCAGTTCTCAGTTCTCAGTTCTCAGTTCTCAGTTCTCAGTTCTCAGTACTACTCTCGTCGGTGGGGTTATCGCCGGGAATTGGCAACTGGGAACCCCTTCCAAAGGTCAGCCCGCTTAACGATTCCGCTTTCTTCTGATCTATTCCCCGCTTGGCCACCAATACCTGAAAAGTCTCTCCCATGCCGATTGGGGTGACTAGATGTTTGAGTTGGAGGGCTACTTTTGCATGTTCTTGCGGCAGGCGGCAATCTTCGAAGGCGTCGGCAAATTGAGTCTTCTCTCCGATGCCCATCAGGAATTGTGATTGCGTCAGCAGCCTTTCGCAGCGCATGCTGGCTTGCTCACATGCGCTTGCTAAGGCTGTGAAGTTGACATGCGCGGTTAAGTCTTGCTCGCCCGGAGCCTGGTAGGGATCGATGCGGGCTGAGTGGTTTCGATAGGCCATGAGCGTTCCGCGATGGCGACCTGCCAACTGCTCGTTTCTCGTGTAACCGTAGTCGATGACGATTAGGAATCCGCGTTGGATTTGCTCCGCAATTGGGTGAATCCAATGCTGGGCAATCATCGGGACCTCGATGCGTTCGCGTGGTTCGGGATGGACTCCTAAGCGGTCTAGGAATTCGAGTTCTTCCGGGAGTGGAGGAAGCCAGATTTCGCGCAGGCGTCCGTTTTCGAGCGCTAGATGCAGCTTGCCTTCGGTGCTTAGAATCTCTACCGGTAAGGCGTCGAAGAATTCGTTGGCGAAGACGATGATTGGGGCATCGGGCGCTAACGTCCGATGCATTCCCGCTGCGGCCAAGCTTTCCGTCGGAACTATCGCTTTTCCCGCCGCGATGTGGGTGCAGAGCGTGTCTTGCAACTTCGCGTTTAATGCAGGCGATTGTTCTTGCAAGGTGTAGGTTAGCGCGGCGAAGAAGTCGGGGAACTTCTTCTTTGACCAATCTAGAACGTCGCGGGCGAAGAGTCCGCGACCTGGACCTAATTCGAGAATTTCGAAGTTTGAAGGTCGGTCCAGGACTTGCCACATCTCTTCAAACTGCCTTGCCAACAGGCGTCCGAAGACGGCGTGTATGTCGCTGGAGGTGTAGAAATCTCCGGCTTTGCCGAATTGTTCGGCATTGCGGGAATAGTAGCCTTGGGAGGGATCGTAGAGGCAGATTTCCATGTAGCGCGAAAAGGGAATTGGGCCGTTCTGGCGAATTTCCTCTTCGATCGTTGAGCGCAGGGACAAGCTTGACCCCCCTAGTGTCGATCTTTTAGAATCAAAGATTTAGCGGTCACTTTTCGCTAGATCTTTGAGAAATAAGGACTTAGCTAAAGTATTTATAAATCAATGAGATACAGATTTCAAGGCTGCCCTCCCGCAGCGGCTAAAGCCGATACTGATGCGAGGCAGACACGGCACGGCTGGAAGCCGTGCCCTTTCAAAGCGAACCCAGACGACCGACGAAGTTCCTAGTTTATGGGGGAGGAACGGCGTTGCGATCCTGCGGGGTTCGGATGAACATTTCGACGAAATAATCGTGCAGTCCGTCGTAGAGCTGACGCTGTAGATGCCAGGCGAACTGGGGGTGATCCAGATCGCGGGAGTGAATTGGGAGCACGTAGGTGTGGACTGGGACGGTGGAGTTTTTCTGGTCGATTAGGATTTCGATTTCGCCGTTGTTTTCGCGCGCGGAGAAGGAGAGCAGGGGGTGCTCGTAGAGCTGCAGGTGATCGAGGACTTTCTGTAGGGAGTTGGACACGGAATCATTGTAATCAGGCGTAAGCAAATGGGGGTTGCGGCGTCCGACTGAATCGCTGTGGTGATGATGAATGAGTGTAAAAGGGGATTTATTAACAGTTATCCTGTGCTGGGCGACTACTTGAGGTACTTCTTCTCTAAGTCTTTCCATTTCCACTTGCCAGTTAAATACCCGCCTAGCAGAAAAATGGGCAGCATGATGAGCCAAATGACGAGGAATTGCGGAGAGAACGGGTGCCCGTGATATTCGAACACCTGCACTGCTGGCAACACGATCAACCAAATCAGAATACTCCCCAACGCCTCCCGCCAGATGAACCGTGTTTTCCCACGGGCCTTTGCGTCGAGCCAATGCTTCCTCTGCAGCTCGTTTATCCGCGCTTGGTTGAACATGTTGCAACGATAGCGCCGATGCCTCGCGGATGTCCAGATGAGTAAAGCGGCGATTTTTCACCGGCTATGGTCTCGTTGTAGTATTTCGAAAACCCATGTTGCCTGACGTGCGCAGCTTTATCAGCGTTGAAATGATTCGAGATGGCGGCTCATTCGCAGCCACATTCGAAAGCAGTGACGCCAATCGGTACATTCTTTTTACGAAGATTCTTTTTGCCGATGTTGGCGCTCCGAAAGAGGACGAGAACGGCTACCATCAAGAAAGAGAATTGATAGGTTACGACGAGCCCGTCATTATTGACTGCGACCCGGCAAAGCGGCCACAAGACACAGAGAAGGTGCGCTATAGCGAGTTGTCAGGGCCTAGAAGCCGTATTCATTGGGATCAAGCAAGTAAAATCATTGGCAAAATCGGAGATCTCGCGCACGGCTTAAGTCCGATAGAGGCAGACTGGCTCAAGCGGATGACTGCCATTGTAGAGGGTGACGGGCGTCCGCCATCCGGTTGGCCAACGCGGTCGACGTGGCATCGACGTCGCTGACCCCGTGGGGATGATTGTTGCAATCAGGCGTGGGTGTTGAAAAAGTCTTTCCGCGAGAAGACAGGTCCCTCAGGCGCTAAAGCGCGGATACATTATGAACGGCGTAGCGGCACGAGTGGAACTCGTGCCCTTCCCGAAACTACGCGAGATGGAGTTTTTCAAAACCCACAGGCGAATTCACTCATTGAAAATCGTTTGCCCCCGTGGAGGAGAATGCCTTGCCCGCTGCCCGCGCTCGAGTTTTAGAACGCCCGTCAATGCAAAAAGGAAGCCGAGACGTTCCCTAGACCTGAGACTCAGGATCTTTCTATTCATAGCGCAGGGCTACGATGGGGTCGAGGCGCGAGGCTTTGATGGCGGGGAGCATTCCGCTGATTACGCCTACAAATCCTAGTATGACGGTTGAGGCTAGAAGCGTGGCGGAATCTATGGTTAGGCGAATGTCGCCGTCGGTGCCATTCTCGGCGAAGGCGCTCCAGAGAGTTAACGATCCTACGGACCAGGAGACTAAGTAGGCCAGGACGATTCCTGCCAGGCCTCCTAGAAGAGTGATGGCGAGGGCTTCGGCTAGAAATTGGACGAGGATGTGCCAGCCGCGGGCGCCCAGGGCTTTTTCTACTCCGATCTCGCGGGTGCGCTGGGTTACTGAGACCAGCATGATGTTCATCAGGCCTACTCCGCCTATGCCCAGGGTTAACAGGCCGATGAAGCCTAGCAGAATCTTGATGCCGGTGGTGATTACGCGCAGATCGAGCAGGTCGGCGAAGACGTCGAAGACGAAGATGGCGCGTTTATCTTTGGGATCGAATTCGTGATGAAAGGCCATTGAGCGGCGGACGGCGGCGGTTACTTTTTCGTGGTCGCCTTCGTATTCCATGGCGATGGCGTTGAGGTAATAGGTGTTGGTGAGGTCGTTCATGGCGCTGAACGGGATGTAGACTTTGCCGTTCATGTTGTCATCGCCGTTCTGAATGACGTGTTTTAGAACGCCTATGACTTCGTAGGAGATTCCATCCAGGCGCACTTTTTCGCCTAGGGCGTTCTGTCCGGAAAATAACTTTTTCTTTACGTCGGCGCCTAGAATGGCGACCCGGCTGTGCGTGTTTTCGTCGAGTTCGGTGAAGAAGGTTCCGTCCTGAACATCCATGCGGCGCATGTGCTGATAGTAGGGATAGACTCCGCTGATGCTGTAGCTGCCGCTGCGAGTGGCGTAGGCTACGGTGCTTTGTTTGGAGGCTTCGGGCGAGATGCGCTTGAGTAGCGGCACCTCGGCTTGCAGGTAATCGAGGTCGTTTTGGGTCAGTTTGATCTCGCTTCCGGCTTTGGTGCCGCCGGCTTGGAGCGAGGTGCGTCCCGGGAAAACGAAGACCAGGTTCGTGCCCCAGGAGCGGAAGGCGACCCATAGGCCGCGCTCGAATCCTGCTCCGTAGGCGAGCAGTAATACTACGGTGGCAATGCCCCAGGCCATGCCGAGCATGGTGAGGATGCTGCGGCGGCGATTGTGCTTGAGCGCGTTGTAGGCCTGGCGAGCGAGTTCGAGAAGCATAGTTAATTGCAGAGGTTAGAGGTCAGATTGCAGAGGTAAAACCTTTTGCGCCGGCGGTGTTTACTTCTGCTATCTGACCAATAACTTCTGACCTTCCTGACCCTCAGGGGCTAAAGCCCCAGATTCTTAGTGGCGGTTACGGCACGACTAAAGTCGTGCCCTTCCCAAAACCGTGCGCCTAAAGGCGCGTTGAGGTGTGGCGCGTGCGGCATCGCTAAAGCGATGCCCTGATACGAACCTTGATGCGTGATACGTACCCTCATGCGTGATAGAACCGTTCATCCGTGGTCCCACTCCTATTCCTGGCGCAAGGCTTCTACTGGTTGCAACAGCGCCGCCTGGCGCGCTGGATACAGGCCTGCTGCGATACCGGCACAGGCTAGCGATAGAATTGCGATCGCTGCCGACGATGGAACGATGCGCGGCGTGTCGAAGCCCTCGGGCGCGGGTAGGGCCGCCAGCAATGTTACTAATGCGGTCGTTATGGCTAGGCCTATGCCTCCGCTTAGCGCGGTTAGAAATGCTCCTTCCACGAAAAACTGGGTCAGGATGGCGCGATGCGTCGCGCCTAGCGCTTTGCGGAGTCCGATCTCTCGCGTGCGTTCGGTGACCGAGACTAGCATGATGTTGATGATGCCGATGGCGCCTAGAGCTAACGTGATCACGCCTACTACGCCGAGAAAATAATCCATGCCGTCGAAGATTTTGGCTACGCGCTGGTTGTCTTCGATGGTGTCCCAGTCTTCGAAGGATTCGGTGAGCTTGGGATCGAAACCGTGACGACGCGCCAGGATTTCGTGTACTTCCTGTTTTGCCGCCAGATTCGCGCTGGGAGTCAGGGGACGGTAGTTCAGAAAGGAGATGGCATCTTCGCTGTTCTGATCTTTGAGGCGGAAGAGATTGCGCATGGTTTCGATCGGGATGAAGATGCGCGCGTTGGTGCCGTTATTTCCGTCCTGTCCGACTTTGCTTAGGACGCCGATGATTTCGAAGCGGACACCATTGAGCAGGATGGGCGCGCCCACGGCGGGACGTCCGGGGAAGATATTCTTTAGGAGCTCCCAGCCTACTACGGCCACGCGGCGGGTTTCGGTATTGTCTTCGTCATTGAACCAGCGGCCGGGACCTACGGGGACGTTGCGGATCTGGTTGTACTCGGGGGCTACGCCGAAGACCTGTCCGTTGGTCGAACCGTAGTCGCTGACGGCGCGAATGTCTTCGCGGTTGAGCACGGGCGAGATGGTCTTGATGGAGCGTGCCTCGTTGCGGACGGCTAGATAATCGGCGTAGGTGAAATGGTAGGTGCGGCCGGATTGCGTGCTTCCTTCGACGGCGGGGGTTCGGCCGGGGAAGGTGAACATGATGTCCTGACCGAGATTTTTCAGTTGCTTGGCCTGGCCGCTGCGGAAGCCTTCGCCGAGGCCGACCAGCAAGAGGAGCGATCCTACTCCCCAGGCGATGCCGAACATTGTGAGAAACGAGCGCAGTTTGTGGGCCCAGAGGGTGGCCAGCGACTGGCGAACGATTTCGATTAACATGCGCATGGGTTGGTGTATTGCAGAGGTCAGAGGTCAGATTGCAGAGGTAAAAACCTGGTGTGCCAGCGGTGTTCACCTCTGGAATCTGAGCTTTGCCTCTGACCTTTCAAGTTCTCGCTACCGCTATTACTTCATACGATAGAAGACGCGGGCGGGTTCCTTAAAATTACAGACTGCTGCCGGAGATTTAGAATTACACGCGGAAGATTGCGAAGGGGGCAGCGCCGGCACGAGGTTTCAGGCACGAACAACTCCGACGAAGTAAGGTCTGCCGATGGCCTAGGGGATCGTACCGAGTACCTCTGCAGCGGGCAAATCATTGGCATCGAAAGGATCCCAGCCAGACCCGATGCTAAGCGCCATGGGAACGTATTTGCTGACAAACTCCCAAGCGCCTATGAAGTCGCTGCCCTGCCCGGAAAGCGGCGTATCCGCTACCAACCAGTATTGAGTTCCGCCAGTAACTTCCAGCGGGGAGAAGTTAGCGACGGCGAGGGCACAGCAAGTTGCTTCGTCTGGTAGATTCGTGACCGTAACGGGGCCCGCAAGCAGGAATCCCGGGGTGCCGCTCGAGCCCGAGTAGATGCTGAGATTCACTTGGTTCGCTCCCCTACCGGAATACTCCACAGCAGCACGCACCTGGGAAACATGGGAGTCGGACTTTGGGGTGAAGGGTATTGAGACGAATTCAGTATCGCCGCTGCCTGGTCCCGCAATGCCCCAGCCACTTCTGTCGTAGTAGACGTCGAACTTTGAGCTACTCAAGTTGCTGAAGATTTTCTTTAATCCCGCAGGAGCTTCCTGCGGAGGTGTATGGATCGCCGATTTTTCGGTCGTCGAATGCACAATGCGAGGAAGTCGCGCGTTCTGACCTAGCAGCGAAAGGTCGCAGAGTACCAAGAGGCATACGAACAGCGGGGCCTTTTTCAAGACGTCCTCCATTTTGTCTTCCGTCATGTAATGGGACGCGACGTTCCCAAATAGAGGGAAGAAGACCTCAAAGTTTAAATCCGGCGGTCAATGGCCGCAAGAAAAATCGGCTTCCTCGAGAATTTCCTGGTTCGAGAATGCAACGCTTTGCAGTTACGCTAACCTATCGGTCCTATATACGTCTAAAGAAGCCGACCAGGAGTGGGCCAGGATTCTGCGGCCCGTTTATATAAATTTGGAGATACTTTCAAGGAGGGCGTTCCCATGCTTCGAGGAGCTTTGCGCGGATTCGTGTTTTGCGTGCTAGTGGCAGCCCTGCCGGGTTTGAGCCTGGCGCAGTCATTTGTGCTCGATTTGCCCCGGCAGAGCCAGCGGGCCGAGATCTCGCAACGGATTGGCATCACTGATGTCACCATCTCGTATCACCGTCCATTGGTCAATGACCGCAAGGTCTGGGGTGGATTGGTTCCTTATGGACAGGTGTGGCGCGCGGGCGCGAATGAGAATACGACCATTACGTTCAGCGATCCTGTGATGATCGAAGGCAAGCCGCTCGATAAGGGAACTTATGGCTTGCACATGATTCCGAACGCCGACGACTGGACAATTATTTTCTCCAAGAATTCGACTTCGTGGGGAGCTTTTACTTACGACCAGAAGGAAGACGCGCTACGCGTGACGGTGAAGCCGAAGGCCGCGGACATGCATAATGCGCTGACTTACGATTTCGACGAGTTGAACAAGGATTCGGCGGTGGCGGAACTGGAGTGGGAGAAGGTCGCAGTCCCCTTCAAGATTTCGGTGGATGTGCACGATGCGGTGCAGGCGAGCTTGAAGAAACAGCTGCGGAGTCTCTCGCAATATACGTGGATTAGTTGGGATGACGCGGCCAACTATCTGCTCGGCGAAAAAATTGCTTTCGACGATGCGCTGACCTATGCCAACAAGTCGATCGAAAACGAAGACCGCTACGACAACGAGATCACGAAGTCGAAGGTGCTGACGGCGCTCAATCGCAAGGACGATGCGGCCATGGCGCAGAAGAAGGCTTTGGAACTGGCTACGCCGCTGCAAGTCCATTTGTATGGCCGGCAGTTGCAGGGCGAGAAGCGCAGTGACGAGGCGTTTGCCATCTTCCGCGAGAATGCGAAGAAGCATCCTGACCAATGGTTTGTGCATTCGGGGCTGGCTCGCATTTACTGTTCGCAGGGCAAGTTTGACGACGCGGCTAAGGAGATGAAACTGGCGCTGGCAAGCGCTCCGGAGAACCAGAAGACGTATGTGGATGGGCTGGTGAAGAAGCTGGAGTCGAAGCAGGATATTAATCAATAATTATGATTGCTGCTTTTCGGTTGATATTTCGATTGGCCTTGCCGGTCATCGTGCTCACGATGGTTCCGACTGTGTTGCAGGCGCAGGCTTCGGAATTGAGCGGCAAGGCCGTTTTCGCGGACCATGGCAACGCCTCTACTTTCGCTTTTGACTGGCGCGAAGGAATGATTTTTGCTCCGGTCCGAATCAACGGATCGAAGCCGTTGTCGTTTGTACTCGACTCAGGATCGACCAGAATCCTCATCGACCGCGCGGTAGCGGCCAGCCTGGGTCTGAAGGCGAACGGGGCCGGCTCGCTGCAGGGCGCGGGTGCGGGGCGAATTCCGATCGAATTTATTCGGGACGTGAGCCTTGGATTTCCGGGCGTCGAAGATACTGGGTTCGAGTTGTCAACAGCCGACCTCAAGCCGCTGGAAGCCAGCCTTGGAGTGAAGGTGGATGGGATCCTTGGCTATGAACTATTCCGCCGGTTTGTGATCACGATCGATTACGAACACAAGACCCTGACATTCAC
>OBLW0100001996.1_pt1 | contig 16758 bp, 18 predicted proteins | sample 1520161 | NCBI WGS metagenome assembly OBLW01 (sample SAMEA3539309, study PRJEB22396) | soil metagenome | biome: tundra; feature: field; material: soil | place: USA | collected 2010-05 | depth 0.15 m | reverse complement strand
ATCTGCTCTCCCAGACGCTGAGGGGCCGCCGCGGGATCTCGCCTGTGGGGTAGATAGCAGGGTGCGCCGAGTCGAACTTCTCGCCCTCCCGCGGCCGCAGTTCACCCTTCAGCAGCTCCTCGACCGGCACGGAGTACTCGCTAATCTTGCCGAGCCCCAAGAGAATGTCACGATACCTGATTGACGGGGGAAGCTTCTGGCTGCTCGTCCTTGGGTAAGATATCAGAGCGTCGAGATACAGCCTTTCGGCGATTTGCAACGACCTGCTCGGCGTGTAGCCGAAGCTCCTGTACGCCTCCTTCTGCAGGTCTCCAATGTTGAATGGCGGGGGTGGTGGTTGTTTGAAGACGCTCTTCGAGAGCTCGGAGACTTGGGCGCTCTTCCCCTGGCATCCGTCTCTCATCGATTCGGCGTCGACCTTCTTGGCGAACCTGGATTCGGCGCTCGGCGCCTCGAACCTTAACCCGTCCTTGTCGAAGGTCCCTGTGACGGTCCAATAGGGTGTAGGTACGAAGTCTCGAATCTCGACCTCCCTCTCCACCACGAACCCTAGAGTCGGGCCCTGGACTCGCCCGATGCTCACCGTCCTGTACCCTGTAAACGCGGTCGAAAGCGCCGCCGAGAGGGCTCGGGACAGGTTGATCCCCCATATGAAATCCAGGACATGCCTGGACCTTCCGGCCTTCGCGAGTCCCTTACCAAGTCCCACTTCGGCCTCTTCAAAGGCTGTAACCAGCTCTTCCTTTGTCAATGTGGAGAACTTGGCTCGCAGCGCCACATCCTCCCTGCCACCACAGGCGTACCTCAGGATGTTGTGGCCTATCGTCTCTCCCTCTACGTCGTAGTCGCATGCATTGACAAACGACTCGGCTCCTGCCGCCAGCTTCCGTATCGACAGGATGCGCTTCTCGATATGCTTCGCGTCTTTGTCTATCAGATGGGCCGGATACCACTCGAGGTCGAAGACGGGATAGGTCTCCCTCCTGAGAAAGGAGTCTGAGACCGCGTACAAGTGACCTACGGCGGAGCAGACAACGTAGTTACGACCCTTGTTCTTGAGACTTAGGGCCTGGACCCCGCTGACCATCATCGACTCGACTCCGTCATCGGCGAGTGCGTCTGCTACCCTCCGAGCAGCGTCGGGCTTCTCGCAGATGACCAAGCAGTAGTCAGAGGGTAACTTGTCCATGGATGTTCAATTCGGAGCGGATGAGACACGTCGTTTCTTGGAATGCTTTTAAGATTAGGGTGAGATTGGTATCATCCGTGACCTACGAACTCGTCTGCTCAAAGTGCGGCCATACGATTTATTCAGGCTTTGACCTACGCTCGCCAAACGATATCCTGAAGCCGATGAGCTACTCCTGCAAGAAATGCGGAACGAAGCTGAACCCGAGCAACTTCAAGGTCGACGTCATGAAGCTCGAGGGAAAGTTCGCTTAGCCGAGTATCCGAGGCTCCTCATGTACACGCACTGGTCTGCCCGCACGGCAAAGCTCTGGGCCGGGTACTTCGCCTTTCCGATCAGGCTGTCCTTTACACCCCTGACCAGGACGAACGGGGTCGCCTCGTCAGATTCTCCCATGATAAGCTGGGCGGCGGAGCAAAGGTCATCCGCTATTGCCTGGCTTGTAACCCTCAGGATGTTACCGAACAGGTCCTCCTTCCCTCGAAGATCGACGACGGCCTCCAGACCCGCAGCCGCGAGGGCGACGCCAGTCGTGCCGCGACGGGTGGGCATGAGCCGGCTGTCCGAGACGACAACACCGATTCGCACGCCATGCCTGTATTCCATCGCGTCGACGATGGCCGAAGCGGACTCCAGTGAGTTCCTAGGATAGAGGACGACCTTACCGTGCTCGATGTTCGACTTGTCGATTCCGGCGTTGGGTGACAGGAGCCCGTCCTTGGAGGCCAGTATGAACCCGATGACCCCTCCGAGCACCTCGTCGGATTCCCTGATTATCAGCTCGCATAGCTGCGGCGGAATGTTGAACTTCGATGAAAGTTCCTTCGCGTAGCGGGTGGGCACGACCGAGTTCAGGGATAGTACCCTCCCTTCGGAGATTGCGATGAACTTGCTGGACGCGACGATGACGTCTCCGGTCCGCAGTCTGCTCCCGACGAGCCCGTCGAGGAGATCAAGAAGGTTGAATGGGGCGCTCTTCCTCTCGGTCTTGAGCGGCGAGAGCGTTATCATGACCGGGGTTCGATAATCCGCTTAAATAAAGAAGCGAGGGGGCGAGAAGAGTTGAAGCGAACTCCACTATACGACTTCCATGCGGCAAGAGGAAGGGTGGTCGAATTTGCGGGTTATGACATGCCGATCTGGTACTCCAGCATCTCCGAGGAGCACCTCGCTGTCAGGAATCACGCTGGGATCTTCGACGTCTCTCACATGGGAAGGGTAGTGGTCAGTGGCGCCGATGCCACACCGTTCATCGAAGGGCTCGTGCCGACAAGCAGTGCGCCACAGCCAGCTGGGAAGTCGTTCTACACCCTCCTGCTCAACTCCGCCGGCGGGATCATCGACGACATCGTAATCATCAAGAGGCCCGACGACTACCTCGTCGTCGTCAACGCCGCGAACAAGGCGAAGGACCTCGAGCACATGAGGAGCGTTTCCCGGTCGTTCGCGGTGGAGATAGAGGACATCACCGACGACAGCACCATGATCGCGATTCAGGGACCCGACGCGAGTCTGGCCCTCCAGCCCCTTACTCCCGCGAATCTCTCAGAGATCAAGAAGTTCACCCATGCGCGGTCAAGTGTGGGGAAGAGCGATGCTACGATTACAAGGACGGGATACACCGGAGAGGACGGCTTTGAGATCATTTTGTACGATTCCGGGATCAATGACAACTCTGCCGCTACCTATGTCTGGGGCGACCTCGCGACAAGGGCATCGCCATGCGGCCTCGGCGCGAGAGATTCCCTCCGAATCGAGGCGGGTCTACCTCTGTATGGCTTGGATATCGACGAGACCATCAATCCAGTCGAGGCTGAGCTGTCCTGGGTCATCTCGAAGGGAAAGACCGGGTACGTCGGTGAAGAGGCCGTCGCGAGATACAGGATGACCGCGCCCAAAAGGTCGAGGAGGGGCGTAATGATGGCCGAAGGGATTCCACGTCACGGATTCGCCATTACCGACATCTCAAATCGACAGATAGGCGAGATAACCAGCGGGACGTTCTCTCCACTTCTCAGAAAGGGGATAGGAATAGGGTACATCAACACACCCGACTCTCAAGTGGGCACGATGGTCCAGGTGGTCGTCAGAGATTCGCCGAAGCAGGGGAAGATCGTCAAGCCGCCGTTCTACGACGAGACAGCCTACGGCTGGAAGCGTAACAGTAGCAAGGATAATAGTCTCACAAATTTGAAGCAGGCGTCCGGATGACCGACTCATACTCAGTACCCGAGGACCTGCTTTACACCAGAGAGCACGAGTGGACCAGACTCGAGGGGCCGGTGGCCCGGGTCGGGATCACCGAGTACGCAGCGAAGACGCTGAACGACGTGGTCTACCTCTCTCTGCCGTCCCAGGGAGAGAAGATGAAGCAGCTGAGCGCCTTCGGCACGATAGAGTCCATTAAGGCTGTCTCTGAGCTGTACTCGCCCCTCTCGGGCACCGTGAGGAGAGTGAACTCAGAACTACAGACACGCCCTGAGTTGGTGAATCAGTCGCCTTATGGAGACGGTTGGATAGTGGAAATCGACGCGTCGGACCTCGAGCAAGAGAAGCTCGCGCTGCTAACACCAGGCCAGTACGCTGAATTCTTGGCTACTCTTGGAAAGTAGTAGCTTTGAAAAACTTCATAAAGTGATGTGATAGGCTCTCGTCCAAATTGAAGCTGACGGGTCAGTTACGGGCCCTCATGAGAAGGCCGACGATATCGAGGCAAAACATGATAATTGCCTTGACGCTCACGAGTGTATTCGTCGTCGCGCTCTTCATGCGTGCCTTCCCGGCCAAGTACGGCTTCTACCTCAACGAGTTCGACCCTTATTATGACTATAAGGCCGCCCAGTTCATAGTCAGCTCATTCGACGCGAGTTGGGCAGCGGGCCACGGCGGTCTTCCGGGTCTGCTGACCTACTTCCATTGGACTGACTACACCACCTGGTTCCCCGAAGGTAGGGCCGTGGCGCCGACGTCCCAGGACGGACTACAGTTCGCAGGCGCCCTGTCGTACCTCTTCTTCCGGAACATCTTCGGCCTCCAGATGAGCCTTTACGATTACCTGGTCCTCTTCCCGGTCTTCATCGGCTCGCTGACTTCCATCGTAATCTTCTTCCTGGTGAAGAGGATCGCAGGGACGGCAGGCGGCCTCTTTGCGGCCCTCATGTTCGCTGTCTCTCCCCCAATACTCGAAAGAGGGAACTTGGGATGGTTCAAGTCAGAGCCTCTAGGCATATTCCTGTTCGCCGTCTCGGCCTACATCTTCCTCACGCTTTTGGACAGCGACATGAGCTCGAGACAGAGGGTGCTCAGGGGCATACTGGCGGGCTTCCTTCTCGGTTACGCTAACACAGCATGGGGCGGCGCCGAATACTTCACGGCCGCGTTCGGACTATTCTTCATCGTGCTGCCCTTCCTGGACCTCGACCTCTCGAAGCTCGCCATTACCGGTCTGTTCTTCACGGCAGGCGACATCTTCGGCAGCGCGATCTTCCCCAGGCCGGGTGTCGGTGTGGTTACCAGCGCTGAGGGGATTGCAATTATCGGAGGAACTCTCTTCATCATCGTGGCCAACTGGCTGAAGAGCTGGGTGAAGCCGGACGACTTCAAGAAGACCCTTGTGAAGGTCATGTTCGGGGCGGGTCTGGCGGCGGTCGCTCTCGTAAGCTTCGGGTCCGTCTCGTCGTTGAGTGCTAGATACCTCTCAGTGATATTCCCGTGGGTCAGGAGCGGCAACCCCCTCGTGGAGTCCGTCGCGGAGCAGGCGCTGCCGACCGGGAGCGACTACTTCTCATCATATCTCCTGCTCCTCTTGCTTGGAGTCTTCGGAGCGGTGATTGCATTCAGGAGGAGGAACCCAGCGACCATATTCGCTCTCGTGACGGGGATTACGTTGATCTACGCCTCGGCCGCTTTCTCCCGTCTGCTGGTATACTCGTCAATCGCGTTCGTCCTGCTCGCAGGAATCGGCTTCGCTGAACTCGCCTTCTCCCTAATGAAACCAACCTCGTCTTCAATGGTCAAGCGGAAACCCGCATACACCACCGGAAACGAGATGCGCGCGGTCTATTCAGTGGCCTTCATCGCCCTGCTCGCGTTCCCCGCGAGCATATTCTGGATACCGAACCCAGTCCCATGCACGAGCGGGAGCCTCATCTGCGACCAGAGCCCGGCCGACTACGGTGTCAGCATCGCCAACGGAGGAACCATCTTCGCCCACTCTGAGCTGACTGACTGGACCCAAGCTCTGGCTTGGATACAAGCCAACACGCCGCAGAACGCAGTGATTATCGCGTGGTGGGACTATGGATACTGGATAAACGTCATGGCAAATAGGACCACGGTAGCAGACAACGCGACGCTGAACGACACCAGGATCGCGGAGATCGGCCAGATGTTCATGTCTAACCTGACCCAAGCCGAGACCTTGGCAAAGGACATGGCAAACGGCCGTCCGGTGTACGTACTATCATTCATCACCGGGAGCTTGCTGTACTCGGGTACGACACCAGGGTACTACACGCTGCAAATACCCTCTGGCAACGGGTTCACCGCGGGAGGCGGAGACGAGAGCAAGAAACAATGGTTCATACGGATAGCGGGACTGAACGAAACTACGTACCTCGAATGCCCCCACATCTCGACGTCATGCGCGAACGTGGACGACTTCAACCTCACGCCATACACGCTGCAGAATACCCTCTTCGGCCAGATGCTCCCGTTCAGCTTTGGCGGCTGGTATAATCTGGCGAACGGGAGTGTGAGCGCCACATACTCATTCGATTCGAACGGGAACCCTCCACTGCAACTCTTCAGCTACCCCTTGACTTACAGGCTGAGTAATAGTGCGGGTCCGTTCCAGGTAGCGTTCGCCTCCAACAGCCTCAGCAACCCGATAGCTTGCGGAGGGTCCTCGAGCAACCCGATAGACTGCTTCACGTCGGTGCTGGTGTACAAGGTCAACACTAACTATACCGTCAGCACCGGCTAGTTAGCTTCCCTTCTGCTGCTGATAGGCCAGGGGGTTTCGGTATCGAGCGTACTTGTCGTCAGGGGAGTATTTCGCAGGATGCGCAACCACGGTGGCCGTCCCACACTTGGGGCAGGCATCCTTCATTGTATAGCCGTGACAGCTGAGGCACTTCAGGAGCAGGCCCTTCAGGCTACCCCACCGTACTTGCGGGACATCTCCCTCTTGCTGCTGAAGGTTCCGTGCTTCCCAATCTGTTCCTGGATGTGCTCCAGGGCTGAGTCCATCAGCTTGTCCGCCTGCTTGTAATCGTCGGCTGTCACGCGGATGCGATATCTCGGGGCCCCCACATAGCTGACCTTGATCTCCGCCGTCGACGAAGCCCCGGCCGCGGCGTCGAGCGCCTCCTTGATCTGCTGGATTCCGTCCGACGCCTTCGAGCTTATCTCCACAATTGCCCCCACTTCGTACTTGGGCGAGGTAATCTTCTCCATCGCCGCTTCGACTATCTCCTTCCCGATCGCCTCCGGGAGCTCGAGCGAGGCGATGGCCTTCTCGCCCTTCTTCGAAGTAGCCTCGAGGGCGTCATAGAGCGAGCCGTGCTCCTTCTCCAGCTTGGCAACGATCTCATTGTACTGCACGTCTCCCAGGGCGAGCTTCTTCTTCACGGTCCCCATGATGGTCGTCGCCCTCTCATTCTGCTTCCACTCGATCAGCTTAGTCCGCTTCTCCTCGTTCGTGACCTGGCGCAGGGAAAGGTCTACCTCCCGCCTCGACCTCTCGGCCCTGATCACCTTGAGGACGAGCTTCTGCTGGACCTTCGCCACTCTGTCGATGTTCCTTACCCAACCAGTAGAGATCTCTGAGATGTGCAGGAAGCCGTTCATGTTGTTGTATTCGTCGAGGTCCACGTAGATGCCGTGCGGGGTAATCTCCCTGACGGTGCAGAGTACGATCTCTCCGCGGTCGGGCAGTTCGGAGGCTTCCATGAGTCTACACCCTTGGCAGGATACCTTTAGCTATTGCGAAGGCTAGTCGAGTCTCTTGATTACCTGAGCGTCGACCCTTACCTTGCCGCCCGTTCTCTCGGCAAGCTTCCTTCCGCAGCCCTTGCAGGTTACCTCTCTGGTCGACGCGGAGAACATCACCCTCTCCTCTCCGCAGTCGGGGCACTTGATTAGTACGAAGCTGCTCCGGGGCTTCGGGATGAATTCTCGCTCCCTCTTCAATTGCTGATCTCCGCCTTTCGCAGCCTCATGCCCTTGCGCATGACTTCCTTGTTACACGTCTTGCACTTTATTCTGAGCGTGGCCTTCTTCGTCGTCTTGGCCGTCCTGACGAGCTCAGGGAACTTCTGACCACCATAACCCAGCTTTCTGCGCGCCTGACGCCTGGCACCCCAAGAGGAAGCTCTTTCCTTTCCCTTCTTGTAAAGACTGACGGAATGCAAGGTATGTTTCCGGCAATGTGGACAAAATGTGTTTAGTTCCTTGGGGATTTTCATTGTTTTCAGCGGACTCCTAAGCAATCCGAATTTATGCGTTGTGGTTGCTCACAGGATTGACAGCTTCAGACGCGGCTCCTGTAAGCTTCGAAACCTCCAGAAGCTGAGAATATTGCCCCATGTGGGGCTTATCTAGGCTTCCGCACTCCTTTGTCATGGACGAAAAGGTTCTCTCCAGAAGAGAGACTACGTTGGTTTTCGGCTGAGGTGCGAAGAACGACCAAAGGCGTACCCAAGAGCCCTCTAGCCTGCCAGCGTTGCGGACAAGCATACTCGCCCACGAGTGGGCCATAGAAGTACTGTGAGAGCTGCCGTCCTACGGTGCGTTATGGGTACAACAAAGATTGGAGGACAAGACATCCGGAACAGAGGAGGTTGATTGACAAGAGGGCGATTGCGAGAAAGCCCGAGTACTATCGCTCGCTAAAGAAGTACTGTCACCACATATGGCGAGAGAACCTACGACGACAAGTGTTCGGCCATTACTAGAATGACACCTTCAAAGGGAAAGCATGGAGCCTATGTCCACAAGATTGAAGTGGCGGGACCATCAAGACCAGTCCGGACAGAAGGGTCTGAAGCAGATCAGCCCTCTTCTGACCAGCCTATCACAACCTCCTACCGGATGATGCGCCCTGTCTCAGACTCAGAACTTGCGTCCAATGCCAAAGGCTCAATCGCACCAGCTAACCCAAAAGCTAATTACGGGTAGCCCTCGAACCCGCATCGGATTCCTTTGCTATTTACGAAGACTTCGAGCGCCGTTGAATGGAAAGCTGTTGCTTCTGCAATCAAGACCCTTGTGGAGGAAGCCACGTTCGAGGCGAGCAGCGAGGCCCTCATCTTCAGAGCGATGGACCCTTCGCACATCGCCCTCGTGGACCTAAATTGGCCTGCGGTGGCCTTCGAGAAGTACGAGTGTGACAAGCCCTTCAAGTTCAGCATCCGCGTTGAGGACTTTGTGAAGCTGATCGGGAGGACCGACTCCAAGGACAGCATCGAACTGACATCTACCGAGGAGGACGCGCTTCTCCTCAGACTGATGAACGGATACAAGAGGGAGTTCAAGATCCACCTCATCGAGAGCACCTCCGGTACCGCACCCCTTCCGAAACTCGAATTTGACGCCAGCATCTCGATGAGCAAGAGCGTCTTCGAGAAGGTGCTCGGCGACATCTCGGTGGTCGCAGACCAGGTCGCTATCAGCGCGCTGAAGGAAGGCGTCTCGTTCGGCGGCAAGAGCGACATCGGAGCTGCCACCATACAGCTGGACAAGAACGGGGCAGACGTGCTGGAGATGGACGTGAAGGCAGAGGCCAAGGCATCCTACAACATCGACTATTTCCTTTCAATTTCCAAGGCGCTGGGGAGCACCGCGGAGACCGTATTGCTCCAGTTCTCGAGTAAGAAGCCTGCAAAACTGACCTTCAAGCTCAACGAGCAGGGTGCAGTAGTATCATATTTCCTCGCTCCAAGAATATCCGAAAATTAGATGTTGTATCTGCATTACATACAATAACTACACTCATGTCTGAGCGTAGACCTTCACCTCCGAATCTGGTTTACCTTTCTCATTTAACTTCTTGATGCTGAAGTAAATCTCATCCGGCCTCTCGTAGTATCCCATGGGTATCGCCTTTTTGCCATCGATGGGATTCGCGTAAATGAAATCAAAATACCCAAGAATCTTCTCGGCCCGGGCTCGTTTGACGATCAAGTAGGGAATAGTCTGAGGTAGAATCTATCGCATCACTCCAGCTGTCCCTTGGTACTCCCATCTAGTCTTCCAGCCCGCCTCCGCTCTCTGGGCTAGTTGCAGCGTCCCTTCGCCCCACGATTTCCATTACTCTGACTAGAAACGGCCGATTGGAGTTACTAACCATGATTTGGGGTCTGTACAAGAAACCCCTTCTGTGAGCGGGGTGAGTAACTTTCGAGACGAAAATCGAACCTTCCCCATCTATCACCCCTGCCAGCCAAGCTCTCTTCATCTACCATTTCGCGGCATTGTGTCGACCCGTCTCCGCGTCTGTGATGTCTCAAACTACTAGGTTGTGAAAGCAGTGCCTCAATCGGCTCAGCATCCTTGCCTTTCTCATTGAGCTTCTTGATCGCGACATAAACAGAGTCCAAGATTTCATAATAACCTGTGGGGATTACACGTCTGCTTCCTTCTATCGGGTTGGCGTCTACGAAAGATAGGCATTGAAGCATAATCTCCACATTCCGTTTCTCGATTACGAGATGCGGCGTCAGCTGTGGAAGAAGCCCCCTGAGAACAAGGCCAGCGCACCGGGAGAGCCACCTATCACTCAATCCTTCACGATTTCTACACAGAAGTTCAGAGCCTTTACCAGTGATTTCCCGAACCTTTCTTAGGAACGCTTCGTTCGAGTTGCTCAAGCTCATTGACGCGACGTAGACGAATCCTCCTCTGTACCTCCAGTTTCCTTGAGTGACTTTGCTCAGGATGATGAAGCCCTCACCATCTATGACCCCGGCAAGCCAAAACTTTTCGATTTCGTTCAGCGACCGGACGCCAACCCTCGTATCAGGTGCTTGAGACCCGACACCGCTTGGAACACCAGAGAAGGCGGGTTCCTCGCTGACATCAGGTGACGAAACTGTCTCAGAGACACCAACTCTCTTCTTCGACAGAACCCCCTTCATCGATGGCAGAGGAGTTTGGAAGCCTAGATTAGCGCCTACGGATGCTTCACGTCAAGTCGGTGCGCGAGTACGGCAACTCTCGATTAGAAGTTCTGTCCGAACCCAACAAAGATAGGGACTGCTGACGTCTTCGTCCCTTCCTGAGAAAAGGGGTGTCAGGTGGTTGATCTGTTTCCAGCCAGCATTGTATCGGCGACGACCTTCTTCCCCAAGAATCGTCCGTACCGCTCTGCTTGGGCAGCGACGGCTTCAAGCTGTTCCCCGGGCAGCCTCATGAAGAGGTCCATCGCGATCTGAACCTCATCCTTTCTTAGGGTCCGCCTCCAGGTCCCGACTATGATTCCATCAATCACTATCTTGGGGACAAAGAGCACAGGCAGACCACGGACCATCTTTCCTGCGAACTTGGACTCGATCATGCCTTCTCGGTTCTTGTAAGCGACTATGAATTCGTCCAACGAAGGCAGCAGGTGGGCGCTCCCGGTGGTCCCTTCCAGAGTATTCTTGCCCGGAAGCATCCAGTACTCGATGCCGCCGACACTCTCCCTCACGAGTCTCCCACTTGCGGCTTGGACGGCGGCCTTACCCTCAGAAATCTTCAGCCCAGACCACCAGGAGAAGTCCCGCAGGGTTGCGGGCCCATGACTCGCGAAGTATCTTTCGACCAGCAGGGGAAGGGCATCATCCACATGGAGAGTCCTGCTCTTCGGAATCCACTCGTCTAGCAGGACGAATGTCGGCTGTCTTCCACTACGGGCGCCGAGACAGATGAGGCCCTCCTGCGCGAGCAACCAGAGAATCTGCAACCCACGCTGCCCCGAGACAGGCACACCGGACCGTCCAAGTCCGAGGTAGACCTCGTCGCGTGTGACATCCACTCTGCCTTGCAACATCTCCACAACCAGTACCCGGCTGCGCGAGACGACCTCGTCATCTATTCCCATCCTTCGAAGCCGACCCGCGTTGCGAGCCGACACACGAGGTGCGAGCAGGCCGACCATCCAACGGGCGTCCTCGGCGGGCACGAAGTGGAGCGTGCCACGCATCGGCCAGGTGCGCACGATTTCACGGGAGGCAATCGCCTCCTCCACGTCTGCCTGAATCGCCCCGGGCAGGCGGAGCCCAATGGACCAAAGCGACGCGAGGAAGTCCTGCGCCTGGACTGCTCCCAGCGCCCTGACCACCTCGCCGGGGGTCCTCACCTGAGGGCGCACCATCTGCTGGCTGAGCAGCCTCAGCTCGCGCACGTCTCTCGGTGTCAAGGCACCATACCACTTCAGCCGATCCTCGTCATTTATGAACTCGGCGAGGTGGATGAACCGCACCCAACGGCCGGAGCAATTCGTTTTTAGCCATCCCGCTGGCGCCAATTCCTGATGGATGAAAAGGTCGTCTCCTTCCTCCGCAAGACCTACCGTGGGCACTACTTCAAGCACCACGATCTGGTCGAGATTCCATCGGAGATGGCCTCAAGGGAGTTCGGCTACATCCCGTTCGGAGGCGGTATGATAAGGCACCTTTCCTTCAAGAACGGGGGGGAGCTGTTCGCAGAGCTTGTGAAACAGGCACCCTCATCCGTCTACTGCTCCAACGCCGTCTACGAAAGGCCTACCCTTCAGATGGACGAGAAGGGATGGGAGGGGGCCGAACTCATATTCGACATCGACGCTGACGCAATCCCCACCACCTGCAAGGCCAGACACACTTGGTGGTTCTGCAGCAACTGCCACAAAGGTGGCATGGGAACGAAGCCCACAAAATGCCCGGGGTGTCAGGACCAGGCAATCGAACAGGTTCACTGGAGCTGTCGGGAGTGCCTGAATACCACGAAAGAGCACGTGAAACGCTTGGTGGACTTCCTTCAGGATGACTTCGGGATTGACCGCCAGGACATCCAGCTGTACTTCTCCGGTAACAGGGGATATCACGCGCACGTGCACGATGAAAGGTTCGACGCCGCGGACCCGCAGATGAGGGCCGAGATCGCCAACTACATCCGGGGGAGCGGCCTCAACCTCAAAGTGCAGGACAGGGTGACCAGCCATGTGGAGTTGGGCTGGAGCCGCAGGACCAGTTTGTTCCTGGCAAAAGCGACCGAGGGCACCTCCCGTCCCAAGAGGAACCAGAAGCTCACGAATCAGATCGTCGCCGCCAACGCTGCGCTGATAGACGAATCTGTGACCACTGATATACACCGGGTGTTTCGGATGCCCGGGACCCTCCACGGCAGTTCCGGGCTCCTGAAGATGAGGATCGAGTCGCTGGAGAAGTTCGACCCGCAGAAGGACCCTGTGGTCCTCGGCGGCGAGACAGTTTCGGTGCGAATCTACTTTGCCCCCGAGTTCTTCCTCAACGGAAACAGGTTCGGTCCCTACAACAACTCTGCGGTCCAGATACCTATTTACGCAGCGGTATTCCTTCTCGCGAGAGGACTGGGTGAGGTAACCAATTGAAGGTCGAAGACGAGACGATAGAGGTCTTGAAGCAGCTGCTAGATGCAGAGGAGCAATCTGCGCAGATCACGAAACTGCCCACCGACACCTACACCAGGATCGCGACATACGTGCAGAAGCTGCGCAAGGGCAGCGACACGGCAGCCGATGATCCTCTCAGCAGACTGACAAGGAAGCAGCTCTCGCTCCTGGAGGGCATGGGCGGGCAGCTCCTCAATCACAGGATAGCCAAGGCCGCGAGCAGGCACGACGTGAGGGATCTCCTTCCAGAAGAGAAGTTCGTGTGCGAGTTCTACATGGAGTTTGAGAGGATGAGGGGCAGGTTCGTGAAGGCGATGGCCAACGGCCAACAGTCGATGTTCACAGTCTTGCAGAAGGAGCAGATGCGGAAGAAGGTCACGGTCCGCTTCCTGAGGCCCCTAGGGGAGGTCGTAGGTTTCGACCTGAACAGGTACGGCCCGTTCCGGGTCCACGACGTGGCAGAGATCCCCGCAGCCAACGCTGAGGTCCTGATCTCGAACGGGGAAGCCGCCATCGTCTATACGAAGGACTCTGTCTAGGAGGTTCCGTCGGAGGCTGCGGGGACGCGGCCTCGCGAACCCCTCAATGAGCGAGGAGCGCTTCTATGAGTGGCTGCGCCAGAAAGCTCGATAGCAAATCAGTTTCAGGTTCCTCCTTGGCTATCGAAGGGATGATTCATGGCCTCCTTATTTTGCCAGACCATATTGGGAGATTGTGACCAAAGGAAAGAGCGCAGTCAGAGTGAAATTGGGTGAGGCCTCAAACTTGCGGCTTTTGGCCAGGAAAGGTCCGAGACAAATGAGCGACGAGCCGGTTGAGAGCTTGGACGCGCTTGCCGCCAGCATATTTAGAGGCGAAGGGACTACAGCCTGCACAATGATAGGCTGGCGACGCAAAACTCCAACACCGCGTTTGATTTCCTCTGTAAGAATGTGACAGGAATTCCGTTGAAGCCATCGCGATGTCTCCCGGGTGGAATTCGAAAGTCAGGATGGAGGTAAGAACGCGCGGGCACTGTTTCACGGGAGCATTCGAATGGGCAACAACGGTTTCGGGGGTGAACAGAGTGAGGAATGCTATTCTGCCGTGGATAGCGAAGGGATACCTGAGAGGGGAGAAGGCTGACCAATACTTTGGCGCGATGGCGAAGTTCAGGAGGGCGAGAGAGGTCTTCCAACCTGAAGAGCCTAGGCACAGTTGGAGAGCACGTCAGGCGCTTTGAGGCGGGAGCGCGAACCATCTTGGGTTTTCAAGATACCCGTTAAGAGTATGATCTCCATGTGTGGTTGCACTTCATGCAACGGTAGAACTGGGTGGGCGGCTCGTCTCCACTCCGGGTCTGCAGGAACCACCACATCGCTTCGCCGTGCCCGCACTTGGGGCACTCCATCTTCGTAGTCGGGAGCGACGTGAGCTTGCTTTCCTTCTCCCCGACCACCTTTATGACCGGAGAGTCGGTCAGTTCATCTTCGGTCACCGTGGTCACTGTCTTACCTGCCTTGTCCGAGAAACCGCAGTTATCGCAGACGAAGGTCATTTGACTGCCCTTGTCCGACTTGACCTGCTTCAGCTTGAGTCTGGTGCCACACTTTGGGCAGAACTTCATTCCGCTCCACCGGCGAGCGCTTTGTTCACGGCTTCCAGCAGTTCGTGGGTGTTACTCTGGGCCCTTTCAAGACTGGTCAGAAACGCCTTCTCTGGCTTTATTCTCTGCGCCCGTACCTTGACAACCAGCTTCTTGATCAGGGGGTGCGGCGGAAGGACGCCTGCAAAGGTCACGTTCTTCTCGTCCAGGAGTTCGTGATGGATTATCTCCCCGAGTGAGTAGTCTTCACCGGTAACCTCGACGGTGAATTCCCTCTCGCCCTCGCGCAACACCTGGACTTGCATTGTTCTGACCCGTCGGAATTCAGTGGGTTATTAAAGTCATGGTTGAATCGGTTCTCTGCCGAAGTCGTCGGCAAACTTCCGATCCTCCACGTTCCCGCAGTTGTTGCACTGCGCCCTGCCACCGCTGACCACCAGCGGCCTCCCGCAGTTGCTGCAGAGAGAAGCGATTACCCCTAGGTGCGGTTCGCCTATGGACAGGTGGATCATCGCGTTCATCGTGCTGATTACCTTGGCTCTCACCACGTCGCCGAGCTTCACGGCCGTCCTCCTCATGCCCCTCCCTCCCCGCTCTTCCCTGAGGAAGATTATCCCGACGAAGCCCGCCTGGGTGGGCTTCCCGTTCAGGTATAGTATCTTGAGATTCGACGTGCTCGACTGGGCGACCTCAATCTGACCCGTCACGACGTCCCCAATGGTCGGGACCTGCGTCACGACAGTGGACTTTACGTTAATCTCCTTCTGCTGGAGGTCCTTCACCACGACCCCGGTCTGCAGAGCCCTGATCGTCCCGTCGGCGTCGTACGCGTTGTTCCCTGGCAGATACTCCTCTGAGACCGCCAGCGCGTCTCCCGGCAGCACCCTCGATTGCTTGTTCTCGCTCATCTTCATCTCGACTTTGGTATCAATCCGGTGGTCAACTCAATCCACTTAGGTCTTTCTAGGAACTCCCCCATACCCCTACCTTCCATCAATCCGACGAGCGCGTCGGCCTGCGGTATGGAGAGGACAGGCCTGTCGAACGTGAACCCGTCTATCGATATCCTGGGGCATGCGGTCTGGATGAACGCCTCTATGTCCCTGAAGGGGGCCAGCCGGTCAGGGGTTATGTCGCGCATCGCGAGCTGTACGACCTTCCTTCCGTTCATCTCGAGCCTCTTCGATATCCATTTCGACCGTCCCAGCATCTTCTGGCCCTCCTTGAGACCGGTGACGACCCCGAAGACGCGCGCATCCAGGGCCTTGTAGACAGCGAGTATCGACCTCTTCCTCCGAATCTCAGCCTCCTCCTTCATGTCCCGGATCTCGTCAAGGTAGGGGTCGAGCAGGTAGGTCGGCTTCCCCGTCGCCAGGGCGACCCCGACGGCGTGGAATTCGCTCTCACCTAGGTAGCAGAAGGCGTCGACCTCCTTGCTCATCGGGTAGATGGTGGAGAAGTCGCACCCGAAGGTCTGGCTCTGGAAGAGGAGGTTGTTCTTCTTGCCGAGGTGCACCTCGAGCCCGGCCGCCTCCAACTGCCTCTTCGCCGGTTCCAGTTCGTCCAAGTGCTGGCTGAAGGTCGCGAGCCCTATCCGCCTGTACTGCTTGAATGTCGGTATCGACTTCTCGATGATCGCATCGAACTTGACGTCGTCCTTGGCGTCGATGAGGTGCGTGAACTCGCCGATCTCCTCGACGACAGCGTTATGGCCGATGTGCAGGGCGAGGTCGGCACCGAGCTTTGTGACGTCGTCGTCCATCGTGTCGCAGATCCCGAAGCAAGAGTCCCCGACGAGGAAGCAGGGGATTCCATATTCCGCTTCAATCTTCTCGATGAGAGTCCTCGTCTGCCGCAGTAGGCCGCCAGGAGCGTTGACCACTATACCTTTGGGCTTACGTTCCCTGATTAGCCTGAATACCTTGTCCTCATCGATCCATAACGTCAATTGCCGCTGAACCTGAAATCGCGCTTCACCGTCCCTTAATTAGGGTTCTCGTGGCCGAGAAGGTCACGGAATGGGGTGCATCTGTGATTTTCACCGACCCTCATGCCGCTTTCAGAGCTTAGGTACATCAGTCGCTCGTCGATGTATATCCCCGACCGCTTGACCGCCCTTGGCAGGACACCGATCTCCTCGAATCCGAACCTCTTGTAGAGCTCGAAGGCCCTGGGGTTGGTGGCGAGCACCGATAGCTCCACTATCTCGAACTTCCCCCTACACTTCTCTAGTACCTCCCTCATCAGGGCGGTGCCGACCCCTCTACTCCTGAACTGCTTCCTTATGCAAATCCCGAGGACACCCCTGTGGTCGATCGGCGACCCCGGCCTTGCCCTCCGGACGTCGCACCAGCCCACCACGTGGGAGTCCAC
>OBLW0100001995.1_pt1 | contig 16773 bp, 9 predicted proteins | sample 1520161 | NCBI WGS metagenome assembly OBLW01 (sample SAMEA3539309, study PRJEB22396) | soil metagenome | biome: tundra; feature: field; material: soil | place: USA | collected 2010-05 | depth 0.15 m | reverse complement strand
CGAGAATGCGGCGCGCCCCCGCATCTCTCTGTTTGCGCCGACGTTCTGCGTAGGCCTGAAAAGCTCTTCCTGCGATTTCAGAGTAGCTCGGCGCGGACACGATCCGAAACTGCATTGACTACTTCGGCGCCGTCCTGAGTCGAGCCAATGTGCACCCGGAAAGATCGTTTGCCGAACGGGGTATCGACCAGCTTGACGATCGCGTCCGCGACTGCGAAACATCCGCCTCGGGCGGCACGATAGAAGCGAAGTCTTTAAGCACGTCGTCCGCAAAATCCTTATAGGGTCCCGGCTCGTACTCTGCAGCCCGTGCCTTATCTGCGGGCGCTGTTGCGCTCGACAAAGTTGCCGCCTCTCCGGGGCTGTTGAGGAGCATTCTTCGTCTAAGTCACTCACTGTTTTGCGTCCGGCAACCAGACCCCGTCGGTTATCAGTCTACCGGCTGGGAGGCGCAGTAGACTTGCGCACGACGAGTTCCGGTTCGATCGAAATTTCGGAGACGTACTTTATTCTTCCCTCGATGCGTTCGAGCAAAGTGCGAGCCGCGATCTCGCCCATTCGGTGCAAGGGTTGTCTTACCGTGGTGAGGGGTGGAGTGATAAAGCCGGCGCTCTGAATATCGTCGAAGCCGACCACGGACAGGTCCTGAGGTACACGCAGGCCCGCTTCTTGAAAAGCACAGATCGAACCAATGGCAGAAATATCGTTGTAGGCGAATAATGCGGTGAAAGGTTGCTTGCGCGCAAGCAATCGCTGGGCAAAAGGGTACCCGAGGTTTGGTGTGGAATCGGCGCCTTCCAGTTCTATAACTAGCTCTGGCCTGATTCGAATACCCAGCTTTTTAGAAGTTTCGCATATAGCATTCCATCGGGCGTCGGAATCGGAACTTACTGCTGAACCCTTCATGAAGGCGATTTTTTTGTGCCCCAGTTCGACCAGATGTTCCAGCGCCAAAGAAGCGGCACGATGGTGATCCAGAACGATATTCGTCACTCCTTTGAGACTGCGATGGCCGGCAACCGACACGGTTGGAAGAGAAGGTTCTTCGCTCAGTAGAGTATCGACCGTAATGAAACCCTCGACTCCACGTTCCCGAAGCATGGTCGAGTAGGTTTCGAGCAGTGTGTGGTCGTGACGGTGTGCCACGGTAAGGAAGAAAAAATTATGCTGTTTCAGATAATGCTCGACGCCACTCATCACCATTGAACCATAGGCATCGCCGATCTCCTCCAAAATCACACCAATGGTGTAAGTCCGATTAGCCCGAAGGGAACGGGCAAGAAAATTCGGCCGATATTTGAGTTCATTGGCCGCAGTCAGAACGCGTTGTTTGGTATGCGCTGGGACCGACCGCGCAGCTGACGAGTTATTCAAAACGGCAGAAACAGTGCTGGCGGTGAGCCCGACGTGTGCTGCCACTGATTTCAGCGTAACACTGCCGTTTTTTTTGCCGGGGTCCGTCTTTCTCTTGGCAGATTTCATCCGTTAGCTGTCCCTGCTTCCCGACCTTCCAGATTTTCTACACTTCTCCGCTTCGTAAGTCCGGACCGGATTGTACAGTAAGAAATGTGCGCCCCCCAAAGCAAACCCTCCTTTAGAATATCGATATTTTTCTCTTGACAACGAAAGGCACTTACAGATAAACATTCGTGGAGCGTCAAATAGTATAGAAGTACTAGCGCGGAAAGCTACTAGAACAACGATATTCTTATTCCCCGAGTTTTGTTGCCACGGGGGCAAAATTAGGGTTCCCCGGTACAGCCGTGGAATCTAATCGGTTAACTCGGCGAATCCGTCCGTGTAGACGGAATCGACTGCTACCTTGGGAGGAACTCCATGACGAGCTTTGTTCGCTGGGCGCTTGCGTTGTGTCTTCTTGTGGGCATCTCCGCACCATCCTTTTCACAGAGCAGAAATACCGGTGAGATTCGCGGAACGGTGTCGGCGGGGGGAGCCGCGGTAGAGGGAGCCAGCGTCACTCTGACAAATGTTGACACGGGTGAGACCAAGGAATTCCTCACGAATCAGGACGGTATCTACGATACGGTTTCGACCCCTGCCGGAAATTACAACATCAGTTTCATTTCCAAGGGCTTCAAGAAACTTGTCCGCGGCCCCTTCACCCTACAGGTAGACGTGATCACCGAGGATGCCCACCTGGAGGTGGGTAACGTTTCAGAAACAATAACCGTAACCGCGGAAGGCGCGCCGTTACTGGAAACCGAAACCGGCCAGCGAGGGTCAATCTTAGAAGCTCAAACCATAAGCAAGCTCCCCCAGATAGGAGCTGGAATCACCGGCAACGACTGGGCTAACTTCAATATCCTCCTCCCTGGGGCCGGAAGCTCTCCTACTCAACCCTCTTCAGAGGGCAGCGGCGCATACAACGCCGGAGATGCTGTCTCGATCAACGGAAACCTGCCTAATTACGCCAACTATCTGCAGGACGGCGGCGTGGTCCAGTTGCCGGTGAGCAACAACGTTGACAACACGTTGTTTGAGGCCTTGTCGGAAGTTCAGATCACGACCTCGTCGTTCTCGTCGGAATATGGCATTGGTGGGGCCGTATTCAATCAGATCACTAAGAGCGGAACCAATCGCTTTCACGGGTCAGCTTACGAGTATTGGCAGAACAACATTCTGAATGCAGCCCCTCATTTCGGCATTCCGGACAGCACCGGTACCGGCTTCACTCCACAACAGGCGCCGTTTTTTCGTTATGACGAGTACGGCGGCTCCATTGGCGGTCCGATCCTCAAGAACAAATTGTTCTTCTTCTTCGTCTACGACAAGATTTATAACAACGGATCGACAAGCGCCAGCAATGGCATAACTCCGACGCTGGCCGAACGAGGAATGGGGAGTGCCTACCCCGGTGCCTACGATTTCAGTGCATCGGGTCTTCCGACTCTGTACGATCCCGCGACCACCACTTCGAACGCGGCGACTTGCGCATCGTACGGAGTGACCCTCGTCACTACTGGTCCAAATCCGGTGACGTCGTGTCGGGAGTCCTTCGCGCAGGAGAACACGGGAACGCTGGCCGGGGTCAACGCCATTCCAGGAGGCCGCATCGACCCCGTAGCGGCCAAAATTCTGAGCTTCTATCCGCAACCAAATGCCGGCGGTGTGGGCGCCCTTACGAATAATTTTTCCACGATTCTGCCGGCCCCCAACCCCAATAAGAGATTTTTTGGACGCATCGACTACGATGTCTCCGAGAAGAATCGCCTAAGTTTCTCAATCAGCCAGAAGGATAACCCGGCACTCAATAAGGGCGGTCCGTTCCCGTGTCCGCTCAACTGCTTCTCCGGGGACATAGACGGCTACAACGCTCAAGTTACAGATACCTACACAATTAGCCCGACAATGGTGAATTCGCTTCGGATGGCTTATACCAAACAAGGCAACTGGTTTGTTCCCGATACCATCGGGTTTAACGCGGCGAGTGCGCTTGGTTTGCAATATGCGAAGGCGAACGTCTTCCCGCAGATCAATGTTGGAGGCGGGGGCTTGTGTTGCTCGCAGCTGGCCCCCGGAACCAATGCCATATACATCGAAAACCTCTATGATCCATCGGATGTTTTAACCCTGGTCCGTGGCAAGCACATCCTGAAGTTCGGGGTTGAGGTGCTAATGGGCGAGGGCAATGTAACGCCTTGGGGGAACATCACTTCGGGCAATTTCACCTTCACAGGGAACTACACGGCGCAAAACTTTACAAAAGCAGGGACGACAGGAGCCGGACTGGCCGATTTCCTTCTTGGCGACGTTCAAAACTGGAGCGCGACCAATCAGACTAAGTCATATGCGCGATTGAAGAGTCCGCAGCTATTCGTGCAAGATGACTTCAAGCTCCGGCCGAATCTCACGCTGAATCTTGGCTTGCGCTATACAGCTACCACCGGATTTACCGAGACTAACAACAGCCTGGGAGGGTTCGATCCCGATATTCCCCTTGCCTGCGCCGCCTGCGGAGCCTACAACGGCACGTTAGGCTCGCTGTGGTTCGCTCCCCAAGATCATCGAAACTCATTGCAGAAGCCGATTTACGACATCTTCCTGCCCCGTGTCGGTTTCGCGTGGTCTGTGAAGAGCGATACAGTCGTCAGAGGTGGCTTTGGAATTTATTCCTATAACTTTAGTCAGGATGACTACGGCAATGGAATAGGCTTTGGAGCTGTCTCGACCAGTCAGGGGAACGCCTCGGATCCCCTCCAGGGGACCGGTGCCGCTCCACTCGTTACTCTCTCCGAGTCTGCTGCTGCGGCTGCTCCCGTGCTGAACTATGTGGTTGGTTCGCCGAATGCCAAGAATGTCGCACAGTACGTCAATCCTGCCTCCCCCTCGAATCAAACTTACGTGCCATATAACGTGCCCGTGGCTAAGATCGATGAATGGCAGTTAAGCGTTGAGCATCGATTCCTGGGTAATTACATGGCTTCGATTGCCTATGTCGGTAGCCACGCCATGAACCTGCAGTTCCCAACGGACCTTAACCAAATAACCAGCCCAGCGGGTCTGGCCGCAAGCGTGGCCAATGGCAAAGTCGTTCAAGCCGATCGCCCGTTTCCTGCCTGGGGAACACTTACCGGAAACAATTACAATGCCACGTCTAACTACAATGCGCTACAACTGCAGACTACCAAACGTTACTCCAATGGACTGAGCTTCAGTGTCAACTACGTCTGGTCCCATTTCCTCGACGAGCAGGATTCAGGCGGATGGGGCAGCCGCGGGGGAACTCAGGCTTGGCAGATTGGGAATGACCCGGCGGCTAATTACGGTAACTCGAATTTCGACATTCCGAACGCGTTCAAGGGTTATGCTTCTTACGATTTACCGTTTGGAAGAGGGAAAACCTATCTGAGCGGCAATTCGGTGGAAGATGAGATCGTCGGCGGATGGCGGGTATCAGGAACGTTTCTTGCCCAGAGCGGAAATCCGTTCACCGTCGTCAACAATACCAACTCCAACTCAACATACACTGGCTGCGGCCAGGGCGGCACCGCCGCTGGTGGCGACGCTCCCAACGGCTGCAATTGGTTCCCCAATGTTATAGCCAGCACCAGCGTCAGAAATCCGGGTCCAAACGAATGGTTTAACACTGCGGCCTTTGCCGACGCCGCACCAGCCGGCCAGTTCGCGTTCGGCGATGAGGTTAGAAACTCGCTGAGAGGGCCGCGCCTAGTAGTCTTCAACATGTCATTGGCTAAGGACTTTAACTTCGGCGAGCGTGTTCACCTTGAATTGCGCTCGGACTGGGTTAATGTCTTCAACCATCCCAGCCTCAACATTCCCGGCCAGAGCTTCGGCGGGGCTAATTTCGGGCAAATCAATGACGCGACCCTGGGCAACGGCGTTGCGGTTGCTCCTCGCAGTGGTCAGCTCAGCGCGCGCGTCACGTTCTAGCAGAACGCGATCAGGGTAAGGACAGCATGACTGCTGTCCTTGCCTGGCTCTGTGCTGGCGGACAAATCCTGGATGGGCCTGACCGACCGTACAATCGTGAAATGAGCACCAAAGAAGTTGTTGCCTCGTTTTGGGTCATCCTCTTTCTGGGGTTGCTTTCGGCTTTCTCTCAAACGAACCCTGGCCGGCAGCAGGAAATCGAATCGCACAATCGCAAGGCTGCGGAATACTTGAAGGAGAACAGGCCCGACCTGGCGGTGCCGGAATTTCGAGCAATTGTTGCCCTCGATCCCAAGAATGTGGATGCGCGCGGCAACGTCGGTGTGCTGCTTTTCTTTCAGGGGGACTATACGAAGGCGATTCCAGAGCTCCAGGCGGCGCTGAAGCTACGGCCTGCCTTATCGAAGATTCAGGCTCTTCTAGGCATCGCAGAAAAACGGACGGGAGATTTCAACGCGTCCCGGCGCGATCTGGAGGAAGCATTTCCAAAAGTGCAAGACCAGAAGATCCGGATTGAGACTGGAATGGAACTGATCGAAATCTACTCTGGAACGGAGAATCTGGATAAAGCTGCGGCTGTGGTAAGCGACCTCCGCAAGCTGGATCCGACGAACGAAGCTGTTCTTTATACCTCCTACCGGATCTATTCGGATCTGGCCGCTGAGTCTTTGCTCAGCCTATCCGTAGTGAATCCAAATTCTGCCCGCTTACATCAGGCGATGGCGCACGAACTGGCCAAGCGCGGAAATGCCGTGGAAGCGATTGAGAACTACCGAGCGGCGCTTAAGATCGACCCGCAACTTCCGGGACTGCACTTTGAGCTTGCCGAGATGCTCAGTACTTTGTCGACTACAGAAGGCCGGCGAGAAGCCGAGCAAGAGTACCAGGCTGCGTTGGAAGCGAATCCCTCCGATGAACAGGCGGAAAGCAGGCTGGGCGATATCGCTCTTCAAAAGGATGATCTAAAAGAAGCGAGCCAGCGTTACAGCCGCGCTTTGCAGTTGCAGCCTAACGATCCGGAAGCAAACATCGGCCTGGCAAAGGTTTTTATGACTATGGACCAGCCGCAGAAAGCGAAGCCGCTTTTGCAACACGTTCTGAAGCTCGATCCCACAAGCGTTCTGGCGCATTTCCGCTTGAGTGCTGTCTATCGACAGACGGGACGGCCAGCGGAAGCCAAGCATGAATTGGAGGAGTATCAGAAGTACAAGGAGATGAAAGATAAACTCCGGACCATCTATAGCGACTTGCATCAGGAGCAAGGCACGGACGAGCACCAGGATACGAATCAGAAGCAATAGTCGGCACCGGCGCTTCATTCGAATGAGAGCACTTTTAGCAGCCGCGATATTGTCGTCGGTTGTCCCCCTGTTCGCGACTTCCTATTATTCCGCCCGCCTGGACGATCCGAAAGCAATTTATCTGACGCAGGATAACTTTCCTGTGAAAGGCGATGGAGTCGCGGACGATTCCGCTGCCTTGCAACAGGCGATCAACACGGTTCAGGAGAAGACGAATCAAGGAATTCTGTTCGTTCCGCCCGGGCGCTATCGCCTGACCAAGACAATCTACATCTGGCCCGGAATTCGCTTAATCGGGTTTGGAAGTGCGCGGCCCAGTTTTGTGCTTGCCGCAAACACACCCGGTTTTCAGCAAGGGCCGGCGTATATGGTGTTCTTCGCCGGAGCTCGGCCTCGCGCCAATCAGCCTCCGCCGGATGCCAACCCGGGAACTTTCTATTCCGCAATCAGCAATATCGATATTGAAATTCAAGATGGAAATCCCGGTGCCGTGGGCATCCGCGCTCACTATGCTCAACATTGCTTTCTGGCGCACATGGATTTCCACATTGGCTCGGGACTTGCGGGAATTCACGATGGCGGCAACGTCGCCGAAGACCTGCACTTTTATGGCGGCCGGTACGGCATCTGGACCCGCAAGCCTTCTCCGGGATGGCAATTTACCCTGATCGACGTTAGTTTTGAGGGTCAACGCGAAGCGGCAATCAGAGAACATGAAGCCGGACTCACGCTGATCCGCCCACAGTTCAAAAATGTTCCCACGGCGATTTCAATCGATCCTCAATATTCCGAAGAGCTCTGGATAAAAGATGGGCGTATGGAGGATATCAGCGGCCCCGCCGTCGTCATCAGCAATGAGAATAGTGCTCGTACCGAGATCAACATGGAGAACGTGGTCTGCCGGAAAGTTCCCGTGTTTGCAGCACACCGCGAGAGCGGAAAGCGCGTGGCGGCTCCCGCCGAGCTATATGCGGTTAAGACTTTTTCTCATGGACTTCAATATCAGGACATTAGCTCCATACCCGCGATTCAAGATGTTTATGAGACAACTGTTCTGACTGCCTTACCAGCTCCAGCCAAGTCTGATATTCTCGCTCTGCCGCCGATTGACACGTGGGTCAATGTCCGTAGTCTGGGGGCCAAGGGAGATGGCACGACAGACGACACCGACGCGCTCCGGAATGCCATCGCCCATCACCGCACGATTTACTTGCCCTCCGGCCAGTATCGCGTGACAGATACGATCACGCTGCGACCGGATACAGTGCTCATCGGATTACATCCCAGCGTGACACGAATCTTGCTTGCCGATTCAACTCCAGGTTTTGAGGGCGTTGGCGGTCCGAAGCCGCTGCTTGAAACTCCAAAGGGCGGAACGAATATTGTAACTGGCATCGGCCTCTACACCAACGGGATCAATCCCCGAGCGGTCGCGGCGAAGTGGATGTCCGGCACGGATTCAATGATGAACGATGTTCGCTTTCTCGGAGGTCATGGCACGATCGATCCTAACGCCACTGCGGAAGAGGCGCGCAAAGTATGGAAGCAGATTTATAACGATAACCATACGGCCGATTCCAATCCGAATCGGCGCTGGGACAGCCAATATCCCAGCCTGTGGATCACCGGCGGCGGCACGTTCGTGGGAATTTGGACGCCAAGCACTTTTGCGCAAGCGGGGCTTTATATCTCGAACACGTCAACCGGCGGACGAATTTACGAACTTTCGAGCGAGCATCATGTTCGCAACGAAGTAGTTCTGGACCACGCCTCCAACTGGCAGATTTACGCATTGCAGACGGAAGAGGAGCGCGGCGAGGGCGGCTTCGCTCTGCCGCTCGACATTCGAGATTCCAGCAACATCACCTTCGCGAACCTGCACATGTATCGGGTGGTGAGCAGCTATCAGCCGTTCAAATACGCGGCCAGCATTACCAACTCCAGCGATATACGATTTCGCAACCTGCATTGCTATAGCGACAGCAAAGTGTCGTTCGATAGCGCGATCTACGATCAGACCCACAACATTGAGATACGGCAGCGCGAATTCTCCTGGCTGACGATTTCGGGGGCCCCGCCTGAAGTTCGCGCGAGCCACCCATCTGCTGTCCTCGCAGAGGGCGCGAAGGTGGAGAAAGTCGCAGGCAATTTTTTCAATATCTTTGGCGGAGCTGTGGACCAAACGGGAAATGTCTATTTCGTCGATGCAAAATGGCAGACCATTTACTGTTGGTCAGCCGCGACGCGGCAACTGTCGAAAGTTCGTGACAATCCGCTCGATCCTGTTCAACTGTTTTTCGATAAAGCTGGCAACTTGATCGTTGTTTCTTATGCAGGCAAGGGAACTGTATACGCGTTCAGGCCAGGTAGCACCGACGGTGATATTACTTTGCTGAAAGCTGTTCCGAGTGCTCTGCGTTCGGGAATGACGCCGGTTCTTCCTGTCGATTACTGGCGAAATGAGAATGACTTTCTGGAAACGACTCCAGTAAGGCAGCCGTATCAATACATCTCTCCGGACCAAACAACATTCCTTCCCGCGGGTGAAGACTTTGTGACCGGAGAGCTCTACTACGGCTCGAAGTTGAATAATACGCTGCGAGCTTTTGGCTTTGCTCCCGCAGTGGCGGGCCAGCCTTATTACGTGACCGATGAGAACGGAGAGAAAACTTATTCTGCCAGCATTGGCGACGACGGGACGATCTCGAACTTAAAGCTATTCGCCGAACGAGGCGGAGAGAGCGTGACCTGGGACGAGAAAGGGAATGTCTACATCGCGGCAGGACAGGTGTATGTGTACAATCCAGCCGGCGAGCTGATCGATACAATCGACATTCCAGAGCGGCCATCGCAACTGTTGTTTGGGGGTAGCGATGGCAACACGCTATTCGTTCTTGCGCGGACTTCCTTATATGCAGTGGAGGTAAGGAATAGAGTTCATTGAAATATAGCGATTTGTGTCTCAGGAGAAGATATGAAACGACCGACTTCTCGATGCGACTTTCTGGAGCTTTCTGCACTAGGGCCCGGCTGCGAATGTGGTTCCCGGTGAGTTGGTGCCACCATCCGTGGCTTTGGCCGAGCCGGCATACGGAGTCATTCCTGCGAGTCCAGAAATAGCGGCTTGGGTTACGGCTGGCCAGGAGAGATTTGCCGCTGCTCCTAAAATTAACTGGAATCCGGCGGCGGTCCCACCGGCTGCCGATCACATTCGGCCTTTCCCTATAACCTACACTACGTCAGCAGCGCTGGAAATCTCCGGGCTCACCCACGCGGTAGCGTCCGCCGCGCCAGCGGCTTAGTCCTTGTCGGCAACGCTTATCTTGGGATTACTTCCCGCTTGCCCGCGACTCGGGAAGAATTGCGCGAAGTTCACATGCCAGACTGCATCCATGGCTCTGCGATTCTAGTTCCGCAGTCGTGAGCCACGTCTAGCAAATATGCACGTGCTTCCGCCGAAACTGAGGGCAGCGTCGCACAGCGTAGAGCTGCCTTGCAGTGACGTAATCTTTCTCCGAGAATAAACTTCGTAACTTCAGCACTTTCGATGTGTGAGCGAGTGGGATGTCCGGTTGCAACCACGAAAAATCCGAAGGCAGCTCGGATGAGTTGCTATCACGTGATCGAGACTCCGGCGATGTGATTTTTATACAATCACGCGCGTCTTCCGCGACGTTTTCCGTAGTCATCGACGTCGAAAATTCAGAAAAGCCCTGCTGCGTAGCGGAGTGGGTGATCCGCTATTACTCTTAAGTCTGGTGGTGCTGATCACTTTCGATCAAAAAGAACTCTCGTCGACGCCCGCGCTAATTTGACTGCGCTTCCAGTGTGGCGTCAATCTTGATGTGTCCGCTCGACACCGTGATTTTGCGTTCCCAAGGCTTGAATCCGGCTTTCTTTACGGAGAGCTGGTGTGGTCCTGCCACAACTCCCACCGTGGAAGGTGTGCTGCCCACGAAATTCCCATCAATCTCGATGTCGGCACCATCGGGAGTCGAGGACACCTCCAATTCCGCCGTAGCCCCTTGGTCCGGCGATACAGGAGTGGTGTCGGTGGGCCCGGCGTTTGGAGTCGCGGCTGGTGATGAAGGGGGGACCTGTTGTGTAGTAGGGACTGGTGGTGCGGCAGGAACGAGGGGCGCGGGCTGAAACTTTGCGGGGTCCAGCTTCACGTCACCGCTGACGTACGCCGTCACCTCGGTTCCTTTGGGGATGGTGACATCCTTCCCATGCATGAGGAGAAAGACTGGGGCCGCCGGCCAGACGATCAAGCTGGTGGCGACCATGCCCCCAGCCATTATCCCCGTGTGACTCCCTCCTTGGCTCTCCTTCACAGCGCGCAGTGGTACCTTTTCTCCATCCGCCAGCTGGACGGTGTCGATGCTTACATCGAGTTTGCCAGCACGACCCATCCGTCTTTTCTTGTGGGCCGCGATAACGGTTCCTGACGCAGGGCTGTCCTTCGGGATGACAACGATTCTGTTGACGCTTACTTCTTCGGCCACCTCGAAATCCACTCTATCGCCAGCCTGGGCGTCGGCTGAGGACAAGCTGCGGCCCAGCCTGAGTGTCACGGCAGTTCCATCCTCCAGAGCGAAACCCTTTGACGGCCCGTTAGCCCGAGCGTTTGTCGGCTGACTTTGGCTGGACGGCGGGGGCGGCGAACTCGACTGGGCGAGAGCAGTTGATAGCATGCAACAGACGACAATCAACCTAGCAAGCGTGGCAGACATGACATGACACTCCTAGCTGTTCAGGATGAAAAGATTACCTGCGAAGTTTCAGAGTTTTTGGACTCAAGAGAAGGTATGCCGAGCACATCACACAACCTGCAATAATCATGCCGCGTTTCTAACGCGCGACCGAAGGATAATCAAGCGTCGTGAGCGCATTCGCACTCGTTTCCCTCAGATAAACACTCTTCGGCATCAATCGGCGAGCCGACGGTTGTATTCGGCAAAACTTCCCATCCTCCGCGCAACGCTCGCTAGCCAAGAAGGAGCGGTCGGCGCCGAGACCGCTCCCCCAAAGCTAGAACGACTGTGAGAGCCAGGCTTCCAGGAATTCGCCCAGTTTGGCCGTCGCCCCGAACTAGATACACGGGGAAGATTGCGTCGCAATAATGCGAAAACACTACGGGCAGCCGGCCTTCTTTTGAATTGGTGATCGAAGCACGTACTGCTTTCAGATTATTGACCCTGCTGCAAAGCGTCCTTATAGTCGCCGCACTTCAACCTGTGGGCGAATTCTCGCGCGTGTTCTCAAAAGCGCGGACGAGAAACTGTTTTGCGAAATCACTCTTGATTCTTGAAGACGAATGGGGAAAGCATGCGTAGCGCGAAGACGCTGACGTTGTTCCTGATGGCCCTGCTTACAAGTTTGAATGCTGCCGGACAGCAGATCACAGGGAGCATTCGCGGAACTGTGCTGGATCCGAGCGGCGCGATTGTCCAGGTCGCCACTGTTACTGCAAAGCAGATCGAAACCGGCTTGACGCGTGTCGCGGTCTCGGACCGTCAGGGAGAGTACGTATTGGTCGAACTCCCGATCGGTCATTACCAGTTAGAGGTTCAGGCGAAAGGTTTCCAGAAGTACCTGCAGCAAGGAATCTCGTTGGACGTCAATGAAACAGCGATGGTCAGCATTCACCTCAAGCTCGGGGCGGAGACGCAGCAGGTTGAAGTGAGCGCGGATGCGGCTTTCGTGCAGAGCACGCTCAGCAGTCTCGGGCAAACCGTGATGGAGCGCGAGATTCTCGACCTCCCGCTGGATGGTCGCAACTTTTCTCAACTGGGACTCCTTCAGCCTGGCGTGGTGCCATTAACTCCCGGACTGCTCGAAGCCGGCGGCCCGGCACGACAGAACCAGGCCTATGCCGTCGATGGTCAGCGGCCTGAATCGAACAATTTCATGATCGACGGCGCCGACAATGTCAGCTCGGTGGACGGTGGATTTGTGCTCAAGCCACCGATCGATGCGATTGCCGAGTTCAAAATCCTTAGCCATAACGCGAATGCGGAGTTCGGACGCAACACTGGGTCCACGACCAATATCGTTACGCGATCGGGATCCAATTCATTTCACGGCGCTGCCTGGGAATTTCTCCGCAATGACGTGATGGATGCATCCGATTACTTCAGTCAAAGCGTTCAGCCGTTGAAACAGAACCAGTTTGGTGCTACGTTCGGCGGTCCGATTCTCAAGGACAAGACTTTTTTCTTCGGATATTACGAAGGCTTTCGCAACCGGCAAGGTGAGACCGTGCCTGCAACCGTGCCTTCTGCGGCGGAAAGGCAGGGTAACTTCGCGGAGGAGTGCACGGCTGGTTTTGATTCCAACGGACTCTGCAACAACGCTCAACAGCAACTCACATTCTTTGGAACACCGGTTCCGTTCAACCAAGTGACTCTGTTTACACCCATCGATCCGATTGCGACGAATGTATTGCCGCTGTTTCCGTTGCCGAACCAGGGAGAAAATGGATTTATCGCCACGCAGACCCTGAGCGAGAATAACGACCAATTCGGACTGCGCCTAGATCATTATCTTTCGAGTGCCGACACTCTGAATTTCCGCTACATGTATAGCAGTGGCCCGACGACGGATCCTCTTTCGCCGGTGGGAGCGAATGTCCCAGGCTTTCCAGTGGGCGAGTATGACCGCGCACAAAACTTTGTCGCGCAAGAGACGCACATCTTTTCGTCCACCACCATCGGCGTCGCGCGCTTTTCGTATCTCCGCAATACGTTCCTGCTGGACGAACACCTGAATCACGAGTCGCCGTCGAACCTGGGCTTTCAGTACGCTCCAACCTTGCCTTCGGCCGCTGGACCTCCCTTTATTCAGGTCGGCGGATATGCCTCGGTGGGCGACCCCATCACGGGACCGCGCAACACGTTTCAGAACACCTTTGACCTCTCCGGCTCTCTGAGCTGGATCCATGGCCGCCACGAGCTGAAATTTGGCGGAGGCTACCGGCGCGATCAGATCAACGCCTTGCAGGGCATCGCCAGCAACGGCTTCTTTGTGTTCGCTAACTTCCCGTACAGCGATGGATTTGCCAGCTTCCTGTCCGGCAATCCAGTGGTCTTTCTGCAAGGTGGCGGCAATTTTAGCCGTGAGATCCGCGACCGAGCTCTTGATGCTTACGGGCAGGATACCTACAAGGTCAATTCTCGCTTGACGTTGAACCTGGGACTTCGATACGAGCTGCCATTCCCCTCCACTGAGAACAACAACGAGGTGAATCTCTTCGTTCCCGGAGCGCAATCGACCGTCGTGCCTAACGCTCCGGCAGGACTGCTTTATCCCGGCGATCGGGGCGTGCCAGCGGGCCTGATTCCAGCGCAGAAGACGGCGTTTGCTCCGCGGTTCGGCTTAGCTTGGGACCCGCGTGGCAACTCCAAAACGGTGGTCAGCGCAGCCTACGGAATTTTCTACGAACCGTACTACACCGGCGAGGGTGGTCCGTTGCAGGATCCCGTCAGTTCGCCTCCTTACCTTAAGACCCAGCAGATAAGTTTTCCTGTCAACTCATTCGCCAATCCGTTTTATACGCCGAATCCTTTCAGTCAGGCTTTCCCCGAGCCGATGACATTGCTCGTGGTCGCACGCAATCTGCACCTGCCCTACGCGCAGGATTGGAATCTGAACATTCAACGCTCGATCGGCGCGAACTGGCTATTTCAGGTTGGGTACGTGGGCACGACTGGTGTAAGGCTGCCGCGATTCATTGAAGGGAATCCGCCAGTCTTTGTCCCCGGCGTGGACACTACTAGCCCTGGCTGTACGGCGGCAACCCCGTGTCCGATTTCCACCGAAAACAACGTGAACCAGCGGCGCCTCTACTCTGGGTGCACCTTAGCGAACCCGAACAATTGCATCTACAGTTCGGTCGGTGAAATCGCCAGCATCGCGAACTCCAGCTATAACGCCCTTGAAACCAGCCTGCGAAAACGGTTCAACCACGGCCTGTCGTTCCTCGCGTCCTACACGTGGTCGCACTCCATCGATGATGTTTCTTCCTTCAACATTACGGGGTCGGCGTCGCAACCAGTTGCCGGGGAAAATGATCTGGCGCAGAATCCCTTTGATCTTGCGGCGGAGCGCGGCCGATCCATGTTCGATTCCCACCATCGTTTCGTACTGAGTTATCAGTGGATCCTTCCGTTCTTGCAGCACTCCACTAGCTGGTATGGTCACGTTCTTGGCAACTGGCAATTGAACGGAATCATGACCGCTATGAGCGGCGGCCCGTTCACGGTATTCGACTCGAATGATGTTTCGCTGCAAGGGCAGGCGCCGGAAATCACCGGCTTCTCCGCGAACCGCCCCAATCTGATTGGCAAGCCAAACTCTGGTCCGCGCACGCCTCAGGAATGGTTCAACGTAGGCGCTTTTCAGCAACTCCAGCCCGATCCGCTAGGCCGGTTCGAGGTCTTTGGGGACGAAGGCCGCAACCTGGTCCAGGGCCCAGGATATGTGAACTGGGACGCTTCGGCCTTCAAGAACATTCGGCTGACGGAATCCAAAGAACTTCAATTCCGCGGTGAATTGTTTAATCTGCTGAACCATACCAATTTCCGCTTGCCGGTCAGTGATATCGAATCACCGACTTTCGGGCAAATCCAGTCGGACGTAAGCCCGCGAGTGATCCAAGTCGCTCTAAAGTTTCTTTTCTGATGCTGAAACTGAGTCCATTCGTTCGAAGGCTCCTGCTCAGGCTACTTGTCGGCCTGATGAGCGGGTACGTCTGTTTCGGGGCCTACGTCTGGTGGGCGATGCATCAGCCCCCTGAAACCTTCGGGCGCGTGATGGCCAAAATGCCCGGCCCCATCCCCTTCCTGATCTTTCCATTTGAAACTGCCTGGATCCATGCTCGCGCCGGAACGCTTCAGGTCGGAGATCGAGCGCCGGACTTCTCGCTGCTCAAGGTGGACAAAAGTGAGCGAGTTCAGCTGTCGCTCCTAAGCCAGCAGCAACCGGTGGTTTTGGTATTCGGCAGCTACACGTGACCGCCGTTCCGGCGGGAGGTTCCTGCTCTCAATAAGCTTTACGAACAGTATCGCGGGCGCGTTGCGTTCTTGGTTGTTTACATTACGGAAGCGCATCCCAGCGACGTTTGGCAGATGGAGAGTAATGTCAAAGACAAGGTTGTTTTTGCTAGCCCGAAAACTGAAGAAGAGAGAGCATTCGTCGCCGGGGCTTGCGTGCGGAAACTTGGGATCGAGTTTCCGGCCGTCCTCGACGAGTTTGGCAATTCGACCGAAACAGCCTATACGGGCTGGCCGGACCGGATCTATTTGATCGACTCGCAAGGCCGCATCGCGTACAAAAGCAAACCTGGCCCCTTTGGATTTAAACCTGACCAGTTGGAAATGGCGCTTTCCCGGACATTACTGACCGGAGCAAGTATGGAGAAGAGCAAAGGCCACCCATAGGGGCGCGGGCTCAACGCCTCCCGAATCAACGAAATGACGGGAGCGGAGGGACTCGAATCCGCGGCCTCCTGCCGGTCCGCCGCCCGGTCACCACACGGCAGAGCGGGCAACTGGTAAGGCGCGGAATTGACACGGCAAGGTGTCCCAAAATCCCCGCATAGCGTTCGGACACTCGGGCCCACCCTGAACCCCTCGGCGAGCCAAATCCCCGCTAAATCGACTGCCTGAAGGTTACCCAAGTGAGAAATTCCATTGGAAACTATTCCTCGCACCACTAGTTTGAGAGCCGACCCAAAGCGTCGTTGGTATCGAGTCAATCTTCGTACTAGCGCATCTGCCGATGCAGCGCTTGCACGAGCTAAGAACCCGCTCGCGTTTGTGATCTTGCGTTCCACGCAGTTGAAGATTAATCCACAACACCCGACCCGGCTTTCCAACCTTCAGCCCTACGTCCCTCACGAACACTTCGTGCCGTTCGAATGATTTCGGTCCCCTATCAGATTGCGCGCCAGTGGGCGCTGGTCACGCCCATTGTGTCAAGCCAAGCGGCGTAAAATCGAGATTAGAGGAAAAACCGTGCAAGTAGTAGCAGGAGTCGATCTCGGCGGAACTGCAATCAA
>OBLW0100001994.1_pt1 | contig 16774 bp, 14 predicted proteins | sample 1520161 | NCBI WGS metagenome assembly OBLW01 (sample SAMEA3539309, study PRJEB22396) | soil metagenome | biome: tundra; feature: field; material: soil | place: USA | collected 2010-05 | depth 0.15 m | reverse complement strand
GATGCCGGGCCGCATTGAGCGCCAGCTTCCCCGGCGTCAGGGTTGGCTCCGCGCAGTTGTAGTCACGCGCGAAACGCGCGCGCGCCAGCAGGCTGTCAACCAGCGCAAGCACGCGCGCGCCAGCAACGAGCGATTCGGCATAGCCGCCCACCTGCCACGTGAGCGCGACGAAGATGCGATGGATTTCTTCCTGTTCCTCTTCAAGCAGCCGAACCAGCTCATTGTTTTGCTCGATGGTTTCGAGCGGTTCGACGTAGACCGTTTGCCCCGACGAGCTCGCCCCGTGCACGACGCCTGAAACACGCCGTTTGAGCTCGCTGCGCACCGGAATGACGAATCGATCGCCGCGAATGGTGATTACATCGTCCTGTGTGGCGCCATCCACTGACAGCTTGCGCAGGGCGGAACGCAACGACTCTTCAATCACGCGCTGCTGCCGTTCTTGTTCGCGGCGAACGCGATTCAGTTCCGGTGAAGCATCGTCGGCCAGCGTGCCATCGGGCTGAATCTTGCGCTCGATCGATTCGGCTAACCACCCCAACGACGATGACCTGTCGTTGGGGGCCCCGGCCAACGGACGCAATCCTTGAGTTAAACCAGCAGAAAGCTCCGACAGCCCCGGCAGTTTTCCCACTAATCGAGCAGGCGGCGACTGCAGCATCGCTTGCCAAGCAGCGATATCGTTCGCAAGCCGCGCGACGGCCTGCAATTCCTTGGCTTCCAGAGCCGCTTCGGGAATCAGCGCCTTGGCCGCGAGTTCCGTGGGATCGAAGAGTCCGCCCAGCGGAATGGAGACCTGTTCGCCCAGCATGACGCGCACTTCGCCCGTCAGTCGATGCTGACGCGTGATCCATTCTTCGTCGGTAGAAGGGCGCAGCGAAAGGATCGCAGCCCGACCGATAGCCGATGCGGCGAAACCGGAGACAAGGGAGAGCAACGGCTCCCACTCGAGAGCGGCGAGGTCGGCATTCTCAACCGGGGACGGAATGGGATCGAGCAGCGGCATGCCCAGCAACCATCTTACGGCGTTGTCGGCCTACACATCGTCAATGAGCGCTTCTCGATGCCGACGAAGCTGCTTATGTGGAGGGAGCCGGTGTGGTTGATTTAGCTGCGGAATCTGAAGATGCGGACGTTGAAGTAGATTCCGACGATCCCGACTTCGGCGGGGAGTCCGAAGCCGCGGGCTTGCTCTCGCCTTTGTTTTCGGCCGCGGGCGCAGCTTTGGTATCGGACGAATTGCTATCGGAAGGGCTCGCCGCAGATTTGGGCGCGTAATCATTCACATACCAACCGGCGCCTTTGAACTGAAGTGCGGGAGCCGTGAGAGGGCGCTCCAGCACACCCTGGCATCTGGGACACTCCGACTCCGGCGTGGCATTAAAGCTCTGTATCTTTTCGAACTGATAGCCGCACTTCGTGCAGCGATAGGCATATAAGGGCAAAGTCCTGTAAGCCTCCGGCGAAGAAAAACCTTTCTTCTATTGTACCGGCAGGGCGGCAGTTCGTTGCAACGCATGCCGCCCGCCGGTTGCGCGCTCTTCTGCAATTCTCAATGAACGGTAGTCGGAACCGACGCGACGTGATTCTCCCACGCCAGCGTGATTTTGCCGCCGTTCCCGCCGTCGCCATCGACTGTCCAGAGCAGATTCTCGACGACTGCGGCGGGTTTACCCATCTTCATTTTCACGCGGCCGAGATCCTGTGTGCCGTCGTAAGCGAGACCCCATTCACCCGTTTTCTTATTCACGATTAGCGTCCAATTGTCCGGATCGGAAATATCGACAAAGAGCGTGTAGGCTCCCTTGGGGACCATGAGGTCGGCAATCATGATGTCAGCTTCAGTTTTGAGAGTGGTGGCAGCGTTGGCTCCGGCGCGCCAGATGGGATACTGCGAGCCGTGCGCTGTCTTAATGAGGCCGTCGCTGGTAAAGACGTGGCCTTCGCGGCCTTTGACGCGGGGCGAGTTGTAGCTGATCGTGACCGTTTTGCCCCCAATCGTTCCGGTTGCGGTTTCCGGCGGGCTGGCTGGCGGATTTTGTTGGGCAGAGAGGCTACAGGTGGCGGCGATGAGTGCGCCGGCACAAATCAACAGACGATTCATGACAATTCTCCTCCGGGCAGAGCTCGCTCCTTTAGCAAACGGGTTCGCCGCGAGAATTGTCGCACCGCGCCCCCGCCTCGGCAAAGCTCGCGTCTTCGTCATGAGGCAGGGGCCTGCTATGATGCGGCGCAAGGCATTGCATGCAGCAGACCCGTCCACAAGGATCGCCTGGCGAAAGATTTCGCGCCGCGGTCCGCGCCGAAAAGCCATTGCAAGTGGCGGGCGCCATCAACGCCTACACAGCGCGCATGGCGGAGGCCACCGGCTTCCGGGCGTTGTATCTCTCAGGCGGAGGCGTGGCCGCGAATTCGCTGGGCATGCCGGACTTGGGGCTAAGCACCATGGACGATGTGCTCATTGACGTACGGCGCATCACGGACGCGTCGAATCTTCCGTTGCTGGTGGATATTGATACGGGTTGGGGGGGTGCATTCAACATTGCGCGGACCATTCGTTCCATGATCAAGGCGGGAGCGGCTGCGGTCCATATCGAAGATCAGGTCAGCGCAAAACGCTGCGGCCATCGTCCGGGCAAGGAACTAGTGGCCGCAGATGAGATGGTGGATCGCATCAAGGCCGCAGTGGACGCGCGCACCGATGAGCAATTTGTAGTGATGGCACGAACCGACGCGCTCGCGAGTGAGGGCTTCGATGCGGCGATCGAGCGGGCCAAGGCCTACGTGGCCGCGGGCGCCGACATGATCTTCGCCGAAGCTGTAACGGAACTGGGAATGTACTCGAAGTTTCGCGAGGCGGTGGGTATGCCGATCCTAGCCAACATCACTGAGTTCGGACAGACGCCTCTCTGGACTCGCGACGAGCTAGCCGGGGCGGGCGTCGACATCATCCTCTATTGCTGTGCGGCGTATCGCGCCATGAATGCTGCGGCGCTGAAGATCTACGAGGCGATACGCACAGAGGGAACACAGAAGCACGTGATTCCGCTGATGCAAACTCGTGCCGATCTCTATAAGTTTCTCAACTACCATGCGTACGAAGAGAAGCTGGATGCACTCTTTGCGAAAGAGAAGAAGAACCCGTGAACCGATTCAACCCGTAACAATTCTTCAAGCGCTCCGGAGGTTCGCATGCGTACGCACGAGGTCACCCCGCCGGCATTCCGGCCCAAGAAGTCTGTCGCTCTGTCGGGTACGCCGGCCGGGAACACTGCGCTCTGCACGGTGGGACATAGTGGCAACGATCTGCACTACCGCGGCTATGACATCAAGGATCTGGCAGCACACTGCGAATTTGAAGAAGTGGCGCACCTGCTGGTCCATGGCAAGCTGCCCACCTCACATGAACTTCATGCATACAAATCCAGCTTGCGGCCGTTGCGCAGCTTGCCCGCAGCGGTAATGCAAGCGCTCGAATTGCTGCCGCCTACGGCGCATCCCATGGACGTGCTGCGCACGGGTGTTTCGATGTTGGGCTGCGTGCTGCCGGAGGCCGCGAGCCACAGCAATGATGGAGCGCGCGCGATTGCGGATACGCTTCTCGCCTCGCTCGGTTCGATGCTGCTGTACTGGCACCAGTACGCGCGCAATGGCAGACGCATTGAGGTGGAGCGGTTTGAAGATTCCATCGCCGCGCATTTTCTTCACTTGCTGCACGGCAGTTCGCCAAGCGCGCAGTGGACCGCGGCGATGCAGGCCTCGCTGATCCTGTACGCGGAACATGAATTCAACGCGTCCACCTTCACAGCGCGGGTCATAGCGGGAACTGGATCGGATCTTTATTCCTGCGTGGCTGGCGCGATTGGCGCGCTGAAAGGGCCGAAGCACGGCGGTGCAAATGAGGTGGCACTGGAGATTCAGTGTCGCTACGCAACACCGGACGAAGCTGAAACCGACATTCGCAAACGAATCGCAGCGCGCGAAGTCATCATCGGCTTCGGCCATCCCGTGTACTCCATCAGCGACCCGCGTAGCGATATCGTGAAGGAAATCGCACGTACACTGGCGGTGGATGCCGAGGGCAAGCGGCTGCTTGCAATCGCCGAGCGAATCGAAGCAGTCATGCACGAGACGAAGCGTATGTTTCCAAACCTCGATTGGTATAGCGCTGTGGCGTATCACCTCATGGGCATTTCCATCGACCTCTTCACTCCTCTTTTTGTGATGGCGCGAACCGCAGGCTGGTGCGCCCACGTGATCGAGCAGCGCGAGGACGGCAAGATTATTCGGCCCTCGGCCAGCTACACGGGACCAGAGAATCTGATTTTTGTGCCTATCGCAGAGCGAACCTGAAGATGGGCTGCCAGCGTGGCGCAGGTCGAAACTGCAGTGCAAGTAACTGAATGGGAGATTGAGTGTCGTCCCACTTAAGGAATGAACGCCCCGCGCCAGACAAGGTTCTAACCGACATCGCTGACTATGCGCTGGGCTATGAGATCAAAAGCGAATTGGCATACGCAACGGCGCGCTACTGCCTGATTGACACATTAGGTTGCGGGTTGGAGGCGCTGCAGTATTCCGCCTGCACCAAGCTGTTGGGACCAATTGTGCCGGGGACATTAGTGCCGCATGGTGCGCGTGTGCCGGGCACCAGCTATCAACTCGACCCCGTCCAAGCCGCGTTCAATATCGGCGCAATGATTCGCTGGCTCGACTTCAACGACACCTGGCTCGCCGCTGAGTGGGGACATCCTTCCGACAATCTTGGCGGAATTCTGGCAACGGCCGACTGGCTCTCGCGTAGTCCTGCGGACGGCAGCCCCCCATTGCGGATGAGGCAGGTATTAACGGCAATGATCAAGGCGCACGAAATTCAGGGCTGCCTGGCGCTCGAGAATTCGTTCAACAAGGTTGGACTCGATCATGTCGTGCTGGTCAAGGTCGCTTCGACAGCGGTAGTGTGCCAGCTGCTTGGCTTGACCTGCGAGCAAACCATCAACGCTCTCTCGCTGGCGTGGGTCGATGGTCAGAGCCTACGCACTTATCGCCATGCGCCTAATACCGGCTCGCGGAAGAGTTGGGCCGCGGGCGACGCAACAAGCCGTGCCGTGCGACTTGTGCTGATGGCAAAGGCTGGCGAAATGGGCTACCCATCAGCGTTGACCGCAAAGACCTGGGGGTTCTACGACGTCTCGTTCCGCGGCAACGAGTTCAAATTCCAGCGGCCCTACGGCTCCTACGTGATGGAGAATGTGCTTTTCAAAATTAGTTACCCAGCGGAATTTCACGCGCAGACAGCAGTCGAAGCCGCAATGAGAGTGCGCCAGCGGCTTGATCAGATCGGCAAAACCGCCGGAGACATTCGCCATATCACGATCCGCACCCACGAGGCGTGCCTCCGCATCATCGACAAAAAAGGCCCGTTGGCCAACCCGGCCGACCGCGACCATTGTGTGCAATACATGATTGCGATTCCGCTGCTCTTCGGCAGGCTTACGGCCGCAGATTACGAAGACAACATTGCAGCCGATCCACGGATCGATGCCCTTCGCGCAAAAGTCGAATGCGTCGAAGATCCGCGATTCACTGCTGACTACCACGATCCGGGGCAGCGCTCGATCGCAAACTCGCTCCGTGTGGAATTGAACCATGGTCCAATCATCGAGGAGACAGTCGAGTATCCGATCGGGCATCGCCGCCGCCGCGACGAAGGCATGCCGCTGCTGGTTGAAAAGTTCAAGACGAATTTGCGGCGGCGCTTTCCCGACCAACAGCAGCAGCGAATTCTCGAGGTGTCGGTTGACCACCAGCGTCTAGATGAAATGCCGGTGAATGAGTACGTCGACCTTTTTGTGATCTGAGCGCACCTTGCCCCCACCCAGCCTCGCGTGTTTGACTGGTGGCCGAAGGAAGGCAGCACGCATGGCGTATATCCTTGCCCTCGACCAGGGCACCACGAGTTCGCGAGCCATTTTGTTTACTGAGGCAGGCGCGATTGCCGCGGTAGCTCAACACGAGTTCGAGCAGTTTTATCCGCAGCCTGGTTGGGTCGAGCACGACCCCACAGAAATCCTGACCAGCCAGATGAGTTGTGCAGTGGAAGCGCTGGGCAAAGTCGGCGCGCGCCCGCGTGACATCGGGGCAATCGGAATTACGAATCAGCGCGAAACCGTGATTGTGTGGGAGCGCGCGACGGGCAAGCCGATTCACCCTGCCATCGTGTGGCAGGACCGCCGAACTGCCGCGCAGTGCAGAGCATTGGAAGAGAGCGGCGTTGGAGACACTATCAGCAATCGAACCGGCCTGGTGATCGACCCGTATTTTTCCGCAACTAAGATCAAGTGGATCCTCGACAATGTGTCCGGCGCGCGAGCGCGTGCTGAAAAAGGCGAACTGGCCTTCGGGACCATTGACAGCTGGCTGATTTGGCACCTGACCAGCGGCAAACATCACGTAACCGATGTGACCAACGCTTCGCGGACGCTGCTCTACAACATTGTGAAAGGCGAATGGGATGCCGAGTTGCTGCACATCTTCGCGATTCCCGAAAGCCTATTGCCTGACGTGGTGTGGTCGAGTCAGCAAGTGGGCGAGGTAACAACCACGCTGGGCCTGGGCGGTATCGCGATCGCAGGAATCGCCGGCGATCAGCAGGCCGCGCTGTTTGGCCAACTCTGCTGGAGCGCGGGCGAGGCCAAGAATACCTACGGCACCGGCTGTTTTTTGTTGCAAAATATCGGCACGCAATTTGTTCGCTCGAAACATCGACTCATCACCACACTTGCGGCAAGCGCGCAGCATCGTCTGGAGTACGCTCTTGAAGGCAGCATCTTTATTGGTGGCGCCGTGGTTCAATGGCTACGCGACAATCTCAAACTCATCGGCGCCTCAGCCGAAGTTGAGGCATTGGCAGCGGGAGTGTCCGACACAGGTGGAGTGATCTTCGTGCCGGCTTTTGTCGGTTTGGGCGCGCCGCATTGGGACCCGCATGCCGGCGGGCTATTGATCGGTCTGCGACGAGACACGAAGCCCGGCCATATCGCGCGCGCGGCACTCGAAAGCATTGCGTTCCAGGTAGCCGATGTGCTCGAAGCGGTGCACAGTGAAACCAATACCCCGCTTGGCGCACTGCGTGTGGATGGCGGCGCTGCGGTGAATGACCTGCTGATGCAGTTTCAGGCAGACGTACTGGGTGTGCCGGTGGTCCGTCCGCGAGTTACCGAAACAACTGCGCTGGGTGCAGCCTATTTGGCAGGGCTCGCGACTGGGTTCTGGGCCGGACCGGATGAACTGCGATCAAAACGAAAAGACGATGTTCGATTCGAACCGAAGATGGGCGAACCAGAACGGGCCGAGCGTCGAGCGCTCTGGCAGCGTGCAGTCGAGCGGTCAAAGAACTGGACAGAATAAGAACGGAGCGAGAGATGCGCAGGGAAGAGATGGTGCGCAAAGTCCGGGAGCGGGCTGAACAGCAAAAGCCGTGGGACATTGCCGTCATTGGAGGCGGCGCAACAGGCATGGGCGTCGCCGTGGATGCGGCAGCGCGCGGGCTCGATGTGGTGCTCGTCGAGGGTCACGACTTTGGCAAAGGAACCAGCAGCCGCAGTACAAAGCTGGTTCACGGCGGCGTGCGCTACCTCGAACAGGGCAACGTGCCGCTGGTAATGTCGGCATTGAAAGAGCGCGGGCTGCTTAGACAAAATGCGCCGCATCTCGTGCATGACCTGGCTTTCGTGGTACCCAATTACTCATGGTGGGAGGCGCCGTTTTATGGAATCGGCTTGAAGCTCTATGATCTGCTCGCTGGCAAATATGGTTTTGGAGCGTCGAAGCTCCTCACGAAAGAGGAGACGCTCGAACGGCTGCCCGCCCTGGAGCCCGAAGAGCTACGAGGAGGCGTGATCTATTTCGATGGCCAATTTGACGACGCGCGATTGCTGATCCATCTCGCCATGACTGCAGCCGACCATGGCGCCACTCTTTTGAACTACTGCCCGGCCATTGGCCTTTTGCGCGATGCAGAGGGCTATATCAACGGCCTTACCGCGCGCGATGAAGAGACCGGCGAAACGATGACAATTCGTGCGCGCATCGTGGTCAACGCCACCGGAGTTTTTACCGATTCAATTCGACGCATGGCCGACGACGCGGCCGAACAACTGGTTGTCACGAGTCAAGGCATCCATCTGGTTTTCGATCGTTCGTTTCTGAAAGGCGACACGGCTCTGATGGTCCCGCGCACCCCTGATGGCCGCGTGCTCTTCGTGATCCCGTGGCACGGCCATGCGGTTGCCGGCACCACCGACACGCCGCTCGATACGCCAAGCCTTGAACCGCGACCGCTCGACGAAGAGATTGAATTCATTCTCGAAACTGCAGGACGCTATTTGAGCCGGCCGCCCACACGCGCCGATGTGCTGGCTGTCTACGTGGGACTTCGTCCTCTGGTCAAAGGCGAAGGCAAGACCTCAGCGCTCTCACGCGATCATGTGATCCACGTGGACACATCGGGGTTGCTCTCCATTACGGGCGGCAAATGGACAACCTACCGTCACATGGCCGAGGACTGCGTCGATCACGCCATCACGCTGGGCCGCTTGCGGGATGAACCCTGCCCCACGCGAAATCTGAGGATTCACGGATACTTTCAGGACTCGGCGGCCCTCGGAGAACTGGAAGTTTACGGCGCCGATGCCGCAAAAATCCAGGCGTTGGCTCAGGACCCGAACCTGGCAACGCAATTGCATCGGGCTTTGCCTTACATCGCCGCAGAAGTGGTATGGGCTGTACGCAACGAGATGGCTCGCACCGTGGAAGATGTTCTGGCGCGGCGGACGCGTGCCCTGTTTCTCAACGCAGCCGCGGCAAGTGCGATGGCCGAACCAGTCGCGAAACTGCTTGCTGCGGAGCTTGGACACGATGCTGCGTGGGTCGCCGCACAGGTCAACGATTTTCAAGCGCTGGCCCAGCAGTATAGGGTGATGTAGAGAGGCTCTGGAGGTCCCCCATGGCAACACAATGCACGCACGTAGCCGATCACGTCAAAAAGGTAAAACCGCACACCAAGGGCTGCGAGGAATGCCTGAAGGCCGGCACCAAGTGGGTGCACCTGCGCATGTGCCTGGAATGTGGTCACGTGGGCTGTTGCGATTCTTCACCAGGTCAACACGCGCGCGCTCACTTCCATGCGGCGCAGCACCCGATCATTCAATCTGCCGAGCGCGGAGAAGACTGGCGCTGGTGCTACATCGATGAGGCCTACCTGTAGCTCTTACGCCAGCTCCACTTCGATCTTTTTCGAATCGGCGTTGAGCGAACTAATCTTGAAGCTGCGAATCTGACCTGCGCTCAAGGGCTCGGGGTTGGACGACGCGGATGGAGAATTTCCCTTCCAGCGGGCTTGCAGCAGGGACGTAAGAGACGACAGGTCTGGAGCAGCAGCGGAGGCGGATGCTGACAGTGCTTTCTGCGCCGAAGGCGCGTCTGCCGCACGGCAAGTGCAGCGAATCCCTTCGCCGAGTTCCACCGTAGCTTGACCGGCCGACTCCTCAATAACGCAGCCTGAAACAACGTCGCCCGTCTTATGCTCGGCGATGTACTCGTCAATGCTCGTCGGGATAAGCTGCTTCATGCTCAGCTTGATCTGGCGCTTCTCCGCGTCGATGGCCAGCACCTGCGCTTTGACCACCTGGCCCGCGTGGAGCACCTCCGATGGGTGATTGATGCGGCGATCTGCAACGATCTCGCTGATGTGAACAAGGCCCTCGATGCCATCGGCAATCTGCACGAACGCACCGAACTTCATCAGCTTCGTGACCGGCCCTTCCACCTGCGAGCCGACGGGGAACCTCTGCTGGATTTCGCTCCACGGATCCTTCAGCGTCTGCTTCAATCCCAGCGAGATGCGCCGCTCTTCGGGCTTGATGGCGAGAATCTCCGCCTCGACTGTATCGCCTTGCTTGAGAACGTCGCTCGGATGGCGGATTTTCTTGCCCCACGACATTTCCGAGATGTGAATGAGGCCCTCGATGCCGGGTTCAATCTCGACGAAAGCGCCGAAGTCGGCGACCCGCGTGACCGCTCCAGTGACTCGTTGGCCAACCTGATATTTCGTCGGCACAACTTCCCAAGGCTCAGGTTCGAGCTGCTTCAGGCCGAGCGAAATCTTCTTTGTCTCGGAGTCGATCTTCAGTATGCGGACCTGCAGCTCCTGGCCAACGCTGAGCACATCTTCGGGCTTATTCACGCGGCCCCAGGCAATGTCGCTCACGTGAAGGAGCCCGTCGACACCGCCAAGATCGACGAATGCACCGTAACTCATTAGGGTGCGCACAGTGCCTGGCACGGTATCGCCTTCCTTCATCGCAGCAAGACGCCCCTGCGACTCGGACCGCACCTGCTCTTCGAGCACCACGCGGCGATCGACGACCACGTCTTCATCGGTCACATCGAGTTTGGTGATGCGGCAATTGATTTGCGTGCCAACCAGCTTCTCGAGTTCGGCTGCGTCGCGGGTGCCGCTGCGGCTGGCAGGCATAAATGCGCGCACCCCAACATCGACTGAGAGACCGCCCTTGACCACGGCGGTCACCGTGCCCACGACGGCGAGTTTCTGCGCAAAGGCGTCTTGGAGTGCCGTCCAGTCGCGAGGTTGCGCTACTTTAAAGCGCGACAGTTCGTAGTAACCCTCTTCATTGCGACCCGTCACGGAAACTGGAAACTTGTCGCCGGGCTTCACTGCATCGGCATTGCTCTCGAATGCAGAGCGCAGCAACACACCTTCGGTTTTGTAGCCGATATCGAGAAAGACCTGGTCGGCAGACAGGGAGACCACAGTGCCTTCAAGTTGCCGGGCACCGCTCGCGGGTTTATGCGTGTGACTACGCTCAAAGTCCGAAAGAATATCGGCGAAATTCTCGATAGGCGCTGCGGCAGATTCTGTCGCGGCTTCTTCTGCGGCTTGGGTTTCAGGAACGGCTTCGTGGGTCATGATGTCTACTGTTCCATTCTCCCACGATCCAACGATCTGCGTTCGGCTCATTGCATCGACTTTCACTCACGGGAATTCAGCAACCTTCGGTGTCACCCGATGTGGCCCCAGAGACGTGGGTCCGCCTTTGTCGTCGATGACATTCGAAATCTCTCCCTTATCGTCGAGGGCAACGGTGATCATGTGATGGAAGCGGACACTCGGCTTCTGTGGGACCTCGATTCCGCGGCTCAGCACAACGTCGGGATGACGAAAGACGCTGTAGATTCCCAGCCCCCACGCCTCGTGGTCAGCCACACTGTCCGCGACTTTGTAAGAAGCCCATCCGTTTGTGCCGGGCGCACTGGTATAGCCTGCCTGATCCGGCGGGTCGTAAGGAATCTCCGACTGATAGAAATACGTCCGGCCTCGATTGCCGTTCCACAACACCTGAAATTGCTGATGATGCTCGACGAAGAGACCGTAGATGGTCACGTCGTTGCCGTTCACTACCAGGCCATTCGCGCTGGGATTTTTTGTCCAGCCCACTTCTGCGCCATGATCCGCGCGCCAAATCCAAGTGTGGTCCACGATGGTGTCATTGCTGTTGATTTCTAAATTTCCATCTGTCCGGCCGACACCCGCGCCTCCCACGCGAAAGAAAACATCATGCAGAACGATCGGATTCTGTGCGTGATTGGCTCGACTTCCCTCGGGTCCGACTTCAAGTAGAACTGACGACTTCTCCGGCCCTGCATCGAATAGCAGACCGGCAATCTCGATGCCATCCACATCGGCCGTTTTCATTGCGGCTGTGCCCTGCGTCGGGTGCAACGTCGCAAAGCCGAGGCCCATCACGACGGTGTCCGGCCGCGCGATGTGGATCGGCTCGGAGAGCTCGTAGCTGCCGGGCGTGAACAGGAGGTTGCGGCCCTTGGCGAGCTGCGCGTTCAACGTGGCGGCGGTGTCTTTGTCGGGGTGAGCGAGATAGAACGAGCTGAGAGGGATCGCGCGGCCGGGCGTGGATCCGCTGTGCCAGGTGATGCCGACACTGTCTGTGCGCAGCGCGGGAATGACTACGCTCCAACGACGTATCGCAGGTCCGTAGTCGCCGCGAGAGTCCATTGTGAGAAATGGCTTTTCACGCACGATAGGCGTCCGGTCTACTTTGGTGAAGGGCGGATTCGGCCACTCCCCCGCTGGCGGACGTGGCACGCCCACAAACACCATGTTCCAGTTCGCGCCCGTCCAGCTGCCCCACTCACTGTTGCGCGAAATCCACTGCTGTTGCGGTCCCGCACCTACGTTGCCGTCGACGACAGAGTCAGACATCCATCCTCCGCTCGCCCAGCCACCGTTCTGGTGGAGCACGATGTCGCCGCGTACGTGCATGCGCCGAAAAGGCACTGCCTGGGAGACAGCCCATTGCATGGTGCCGCCGGTCGGCGTGATGGAGAAACCCTCGGCGGCACGCCAGAACGTGCACGTCGCGTTGTTGTGCGGAAGGCTCGCGTCGGAATGGACATTTCCCGTAATGTGCACGGCGTCCGGAGTCGCGCCGAGTCCGAGAACCTGCGTGTAGAAGCCCACCGGCACGTCGACGTGATATTCGCCCGGTAAAAAGAGCAAAGCATACCGCGCGGAGCCGAATTCGCTGTGCTGCTGGATCGCATAGACCTTGTCGATCTGCTCCTGAATTTGGGCCGCTGGCATCGACGGATTGAAAACCAGTACATTGGGCCCTAGGTCGGGCTGTGCTGGCGGTTTCGCTGCGTGCGCCACGGAGGCCGACACAATGATCAGTGCAAGAAAGAGCCCCGTCAGGACGAGGGCTTCACATCTGGTTCTGCATTCGCCAGCAATTGAGTGCATCGTGTGTCGCGCGCCTTGGTGTAACTCGAAGAGTTAAGTCGATTCCAGTTCCGTATGCTAATCGCCCGATGTTCCGGCTGCAAAGCGCATCCCTGGACACGCGGCGGGGCGCAGAGCGAGAATGGCGCTGCACGCGACACCGGGAGATCCTGAACAATGAAAATGCCTTCAATTACGCGCAGGGATTTTGTGCGTCTCAGCGCGGGCGCCGTGGCCGCAGGCGCGGCGATCAACTCCACAATCCTCGAGCCCGCCTTGCTTGCGGCTCAATCTCCGACTACCAATTCCGGACGCAAGATTCGCTTTGTCTCCATCGGCACGGGAATTCGCGGCTGCGATCTGCTGCGCTCCGCGCGACAGGTGACGAATGGAGTGCTTGTGGGCACGGCCGACCTCTACGACATGCACCAGAAGGCCGGCCTTGAAGCCTATGGCGCCGATGTTCCCACTACGCGCGATTACCGCACTCTGCTGGACCGCAAGGATGTCGATGCGGTGATCGTGGCCGTGGCCGATTTCCAGCATCGCCGTGTCGTTCTCGATTGCCTCGCCGCAGGTAAAGATGTCTATTGCGAGAAGCCCATGTCGCACAACGTGGCCGATGGTCTTGCCATGGTGAAGGCAGTGGAGGACGGCAAGCGCATCTTCCAGGCAGGCAGCCAGCGCGCCAGCAACATCGTCTACAAAAAAGCGGCGGAGATCTATGCATCGGGTCGGCTGGGCGAGGTGCATTACATCGAGGGCCACTCCGACCGCAACTCGCCTTCGGGCGCGTGGGTCTATCCAATTGCGCCGGATGCGAGCCCGCAGACGATTGACTGGGCAACGTGGCTTCGCGATGCGCCTGCGCGGCCGTTCGATGCGGCACGTTTCTTCCGCTGGCGTTGCTTCAGCGATTACGGCGAAGGCGTCGCGGGCGATCTGTACGTCCATCTAATTTCCGGCATCCAGTGCATCAGCGGCATCAATCAGGCCCCCGCACGCGCGCGCTCTTCAGGTTCCCTGACGCACTTCAACGATGGCCGCGACTTCCCTGACCTGCTGGCCACGCTCTACGATTATCCCGGCGTGGCCGTTAACCTGCACTGTAACCAGAACAACGCTGCCGGCGAGCCCATCATCTTTTACGGGCGCGAGGCAACCATGGTCATTAGCGGCAATACGCTCACGTTAACGCCACAGGACACGAGTCCGCAGCCTGAAGGCTATTCGCTGAATGGATGGACTGCGGAGGCAAAGCAGCAATACCTGAAAGACTGGCACGCCGAGCATCCTGAACCGCCGGCAAAGCTCGCTGAAGTGGAGACCTACTCCGCGCCGCATGGTTACGATGACACCGCCGACCACATTGCCAACTTCTTCCGTGCCGTCGAAACGCGCGAGCACGTTGTCGAGGACGAAATCTTCGGCAACAATGCAGCCATCGCCTGCCACATGGCCAACCATTCGTATTTCCACCACGCAATCGCCGCATGGGACGCAGCGGCGCAGAACATCAAGAGCTGAAAACAACCAGGAGAATTCAGAGAATGAACAGATCCACGCGCAGAGATTTTTTGAAAACTACGGGCGCAGTCGCCGCCGCAACGCTTGTCAGAGCCCGTGAACTTGCCGCGGCACCGCTTCGCCTGCCGATTGGCTTGCAGCTTTATTCGGTGCGCAACCTGCTGCCGAAGGACTTCGAGGTCACGCTGCACCAACTCAGCGCGGCTGGGTACAAGGAAGTTGAAGCGGCCGGCTACTTCAACAAAACGGCGGCGGAGTTTCGTCATGCAATGGATCAGGCGGGTCTGCGCTGCATCAGCGCGCACCACACGTTAATGCAGCTCAGGTCGCAACTTGACGAGCTGATCGAATACGGCCACACGCTGGGCCTTGAATACATCATCTGCTCGTCTTCGGGCGGCGTGCATCGCGATCCAGCGGCGAAGGGCGAGCTGACGCTCGACGATTGGCGCTATGTGGCAGGCGACTTCAACCGCATCGGCGAGAAGCTGAAATCCGCGGGGATCACGTTCGGGATGCACAATCACATCCCTGAATTTGCCGTCGAGAAGGGCACACTTGTCTATGACGAACTGCTGAGGTTGACCGATCCCAGGTATGTTGTCTTCGAGATGGATTGCGGCTGGGTGACTGCCGCGGGACACAACCCGGTCGACTATCTCAGCAAGGCGCCGGAGCGTTTCCCGCTGATGCACGTAAAAGACATGGCGCGTGATGCGGATGGAAAGTTTCACTCTGTCGTGATGGGAACTGGGATTGTGGACTACCATCCCATTCTGCGCGCAGCCACCGGACTAAAACACTATTTCATTGAGCAGGAGGAGTTTGTGGGCGACACGATGACGGAGCTGCGTGAGGATGCCGAGTACATGCGCAAGCTCGACGTTTAATTGCGTTGGCCGCGGCGCGAAATGCTCCGCGTTCGTTTCGAGTACGCCGGCCATTCGGTTACGCTTGAGGGATGAGCGTATTTGACGAACGCAAGGCCGACCTGGAACGGCATGAATTCATGATGGGTATAGAGCGGGGCAGGCTGGCGGTGGCGCTCGACCTGCTCACCGACTCGCTGATTATGGTTGGGCAGCACGGTGTGTATTGTGCATCGAGCCGCAATCCGAACATGCCGGCCCTGGACCTGCAGGCCGTTTTGAGCGGCATGGAAGGTGCAAAGACGCTGATCCAGTCGGTAATGGAGGAACTGCGAAAAAACAGGGAACAGGGAACAGGGATTAGGGATTAGAACGAAACACATCCAATGGACGCAGCGGGGCCACTCCTGCTGCTTGAAACTTGTCAGAATTCTTGCTTGAAGTCCTTAAGAGGAGTGCATGGTGCGCCCGGAGAGATTCGAACTCCCGACCTAACGCTCCGGAGGCGTTCGCTCTATCCAGCTGAGCTACGGGCGCGCTCTATCAGCATACCGTATTTCGCCTAAACGGCTGTGGTTGTCGCACGAATGAGGCCGCCTCGATGTCCTAGACTAGCCTCTGGCCGATTTCTTTTCGGAACCACGGCCAAGTTAGGACTGCATGCACCTGAATTTCGATTTTACCGCGGTCCAGATTCTCTGGACGCTGACCTTCGCGGCCCACCTCGTTCTGCTCGTCGTTTTGCTCGGCCGGGACCGCGCCAGACGATTTCCCTGGTTCACCACCGCCATCGCATTGGTAGCCCTGCGCCTGATTGCGAGCCGGCTGCTCTTCGGACGACTGCCGCAGCTTACACTGGGCACCATCTTCGTCATCCTTGCGGATGTGTCGGCGGCCGTTTCTTTTCTTGTCCTAATTGAACTGGCGCGAAGAGTGTTCGGGAAGGCTCGACGCACTGTTTGGATTGTCTGGACCCTGGTCCTGCTCTCGATCGGCGCTGTGGTGCTTGCGACCTGGGGCCATTGGCCCGCATGGAAAACAGTCCGTCCTACGACGCTGATGGCACTGTTGAGCCTTTTGCAAATGCTCGCGCAAAAGGGCGGCCTCTTGACCGACGTTCTCACAGTGACACTGGGGATCCTTGTGGCCTCTTTCGGCCGCCGCTACGGGTCGGGTTGGCGCAGTCACGCGCAACAGATCATGATCGGCCTCTCTACCGCTTCACTTGCGCAGCTTGCTGTGCAGGCAATCTGGCAGGTTATAGCCAGCACTGCAAAGCCGCACTCGATGGCGGAGTACGACCGGATCGTCGGGCTGCGGGAAAAAATGTTCAACGGAAACAGCGTCATCTATCTCGCCGTCGCCATCTGGTGGATTGTGTGCCTGTGGATCGATGAACCGGGCAGCGCTGAGACGGCGGAAGTCGCGATTCCAGTTGGTTCGGATGAACCCCCGCGCGCGGCATCAGCGGCAGCCGAGCCGCCTGAAGACACCGAGAGCTAGACTAATACCCGGTTGGGCAGGGCTAGAGCAACTTCGGACTTCACGTAGACTTTTT
>OBLW0100001990.1_pt1 | contig 16813 bp, 14 predicted proteins | sample 1520161 | NCBI WGS metagenome assembly OBLW01 (sample SAMEA3539309, study PRJEB22396) | soil metagenome | biome: tundra; feature: field; material: soil | place: USA | collected 2010-05 | depth 0.15 m | reverse complement strand
GCCGACCGCTTCCGCGACCGCCAGGCCTACCTTGCGCGCATCGGAAATCGGCGGCAGCAGCGGCGCCTCTGGATTTTCGCGCGCCGGAGAAAGCGACGCGAGCGCCCGGGCGGCGGCCATAATCATCGCGTCGGTCACGCGCTTTGCGCCACTGACCAAGATGCCGAGAGCGAGGCCAGGAAAGATGTAGGAATTATTGACCTGCGAAATCGGAACCTGCTTGCCCGCGACCTCTACCGGAGGAAAAGGGCTGCCGGTGCCGATCAGCGCGCGCCCGTCAGTCCAGCGCATCAGATCGGAGGGCACGGCTTCGGACTTCGATGTGGGGTTTGAGAGCGGGAAGATGATCGGCCGCGGTGTATTGCGGGCCATCTCGCGCACAATCTCCTCAGTGAATGCGCCGGCCTGCGCGGACACACCGACCAGCGCCGTCACTTTCGCATTGCGCACTACATCGAGCAGCGAGATGTCTTCGCCTCCCGAGAGCTTCCAACCCGCCACGTCCTTTCTCTTGCGCACGAGGGGAAGTTGGCTGGGGCGAATTGCCTTGGCGCCTTCGACCAGCAGGCCATAGCGATTGAAGCTGTAAATGCGCTGGCGTGCATGCTCTTCGCTGAGCCCTTCTTCTTGCATTGCGGCGACGAGCAGATTGACGATGCCGATGCCCGCTGAGCCTGAGCCGAACATGGCGATGGTCTGCTGCTTCAGCGGAATCCCGGTGGCGTTGACGGCAGCCAGCAGGGTTGCCGTAGTCACGGCGGCGGTGCCTTGGATGTCGTCGTTGAAGGTACAGAGGCGGTTGCGATAGCGGCCGAGAAGCTGCAAAGCGTTGTTGCCGGCGAAGTCTTCCCACTGCAGCAGAATGTGCGGCCAGCGGCGCTCTACGGCACTCACAAACGCCTCAACAAAATCGTCGTACTCCTGGCCGCGCACGCGCTTGTGCTGCCATCCGATATAGATCGGATCGTGGAGAAGCTTTTCGTTGTCGGTACCGACGTCAAGAAGGATCGGCAAGCAATGTTCCGGCGGAATGCCGCCGAGAGCTGTATAGAGCGCCATCTTTCCGATGGGAATGCCCATGCCCCCAGCGCCCTGGTCTCCCAGCCCGAGGATGCGCTCGCCGTCGCTGACCACGATGCAGCGAATGTCGTCGTAGCGTGCGTCGGCGATCATCTGCTCGATGCGGTGCTTGTTGGGATAGCTGATAAAGAGGCCGCGCGGCTTACGCCAGATCTCACTGAATCGCTGGCATCCCTCTCCCACCACGGGCGTGTACACAATGGGCAGCAGCTCTTCCATGTGGTGTTTGATGAGCGAGTAGAAAAGAACCTCAGTGGTGTCCTGCAGGTCGCGCATCAGACTGTATTTTGCAAAGTTCGTGGTCTGGGCATCGAGTACCATCTTGCGGCGCTCGCGCTGGTCTTCCAGCGTTCCAACGTGCGGCGGCAGCAAGCCGTGGAGTACGAATGCGTCGCGCTCTGCCTCAGTGAACGCGGTGCCCTTGTTGAGACGGGGATGCAGCAGCAGATCATAACCTGCAAGGCGCGTGCGAACCACCGCAGGGTGCTGAGTTTGAGAGGCGGGGGGAAGGGTAGACATGCCGGAGCGCTCCTGAATCTTGATTTTCACGCGACAATCGAGGAAGAGTCTCCATTCTATTCCCGGAAGAATGCGGGCCGACGGCTGTTCCTGTCTTGCTCCTGTTGTCAAAGCTTCCGGTTTTCGTAGGAATCATCAATACTGTCTCGCGAGGGTGTTATGGCCAGATTTCTCGGTTGCCTGTTTGTGTGTGCCGCTGCTTTGGCCTGTCATGGGCAAACTTCGGCGATCGCGTCAACGGATATCGCGCCTGCGCCTTCTATGAGATTCCCGTCAAATTGGTATCCAGTCGACAGTGAAGTGACCTACACCGCGGCGCCACAGACTCATGCTCCCTACGCAGCGACGCTGGTGACAAGTATGAGGTATCTCGATCCAGCGACCGGAAAAGTGAAGATCACGAGCCGCAGCACATTGCAAGCGCGCGATTCCGCCGGCAGACGGAGAGATGAGACTGAGTCTCCGCTGCCCGATGGTCACGGTGGCGTCACCATGGTGCACGAAGTTTCCGTCAGCGATCCGGTATCGCATTGCAGTTTCCGCTGGATGGAGCCCTGGGTCGCCCCGGGCAAGCCCACGTCGGTGGTAACCTGCATGCCGCGCACTCTGCATTACAACAGCCAGGACCTCTATGCTGACATGCTGGTAAGCGAGACGAAAGAGGTGTATTCCGGCGACAGGGTCGATCGCCTGGAGCCGCTCGGGAAGCGGGTATTAGGTGACCTGGTCGCGGTCGGGATCCGGCACACAACAACAAATTCTCAGTCTGGCCAGACTCTCAAATCCGTGACTGAGCTTTGGTACTCACCGGAATTGAAAGAGTTGCTGGAGATGAAAGAAATTCCCGACCCGACGAGCGCGGCGGCTCCCAGCCAGACGCCTGATTTCGAGTTGACGCAGATCGAGCGCAAAGAGCCGGATCCGGCGTTGTTTTATCCGCCGGCCGAATACGTGATTGCACCGGGCCGATAGGTCGCCTGCAGTTATCTTCCCGAGAAACCTGCCTCAGGGGCTAAAAGCCCCGGTCTAATTTGGCGCATTTTCGGCTCGACTTAAAAAAGTCGTGCCCCGACACAAAACTGGGTTTGAGTCCCTTCGCAGCCTGTGAAGTCTCGCTCTGAGACAAGGCTGGATTCACTTGAGTCCGTTCCGCAGCATGTGAAAACGTGCACTGACGCAAACCACCGTCGGATGCTGCCTAGTTCTCCTCTACAATCGCCAGATCCCACGGCGCCAGCGTGAGTTCCTGAGCATGGGATACGGCCTTTCCGTCCAGCAAGTCCTTGCCCGCACCGTAGGAATAGGGCGCCTTCACTTCCGCGCCGGAGTAGTTGAAGTAGTAGTGCAGGCGCTTGCCAAGGCGGTTCACGCCATGCTGCACGTGGACGGCTGCGGGCAACTGCTCGTCGGGGTTGCTGAGTCCGGCTTCTTCTACCGCTTGCTTCAGGACGGCGGTTTGCAGCGCGTCAGACAGGTAGGTCCCCTCATAGAGCAGTGTGCCCGAACCGAACTGGTTCTCGGTGATGGCCGGCCACTTGCCAAAGAAGGGGTGATCGTAATAGGCAAGCGCTTTGGCGTGGTCGGGCATGAGGAATTCGGCCCAGTGCTCAACCTTGTTGCCGTCGCCCACATGGAATGGATCGTCTTTGAGCGCGAGCGAATGTTCGAGGTTCGAGAACTCCTGATAGCTGAAGCCGGCAGCCTCGCGGAGCGGTCCCGGCGCGCGGACCCAGCGGACTGCGGAATTTTCATTCGCGAATCCACTTTTGAAGGTCATCACGACATGACCGCCGGCTCTTACGTAATCTGAAATCCGTTGCAGCAGGGCGTCGTCGGAGATGTAGAGTGCGGGCACGATCAGAAGCTTGTATTGCGAGAAGTCGGTCGTCTCGGGGAACACGAAATCCGAGCCTACGTTCAAGTTGTAGAGCGAGTGGTGCATCTGCAGGACGAGTGAGCCGTAGTCGGCGTTGGAACGACCCTGCAACCAGGGCATCGATGCATTGGACGTGAAGGGCATGAAGTCGATGGCGTTTGCTGAGTCGCGGCTCCACAGAATGGCGATGTCGTTGTGAATCTTCAGGCCAACCAGATGGGGGCCAATCTTTTGCAACTCATGCGCGGTCCGGCTTACCTCGGCATAGGCGCGGTTTGGCTCCAAATCGTGCGATAGCACACCCTTCCAATACGTCTCCTGGTTGGCAGCGATCGAGGCCCAATGCCAGTACTCCACCATGTTGGCGCCGCTGGAGAGGTGGGTGTAGACGTCCTCGCGCATCTGGCCGTCGTAGGGCGGAAATTGGAAGGCGGAGTTCCAGCCGATGGTCTGCGCGTTGGTTTCAGTAATGAGAAAATTTCCATGCTTCAGCGAACGCGTGAAGTCGCCTTGAATGGACTGTGTCGAGCCGTCGAAGTGGTCCTGGGTTCCGTGGTAAATGTTGTCCGCGGGAATGTCGAGGAAGGCGGAGATGGATTCCTCGTTCACGTCGTGGCGCATCATGCTGCCATAGTCGGTGGTGACGAACTGGCCTGGGCCCGCGCACTCGCGCACCAAGACGGATTGCCAGTGCAGGAAGTCCGTCACACGCATCTGGCTCCAGCGCGTCCACTCGAGTTTGTAGCCGGTGCTCTGTGCGCCATTGCGGGTTGGCAGGTCTTCCCACGTGTGCAAGTTCTCGCCCCAGTAGTTGAGGAACCATGCCTTGCTGAGCGCCTCGGGAGTGCCAAATTTCTTTTCGAGATAGTGTTGGAAGCCGATAAAGACATCGCGATTGGCGGAGTCGTAGCTGGAGGTTTCGTTGTCAAGCTGCCAGCCGATGACGGTGGGGTTGTCCTTGTAGTGGGCCACGATGTGGCGGATGAGGCGTTCGGCATAAAAGCGGTATGCCGGTGAGTCGGTGTCCATGTTCTGGCGCATGCCGTAGGTGCTCGGTTCGCCGGCACCGCCGAACATGCCGCTCGGCAAACGGTCGGCGAGGATCTCGGGATGCTGGTGCGCCATCCACGCGGGAATGGAATAGGTGGGAGTTCCGAGAATTACCTTGATGCCGGCCTTGCCCATTGTGTCCACGATGCGATCCATCCACGCGTAATCGAATTGACCATCGGCCGGCTCCCACAGGCTCCAGGTGGACTCGCCCATGCGAACCACGTTGATGCCGGCCGCCTTCATCAGGGCGACATCCTTATCGAGGCGGGCGGTCTGATCACCGGGCATGTACTCGTTGTAGTAAGCGGCGCCGTAGAGGACGGTGGGGAAGTCGAGCGTCTTCGATACGGCCGGATCGGAAGAAGCGCTCGAGGCGGATTGCTGCGCGCCGGCAGCGAGTACCAGGAAAAGCGTGAATGCCAAGAATCCCAGAAAGCGTTTGCTACATTGACCCATGGACCGTCCTCTTTCGCGACGAGAATTGCGTTTCACAGCGGAACACCTATGAAAACACTTCTACTCAAAGGTGAGCAAGACGATCTCGGGGTGGGTTCCTACGCGCATGGGAGGTCCCCACGTGCCGGCACCGCTCGACGTATAGACCTGCAACTCCCCAAAGCGCTGCAGACCATAGGTGAATTTGCCAAAAGCACGTCGCGTGATCCAACTGAATGGAAAGATTTGGCCGCCGTGCGTGTGCCCGCAGAGTTGCAGGCTTACGCCCGCTTCCTCTGCAATGGGAAGACGGTTGGGGACGTGTTGCAGAAGGACGCTGGCCGGACCGTCCTTCAACTTCAATTCAAGTAGAAAATTTCGCAGGCGCACAGGGTAGTTCGAGTCGCTATAGGCCACGCCAACAATCTGCAGCCCGTCGATGACGACGCGTTCGTTATCCAGTACCCGAAAACCGGAGTGCCTGAGCGCCTCGGCGTAGTGGCTCGAACCTCCGAACTCCTCGTGGTTGCCCGAAACAAAGAGAACGCCACCAGGCGGGGAGAGCTGGTAAAGAGGCGCTGCGAGTCTGTTCGGATCGGCCTTGGTGCCGTCGAAAAGATCGCCAGGCATGAAGATGACGTCGGGTTCAAGACGGCGCGCCTTCGCAGCGATGCGCCGCGCAAAACGCACGCCGTTGATGTTGCCCAGGTGCAGGTCGGTCATCAGAAGCGCCTTGCGGCCGCGCCAGCAAGCGGGGAGGTTGGCAAGCTTCACCGGAACGCGGCGAACACGAATCCAGCGCGCATTCAAGATGCCGTAGACGGCTGCCAGAATGGCTGCGCTAAAGAGAATGCTCGCAATCCAAGCACGGGCGTGGAGATGAGCCGCAACGGGAAGGGCAATACGAAGCGCGAAGTCGATTACCCAGCAAAGGCAGGCAGCCACGAACAGGAAGTTCAGCAGACCCAACCATACGGCGGCTATCTGGTAAATGAGAGCGACAATCCAGTTGGAAAGGCGGAAGCCGAGAAGGGCCGCAATGATGAAGCTGACCGAAAGCAAAGCGAGGCCAACCCGCAGACCAAGAAGGGCCGACGGGCTCAAGGGCCACCAGAAATCGACCAATGTGGCATAGAGGAACAAATGGGCAAGACATAGGAAAGCTTGAACGATGAGAATGCCCAGGGAAGGCCACGCTTTCAAACCGAATCTCCTTGTCTCATTCTGGCATGAGAAGGGCATTGGGTCCGCAGGCAGCTACCGGCGAAGACCCGTGAAACAATGGTTCCATGGCAGGTGCTGGGAGCGATAAGCTCGGCCTCTACATTTCGATTCCGTTTTGCCGTTCGAAGTGCACGTACTGCAATTTTGCCTCGGGAGTGTACCCGGCGAGCGAGCATGCGCGCTATGTGGACCGCCTGATCGAGGATCTGGCGGTGGCCGCCGCGTGGACGGCTCGGATAGGCGTGCGCCTGCCGCGCGCGGTGGACACAATCTACCTGGGCGGCGGAACACCCAGCCTGCTGGAGCCGGCGCTGATTGCGCGACTTTTTGCCGCGGTGAAGGCGGAGTTTGCCGTTGAGCCGGGCGCCGAGATCACCGTCGAGTGTGCGCCTGGACAGTTTGCCGACGGGACTCTCGAAGCGTTGGCATCGGCGGGCGTGAATCGTGTGAGCCTGGGTGTACAGTCCTTTATTGACCGCGAGGCGCAAGTAAGTGGGCGGTTGCATAGCCGGGCGGTTGTGCTCGATGACCTGCTGCGATTGCGCTCTGTGGGGATCTGCAATCTGAATGTGGATCTGATTGCCGGGCTGGCAGGGCAGACCTTTGCCTCCTGGGAAGAGTCGCTGGCGGTGCTGATTGCCACGGGCGTGCCTCATGCCAGCGTGTACATGCTAGAGGTAGATGAAGACTCGCGACTGGGCCGTGAGATGCTGGCTGGAGGCGCGCGCTATTTTGCCGGCCTCGTGCCTGAAGACGATGCAATTGCGCAAATGTATGAGATGGCGGTTGAGCGGCTCGCCAGCGCCGGATTGCGGCAGTACGAGATCTCCAATTTTGGCCGACGCGGATTTCAATCCCGCCACAATTTGCGCTATTGGGAGCGGCGGCCTTATCTGGGTCTGGGTCTGGATGCATCCTCCATGCTGCGAGAGGACGGTCGCGAAGGGGCGGGCTATGTGCTTCGCTCGACAACAACCGACGATTTGAAGGCTTATCTCGAAGGGCACGAGCCGGGGCCCCCGCGGACAGGACTTGGTCCGTGGGGTGGAGAGCCGGGGCCCCCGCGGACCGGTCTTGGTCCATGGGGTGGAGAGCCGGCGGAGACTGCGTGGCTCTCGCCCGAGCGCCAGCACGAAGAGGCATGGTTCGTTGGGCTGCGGCTGAATTCCGGTGTCAAGCTGGCCGCGCTGAGGCGAGAGTTTGGGCGGGAGCCCGTGACGCGGGCGCTGGCAGCGGTCGACCGGCTGGTCGAGGACGGAATGCTTAGCTCAGACGGCAAGACGATACGGCTGACCGCAAAGGGCCGGTTGCTGTCGAACGATGTCTTTCAGGAATTCTTGGGCGTCGCGGAGGGGTGTGAGGCAACGGAGGAGAGACGGGCTTAGTTCTTCTTCAAGGTCATGCGCGTCGTCCACGCGGATACGCGCGCCGGTAGATCCCCCGGCGCCCAAGGTTCTACCAAGCCATAGGCTGGTCCCCGGAACCGAATGACAAGAAGGAGATTTGAGCCTGTTGGTGCCGCGTGCAGTTCCCGAAACATGCAATGGAACCCGGGCCAACTTCTTTTGCGCTTTGCAGCGCCTGTTCCGCTTCACGAAGAACCACCACCGGAGAGCGGCCTTCGCTGGAGGCGATGCCAAAGCATGCAGAAAGTCGAACAACCTCATTCGCAGTGTGGAGAGGTTCGGCAAAGATGTCCATGCGCAGGCGCTGGGCCAGCATCCCGGCATCGGATGTGCCGCAGCCGGGCAGTATCACCAGGAATTCGTCGTTGCCGACGCGGCCTAGCACATCGTAACTGCGGAGGAGCCGCGGTACGCGACCCACGACCTGGCACAGCAGATCGTCGCAAGCGCCTGCGCCAAGCCGGGAACTCCAACTACTAAAATCGTCGAAGCCGAAGAGGATGAGAGACAAGGGAGTTTTCATCCGCTGCACGCGGTCGGTTTCTCGGAAAAGCATGGAGAGCAGGGTATCGCGGTTGTAGACGGAGGTAAGTGGATCTAATTGTGCATTCCGTGCGGCGGATTCGGATTGCAGTTCGAACTCACGCATTCTGTCGTGGGTGCGCAGCGCCATTTCCGATACCTCGATAGTGGATGCATCGGCTCTGGTTAGAAATAATTTAGAAATGTGGGCTGATTCTGAATTGCGAGCAATGACTTTCGAGGCGCAAAGCGCACTCTGAAGTAACGCCCGAACCTGCATTGCGAGAACGGGAGTCAAACCGGTGACTCAAATCTGAACAAAATAGCGAAGACCCACGTATCGGTTAGCGTTCTATTCGACGAAGTCGACTTGGGGTGCGATAGGGATGATGCCGCGTTCATAGCCCAAGTCGAGCAGCTTGCGGATTGCCTGACGGCCATCTGCGCCGTAGTCCAGGGTGCGGTCGTTCACATACATGCTCACAAAGCGATTGGCTAGCCCCGAATCCAGGTCGCGGGCAAATTGCATAGCGTATTCCAGCGCCTGTTCGCGGTGGTCGAGGGCGTGCTGGATGCTGCTGCGGATCGCGTTGGAGATGATCTTCTGGGATGCGAGGCCAAGGGAACGGCGAATGGCATTGCCGCCGAGGGGCAAAACGAGTCGAGTAGTTTCTCGCCACCAGATGCCCAGGTCCAGCACGCGATAGAGGCCGCTGGTCGAATAGGTGAGTTGGCCCTCATGGATGATGAGCCCGGCATCGTATTTTCCCGCCAGGATCGCCGGGATGATCTCGTCGAAGGGCACGGTTTCGGTTTCAATGTCCGGATTGAAGATCTTGAGGGCCAGATACGCGGTGGTCAGCGTGCCGGGCACGGCGACGCGAATGCGGCCCAGGTCGCTGTGTGTCATGGGTCGCAGGGAAACAACCATGGGTCCATAGCCCTCGCCGACGCTGCCTCCACAGCCCATCAGCGTGTAGCTGTTCTGGACATAGGGATAGGCATGAAAGCTGATTGCGGTGACATCGAAGAAGGCTTCATTCTGGGCGCGGCGGTTCAGCGTCTCGATGTCGCAGAGTGTGTGCGAGAATCGGTAGCCCGGGACCCGAACCTTGTTTGTGGCAAGGCCGTAAAACATGAATGCGTCGTCGGAGTCAGGACTGTGGGCAATGGAGATTTCGGTGATTGAAGGCGCGCCGGCCACTGTAGATGACTGATTGCTCACGGGTGCAAACTTCCTTTCAACCTGGAAAACGGCAAATCTATGTTCAGCTAAGACGTTAGACGAGGGCTTGAGCCCCGGGGTCGCAGGCGCTGAATGCCTGAGGCCAGCGCGGCGGCCAGGGCGATTTTGATGGCATCGCCCGGAAGAAACGGAAACACGGAAAGCGCCAGCACCGTCCGCGCTGGAGTATGGGTAAAAAGAGCAAGCCAAAGGGCTCCGCAGCCGAGGATGACGAGATCGCCCAACAAAGCGGTTGCCAAGGCCGTTGAGAATCGGCCCCGGCTGCTCCTCCAAAGAAACGAGATCAGCACGGCGGCCATTGGATAGGCCATCAGATATCCGCCAGTGGGGCCGAGCAGATGAGCCAGGCCGCTTGCAGAGGTGGGTGCAAAGACGGGCAATCCCAACGCGCCTTCGGCAAGGTAAGCGCAAAGTGTCGTGGCTGCCATGCGCGGCGTCAGCAACAGGCCGAGAAGGAGCACGGCGAAGGGCTGCACGGTGAGCGGTACAGGAGTGAACCAGAGGGGCAGCGCGAGGTGTGCGCACAGTGCCAATAGGGCACTCCCGCCCAGGATCACTGCGGCAGTGCGCAGCCAAGGGGGCGCGCTCGTCGCAGTGGCCCAGGAGGCGATCGGAGTCGAAAACTCTTTGTTCACCGTATTACCCCTCACGGCTCAGATTCCAAATCTGTTTCATCGACGACCACGCGGTCGCTGGGCGGGGTGCCGACCCGCAGTTTTCTGTGCTGGAGCCAGATATGATGCGCCACGCCCGCTACCGCCAATAGCAGCGCCCCGAGCGAGACGAGAAAGCCAATCATTAGCCAGCGCATGATGGCAAAACGCCAGAATACCAGACTGGCAGGGCTGCGACAGACGGAATGGGGGGGCGGCGATGGCAGGTTCTATGGATGCTTGAGGTTAGCTTGCAGCCAATCCAGGTAGTCCGAGGAGCCCGCTTCCACCTTGATGACCAGGAATTCGGGCGTCTGATAGCTGTGCAGGGCGCGTAACCGAACTTCCAGCGCGGGAAGCTGCTCCTCGCCGGTCTTGATCTGGAGCAGGGTTTCGTTGGCTGTCTCGATGTCGCCCTTCCAGCGATAAACAGAGCGGGCGGCAGGGATGAGAGTGACGCAGGCAGCCAAGCGCTCGTCGATCAAAGCGTGGGCCAGCCGACCAGCTTCTTCGGGGTCGGCGGCGGTGGTCAGGACGATGCGTGCGGGTGAGGCGGATTGGGGCACGGGGCGCCTCCAAGCTCAGTTTACGAGGGTCTCGTCGGTCAACGCGAATTTTTGCTGGCTGGTTGCACAGTGCCTCGGCTGCTTCTGGAACGGGAATGACGAGGAAGGAGGCCCCGTCGTTGTTGGAGTTATGAGAGACCTGCGATCAGGGAGCTGATTTTCGCGACGAGAGTTAGGGTACGCAACTGCGAAAATTGTTTGCCAAGGTTGATTCCTTCTATCGGGTTCGCGAGAACTTCCGCTTGACCCCGAGCGTATGGCCGCGTTCACTGGGAAGTTGAAGGTTGCGTTACGCGCTCCGGAAGATAATTTGTATTTTCATCATCTTGATTGAGGTTCAATGCCGGACGGAAAAGTTCAAGCCGGGATGGCCGCTGAGGAAACGGCGCCCGCACCCCTGCCCCAACGGGCGCTTGACTGGGCACAGCATGCATGGCGCCCAGCCGGAACCGTGGTGGCCGTCGCGTTGGCGCTCCTATTTGGCTGGGGCGTGGTGCACGGCAAGCACGGCCTGTCGGCCTGGGAACTGCAGCGGATGCAGGACAAGCAGCTACAACGGCAGATCCAGGACCTGCAGGAGGAAAACGCGCGGCTCCGCGATCACGTCGAGCATCTCAAGTCTGATCCCGATTCCATCGAGCATGAAGCACGCGAGCATCTGCACTATGCGCGACCTGGCGAAGTGATTTACACGTTGCCCGCACAGCCGCAGCCCCAGACGCAGCCGGCCGGAGACAGCAAATAGTGCCGCTGTCGCTTTAATCTTCGCAACAAGTGCGGTTAGGCAGTCGGCTGGTTCAGGGCGCTTCGGAGTGAAGAGCTTCGCTTACCGGTTTGGCCCGCGAAACCGTCGAGTCGGCGAACCAGGCAACCCCGGCGCCCACCAGAGGCGCATGGTCACCGAGCGCTGAGATGCGCAATTCAATGGGAATCTCTTTCACCTGATCCTGGGCGACGGCCAGAAACAAAGGTGCCGAGCGCGCGATCCCTCCGCCCAGCACTACCACGTCCGGCGCAAATGCAGAGAATAGTTCGCGCAGCATCACGCCCAACCGGCGACCGAATTCCGTGAATATCTCGACAGCCGCCGGGTTTTCATTAGCGCCGGAAGCGATGGCCGCCACTTCGCGCTCCTCGCCAGTGCGTTCCAAGTAACTTTGCTGGATCGCCCTTGTGGAGATGAAATCCTCGACAATGTGGCCTTCGTATGGCAGGTTCCAAATCTCTCCGCCGGCAGGAACGCCAGGCCCATGAGTCACGATGCGGCCGTCGATGGCAAAAGCTGAGCCGACACCAGTACCGAGGGTGATGCTGACGGCGCGATGGACACCGCGAGCGGCTCCGGCGCCGATCTCCCCGAGCAAGTGAGCGGCCGCGTCGTTCAAGAAGTGCACCTGACCGGTCTGCCAGCCGAAACGCTGGGCAAGAGCATCGCGCAGGTTCACGCCATAGAGGTAGGGCATCTTGTGCCGCATCCAACTCACGCCTTCCGTATAGTCAAACGGACCGGGCATGGCCAGCTCCGCTCCCAAGACGTTGTGGATGTCAGGAGCGGCTTTGAGGCCAAGCGCATGAAGCGTCTCGACGAAGGCATCGCTGGATTGTTCTTCAGGGTGGTGCGCAATGACGGTGGGTCCGAGTCGGTAATCGCCTTCAAAGCAAAGGGCAGCGGAGACGTGGCTTCCTCCGATGTCGTAGACAAGGACGTTCTTCTGGTGATCAACGATGACGCGCACCTCTCGTGAGCAACCACCATTTGTAGCACAGCCAGCGCACTTTGAATTTGGGACAGGGGACCCAGATTGCTCAGAAGTCCACGTGTGCTCGGACAGACCCGACCCAGACGGGACCGCGGTCGCGGTTGTATCCAGGGTCAACAATGTGCTGGACATCGACTGCGTAGAACAACCCGCGCCACGCATGCCACGTGTAGTAGCTCTCGACGATATCTTCGCGGCCATAGTTGAGTTTGCCGTCGCCGAGCAAAAAGCCGAGGCCCCCATATTTCAGATAATTCTGATGGTCGCGCTTGATGGCGTTGGAGACAACGGCGAGGCCTACTTTGTCCAGCGGGCGATGCCAGCGGGCTCCGGCGTAGTCTCCGCCCGCAAGGACGGTTTCCTCCACTTCTGTGTACGCGAATGACTCGGTTTTGCCGTCGTTCCATCCGAACCGGCCAAACACGCGCAGGTTCGCGGTTAGATCCTGCTCGGTGTTGTAGCCGAAGCCATATTTGAGCGCGCCAAAGTGCTCATGCAGCGTAATAGTCGGTACAGTCACTCCATAGTGAGCCGTGTCAGAGCCGCTTAGGAAGTCCGCGACAGCCTCGCGATAAGTGCCCATGTGAGCGCGATTGGCGTAAAAGAGGAGGCGCTGCGTTCCTTTGCCCTTCGGACCGATACGGCGGCGCAACTCGAATTCACCGTCGTGACCATGAGCGCGGCTCAAGGCCCAGTCCAAGTTGATGCCATTGGCCACAGTGGGCATGGCGAAGAAGCCGTAGCGGAGACTCCAGGTGCGGTCATCGTATTCGGCCATGCCGCCTACGGTATAGCCGCGGGTGTCGGCGGCGTAGTCCCATGCACCGTTGTTGTCGACGGTCCAATTCATGAATTGCAGATGGCTGTCGGAGCCGACGTCGTTGACGTCGAAGAAGTCGGGCAGCGTCATCTTGCCGACGCGAATTTCGACGCGGCGCGCAGGTACGCTGGGCGCGAGAGCGAAGAAGTTTTGCTCCTGCGGAACGGTTCTTGGGGTCAAGCCGAAGACTTGGTGAATCTCGTAGCGGGCGAGGTAGGGCGTACCACTAAGGTAGGGATTTCGAACCACATCGAGATTGGTAAAACCGGCCAGCCCCAGAGCCTCGCTCAGGCCGCGACCGCCCGCACTCTCGACGTCGAAAATCAGGTCAGTGTTATAGCGGATCGAGTTTGTTGGGCGCAGCGCAGTGTAGAGCGTCCCGAGCAGTGACGTCTTGTATTCGGCAGAGTTGCGAAAACTGTCTGGGCCCTGATAGGGCGAGTGAAAAGGCAAGCGCCCCTGGAAAATGATGTTGGCCTGACCGGAAAGCCAGTATTGTCTGTTCTCCGGGTGGGGGAACATGGTGACGACGGGACCCTTCGGATCCAGCGCGGAGGGAAGCTCTGCCGGTGGCCCGGACCCCTCCGCACAAGCCGCCGTCGAAGTCGCGAATGCCATGAGGCTGACGAAGAAGAGAAGCGGCTTATTGCGCGGATTGGAGCGGCGGAGCATCGACGAGCCTTTCAGTCTGGGCGTTGCCGGGGAAAGAGCTAGAATGAAGGTGAACTATACCCCCACTTGGTAGATACCATACCACGGGTAGGTATTGTCAAGGAGACAACGCATGTCTCACCATGAGCGGGAGAAAGCGAAACTGTTGCAGCGCGTTCGCAAACTGCGCGGTCAACTCGATGCGGTGGAACGCTCGCTGACGGCAGACGACGAATGCGGCGGCCAACTGATGCTGCTGGCCGCAGTACGTGGTGGCTTGAATGGGCTTATGGGTGAAGTCCTGGAGACACACATTCGCTTCCACCTGGCGGACGGGGGTAAGGAGCAGATTGCCCCGGAACTGGCCGAGGATCTGATCGACCTGGTACGCGCCTACTTGAAATGACCGTGATTCCCGTAGACGACCCATTCATTTCTCCTTCCATCGTAATTTGCGGCCAGGTCGATCAATGTTAAGGTTTGGTTGAATCGCGTGCGGACTGCTTGCTCTTTGAGCTCGGCAAGACCACCTAGGAAAGAAGTTCGGGCAACATCGAAGTGCGCCGACAGGAGACCCAGGCCAACTACGATCTTTGATAACGGGCTATGAACCGTTGGCTGAGGCGCATGCAACCGGGTATAGTTGCATTGAATCGGAGATAACCGAATTGCAACCTGCCTTGCCCACCCAAGATTATGAAAAAGCTTCTGCCCTGGCTGGGCCGGAGTACAAGCCGCAGTCAATTGCTGAAACAGGTGTGCGTGATGCGGTTCTGGAAGACATTGCGCTAAAGACTTTGTACGCTTCCGGTCCGTTCTCAATCATTGAGCTTTCGAAGCAGACGCGGCTCAGCTTTGAAGTTGCGCATGATTTGTACACTCGTATGCGGGGAAAGCTGCTTTGTGAAGTAGTCGGAATGACCAGCAACGTTCCGCAGATTGCAATTACATCGCAAGGCAGGTCGAGAGCGGTGGAGCTGCTGGCGCAGTGCCAGTATTACGGCGCAGCGCCTGTTTCGCTGGCGAGCTACGTTCATCAGGTCAGGAAGCAGAGCGTGCGTAATGTGGCCGTGCGACCGGCCGATGTGGAGCGCGCCTTTGCGAACCTTGTTTTCGACAGCAAGACGCTGGCTCAGTTTGGAACGGCGCTCAATGCCGGAGCCCCGATCTTTCTATACGGACCGCCCGGGGTAGGAAAGACAGCGGCTGCGGAGTCTCTGTCGCGCGTTCTGGCGGAGGATGAAGTCTGGATTCCTTATGCGATCGAAGTTGATGGTCAAATCATTTCGGTCTACGACCCGGTGATTCATCGGCCGGGGCGAGAGGCTTCACTGGAGGAACGGGATCAGCGTTGGATGCGATGCCATCGGCCCACGGTTCTGGTGGGCGGCGAACTCACGGTCGAAATGCTGGACCTGCAGTTCAACCCCGGAAGCAAGTATTATGTTGGCCCGATGCAGATGAAAGCCAACAATGGCGTGCTGATCATAGACGACCTTGGGCGGCAACGAATTCGACCGGAAGAACTGCTGAACCGGTGGGTGGTTCCGCTGGACCGCCGGATCGAGTTTCTCACCATGGCGGGAGGAATGAAGATCGAAATCCCGTTTGAGATGCTGGTTGTCTTTGCGTCGAACAAGAATCCGCTGGAGCTGATGGACACTGCTTTTCTGCGGCGGATTCAAACGAAGATTCACATTGGACCCCTTACGGACGAGCAGTTCGGCGAGATTTTTCGCCGTTTTGCCGCGGAGCAAGGACTCAAATCCGAGCCTGCCGTGGTGAGAGGAATCATTGCAGTCATCCGCGGCACGCTGAAGCAGGATTTGATTGCCTGCCAGCCGCGTGACCTGATCAACCAGGTTTGTTGGGCCGCCCGGTATGAAGGGAAGCCGCCGGAACTGAACCTGGCTGCCTTGCTGCGGGCTGTCGAATCCTATTTTCTCGAAAAACCTTAAGAGACCTCAGGCTAGCCAGGGTTCAGGACATCCAACTCCTTTTTTCGAGTCCACGGCACAGACGCCCTGGAAAGTTCGGCTCACAGGGACGATGCGTAGGACATTGGCTGCTACGCGCGGCCGGCGAACTCGCGGGTCTCGGTGTAGACCTTGACCTTTTCGCCTTCTTCGACGAAGAAGGGGACGCGGATTTCGAGGCCGGTCTCGAGCCTTGCGTGCTTGGTGACGGCACCGCTGGCGGTATTGCCGCGTGCGCCGGGCTCGGTGTAGGTCACAGCTAACTCGACTTTCTCGGGCAGTTGCAGGCCGATGGGGTTGCCGTTGAACTTGTCGATCTTGATGATGACGCCTTCGAGAAGGAAGTCGAGGGCATCGCCAAGTTTTTCGCTGGTGAGAGTGATGGTGTCGAAGGTTTCCTGGTCAAGGAAATAGGAGCCCTCGCCGTCGCTGTAGAGATAGGAGGCTTCGACGGTTTCAAGGTCGGGCTCTTTGAACTTGTCGCTGGCCTTGAAGGTCTTGTCGAAAACGGCGCGGGTAAGCAGGTTGCGCATTTTGAGGCGAACGAGGGTCTGGCCGCCGCGCGCTGTGGGTGTGGAGACTTCCACGTCAAGGCAGTAGTAAGGGGCGTTTTCAAACTCGAAGTACATCTTGCGCTTGACTTCGATGGCGTCGATCAGTGCGGGCATGGGGTCCATTTTACTGTACGTGTCGCAGAGGAACTGCGCCCGTTCGACTGCGCCGACCATGGCGGGCTTTGCTCAGGGCAGGCTGTGAGCGGGTCGCGGTTCGGGCACAGTTTCACTGCTTCACAGTGCGCTTTGTTTCGTGTTCTTGGAGACTCCGAAGGCCCAAAGACCGAATGGGGGTGGAGGGTGGAGATCCCCGGTCCGAAGCACTTGTTTTTCCGGGTGACCCCGGGCTGGGATGGGGGACCAGTCTAAACAATGCACCCCACCCAGTTCCAGATGGTGCGACGCACTAATCATGGCATGTCAGCGTGACGTGCAGGTCCCTCGCGCTACGCTCCGGTCGTCCAGGATGACG
>OBLW0100001989.1_pt1 | contig 16815 bp, 29 predicted proteins | sample 1520161 | NCBI WGS metagenome assembly OBLW01 (sample SAMEA3539309, study PRJEB22396) | soil metagenome | biome: tundra; feature: field; material: soil | place: USA | collected 2010-05 | depth 0.15 m | reverse complement strand
AGCCGCACGTAAACGTCGGAACGATGGGCCACATCGACCACGGCAAGACCACTCTTACCGCAGCGATCACCAAGGTCCTCTCCACCCGCCTGCCCGGTACCTCCTTCACGCCCTTCGACCAGATCGACAAGGCGCCCGAAGAGAAGGCGCGCGGCATCACGATCTCCATTGCCCACGTTGAGTACGAGACGGCCAAGCGTCACTACGCCCACGTGGACATGCCCGGTCACGCCGACTACATCAAGAACATGATCACCGGCGCCGCCCAGGTCGACGGGGCCATCCTCGTCGTCGCGGCGACCGACGGCCCCATGCCCCAGACCCGCGAGCACGTGTTGCTCGCGCGCCAGGTCGGCGTGCCCTACATCGTGGTCGCCCTCAACAAGGTCGACCAGGTGGATGACGAAGAGCTCCTCGAGCTCGTCGAGATGGAGATTCGCGAGCTCCTCACGAGCTACGGCTTCCCCGGCGACGACACCCCGATCGTGCGCGTCTCGGCCCTCAAGGCCCTCGAGGGCGACGAAGCGGCCGGCGACCAGGTCATGGAACTCATGGACGCCGTCGACACGTGGATCCCCGAGCCCGTTCGCGCCACCGAGAAGCCGTTCCTCATGTCGATCGAGGACGTCATGTCCATCACCGGCCGTGGCACCGTCGTCACCGGCAAGGTCGAGCAGGGCGTCGTGAAGGTCGGCGACGAAGTTGAGATCGTGGGCCTTCGCCCGACGACCAAGACCGTCGTCACCGGCATCGAGATGTTCCGCAAGCTCCTCGACCAGGGACAGGCCGGCGACAACCTCGGCGCGTTGCTCCGTGGCACGAAGAAGGAAGAGGTCGAGCGCGGTCAGGTGCTGTGCAAGCCCGGCACCATCACGCCCCATACCAACTTCGAGGCCTCGGTCTACGTGCTCACCAAGGAAGAGGGCGGCCGTCACAAGCCGTTCTTCGCGAACTACCGTCCGCAGTTCTACTTCCGCACGACCGACGTCACCGGCACCATCGAACTGCCCTCGGGCACCGAGATGGTCATGCCCGGTGACAACACCGAGATGACCGTGACCCTGGGTAAGTCGATCGCCATGGAAGAGGGTCTCACCTTCTCCATCCGCGAGGGTGGCCGAACCGTCGGATCCGGTCGCGTCGTCAAGATCCTGAAGTAGTTATTCATGGCCGACAACCGACAAATGATTCGTATCCGGCTGAAGGCCTTCGACCACGGCGTCCTGGATCAGTCCACGGCGAAGATCGTCCAGACGGTCGAGCGAACGAACGCGAGGGTCCAGGGCCCCGTGCCCCTGCCGACTGAGAAGCACCGCTACACGGTCGTTCGGGGACCCCACAAGCACAAGGACAGTCGCGAGCACTTCGAAATGCGCGTGCACAAGCGCCTTTTGGACATCGTGGACCACACCGCCAAGACCGTCGACTCGCTCCAGCGCCTCGACCTCCCGGCCGGTGTCGACATCGAGATCAAGATCCGTCAAGTTTGATACCCCTTGAGACCCGCGCGCCTTTGCGCGTGCGGGCCTCGATGGTGTACCGTTAATGGCCCCCATAAAGCAGTTCGGGCGGAAAAAAGAAGTGTTCAGTTGCCCTTTGGGGAACGCTGAACCAAACCAGTCGAGCGCTCCGTTCGGGTTTCGTTACCCGGCGGAGCGTCTGTGTGTCGGCAACCGACGCACAGAGGAAGAGAAGAGGCACACGTGGCGACCAAAGCGATCGTCGGCGAGAAGGTGGGGATGACCCAGGTCTGGGACGCCCAGAACCGGGCGATCCCGGTGACGGTCGTTCGCGTCAGCCCGGCTCGTGTCGTCCAGGTGAAGACACCTGAGAAGGAGGGCTACTCGGCCGTCCAGGTGACGTGGGGCACCCGTCGCCTCTCGACACTCTCCAAGCCCGAGCTCGGCCACTTCGAAAAGGCCGGCGTCACCCCCGGCAAGAAGCTCGTCGAGCTTCGCCTCGATGACGTCACGGGTTACGAAGTCGGCCAGGAGATCCTCGCCGACGCCTTCGAAAAGGGCGAGATGATCGACGCCACGGCCGTCGCTAAGGGCAAGGGCTTCGCCGGTGCCATGAAGCGCCACAACTTCTCGGGCCAGGGGGCCGCCCACGGTAACCACAAGCACCACCGCGCTCCCGGTTCGATCGGCGCCTGCGCCACGCCCGGACGCGTCTTCAAGGGCACCAAGATGGCCGGTCGCATGGGCGGCGTTCAGGTGACCACGACGAATCTCGAAGTGATATCGGTCGACGTCGAGCGCCACCTGGTGCTCGTGAAGGGTGCCGTCCCGGGCCCTCGCGGCGGCACGGTCGTGCTTCGCACGTCGGTGAAGAATCCGATGAAGGCCGGGGGTGCCAGGTGACCGAAGTCTTTACCCTTCGTGGTCCGATCAAGAAGGACCGACCCGAGCCCGCGAAGCGCTCGGTGACGCGTAAGTCCCTCGACGGGACCGAGCTCACCAGTGTCGACCTCGAACCGACGATCTTCGGCATCGAGCCCAACATGGCCGTGCTGCACCAGGTGATCAAGGCGCAATTGGCCGCCAAGCGCTCGGGTACGCAGTCGACCAAGACGCGCAAAGAGGTCCGCGGTGGCGGCCGCAAGCCGTTCAACCAGAAGGGCACCGGTAGCGCCCGACAGGGAACCATCCGCGCGCCGCAGTACCCGGGTGGTGGCATCGCTCTCGGACCCAAGCCGCGCAAGTACGACCAGAAGACGCCGAAGAAGATGATCCGTTTGGCCCTCTATTCCGCGCTGTCGGACCGCGCGTCGATGGAGCGAGTCGCGATCATCGACGGCTTCGCTACGTGGGAGACGCCCCGGACCAAGGACGCCATCACCGCGCTGGACGCTCTCGGCCTCGAGGGGAAGATCCTCGTCGTGCTGGGTCGCGATGACGCCACGGCCCTGCGATCGTTCCGGAATTTGATGAACGTGAAGACCATCGACGCCGGTGAGGTCAACGCGTACGACGTCCTCGACTGTGACTGGATCCTCTTCACCGACGAGACGCTGCCGAGTCTGAAGGAGAACAGCTGATGCGCGATGCCATGAGCGTCTTGATCCGCCCCGTCGTCTCGGAAAAGACCTACGCCCTGATGGACAAGGGCACCTACGTCTTCGTGGTGGACCCGCGCTCGACCAAGGTCGACGTGCGCAACGCCGTCGAACGGACCTTCAACGTGAAGGTCACCAACGTCAACACTCTCAACCGCAAGGGTAAGTCGACGCGCAATCGTCGCACCGGTGTCGTGGGCATGCGCCCGGGCACGAAGCGGGCCATCGTCACCCTTAGAGCCGGTGACACGATCAACCTCTTCGAGAACTAAGGACTGCCATGGCGCTACGTCAACGCAAACCCACGAGCCCCGGGCGCCGCTTCCAGACGGTGTCGGACTTCGCCGACATCACGAAGACCCTGCCCGAGAAGTCGCTGCTCGACTCCAAGCCCAAGACCGGTGGCCGCAACAACTACGGCCGCAAGACCTCGCGTCACCGCGGCGGCGGTCACAAGCAGCAGTACCGCATCATCGACTTCAAGCGCAACAAGGACGCCGTCCCCGCGCGCGTCGCGGCCATTGAGTACGACCCCAACCGCACCTGTCGCATCGCGTTGCTGCACTACCTCGACGGCGAGAAGCGCTACATCCTCGCGCCGAACGGTCTCAAGGTCGACGACATGGTCGAAAGCGGTCCCAAGGCCGACATTCGTACCGGCAACGCGTTGCCGATGCGCTTCATCCCGACCGGCTCCACGGTCCACAACGTCGAACTGCGCCCCGGCGGCGGCGGCAAGATGGCGCGCAGCGCCGGCATGGGCGTGCAGATCGTCGCCAAAGAGGGCGCCTACGCGACGCTGCGACTTCCCTCGACCGAGATGCGCCGTGTCCCCATCGACTGTCGCGCCACGCTCGGCATCGTCGGCAACTCCGAGCACGAACTCACCTCGATCGGCAAGGCCGGCCGCAACCGCTGGAAGGGCATCCGCCCCCAGACGCGCGGTGTCGCCATGAACCCGGTCGACCACCCACTCGGTGGTGGCGAGGGCAAGACGTCCGGTGGACGTCACCCGGTCTCGCCGTGGGGTCAGCCCGAAGGTCGTACGCGCTTGCCGAAGCCATCGGACAAGTTAATTATTCGTCGCCGCCGTGGACGCGGCGCGCGGAGGTAGGTAGAGAATGTCACGAAGTCTCAAAAAGGGTCCCTTCATCGATGCCCACCTCTTGAAGAAGGTGGACGCGATGAACGCGGCGAACGAGAAGAAGGTCATCAAGACCTGGAGCCGTCGTTCGACGGTGATCCCCGACATGGTCGGTCACACCTTCGCCGTGCACGACGGGCGTCGCCACGTCCCGGTCTTCGTGAACGAGTCGATGGTCGGACACAAGCTGGGGGAGTTCGCGCCGACGCGGACCTTCCGCTTCCACGCCGGCCAGGAAAAGACGGGTAAGCGCTAATGACCGGTCCCAAGTTGAACGAACGTCCCGGCACGAAGGCCACGCTGCGCGGCTACCACATGTCCGCCTCGAAGGCGCGCGTCGTCTTGAACCTCATCCGCGGTGAGGACATCACGACCGCGCGCGAGATCCTCGCCGGCACGAACCGTGAGGCCGCCGACGTGATCGGCAAGGTCCTCGCCTCGGCCGTCGCGAACGCCGTCACGAACGACGCGATGCAGGCCGACGAGCTCTTCGTCTCGGCCGCCTACGCCGACGAGGGCATCACCATGAAGCGCTTCACGCCGCGGGCGCGCGGACGCGCCGGAAAGATTCGCAAGCGTTCGTGCCACATCACGGTCATCGTGAGTCGCCTCGACGACGAGCGTCTCGAGACGCTGCGCAACGCCCGTAGCGCCCAGGCCGCAGTGTCACGCACGCGCCGCGTCGCGTCGTCGCGTCGTCGCGCCGACCAACAGGCGAGTCTCAACAAGCGCGAGACCGCCGCCGTCGAAGCCGCCGAGAACGAGGCCCTGGAGGCCGAGGCGAACGCCAACGCCCAGGTCGATGACGAGGCGTTCGAGACCGACGTCATGGAGTACGACACCGTGGACACCCCGGTCGAAGACCTCGTCGAGGTGGACGACGTCGACGCTGACGAGGACGCCGCCGAGGCGCTCGACGAGACGCTCGCCGAAGTGACGCCCGTCGAGGATTGGGCGCAAGAGACGGATTCGAACGACACCACTGAGGAGACGAAGTAATGGGTCAGAAGGTAAACCCCTACGGTTTCCGTCTCGGTATCACGACGGACTGGAAGTCGCGCTGGTTCAAGGAGCGCGGCTACAAGGAACTCGTCATCGAGGACTGGAAGATCCGCGACTACCTGACCAAGCAGCTCGAGAGTGCCGCCGTCAGTCGCATCGAGATCGAGCGCAACTCGGACCGCATCCGCGTGGACATCCACACGGCGCGTCCGGGCATCGTCATCGGTCGCCGGGGCGCCGAGGCCGAGCGTCTGAAGAAGGACCTCGAGAAGATCACCGGTCAGAAGAACAAGATCTCCTTGAACATCCAAGAGATCAAGCAGCCCGAACTCGACGCGGCACTGATCGCCCAGGGTATCTGTGACCAGTTGCTTCGTCGCGTGGCCTTTCGTCGCGCCATGAAGCGCGGTATCCAGACCGTGCAGAAGGCCGGCGCGATGGGCGTGAAGATCCAGGCGTCGGGTCGTCTCGGGGGCGCCGAAATGTCTCGCCGCGAGTCCTACCGTGAGGGCCGAGTGCCGCTGCACACCCTTCGCGCGGACATCGACTACGGATTCCGCGAGGCCCGCACCTCGACCGGACGCGTCGGCGTGAAGGTGTGGATCTACAAGGGCGACATCCTGCCGTACCAGTTGACGAACGACGAGAAGATCGTGCGCGAGGCCGCCATGGCCGCGGGCGACGCCGTCCCCGTCGGTGCAGCGGGCGTGTCCGCGGCCCCCAAGGGCGTCGTGCGCGCCGGTGGCGGACGCCGCCGTGTCGAGGCCGAGCCGGTTGAGGTCGACGTCGTCGAAGAGGTCGTGACCGACGGTGACGACGTCGCGGCGGTCGAGTTGCTCGCCGTGACCCCCGAGGTCGAGGCGCAGCTCAGTGTCGAAGAAGAGATCGAGCGTCGTACCGCCCAAGAGCACAACGACACGCCGCACTTCAGGAAGGACGCCGAGTAATCATGTTGATGCCCCGCAAGGTAAAGCACCGCAAGCAGCAGCGCGGACGTCGCGCCGGCAACGCCAAGGGCGGCGTCGAGCTGAACTTCGGCGACTTCGGCATCCAGGCCCTCGAACGGGGCTGGATCACCGCGCGCCAGATCGAGGCCGCTCGTATCGCGATGACCCGTCACGTGAAGCGTGGTGGCAAGGTCTGGATCCGCGTGTTCCCGGACAAGCCCGTCACGCAGAAGCCGGCCGAGACCCGCATGGGATCCGGTAAGGGCAACCCCGAGTTCTGGGTCGCCGTCGTGAAGCCCGGCCGCATCATGTTCGAGCTCGGTGGTGTCGATGAGACCCTGGCGCGCGCCGCCATGGAGCGCGCCATCCAGAAACTGCCTATCAAGGCCAAGTTCGTTATTCGTCCCGGCACGCACGGGACGCCGGAAGTGAGCATCTAATGGCGAAGACCCGTGAACGAATTGCCGAGATGCGCCTGCTGGGCGACCGTGAATTGCTCGAGCGACTCGCCGAGTCGCGTCGCGAGCTCTTCAACATGCGCTTCCAGCTCGCGACCGGTCAGCTCGACAACTCGGCGCGCCTCAACCAGGTTCGCCGCGACATCGCACGCCTGGCGACGTTCACGCGCGAGCGCGAGATCGCGGCCGCCGAGGCGCAAGGAGAAGGTGAGTAGTCATGACTGACTCGAACGAAACAAACAGGGTCAATCCCCGCAAGGTCCGTGAGGGCATCGTGGTCTCGGACAAGATGAACTCGACGTTGGTCGTGGCCGTCAACGAGCGCGTGAGCCACCCCCGCTACGGCAAGACGGTCCAGCGCACGAAGAAGCTCTACGTGCACGACGAGAAGAACGAAGCCAAGATCGGTGACAAGGTCCGCGTGCAAGAGACCCGTCCGCTCTCGAAGCTGAAGCGTTGGCGCCTCACCGAAGTCGTGGAGCGTGCGCGATGATTCAACAAGAGAGTCGACTCAAGGTCGCTGACAACAGCGGGGCGAAAGAAGTCCTGTGCATTCGCGTGCTCGGCGGTTCGCGTCGTCGCTACGCCTCGATCGGTGACGTCTTCATCGGCACCGTCAAAGAGGCGATCCCCGGGGCCGCCGTGAAGAAGGGTGACGTGGTTCGCTGCGTCGTCGTTCGCACGTCCAAGGAGAAGCGTCGTCCCGACGGTTCCTACATCAAGTTTGACGAGAACGCCGCGGTGCTGATCAACGACCAGCTGCAACCGCGCGGAACGCGCATCTTCGGGCCCGTGGGTCGCGAACTGCGTGACAAGAAGTTCATGCGAATTATTTCCCTGGCACCGGAGGTGCTGTAATGAAGATCCGTAAAGGTGACGAAGTGTACGTTCTCGCGGGCAAGTTCCGCGGCGAGCGCGCCAACGTCGAAGAGGCGTTGCCGGGTGCCAACAAGGTGATCCTCGACGGCCTCAACATCGCCAAGCGCCACACCAAGCAGGCCGGCTCGACCATGCAGGCCGGCATCATCGACAAGTTGATGCCGCTCGACGTCTCCAACGTCGCGTTGTGGTGCGATAGCCACAAGGGTCCGGCCAAAGTCGCCTACAAGACCGAAGAGGGCGTGAAGCACCGCGTCTGTCGCAAGTGCGGGGAGGTTTTGTGAGCACCACCACACGTCCCCGTCTCAAGGTGCGCTTCGACGAGGAGATTCGCCCCGCGCTCAAAGAAGAGCTCGGCCTCGACAACATCATGCAGGTGCCGCGCCTCACGAAGATCGTGCTGAACTCCGGGGTCGGTCGCGCCACCCAGCAGGCGTCGCTCTTAGAGGGCGCCCAGCGCGACCTCGAACTCATCACCGGTCAAAAGCCGGTCGTGACGCGCGCGAAGAAGTCGATCGCGAGCTTCAAGCTCCGCGAGGAACAGCCGATCGGCGTGAAGGTGACCCTGCGCGGTGACCGCGCCTGGGAGTTCTTCGACCGCCTCCTCAGCCTCGCGATCCCGCGTATCCGCGACTTCCGAGGTCTGTCGCCCAAGTCCTTCGACGGACACGGCAACTACACGTTCGGCATCAATGACCAGTTGATCTTCCCCGAGGTCGACTACGACAAGATCGACGCGGCGCGTGGTTTCGACATCACGATCGTCACCACGGCCGCGAACGACGAGCAGGGACGCGCATTTTTGCGCGCGTACGGCTTCCCCTTCAAGCAGGAGAACAAGTAAATATGGCGAAGAAAGCTCTTCGAATCAAGCAGCAGAAGACCCCGAAGTTCTCGACGCGTGCCTACACGCGTTGTCAGCGATGTGGTCGACCGCGCTCGGTGTACCGCAAGTTCGGCCTGTGCCGTATCTGCTTGCGTCAGATGGTGCACGCCGGCGAGATCCCCGGCGTGACCAAGGCGAGTTGGTAGGTAGATCATGACAATGACCGACCCCATCGCCGACATGCTCACGCGGATTCGCAACGCCAACTCCGCGATGTTCGACACCGTGAAGATGCCCAGTTCGAAGCTGAAGGAGAACCTGGCCAAGGTCCTCGAGCGCGAGGGCTTCATCGCCGGCTTCACCGTCTCCAAAGTGGACGGCAAGCCCGGCAACCAGCTCGAGATCACGCTCAAGTACTCAGAGGACCGCAAGAAGACGATCATCGGGATCAAGCGCGTCTCCAAGCCGGGACTTCGCATCTACAAGAAGTCCGACCAGATGCCCAAGGTGCTCGGCGGCGTCGGCGTGGCCGTCGTCTCGACGAGTCACGGCCTGATGACCGACCGCGAAGCCCGCAAGGCCAAGCTCGGTGGCGAGGTGCTCTGTTATGTCTGGTAGTCCCCGCACCCATTCGGAGGTTGGCTGATGTCGCGAATCGGAAATAACCCCATCACCGTGCCCGCCGGCGTCACGATTCACGTCGCCGACGGTGTCGCGACCGTGAAGGGCCCGAACGGCACCATGAGCCGCGTCATCCCCGAGGGCATCACGCTCGAGCAGAGTGGCGACGTCCTCACGGTCTCGCGCCTCAACGACGAGACGCAGTACCGCTCGTTGCACGGACTCACGCGCACGTTGATCGCCAACATGGTCGTGGGCGTGACCGACGGCTGGTCCAAGGAGCTCGAGATCATCGGCGTGGGATACCGCGCCGCCAACGGGGGACCGGGCGTGCTCGACCTCGCTCTGGGCTTCTCGCACCCCGTCAAGTTCAACGCGCCCGAGGGGATCACCTTCGAGGTGCCACTGCCGACGCGCGTCATCGTGAAGGGCGCCGACAAGGAAGTGGTCGGTCAAGTCGCCGCGTCCATCCGCAAGATCCGTAAGCCCGAGCCCTACAAGGGCAAGGGTGTGCGCTACCTCGGCGAACGAGTAGTGCGCAAGGCTGGAAAGGCTGCGAAGTAATGGCACGAACAACCCTGGAGTTACGCAAGCGTCGTCACGCGCGCATCCGCCGTCGCCTGTCGGGCACGGCCGAGCGTCCGCGCGTCGCCGTCTCGCGCACCAACAAGCACATCTCGGCCCAGATCATCGATGACGTGACCGGTCGCACCTTGGCGGCCGCCTCTTCGGTCGAGGCCGATCTCAAGAAGACCAGCGGCGGCAACATCGCCGGGGCCAAGGCCGTCGCCGAACTGCTCGCCACGCGAGCCAAAGAGGCCAACATCACCGCCGTCGTCTTCGACCGCGGCGGATTCGATTATCACGGCCGGGTCGCGGCATTCGCCGACACGCTCCGCGCCGCCGGACTGGAGTTTTAATGGCTGATCTCGAACAGTTCGAAGAGCGCACCATCAAGGTGAACCGCGTCTCGAAGGTCGTGAAGGGTGGACGTCGTTTCTCCTTCACCGCGTTGATGGTGATCGGTGACGGCAAGGGCCGCGTCGGTCTCGGGTACGGCAAGGCCAAGGAAGCGGGACTCGCGGTGCAAAAGGGCATCGAAGAGGCGCGCAAGAACCTCTTCGACGTGCCCCTCGCGGGCACGACGATCGTCTACCCGGTCCTCGGCGCCTCGGGCGCCGGCCGCGTACTCATGAAGCCCGCCGCGCCGGGCACCGGCGTCATCGCCGGCGGGGCGGCCCGGGCCATCCTCGAGATGGCCGGCGTGAAGGACATCATCGCGAAGTCCCTCGGATCCTCCAACGGCATCAACGTGGCCCACGCCACGATCGAGGGCCTCAAGCAGCTTCGTCGACCCGAGGAGATCGCCGCGTCGCGCGACAAGCCGGCCGACCACGTCATCCCGAGCGGGACGTTGCGCGCGTATCGCGAGCGTCAGCGCGAGGGCGACCTGTTCAAGGTAACGGAGAGCTGAGATGCTAAAGGTCACCCAAATTCGCTCCGGCATCGCCACCAAGCCCAAGCACCGCGGGACACTTCGCGCGCTCGGACTGCGGGGCATTGGCCAATCCAACGTGCTGCCCGACCGTCCCGAGATCCACGGGATGATCGCTCGTGTGCCGCACCTCGTGAAAGTAGAAGAGGTCAACGAATGAAGTTGCACGATCTCAAGTCACCCGAAGGCTCGATCAAGCGCAAGAAGATCGTCGGTCGTGGCATCGGTGGTCGCGGTGGCAAGACCGCCGGACGTGGCACCAAGGGTCAAAAGGCCCGTCGCACGATCCCGGCCGGTTTTGAGGGCGGTCAGTTGCCGCTCCTCCAGCGCATCCCGAAGCTGAAGGGCTTCACCAACCCGTTCCGCGTCGAGTACACGCCCGTGAACCTCGACGCCCTGGCGGCGCTCGGCGTCGCGGATATCACGCTCGACGTCATCGTCGAACGCGGACTCGCACGAAAGAAGGACTTCGTGAAGGTCCTCGGACGTGGCGAACTGACCGCCAAGTTGAACGTATCGGCTCACCGATTCTCGGCGTCGGCCAAGGCCGCCATCGAGGCCGCGGGTGGCACGACGAGCGAGGTGGCCCTGCCCTTCGCCGTTCGGCCTCCGGCATCGGGCAACCAACACCAGAACCGCTAAGGTCCGACCGTGCTACGGCGACTCGGGAACATCTTTCGCGTACCAGACCTTCGCAACAAGGTCCTGTTCACGATTGGCGTCATCTGCCTGTACCAGGCCGGCGCCAACATCCCGATTCCCGGAGTGAGTTGGAGCCAGGTCCACCTGCTCCAGCAGAAGGCCGGCGCCAGTGGCGTGCTCGGTTTCTTGAACCTCTTCTCCGGTGGCGCCCTGACCCGACTCGCGGTCTTCGGACTGGGTGTCATGCCCTACATCACGAGCTCCATCGTGATCCAGCTCCTCACGACCGTCATCCCCAAGCTCACCCAGTGGCGTGACCAGGGGGCCGTTGGGCAGAAGAAGATCACCCAGACGACGCGCTACCTGACCATCGGTCTGGCGCTCCTGCAGTCGACCGGACTCATCTACGCCTTCCACGGGCACGACCAGGCGCTGCTGGGCTTCAACATCGACCTGATCCCCCGGTTCACCATATGGCTGGGTCTGTTCATGGTGGCGATCATGACCGCCGGCACGGCCTTCGTGATGTGGCTCGCCGAGCTCATCACCCAGCGCGGCATTGGCCAGGGTATGAGTCTGTTGATCTTCGCCAACGTCGTGGCGGGCATCCCGTCGGGCGGACACGCGGTCCTCGACGAGGGCGGCCCGGTGAAGTTCGTCGTGCTCTTCCTGGTCTCGATCGCACTGTTGGTCCTCATCGTCTTCATGGACAACGGACAGCGCAGAATCCCGGTCACCTTCGCGCGACGGGTCGTCGGGCGAAAAGAGATGGGTGGCAACTCGACGTACATCCCGTTGAAGGTCAACCAGTCCGGGGTTATCCCGATCATCTTCGCGTCCTCGGTGCTCTACATCCCGATCCTGTTGAGCAACATCGTGCCGTGGGCGAGCTTCACGAACTTCGTGAACTCCTCACTGCACCCGACGAGCTTCTTCTACATCTTCTCGGACTTCGTCTTGATCGTGGCCTTCACGTTCTTCTACGTCTACATCGCCTTCGAGCCCCACCAACAGGCCGAGATGCTGCGCCAGCAGGGCGGCTTCGTGCCGGGTATCCGACCGGGCATGCCGACCGAGAAGTACTTCGCCAAGATGCTCTCGCGCATCACCGTCGTCGGGGCGTTCTTCCTCGCCTCGGTCGCCGTCGTGCCGAGCATCCTCATGGCGCTCTGGAACATCAACAAATTCCCGTACTACGGCACGACGTTGCTGATCGCGGTGGGTGTGGCCTTGGAGACGATGCGCCAGATCGACAGCCAGCTCATGATGCGTAACTACGAGGGATTCCTGAAGCGGTAGTCATGTCGTCACGTCTGAATCTGATCGTCTTGGGAAAACAGGGCGCGGGCAAGGGGACCCAGTCCACGGTGCTCTCCGAGAAGTACGCCATCCCGCACGTGTCGACCGGCGACATCTTGCGCAACGCCGTCAAGGCCGGCAGCGAACTGGGTAAGCACGTCGCCTCGATCCTCGAAGCCGGTGACCTCGTGTCCGATGACATCGTGAACCAGCTCGTGGAGAAGCGCTTCCAAGAGGCCGACGCCCAACGCGGCGTCCTGCTCGACGGCTTTCCGCGAACCATCGGCCAGGCCGACGCGCTCGAGGCGATGCTCGGGGACGACGGCATCAAGCTCTGCATCAATATCGACGTGCCGAACGAACTGGTGACCCAGCGGCTCTCGTCGCGCCGGGTCTGCCAGGAGTGCGGCACGACGTACAAGGACACCGACGTCGAAGCGATCTCGGAAACCTGTTCGAACTGCGGCGGTGACGTCATCTTGCGAACGGACGACTACCCGGAGGCGATCCGTACTCGGTTGATGAACTACGAACGAGATACCGAGCCCCTCTTGTCGTTCTACGGTTCTCGGGGACTCCTCGTCACCGTCAACGGAGATCAGAAGCCCGAAGTCGTGACCGACGAGATCACGAAGGCGGTCGAGGAACGGGGCCTCGCGTGAGACGTTCGGCCGACGAACTGAACAAGATGCGCAAGGCCGGCAAGGTCGTGGCCGAAATGCACGAAGCGACGCGCGCGGCGATCCGACCCGGCGTCACGACGCGCCAACTGAACGAAATCGCCGCCGAGGTCCTCACCAAGCGCGGCGCGAGGTCGAACTTCCTCAACTATCACGGTTTTCCGGCCGTGATCTGCACGAGCCCCAACGACATGATCGTGCACGGCATCCCCGGTGACTACACGCTTCGTGAGGGCGACATCATCTCGGTCGACTGCGGAGCGATCATCGAGGGATACCACGGCGACGCCGCCTACACCGCGGGCGTCGGCGTCATCAGTGACGAAGCGACGCGACTCATCGAAGTCACCGAGCGTTCGCTGTGGGCCGGCATCGACCAGTTGAAGAAGGGCAACCGACTCAACGAGGTCGGACGCGCGGTGCAGAACGTCGCCGAGGCCGCCGGATATTCCGTCGTTCGCGAGTACGTCGGCCACGCCATCGGCACCGCGATGCACGAGAGTCCGCAGGTGCCCAACTACTGGCCGGGCACACCCGGGCCGACCCTCAAAGAGGGCATGGTCTTCGCCATCGAGCCGATGGTCAACGTAGGGAGCTACGAGACGTACGTGCTGGACGACGGTTGGGGAGTGATGACCCAAGACGGTTCGCTCTCGGCCCACTTCGAACACACGATCGCGATCACCGACAACGGACCGGAAGTCTTCACCGCGTCCTAGTCCTTCGGATGCGCTCGGTCCTGTTGGCGCTGCGCGAACAGCGCGGCCTCGGTGCGACGCTGGAATCCCAGTTTGGCGAGCAGGTTCGACACGTAGTTCTTGACGGTCTTCTCGGCGAGGAACATGACGTCGGCGATCTCGCGGTTGCTGAGACCCTCGCTCAACAGGTCCAGTATCCGGTGCTCTTGCGGGCTGAGGCTCTGCAAGCGGATGTCCTCGGTGATCTGACGCATGAGACGTTCCTTCGCGCGCGACACCTGTTCGGGAGTGAGCAGCATCTCGCCGTTGGCGACGCGTCGTATCGAGGTGATCAGTTCGTCGCCGCGAACGTTCTTCAGAACGTAGCCTCGTGCGCCGGCGAGGTACGACGCGTTGAGGGCCTCGTTGTCCGCGAAGGACGTGAGCATCAGACACGCGAGTTCGGGGCGGACCGCGCGCAACTGGCGACAGAGGTCCACGCCGCTGCCGTCGGGCAGACGCACGTCGAGTACCGCCACGTCGACGTCGGTGATGTCGAGGCTGAGCGCTTCATCCAGCGAGCCGGCCTCGGCGATCACGTGAAAATCCTCCTGGACTTCGAAGAGTTCGCGAAGTCCGCGACGCACGATCTCGTGGTCGTCAACGAGTAAAAGTCCGATCATCTCAAATCCTTCGGTTAGCCGTCCATCGTACCGTGGTACCGCCGCCGATCTTGGAGTCGAAGGTGCAGTCGCCCCCGAGCTCTCGGGCGCGCGAGACCAGGTTGCGGGTACCGCGTCCCGTACCGATGTTGGGCACGAAGCCGACACCATTGTCGCGCACGATCACTTCGATGAGTTCGCCATCGGTGTCGACCTTGACCTCCACGGCGGTCGCCTGGGAGTGGCGCACCACGTTGGAGAGCATCTCGCGCAGCGCCTGCACGCTGTGGTGTGCGCACTGCGTTTCCAGGTCATCGTCGATGCCCGGGGCGACCTTCACGACCGCGAGCACGCCCAGGCGGGATTCGACCTCACTCGTCAAGGCGTGCACCCGTTCTTCGAGTGACTCGTCAACCGGGTGGTCTTGGTCGATCTCGAAGATCGTCGTCCGGATCTCGTGAATCGTGGTGTCCAGTTCGTCCAGCACCTTGTTGATGCGAGCGCGCACCTCGTCGTTGACAATGGCGGGCAGTGAGACCTGCAGCGCCAACCCGACGGCGAAGAGACGCTGGATGACCGTGTCGTGGAGGTCGCGCGCCAGTCGTTCGCGCTCTTCAGAGAGCGTCAACTCGCGCGTGTTCGATCGCAACCGCTCTTGATCGATGACCAGTCCGGCGGCGCGGCCGAAGGCCTCGATGAGTTGCTCGTCCTCTTCGTTGAACGAAAGACCGTCGACGCGATCGCAGAGGTACAGATTGCCGAAGACGTGGCCGTCGCCGGTAGTGACCGGCACGCCGAGGAATCGCGTCATCGCCGGATGGTTCGGGGGGAATCCCGCGGAAGATTCGTGTTGGGTCAGATCATCCAAGCGCATGGTCGATCGACGGTGGATGATCTCGCCCAGCAGACCCCCACCGTGGGGTTCGGGTCCGATCGCCGCACGTTCCTTGTGGTTGAGTCCATAGGTGATGAAGCGTGACAGGGTGGCGCCGTCTCGCGAAATGACACCGAGCGCGCCGTAGCGCGCACCGACCAGCTGACTCGCCGCCTCGATGATTCGAGAGAGCAGACCGTCGAGATCAGCGTCGGTTTCAATGAGGAGAATGGCGTCGATCAGGGCGTGGAGTCGCTGGGGGTCGTTTATTTTATGGAACGCCACTTGTCGAATCTTTCCATAGTTCGACTGTGACGTTAGGGGATTCAATGTCCCCTTTGACCGGTCACGACGGAGAGGGGGAGGGTGACCAGGGTGGCGCCGCGGTCCGCGATCCGCTTGAATCGCTCGGTTTCAACCTCGTCGAGGTGGTCCGATCCGGCGATTCCCGTGACCATGACCGACCACGTGTTGTCGTCGCTATCGAGGCCGTCGATCTGCACCGAGATGACGTCACCGCGCCGCGCGGCCAGTTGAACCGCGTTTTCCCGGCTCGAAATGACCAAATGGTCGCGTTGTGACAGGGCGATTCGGGCTGGCAACGCTACGGGGAGGGCACCGAGGGAGAGCAACACGCGTGCGACGTCGGCCTCGTCGAGTAAACGCAGACATTCGTCGCGAGTGAGGGGGGCACTTGAGAGTGACGGGTTGGGTGACGCCATGAGTCCATCTTGGAGCCATTTTCCATACGGGTACTAGGGTCTGGAGTCACATTCGCGGCAACTATGATGGCTACACCAGATCGTCTCGTCGCGACGAAGTTGGGCTGGCTTTTGCGTTTTGCCGAAATTTTGGTAGAATTGTCAGCCGACCTCTTGGCTTGCCTCGAGGTCCATCCGTGAAGGAGTTTTGTTCCTTCACGTCCCGCCGTGCCGTCACAAGGAGAAAGAACCTGAGCAAGCCAAAGGAAGACGCGTTTACCGTTGAGGGGACCGTCGTCGAGCCTCTACCAAACGCCATGTTTCGCGTCGAATTAGAGAACGGGTATACCGTCCTCGCGCACAGCTCAGGAAAGATGCGCATGCACCGCATTCGCATCCTTCCCGGGGACAAGGTCCAGGTGGAGATCACTCCCTACGACATGACCCGCGGGCGCATCACCTACCGCTACAAATAGCTCCAGTTCTAGAAGATCGAGAAAGAGAAACATGAAGGTTCGCGCAAGCGTCAAGCCCATGTGTGAGAAGTGCAAGGTCATCCGCAGGGCCGGCGTCGTCCGTGTCATCTGCGAGCAGCCTCGCCACAAGCAGCGTCAGGGCTAGGAGCAGAACATGGCCCGTATTGCTGGAGTGGACATCCCGCGCGAGAAGCGCACCGTGATCTCCCTCACCTACATCTTTGGCGTTGGTCCGACCATCGCCCAACAGGTCTGCGCCGCGACCGGCGTGGACGAATCGACGCGCGTGAAGGACCTCACCGAAGCCGACGTCAACAAACTTCGCGCCTACATCGACCAGAACGTCACCGTCGAGGGTGACCTTCGCCGTGACG
>OBLW0100001988.1_pt1 | contig 16817 bp, 12 predicted proteins | sample 1520161 | NCBI WGS metagenome assembly OBLW01 (sample SAMEA3539309, study PRJEB22396) | soil metagenome | biome: tundra; feature: field; material: soil | place: USA | collected 2010-05 | depth 0.15 m | reverse complement strand
GTTCGGCATTCTCCAGTTCCAGACCGGCCAGCCTTTCACCGTGTCGCTGCTGCCGGATTTCGACAACAGCAACACCGGCATCGATAGCCTGGGCTTCGGCGCCAACGACCGGCCGAACGTAGTCGGCAGCCCCCGGCTTTCCAATCCCACGGCCAATGAATGGTTCAATACGTCGGCATTCGCCATTCCGCCCTACGGCACGTTCGGCAACTCCGGCCGAAACACGGTCGAAGGGCCGGGCATGGCCACTGTCGACCTATCGCTCGTGAAGAATACGGCGATTCGCGAGCGCGCCACGGTGCAATTCCGCGTCGAGGCATTCAATGTGCTCAATCGCACGAACTTCGGCCTGCCCGACAACTTCATCGGCTCGCCCACGTTCGGGCAAATTCTTTCGGCGGGCAATCCGCGCCGCCTGCAACTGGGCCTGAAGCTGCTGTTCTAATTTCTACTATCCACCTTGTGGGGCAGTCAATTCGGCAATGTGGGGCAGGCCCCCGGCCTGCGCGGGTAAGGGAGCGGTATAATGAATCAACTGGGACGCTGACAGGATGCCGACCGACACTGAAACAGAACAAACCACCGCCGGCAGCTATTTCGTCTCCAACTATCCCCCGTACTCCTTCTGGAGTCCGGCTCACGTTGGCGACGTCTTTGCCGCGCTAGACCGCCTGCCCGCGCCCCACACGCCTCTGGGCATCTACCTCCACATCCCCTTTTGCCGGAAGCGTTGTCACTTTTGTTACTTCAAAGTCTATACCGACAAAAATGCCGCCGAAGTGGAAGGTTATCTGGATACCGCGATCCAGGAACTGACCCTCTACTCCGAAAAAGCCTTCATCGGCGGCCGCAAGCCGAAATTCATCTACTTTGGAGGCGGGACACCGTCTTACATTTCCTCCCGGCAACTCTCCAGCCTGGTCGAGCGTATGAAGCGCCTGCTGCCGTGGGATGAAGCCGACGAAGTCGCCTTCGAATGCGAACCCGGAACCCTTACCGAAGGCAAACTCCAGGTGATTAAGGATCTGGGAGTCACGCGTCTCAGCCTGGGTATCGAGAATTTCGACGACGAGATCCTGAAGGTCAACGGCCGCGCGCACACATCGAAAGAAATCGGACCCGCGTACCGCTTCGCGCGCTCCATCGGCTTCCCGCAGATCAATATCGACCTCATCGCCGGCATGGTGGGTGAGACTACCGCCAACTGGCGCGAATGCGTTCGGAAGACCATCGAGCTGGATCCGGACAGCGTCACCATTTACCAGATGGAAGTTCCCTACAACACCACCATCTTCAAAGAGATGAAAGTTACGGGACAGTCGGTCGCCCCGGTCGCCACCTGGAAGACCAAGCGCGAGTGGGTCAGTTACGCCTTCTCCGAACTGGAAAATGCGGGCTACACCGTGCGCAGCGCTTACACGGCGGTCAAGAATCCTACGAAGACGCGCTTTGTTTACACCGACCTTCTGTGGTCCGGTGCGGACATGGTCGGCCTGGGTGTCGCCTCTTTCTCACACGTCCAGGGCACTCACTTCCAGAACGAGCATGAATTCGAGACCTATTCCGACAAACTGCGCCATGGCGTTCTTCCGATCTACCGTGCGTTGACTCTCACACAAGAACAGCGGATGATTCGAGAGCTAATCCTGCAGATGAAACTGGGACATGTGCGCGATCAGTACTTCAAGAGCAAGTTCGGAGTTCGGATCCAGGAGCGCTTTGCCGTCCCTGTAAAGATGTTGCGCGACCGAGGCTTCCTCACCACGGACGCGGACAGCTTGCGTCTCACTCGCGACGGTCTATTGCAGGTCGACCGGTTGCTTTACGAGTTCTTCCTGCCCGAACACTTGGTGGGGCAGGCTGTCAGCCTGCCATGACTGCCACCACAAGCTCCTATGACGCAATCGTGATCGGAGGTGGCCCGGCCGGCTCTACGGCCGCCGCCGTGCTGGCCGCCAAAGGCCGGCGCGTAGTGGTGCTGGAGAAGGAAAAGTTTCCGCGCTATCACATCGGCGAATCATTGCTGCCCTACGGTTACTTCACGCTGGAACGCATCGGCGTGCTGGACCGCATGAAGGCTTCGCATTTCACCAGAAAACACAGCGTGCAGTTCGTCGGCGCCAGCGGACGCGCCTCCGTGCCATTCTATTTCTCGCAACAGTTCGCGCACGAAGCCTCCGCGACTTGGCAAGTCTTGCGCAGCGAGTTCGACCAAATGCTGCTGGATAACGCGCGCGAGAAAGGAGCGGAGGTGATTGAGGAAATAACCGCCCGCGAACTGATTCAGCCGAATGGCGCTGTCATCGGAGTCAAGACAGTCGCTAAGGATGGCGCGGCGCGTGAGTTCCACGCTCCGGTCACCATCGACGCCACCGGGCGCGACGCCTTCGCGGTTACGCGTAACGGATGGAAAGTACGCGATCCGTACTTGAATAAGATCGCTGTCTGGACTTACTATAAAGGTGCATTGCGCGACCCCGGCATTGATGAAGGCGCCACGACCGTAGCTTATGTGCCGGAAAAGGGTTGGTTCTGGTACATCCCCCTAGCAGACGGCATAGTCAGTGTGGGCGTCGTCGCGGAGAAAGACTATCTCTACAAAGACACACGCGACCTGACCGTTATCTTTCATCGCGAAGTGAAGAAAAACGCCTGGATCGAGAAGCACCTGGCGGCTGGCCAACAATTCGGACCCTATCGCGTAACCGGAGAGTATTCCTACCGCTCGCGCCATTGCGCCGCCGACGGGCTGGTCCTGGCTGGCGACGCTTTCAGCTTCCTGGACCCCGTCTTTTCGTCCGGCGTATTATTGGCGCTGCGCAGCGGGGAACTCGCCGCGGACGCTGTGGATGCGGCTTTGCAGGCGGGCGATGTCTCCGCGTCCCGGTTCGCCGCGTATGGAGCGCAGGTCTGCGAGGGAATCGAGGCCATGCGCAAGCTGGTCTACGCCTTTTATAACCATGCATTCAGCTTCCGCGTGTTCATCACCGAGTTTCCGCATCTAAAGGGCGACATGACAGACTGCCTGATCGGCAACCTGTTCCGCGACTTTCGGCCGCTATTCGATGCTGTGGCCAAGTTCGCGGCCGTGCCCGAGCCGCTTCCGCACGGCGAGCCGCTGGCCCCCGGAGAAGTCCTGGAGTCATGCCGCTAGCCAAACTGCGCGAGGTTCTGGCGGCCATCCTTCCTGGAAACCCTTTCTACGCCGCCAAACTGCGCGGCCTCAGCCCCGACTCCGGCCTCGTCAGCCTGCCCTTCACTCTCAAACAAGAGTTGATCGAAGATCAGCAGGCGCATCCGCCCTATGGCACCAACCTGACTTATCCCCTCGATCGCTACACCCGCTTCTGCCAAACCAGCGCGACCACTACCGGTACTCCCATGCGCTGGCTGGACACGCCCGAGAGCTGGGATTGGATGATCGGCAACTGGGTCCGCGTGTACCAGGCAGCCGGCGTCGGCGCGCGAGACCGCATCTTCTTCGCCTTCTCCTTCGGGCCATTCCTCGGATTCTGGGTCGGGTTCGAAGCCGCCACACGCGTCGGTTGTCTCGCGATACCTGGAGGCGGCATGCGCAGCGCCGCGCGGTTGCGCACCATCATCGAAACCTCGGCCACCGTGCTGTGCTGCACGCCCACCTATGCCATCCGGCTGGCCGAGGTCGCCGCCGAGGAGAACATCGATCTAAGTGCAGCCAAGGTGCGCACCCTGATCGTCGCCGGCGAACCGGGCGGCAGCGTGCCAGCCACGCGCAGCCACATGTCTAAACTGTGGCGCGGCGCCGGCGTGGTGGACCATCATGGCATGACCGAGATCGGTCCCGTCAGTTACGGCTGTCCGAAACGCCCCGGCGTGCTGCACGTGATCGAGGATTCTTACATTGCCGAGGTGATCGATCCCCTGACCGGCCAGCCCGTGCCGCGCGGAGTCACCGGTGAGTTAGTGCTGACTAACCTCGGCCGCCTTGGATCGCCGCTGCTACGATATCGTACGAGTGACATCGTGCAGGCGGCGGAAGATCGTTGCGAATGTGGCGCCAGCGATCTGGCCCTGAACGGAGGGATACTCGGCCGCACCGACGATATGTTAGTCGTGCGCGGCGTGAACGTGTATCCCAGCGCTGTGGAGAACATCCTGCGCGGCTTCGACGCCGTGCGTGAGTACCGGGTCGAGATTCAAAACCACCGCACGCTCCCTGAGCTGAGTATCCAAGTCGAAGCCGCGCCGGCGCACGCCCACGATTCCACTTTGACTCACCGGTTGGAAGCGGCGCTTACCAACGCCTTCGCGTTGCGGATCCCTGTGTCCGTGGTGCCGCAAGGCAGTCTGCCGCGGTTTGAGATGAAGGCCCGTCGCTGGGTGCACACCTGACTTCAGTGGGGCAGACCTCCAGGTCTGCGCGGGTCCTCCAGGACCCGCTTCCGCTAGCGAAGCTCGCCAAATCGGAAATGCAACACCATCTCGCTCGGTACGGGCTTATCGTGTTTGCGGGCCGGCGCAAACTGCCACTGGCGCGCGGCGTTCAACGCCGCGCCGGCCAGATCGCTGCCCTTCGTCAGCACCTGCGCGCGGGACACGTTGCCCGAGTCGTCGATAAATACCTTCACGTCCACCGGGCGTGCGTCGGCGCCAGCATCCGCAGGTTTCATCGGCGCCACCTTCTTGATAGGATACGCTGGCACATCGCTCGTGCCCTCGATCCTGTGCAGCGCGCGCCGGAAGACCCCGGGGCGCGGCGCCTCGTAGCTCACTTCGGCCTCGGGTGGAGGCGCGGCATTCACCCGGGAGGGCAAGACGGCAGTTAGCTTCGGTTCAAGCATCTCAATGGGAGCGGACAGCGCTGGCGGCTGCTCGACCTCGCGGAACGGCGTACGTGCAACCGTGACCGGTGGGGGCGCAGCGGCTGTCGGCCGCAGCTTTTTCGCGGGCTTCGCCTTGGGCGTCGCTATGGGGCTGACTGGCGCTGGCGTTACCGGTTTGACGGGCGGCGCGGCTGCCTCCTGACTTGCAGGAGGCGTGGGCGTGTTCACCGCCGCCTGGGGACTCACCGCCGCCTGGGAAACTGGTTCCGGCAGCAATGGCTCAACGGGCGGACTGGCCTTGACCGCGGCTGCCTCGCGCGTCGGCGCCGGGTTTTCCGAAACAAAGAGACCCGCTATGAGAAACAGGACCGCGATAATAGGCACCACTAGCCAAGGGAGCGGTGGCAGCCTGCGCCGCGCGTGCGCCTCGGGCTTCGGAACCAGTACGGGCACAGGACGCGGCGCCGGAGCCACGGCGGGCTGTCCGCCGGTAATCGGGAAATCGCCTTCGGCAAGCCGCGCGCGATCAAAGGGAAACTGGCGGTAAGGCGATCTCCGGTTAATGTCGCCATCCTCCCAGAAGAAGAACCCACCCATCGCCGGACCTTCCGTAGAGGGCCTCACCAGCAGGAACACCTGCCAGGGTTCCGGAAAGTACTGGCTGAAGACCGCGAAATCGTCCTGATCCAGATACAGCCCTGGACGCGTCTGGCTCCGGAAATAGCCCACCACCTGCCGCGCTGCGCGGCGCGCCAGACGCGTACCGAGCAACCGCTTGTCCTTCGGAGAGAGTGTGTAAGAAGCGCCACGCAGGTGTTCGCAAGGCGCCAGTTCGAAATCCTCGATCATGACCGCCCGCCCGAACCCAGGCAGCGTACGGCCCAACAGAATCCCGCCGATTTCATTGCCGCGCGGCCCTGCACCCAAGCCCTGCTGCACCGCCGCGCTCAACCGCTCGACCAAGTCCAGGCTGACCTGGATCATGATCGAGTCGCCGGGATCCTCCCAGACGTAGCCTGCCGTACCTGCCGCCGCACTCGCCACCGTTGCCATCTTGCCAAAGAGTTGCACGTTTGTTGCCATTGTACGCAGGCGCGCAGTCGAACGTTATTCCCCCGGATGATACGTCCGCTCGGCGTGCGCCTGTATATCGCCCAAGTCGAACCACGCCGGCTTGAACTGCTGATTCGCGTAAAGCTTCGCCTGGTCGAAATAGTGCGGCGATTTCGGATCGGCGCTCTCCCCGAAGACCAGGATGGATTTAGCCTGCACCTTCGGCCCGAAGTCCATCACGCTTACAAACGAATGGCCGGCCACGCCGAAGTGCTCCTTCTGCCCTTTCTCCGGGCGGGCGTAGAAATTGAACACAATACCCACCGGCCCCGGACCGCCGGCCACCGGCAAGCTCTCCCGCGCATCGCTGAACGGTTCTTCCCCGCCCGATTGCGCGCGCTGCAAGCGGTTGATCTCGCCCCATGGCACTTCCCACGTCCCGAAGTCCTTCTCCAGGTCGGACACGATCCCTTCGAGCGTCCCGACCGGATCCTGCTTGGCCTTGTCGTCCCGGGCCTGCTTCCAGAACCACAAGGAGAACAGCGTCATGGGGACCGAGGAGTCCCGGCTGATGTGGTCCCACTCCCGCAGATCCGCAATCGCGCGCGCCAGTTTCGCGGCGCGCGGCGCATCCGACTGCTTCAGCGCCTCCCAACGCTCCGCCAGCCGGGGAATCTCCGTCTCCGCCTCGATCACATAGGTGTCGAACGCCGCCCGCGCCCACTCGTCGAAGGTAAATTTTTCCTTGTTCCAAAGGATGCGGCGGGAAATTCGGGCGCGCGCTGTGTCGCTTTCACCCACCATGTACTTCGGATACTCCCTAGGATCCGGGTTTCCCTCGAAAGTCGTCATGAACGGCGTGGAATTGCAGTTCTGCACGAAGCCGGATTTCGGATTCAGCACCTGCGGCAGCTCGTCGATGGTGTGGAAGCCGTGCCACTCAGTGGCAGACGTGCTGCCATCCACCGGTTTCGACCAGTCGAAACTCGGCGACCGCCGCGGCACCGCGCCGTTGTAAAGGTAGAAGATGTTGCCCGCATCATCGGCGTACATAGCGTTGAACATGGGCACGGCCAGCGGCGACATGGCCGCGCGGAATTCCGCGAGGTTGCGAGATTTGGACATCTGGTACCATTCCGCGATCTGGCCGCCTTCCTCGAAGCGCGCGAACCGCACCGCCAGCGATTTCCCATCGCGCTGCGCGACCACCGGCCCGTGATGCGTCCTCATCATCTTGTAAGTGCGCGTGACGGGCCCCTGATCAGTCTTGATGGTGATCGAATCGGTCCACGCGGTGGCCTGGCGGTAGCCGCCGTCGTAGCGATAGGCCAACGGATCGCCGGGCTTGTCGAAAGTCTCTTCCCAGACATCGAAAACGTCCGGCTTGTTCACCGTGTGGCTCCAGCCCAGGTGTTCGTTGTGGCCGATAGTCGGAAACGCCGAGCCGAAGAACGACGCGCCGGACATATCCCAGCCCGACTCGCTGTGCACGTGGCCCTCATACCATTGGCCGGGCCCGAAGAACGGCTGGTGCGGGTTGATGAACAGCATGGCGTGGCCGGTGGCGCTCTTCGACGGCCGGATGGCCCACATGTTCGAGCCTTGGGACTCGGCCATTTTTCCGGTGTCTTCCTTGGGGATGCCCGTTTCGCCGTAGAGGAACAGGTAGTAGAGCGCGTAGCGGTTGAACGCCAGCATGTGCCACGGCTCGAAGTGCGCGATCAGCCGCGGGTGCACCTGCGGATGACGATCGAGGTAGTAGTTCATCCCCTTCGCGAAGGCGTCCAGCAGGGCTCGGAGCGGCGCGGCCGCATGCTCGTATTCCGCCTTCGCCAGCCGCGGGATTTCCAGCGTCCGGATCACCAGGTCGTCGTCCAGGGTCTTCTTTCCGTAGATCTCGGAAGCCCGGCCCAGCGCGCGCAGGTAGCTGTCCTCGATCTGCCAGAAATTGTCCTCCGCCTGCGCGTAGGCGTAGCCGAAGACGCAACTCGCGTCGGTCGGCCCGAAGATGTGCGGCACGCCGTAGGTGTCGCGATAGATGGTCACGGAACGGGCGATCTCCGCAGGGTGATTGACCGTGGCGGCAGGAAGCGCGCACGCCACGGCGAGTGGGAACAGCAGGGCAAGACGTTGCATGATTGTTGAGTGCAGTTGGTGTTACTCAGTCTATCAAACGGGGAAGGGGAGCGGGATGGCGGCCCTGCCATAACGGCCCACAGCGCCGGGAGAAGAGCCTCTCACTCATGTGCAGACGGCCAAGGCCATTCGCGAACTACGTGCAGAGAGTCCGCCGTTGAGAGCCACCTTCACGCTGGGCACACTATTGCTACCGTGTTACCAAGGATGCTGTTTGCCATCCTTGTGGGGCGGGCAGTCTTGCCCCGGGGTCCCCTCTAGGGACGCCTTTTAGGCGGCTCTCGCCAGCCCCGGCTCTGGTGGAATCCTTCTTCGGATTGATCCTCATTCATCGCACAGCAGGGCGGCAGAGCCGCGAGTCCGGATTCATAAGGCCCTCTCTCCTCGGCGCGCCGCCAACACCCGCCCTCGCCGTCAAACAGATTGGCTCGCCAGCCGGTGGTTCCCTCGTCAAGGGCAAGAATCTAAATCCGGCATCGGCTCTCCTCCTGGCTCGGATCGCGCCGGGTGGCCGATCCCCCCAGACCCCAGCGCGCGCGGCATATTATATTCCGTTTTCCGCCGCCCACGTGAAATGCATGGGAAGGATTCTGCACTAGTCCATAGGCGCGGTTGGTAAAGCCGTTCCAAATTCCAAAGAGGAGTAGCACAGTGAAGAACAAGACGTTTAGGCCCAATCAGTCCGCGAATAATCGTTCGCTTCAGGAACAAGGAAGCCAAGTCGAGGCAACGAGCGAAGCCTCAGGTCAGACGGCGCTTTCCCAATCCATCCAGGATCTCAAACGGAAGATAGCCAAAACAATGACGCATCCGGTCATCTTCGGCTTGATGTTCGTGCTGGTCATGTTGAACGTACCTCTCAATGCCCAATCAGCACCCCAACAGTTCGTCCCGTTCAAAGACTTTCTTGCCAGTACCGAAGCGGCAAGCTCCAGTAATTACCTCGGCCAGGGGGCAAACCAAGTGCGGGATGCCGCAGCCTTTGAAGCGATGCGCCAGCATATTCTCACTATGTATCAGGCTGTTGAGGTGAGCCACAGCTTCCTGCTAGATTCCAGCCACTTCGACTGCATCCCCACCGTGCAGCAGCCGACGGTCCGAATTCTCGGTCTCAAGAGCATTGCGTCGCCGCCGCCGCAGTCGATGCTCGCCCCGCCTTCGAGCGCGGGCGATGGGACCTCGGAAGTGCCCGTGAAATCCGCTGCGCAACTGGATCCCGGAAAGTTATTCGATGAATTCGGCAACTCCGTAGTCTGTGAGGCAAACACGATCCCGATGCGCCGCCTCACGCTGGAGGAAATGACCCGCTTCCCCACCCTGCAGCAGTTTTTCCAGAAAGGTCCCGATGGCGCCGGTAAGGCCCTCGGGTCGGATCTGACGAATCCCCTGATCGCGGCTACCCACAAGTACTCCTACACGCTCCAGAGCGTGAACAACCTGGGAGGTAATTCCAACCTGAACCTCTGGAGTCCGTATGTGAATACGTCGGCGGGCGAGATCTTTTCGCTCTCGCAAGAGTGGTACGTCGGAGGTAGCGGAACCAAGCTGCCAGGGGAACAGACTGCGGAAGTGGGATGGCAAAACTATCCCGCCAAGTATAACAGCGAGAGTTCCAAGCTGTTCATCTATTGGACGGCGGACGGCTACACCACGACGGGTTGCTATAACCTGGACTGTGCGGCGTTCGTCCAAGTCGCCGATAGCGGGGATTTGGGTGCCGGCTTCTCAAACTACAGCGCCCTTGGCGGCGCGCAGTACGAATTCGTGGCTCAGTATTACCTGTTCAACGGCAATTGGTGGCTTGGAATTCAGGGGACATGGATCGGCTACTATCCCGGCTCGATCTATCACGGCGGCCAGCTTGCCAGCCATGCTACCGAGATCGAATTCGGCACCGAGGGCGTGGGTACAACGCTATGGCCCCCCGAAGGAAGCGGCGACGCGTCCAGCAAGGCCTTCGGCTATGCGGCCTACCAACGCAACTTGTTCTACCTGAATACCTCAGCGACCAGTATCTGGGACAGCCTCACACCTGAGGACCCATCACCGAAGTGCTACAGTATTTCGGGCCCCTATTCCAGCAGCTCTTCCGGTTGGACCGTCTATTTCTACGAGGGTGGACCCGGCGGATCGGGGTGCTGAAACCGACTGGCCTCCCTTTCGATGAACAATTCCGGTTCGCCAGGGCGGCCAGAACTTGGATTGAACTCGGGGGTGGCGCCTCCGTCGCGTGCTTTTCGCGGTGTAGGCGCCACCAACGTGGACAAGCGGGTAGCCACGGTCAGCGCCCTTCCCGAGACAGCCCACATCGCGGGCTGGCGGCGACGCGGCGTGGTCTTCGATTCAGGATTTGGGCCTGTGCGAGATGGGCGGCGGGACTCGCCAGCCTCGATCACAGGCAGCGCCCAATGCCGCGTCTGTTATCCTGAAGATTCCTCTTCCGCATGGCTAACATCTTTCCCTTCCAACCCTACCGCTACACCGCCAAGGCGGGCGCGCTCCAGGACCTGGCGACCCAGCCTTACGACAAAATCTCGCCGGAGATGCGGCAGCGCTATCTGCAAGCCAGCCCGTACAACCTGGTGCGCATCATTCTCGGCGAGCGCCGCGAATCGGATTCCGACAGCGATAACGTTTACACGCGCGCCGCGCGGCACCTCGCAGACTGGACCGCGCAGGGCATCCTGGCGCGCGACCCGGAGCCGGCCCTGTTCGCCTATTTCCAGGAGTTCACCATGCCCGATAGCGGCGAACGGCTGGTCCGCAAGGGTTTCATCGGGCTCGGCGCGGTGGAAGAGTATTCGGCGGGCGTGGTCCACCGGCACGAACAGACGCTCTCCGGCCCCAAGAAGGACCGGCTCGAATTGCTGCGCCACACGCACGCGCACTTCGGCCAGCTCTTCATGCTGTACCCCGACCCCGCGGGCGAGATCGACCGGCTGCTGGACGAAGCTGCGCAGGCGCCGCCGACGGGCGATGTCACCGACGAGTACGGCGCGCGCCATTCGTTTTGGAAGATCGCGGACGCCGGCCGCATCGCGCGCATCCGCAAACTGATGGCGGATAAGAAACTGCTCATCGCCGACGGCCACCACCGCTACGAAACGGCGCTGGCGTTCCGCCACGAAAACCCCAACCTGGCCGGCGCGGATCGCGTCATGATGACGTTCGTGAACATGCATTCGCCCGGGCTGAAGATCCTGGCGACGCACCGGTTGGTGAGCGGCGTGACGGGGTTCGATGCCGGCGAGTTCATCCGGCAGGTTGCCGCGGGCTTCGAGGTGGCGCAGATCCCCGGCGCCGAAGCGCTGCAGCGCGCTTGGACGGATTCGCCCGGCCGCGCGATCATCGGCGCCGCCATGGGCAGCCGCCTGTACCTGATCGAGGCGCGCGATTCCGCCGGGCACTTGGATGTGCGCGTTCTACACGAGCGGCTGCTGCGCCTGCTGGGCATCGGCGAAGAGGCTGTGCGCGAGGAGAAAAACCTGCGCTATGTGCGGGGTCTGGATGCGGCGTTGGAGGCGGCCCGCAGCGGCGCCGCGCAGGTGGCGTTCCTGCTCAAGCCCGTCTCGGTGGAGGAAGTCGCGCGCATCTCATTCGGCGGCGGCGTGATGCCCCAGAAGTCCACGGACTTTTATCCGAAGCTACTCTCCGGCCTGACCATCTACAAGCTGGGTTAGGGTGGGACAGGCCTCCTGGCCTGTCCCACCTACAAATTGCCGCGGCGCGCCTGTTCCCGCTCCAGCGCCTCGAACAGCGCCTTGAAGTTCCCCTTGCCGAAGCTGCGGCTCCCCTTGCGCTGGATCACTTCGTAGAACAACGTGGGCCGGTCTTCGACGGGCTTAGTGAAGATCTGCAGCATATAACCTTCGTCGTCGCGATCCACCAGGATGCCCAGATCTTTCAAGCGATCGATGGGTTCGTCGATCGGCCCCGTGCGCGCGGTCAGATCGTCGTAGTAAGTCGATGGAACCCGCAGGAACTCGATGCCCTGATCGCGCAGCCTACCCACCGTGTCGATAATGTTATCCGTAGCCATGGCGATATGCTGCACGCCCGGTCCGTGGTAGAAATCCAGATACTCCTCGATCTGCGACTTACGCTTTCCTTCCGCGGGCTCGTTAATCGGAAACTTGACCCGCTCGTTGCCGTTGGACATCACCTTGGACATCAGCGCCGAATACTCCGTGCTGATGTCGTTGTCATCGAAGTGCTGATATAGCCGGAAGCCCATCACATCGCGATAGAAACCCACCCAAGTGTTCATCGCGCCCCAGCCCACGTTGCCGACCATATGATCGATGTACTTCAGCCCCACCGGCCGCGCCACGGAATCGGCCTGCTCGGCATGCTCTATCGGCACGAAGCCCGGCAAAAAGACGCCGCGATAGTTCCGCCGCTCCACGAAAGAGTGAATCGTGTCGCCGTAAGTGGCGATGGCGGAGATGCGCACTTCACCATGCTCGTCGCGCAAGGTCTCCGGCTCCCGCACACCCCTGGCGCCGCGCCGCGTCGTCTCGCGGTAAGCCGATTCGGCGTCGTCCACCCACAGCGCTATATCCCGCACGCCATCGCCGTGCAACCGCACATGCTCGGCAACCGGATGCTCGGGCTCGAGCGCGGTGGTGAGCACCAGCCGGATTTTGCCCTGCTCCACCAGCCACGATGCGCAGTCGCGCGTGCCCGTCTCCGGTCCGCGGTAAGCGGTTAGCCTCATCCCGAACGCCGACCGGTAGAAGTAGGCCGCCTGCTTGGCGTTGCCCACATAGAACTCCACGTAATCGGTGCCATTTAATGGAAGAAAATCGTTGTGCAGTTCGGTTTGTGTTTCGGTTAGTGTTTGCATAATTGCTCCCCAACCGCCTCCAGGCATCGCGCATTCTCCATATCGGTGCCCGTCGATATCCGAATGCATTGCGGCAACCCAAACGCCCCCAGCGGTCGCACTATCACGCCTTCGCGCAACAGCGCTTCCGTCAACGCGCGCGCTTCCTCCGCGCTGGCCAGCGGCAGCATCACGAAGTTGGCGTCCGATGGCACCACTTCGATCCCCATGCCGCGGAACGAGTCCGTCAGCAACCGCAGCCCGCGCGCGTTCAGCTCCAGCGACCGGTGCAGAAATTCCTTGTCCGCCAGCGCGCCGATGCCCGCGGCCTGCGCCAGCGTGCTGGGCTCGAACGGCAGCTTTACCTTCAGCAGGTTGGCGATCAGATCCTCGTGCGCGAATCCGTACCCGATGCGAATGCCCGCCAAACCGTAGATCTTCGAGAACGTCCGCAGCGTGATCACGTTGTCGTAGCGGTAGTGCATCGAATCCGGATAGCGCGGATTGTCCTTGGCGTATTCGAAATAAGCTTCGTCCAAAATGATCAGCACGCGCTCCGGCACATGCTGGTAGAAGCTGTCGAATTCGTGCTTCGTGAAGATGGTCCCGGTCGGATTATTCGGATTCGCCAGGTAGATGATCTTGGTGTTTGCGGTGATCTGCGCGGCCAGCGCCGCCAGATCGTAGTGCCAGTCGCGATAGGGCACGGTGCGGTACTTGACGCCACGGGAACGCGCCAGCACCTGGAAGCCGATAAAAGCTGCATCCGTCGTCAGGACCTCGTCATCATCACAAAGGAAGGTCCTGATGATGCCGGACATGATGCCCTCCGACCCGCTGCCCGCGATCACGTTTTCCAGCTTCAGGTCGAAGTTGTCAGCCAGCGTGCGGCGCAGGTCCAGGCCGCCGTTAGGGTAAAGATTGAGGCCGCTCAACTGCCGCCGGATGGCTTCCAATGCCAGCGGCGACGGCCCCAGGGGGTTCTCGTTGGATGCCAGTTTCGAGACATTGGTCAACCCGTATTCGCGGCGCACTTCGTCGATCGAGCGGCCCGGCTCATACGGCCGCAGCGATTCGATATATGGCGGAACCAGGGGCATTGGCGGAAGCTAAGCTGTCCCTTACCATAGTAATTCCAATGCCACACCGGGAGGGCTCCACGACTTGACGCTTCCCGCCACGCTGCGCGCGCTGCGTTATCGCAATTTCCAACTGTTCTTCGGCGGCCAGTTGATCTCGCTGATCGGCACCTGGATGCAGAACGTCGCCCAGGCCTGGCTGGTCTACCGGCTGACAGGGTCGTCCGTCCTGCTGGGCCTGGTGAGCTTTTCGAGCCAGATTCCCGTGTTTCTGATGTCTCCGCTCGGCGGCATAGTGGCCGACCGTTTCCGCCGCCAGCGCGTGGTGATCGGCACCCAGATCTCCGCCATGCTGCTGGCATTCATCTTGGCGGTCCTGACGCTCACCGGCGTCGTGCAGGTCTGGCATATCTTCGTTCTGTCGGCGCTGCTGGGAGTGGTGAACGCCTTCGATATCCCCGCGCGGCAGTCGTTCTTCGTGGAGATGGTGGGCCGCGAGGATCTGATCAACGCCATCGCCCTGAACTCCTCGATGTTCAACGCCTCGCGCGTAATCGGCCCGGCGGTCGCGGGCATCCTGGTGGCCGGCATCGGCGAAGGCTGGTGCTTCTTCGCCAACGCTGTGAGCTACATCGCGGTGATCGCCGGGCTGCTCCTCATGACGGTCGAAGCGCACAAACCCTCCAAGCGGGGATCGCCCCTGGCCGACGTGATCGAAGGATTCCGGTTCGTCATCGGCAGCCGGCCGATTCACCACCTGATGATCCTGTTGGGAGTCCTGAGCGCGACAGGCATGCCATTCGCTGTGCTGATGCCAATCTTTGCCGACCATATCCTGCACGGCGGCGCCAAGGGGCTGGGCATCCTGATGGGTGCTTCAGGCATCGGCGCGCTGGCCGGCGCTCTGCTGCTCGCCTCGCGCGAAACGGTCTTCGGACTAGGGCGCTGGGTGGCGATCTCGGGGATTGCGTTCGGCGCGTCTCTCGTCGCGTTCGCGGTTTCGCACTCGTTCTGGCTTTCGTGCGCGCTGCTGGTGCCGGTGGGCTTCGCCATGATGGTGGAGATGGGATCGTCCAACACGCTGATACAAACCATGTCGCCGGATCACCTGCGGGGACGGGTGATGTCGGTCTATTCGATGATGTTCATGGGTATGGCGCCGCTCGGCGCGGTATTGAGCGGTGTGGCGGCCGGACGCTGGGGCGCGCCCGCTACCATCGCTGGGGGCGGCTTTATCTGCATGGCCGCCGCCGCGGTCTTCGGCTGGCGCTTGCCGGGCTTGCGGACAGACGCGCGCCGCCTGATCGCCGCCGCACAGATGGCCGGCGGCGTGCCTCCCCAGAGCGGCAACGGCGGCAGCCTGGTGCTGAAGTAGGATGATTCTCCCCCGCAACTTCTACGCGCGCCACACTATCGAAGTCGCGCGCGGCCTCCTCGGCAAGATTCTGGTGCACGGCGAAACGTCCGGCAAGATCGTAGAGACCGAAGCCTACCTCGGCGGCGACGATCTGGCCGCCCATTCCGCGCGTGGCATCACCGATCGCACGCGCGTCATCTTCGGGCCGCCGGGGCACGCCTACGTCTACTTCATCTATGGCATGTATGAGTGCCTGAATCTGGTCGCTGAGCCCGATGGCCAGCCCGGATGCGTGCTCATCCGCGCCCTGGAACCGGTGGCCGGCATTGAGACCATGCAGCGCCGCCGCCTGGCCGCGCACACGCTCCGCGATCTGACCTCCGGGCCGGGCCGCCTCACCTTGGCGCTGGGCATCACCCGCGCGCAGAACGGCGCGGATGTGACGCGCGGCAAGCTGACGGTGCGCACGCCGCGACGCGAGGAGCCATTGGAGATCGAGATCACGCCGCGCATCGGCATCCGCCAGTGCGCCGATTGGCCGCTGCGTTACGCCATCAAAGGCAATCTGTTCGTCAGCCGGTAACACCCGGCCCTGGACTATACCGGCATGGCCACGCTGTAGGGTGCTTCCGCCTGCAAGCGTTCGAGAATCTGGGTGACTTCCCTGTGGCCGTCCGCGGAGCGATACGGAATTGTCTGGATATTCATGCGCGTTAACAGGTGTTCCACAGTGAACTCTGCCGCGTCTGAAATCAGCGCGTAGTGAGTGGGGATAAAGTTTTCAAAAATGAGTGTGAGTTCGCGCAGGACAAGCTGAAAATCCGGATCGTGTAAACTGTATCCGACGAACAGGAGTGTGTAGTTTAGAAAAATTGCCTGTAGGAAGCTTCGCACATGAGGGCTGCGGAGAATCAGGCGGTCGTAGTCCCGGCTCGTCAACACGATGCTCTCGGCCGACCCGATGTCCCCGTGGAGCTTGAAGATGAAGAAATCCGGGTTATACAGGGCTGTAGCCAGAGACGATATCGATTCCGGAGTAAATGTATTCGGAGTACAGTGGCGTGATTGCGTGACCGTGGTCTCGAGCAGGCGATCGTAATTGGTGGTGATAAGCCCCCTATAGTCGGTCGACGCTATTAACTCATGCGCGGCGGTGGGCCTCACCGGTCTGCTCAACTGGTCCCGAAGGAGGGCGGTGTATTGGCTTGCGCCAAGAGATGACCGCGCAAATTCCGCCAGGCTGAAGTAGTCTTTCTGCCGCTCGTATTCTTCCAAGCCGCCGGTTCTGGCATACGGAATCTTCTTTGAGGCTTGCAGCAAGGAATCGACGAGTTCGCCCCACGACGGGTAACCGGCCATTGATGACAGCCCAGACCCGACGAACAGCATGCACTTCCGATCCCGGACCGCTTTGACCAAAGGCTCAGGTAGATCCAGGCGCCCGTCTCTCTCCCAGTCTACACGAATTCCAGAGGCTGCCGGCATCCCTGCGCCCTTTTGCCCTTTTGCTTACTGCCGTTCCACAACCAGCACGGTGAACGATCCCGGCTTCGGCCTCATCCTGG
>OBLW0100001986.1_pt1 | contig 16825 bp, 12 predicted proteins | sample 1520161 | NCBI WGS metagenome assembly OBLW01 (sample SAMEA3539309, study PRJEB22396) | soil metagenome | biome: tundra; feature: field; material: soil | place: USA | collected 2010-05 | depth 0.15 m | reverse complement strand
ACGCGCCGTCTCCAGGTGGATGCCGCATTCACCATCGCCGCTTACGAGGACGTCTTCTATTATTTGTGGAAGGAACGCAAGCTGCCGGTTAATGTCGATCCGCTGGATCCCAAGCTCGCGGATCCGCTCGAGCGCGCCCGTCTGGCGCACATTTTCGAAAAGGGCCTGGGCCAGCCGTCCGGCTACGTCCTTCCGCTGCGCCGCAGCCCGACCCGTTCGGGCGTGCCCGGCTGGACAAGTCAGCCCTGGTTTCTGGCCTCGAAACAGATGTTTCTCATCCCGGGCGATTCGGCCATGGGATACCGTCTCCCGCTGGAATCACTTCCCTGGACCAAGCCGGAAGATGTGCTGTATCCCTACGAGCCGGATCCCTTTGCAAAGCGTACGCGCCTTCCGGCAAGGCAGGAGCGCCGGAGCTACCTTTTCGACACGCCCTCGGTTCCGGATCATCCCGTGCCGGATGTGGACAAAGCCGAACTGCCGGAGAAGGGCAAATCGGCGGCCTGGGTCACGCGTCCGGCCCTCTGCGTCGAGGCGCGGCAGGGCAAGCTGTTCGTCTTCATGCCGCCGGTGGAGTATCTCAGGGACTACCTCGATCTGACGGCCGCGGTCGAAGACACGGCCGCTTATCTCAAGATGCCTGTGCTGCTGGAAGGTTATGCGCCGCCTTCCGACCCCCGGATCGTCGTGCTGAAAGTGACTCCCGACCCCGGCGTCATCGAAGTCAACATCCATCCGGCGGCATCCTGGGACGAGCTTACGGCAAACATCACCGCGCTTTACGAACTCGCGCGCCAAAGCCGTTTGGGCACGGAAAAATTCATGTTGGACGGACAACACTCCGGCACTGGCGGCGGCAACCACGTGGTAGTCGGCGGCCCGACTCCGGAGGATAGTCCCTTCCTGCGGCGCCCCGACCTGTTACGCAGCCTCATCGGTTACTGGCACAATCACCCATCTCTGTCGTATCTGCTTTCGGGATTGTTCATCGGTCCGACCAGCCAACATCCCCGTGTGGACGAAGCGCGCACGGATTCCATCTACGAACTCGAGATCGCCTTCGACCAGATCCCGGATAAGGATTCTCCCGCGAGCCCCCTATGGCTGGCCGATCGCGTCTTCCGGCACCTGCTGACCGATCTGGCCGGCAACACGCATCGCGCCGAGTTCTGCATCGATAAGCTCTACTCGCCCGACGCCGCCGGATCGCGGCTCGGCCTGGTGGAGCTGCGCGCCTTCGAGATGCCTCCGCACGCGCGAATGAGTCTCACGCAACAATTGCTGGTGCGGGCGCTGACGGCGCATTTCTGGGAGAGTCCGTACCGTCGAAAACTCGTTTGGTGGGGCGCCATGCTGAACGACCGCTTTATGCTGCCTCACTTTATTCAACTCGATTGGGCGGACGTCATGACGGACCTGCGCGAAGCCGGGTTCGAGTTTCAGACGGAATGGTTTGCCCCGCACTTCGAGTTTCGCTTTCCGCAAATCGGTTCGGTAGCCAGGCAGGGCATTCGGTTGGAGCTGCGGCACGCTCTGGAACCATGGCACGTGCTAGGTGAGGAGGCCTCCGCCACCGGGACAGTCCGCAACGTGGATTCATCGGTCGAGCGGCTACAGGTGAAAGTGGCCGGAATGACCGGCGAGCGCTTTGTGGTGGCATGCAACGGCCGCCGCGTACCGCTGCACGCCACGGGCGAAACCGGCGAATATGTGGCGGGCGTGCGTTATCGCGCATGGCAACCCCCGTCGTGCCTCCACCCCAACATCCCCGTGCACTCGCCCCTGGTGTTCGATATCGTGGACACGTGGTCCGGACGCTCGATCGGCGGCTGCACCTATCATGTGACGCATCCAGGCGGTCGGGCCAATAAACAGTTCCCCGTCAATGCCCAGGAGGCAGAGAGCCGCCGTCTTTCCCGCTTTCAGGATACCGGGCACACCCCGGGTATGATGGTTGTGCCACCGGAGGAGCGCAATCCGGAATTCCCGTTCACGTTGGACTTGCGGCGTACACGAGATGAATGAGGGTCCACATTCCCGGAACTCCTTGCATCGGAAACTGATCCCGCAGAAATATGATGGCGCCAGCAAGCACGCCTTGAGCAACTCAGATCTCCGATAGGCCTTCGCGACCACCAGCAGAACTTGAACGCCGGCGCCACAAGGCCGCCTATCTGGTCGTCAACCCAAGAATGAGAAGAAAAGAACAAACGCGGGCGCCGAGGTCCGCTATCGCTTCAGCGCCAGGTCAGGCCGTTGGCCGCGCCGTTGAGGGCCATATTCCCGCCCTGCGCCCGGAGCACGAAATTCGCGCCTTTGGGCGACTGCGTCATCGTCATCCACCCGATGGGCTGATTATCGCTGAAGGTGTAGGCGGTAGAGGGTATGTTGATCAGGTGGATTCCTTCATGCACGCCGAATTTGTATTCGTGGCTGTGGCCGTAGAACACCGCCTTAACCTGCCTTAGCGGCGCGATCAGTTGCAGGAATCTGGGCGCGTCGGTAAGCGAACCGTCCTCCTCGTCCAGATCATGGTGCACGAACAGGTACGCCGGGCGCGGGTCGCCGCCGACGTAGCCGGCCAGCCACTGGCGCTGCGCAGAACCAAGTTGTCCTGGCGTCACGTTAGTTGCAAGGAGGGAATCGAGAAAGACCGCGCGCAGGTCCGTCCACTCCATGGTGACGACCTGTTTGCCAGAAATCGATTGACGGGTGCCGGACGGTGATGGGAACGCCTTCTGGAAGTTCTGCCTATTGTCATGGTTGCCGAGCAAAAGACCGACCGGCATTTTGTCCAGGACGGGGCGGAGCAGGTTCTTCAGGGTCTCGTAGTCGCCGGCATTGCCAGTCAGGCGCGCGAGATCGCCGCAGACGGCGCAGATCTGCGCGTCCGAGCCGGCCACATCCTTCGCCGCCTTTTTCAGGTTCTCTTGGGGGTAGAAGCCGCGGTACACATCGATGGGGTCCTCGGGGCAGTGGACATCGGAAACCAGCGCCCACCTGGCGGGCGCTGGTTCGGCGGCGCTGAGGCGGATGGCGAAACCGGCGGCGAAAGATGCTTTCAGGAATGAGCGGCGGTCGATAACGAACGGCATAAAACTTGATTATATTTCGTATGCGTCGGCGCCAGTGCCCCAGGGGTTTGGTGTGGCCTTTTGGCTGGAGTAATCACACAATCTGGGGAGTCTCTGGCGCGCGAAGGTCGATGGATGGCATGTATCTGCACTCGCTGAGGGCGTAGGACAGGTCCCGGCCTATCCGGTTTTCGCCTGCGTCGCTTATGCAAAGATACGGCACGCTTCGAGATTGTGCCAGGAGGCGGCCACGTCGTCCATTACGCCTGGCCGGGGCGGGGCCGAGGCGGCACTCCCTGCGCTAGAGACAAAAAGGTATACTGCCCTCGATGCCCAACCACTCGCTGCCCACATCCATACTGAAGGACCCGGCTACCTGGCTCTACCCGCCGATCGAGCCTTACAATACCGGCCGGCTCCAGGTCTCGCCCGTCCACGAGATTTACTTTGAGGAAAGCGGAAACCCCTCCGGCAAGCCGGTGATCTTTCTGCACGGCGGTCCCGGCGGCGGCAGCGATCCCAAGCAACGCCGCTTCTTTCACCCCGAAAAGTACCGCATCGTGAACTTCGACCAGCGCGGTTGCGGCAAGAGCATGCCTTACGCGTCGCTCGAAGCGAACACCACCTGGGACCTCGTCGCGGACATCGAGAAGATCCGCGAGCACCTCGGCATTGAGCGTTGGCAAGTATTCGGCGGATCGTGGGGTTCCACCCTCGCACTCGCCTATTCCCAAGCTCATCCCGATCATGTCTCCGAACTCGTTCTGCGGGGCATTTTCCTCCTTCGCAAACAGGAAATCGACTGGTTCTACCAGCGCGGCGCGTCGGTCCTCTATCCCGACGCGTGGGAGCCTTACCTCGCCCACATCGCCGAGGCCGAGCGCGACGATCTGCTCTCCGCCTACCACCGCCGCGTTACCAGCGAGGACCCGGCGGTCCGGCTCGCCGCTGCGAAGATCTGGAGCGGATGGGAGGGCGCCACCTCCAAGCTACTGCCAGACCCCGCCTTCGCCGGCCACTACGAAGAGGATGAGTTTGCGCTCGCCTTCGCGCGCATTGAGGTCCACTACTTCTTGAATAAGGGCTTTTTCGAAGACGATGACCAGTTGCTGCGCGACACCTCGCGCATCCGCCACATCCCCGGAGTAATCGTGCAGGGCCGCTACGACGTCGTCTGCCCCATGGAAAGCGCCTGGGCGCTCCACCGCGCGTGGCCCGAAGCCGACCTCATCATCACCCCCGACAGCGGCCATAGCGCGTTCGACCCGCCGAACAGTCGCGCCCTGGTCGCGGCGACGGACAGATTCGCCGGCTGAAGGGTTCCCTGCATCGCTCCCATGCCCCCTGGCCGTCCTGGTTGGCCGCCAGCGGATCGGCAGCGCTTCCGCTCACGGCTCCAGCCCGATTTTGTCGTTCACCGCCTCCCGCAACCGCTGTTTGCAACCGAGGTAGCGCTCCGTCGTTTCCACTGAAACGTGGCCCAGCAGAATCCGAAGTTTTCCGACGTTTTTTCTGGCGGAAGTCGAAAAAGAGGGATTTCAGGGGGGCGGCTTTCGCCGGTGACGCCAACGCTGGCGATTCGCAAAGGTCTTGGGGAGGCCGCACAAAGAAAAGAGTTGAGAGCTATAAAGTACCTGCTGGGTCTCCGCCGATAGTCATTTGAGTGGGCGGCCGTGCGCGTTCCGCCGGTTGATCGAGAGTTCGACGAACGGTAGGACCTAGCGGCCCCAGCGCCCGGTTGTCGCAAGCCCCACTGGCTCCGAATCCGATTTGCAGAAAACGCCGCCGGGTGAGGCCCTCGATTAACGAGTGTAAGCCTCAAATGAGACAGGAGAAGTTTGGAATGAACACGGAAACAGTTACCAAAGCGAACGGCTTCGGCGCTCCGATTGGGCGCCTGGCCACCAACCGCCTGGCGCAACGGGGTACAGCGCCTCCGCCGCCGGCGAAAACCAACGGGCATGCCGAACAGGATGCCGGACAAGGCCGTCTGGCCGTCAAGAAGATGGCCGAGGAAAAAGCCCGGGCCCGCACGCTCGCAAGAGCGCAGGCGGTGGCCGAAAAGCTCTCCACGGCCACCGATCAAGTGGCCAGCGCCATCGCCGAAGCGAACAGCGCGGTAGTGGAACTCGAGAAGACCATGCACACCATCGCCGCCGGCGCGGAACAGGCTTCCACCGCCGCGGAGGAATCGCGTGCGGCCATCAACCAGATCGAGAAGGCTTCCGACACGGCCAACGGGCGGGCGGAGGCTTCGCTGCAAAAAGTCAACGAATTGCAGGCGCTCTCCAAAGCGACGACGGTAGATGTCGAGGCCCTGATCAAAGGCGTCGGCGATGCCGCCGTTGCCAACCTCGAATCCGCCAAAATGGTCGGCGAGTTGGAACGGCAGTCCGAAGAGATCGGCAAGATCGTCCACGCGGTTGCGCGCATCGCCGACCAAACCAATCTGCTGGCGCTGAACGCCGCCATCGAAGCCGCCCGCGCCGGCGAGCATGGCAAGGGATTCGCAGTGGTGGCCGACGAGGTCCGCAACCTCGCGGAAATGAGTGAAAAGAGTGCGCGTGGCATTCAGGAAGTGGTCAACGAGATTCAGAACCAGGTGAAGGTGGTAGCCGCCGACACCGAGGCGGCTGGCAAGAAAGGCCTCGAGGAGTCGGAGAAGGCTACGGTAGTGACCAGGGATCTGGCCAAGGTTGCCGTGGACTTTGAAGCCATCCGGCAAGGGTGCGTCGAGGTCCGAAAGAATGCTCAGGAGTCGCTGGCTGGGGCGAAGAACTATTTGAAGGGGGCCGAAGAAATCGCGGCCGCTTCCGAAGAAGCCACATCGGCCTGCCAGGAGGCGCAAAAATCCGTCCAGGAGCAATCCAAGGCGTACGCCGAAATGAGCGACGCCGCACGGTCTCTGGCCGAAATGGCGGAGTCTCTGAAGACCTCCACCAACGCCCAAAAGTCCGCCGAAGAACTGGCGGCCACCGCTGAGGAGCTTTCGCAGAATGCCGAGGAAGTCAAGACCTCCTCGTCGCAGATCTCGACCGCTATCGAGCAGATCAACAAGGCGGCCACCGCTCAGGCCAAATCGGCCGAGGCGTCCAACACGGCTGGAGTCCAACTCCTGCAGGCTGCCAAGGTGATGGGACAGCGGGCCGACGACAGCTCCGAGAAAGCGCTGGCGATTCAGCAATTGATGGGCACAAACAAGGCCAATGTGGATCAGTTGATCACCAATATTGGCAAAGCCGCCGATGCATCCATGGAATCGGCCAAGAACGTCCTGGAACTCGAGGAGCGCACCCGCCGCATCGACAAAATCGTCGACGCCATCGTCATGGTGACCGTGCAGACCAAGATGCTGGCCGTCAACGGCAACGTCGAAGCCGCCCGTGCCGGGGAATACGGACGCGGCTTCTCGGTGGTGGCCGGAGACATCCGTTCCTTAGCCAATGAGAGTAGCGAGAACGCCGACCGCATCAAGGATCTGGTCAAAAATGTCCAGACGCAAATCACGAAGGTGGGCGGCGACATTCAACTGGCTGGAACGAAGGCCCGTGAAGAGGTCGAGAGGGCCAAGGTTTCCACCACCAACCTCGATCGGATCGCTGGGGGCTGCGACGTCATCGTGACCGGCATCAAAGATGTCTCGAAGGGTTCTCTGGAATCCGTCGCGGCGCTCGATCAGGCCGGGAAGGCGACCCAGCAGATCGCTTCCGCCGCCGAAGAGACCGGGCGGGCGACTACCGAAGCAGCCGGTGCGTCCGAGCAGGGCCTCAAGGCCGCGCAGGAGATCGCCCAGGCAGTCGAAGACATCGCCTCGCAGGCCGACGAACTGCAGAACGGTTAAGCCCGCGGGAGCGCCGTTCCACTCAAGAAAGGGACAACCGTATGCAGACAGAAACTCAACCCACAACCTCCAGCCTGAAGGAGGAAAGCCAGCTCGTCACGTTCCTGCTAAAGGATGAGGAGTTCGGCTTCGACATCATGTCGGTACAGGAAATCATTCGCTTGCCGAAGATGGCCAAGGTCCCGCGCACTCCGCCGTTCGTTGACGGCGTCGCCAATTTGCGGGGAGTGGTCCTCCCGATCATCGACATGCGCACGCGTTTCGGCATGGATCGCGTCGAGGAAACCGACGGCACCAGGGTGCTGGTAATCGATATCGACGGCGTCAAGACCGGGCTACGCGTGGACCGGGTCAAGCAGGTGACACGCGTTCTTCGCAGCGATATCGAACTCCCGCCGCCCGCCATCCGCGGCGCCTCGTCCAACTACCTCGAAGGCGTGGTGAAGCTGGACAAGGGCCAACGCATCATAATGGCGCTCAACGCCGGACAGGTATGCCAGATCGGAGTCGGCCGGCGCGATGGTGAAACGGCCGCCGTTCACGAAGGCGAAAGCCGCGGAGAAGGCGAACACATGTCCACGGCCGGGGATGCCCGCGACGACATTCAGCAAATGGTCACCTTCCGGATCGCCAAAGAAGAATTCGCCTTCCCCATGGAGCGGGTCAGGGAAATCCTGCGCGTGGAAACCCCCAAGCAGGTGCCGGACGTGCCCGAGTACGTCCTGGGCGTATTAACCGTTCGCGGGCAGATTCTGCCCATCGTCGATCTGCGCCGGCTTCTGCAACAGCGCTCCCTGGCGGAAGAGTTCGCCGGCGCTTGCCGGGAGGTTCGCGTGGACTATGAGCGATGGATCGAGCAGTGGAAAGCCTCCATCGCCTCCAATGATCGCGCACGCGTCGATCTCGCCGCCGCCGAAAGACTGCGGACGTGGCTCAGCAGCGCCAATAGCTCGAGCCAAGCTCTCATGGAAGCCCTGTCCAAGATCCGCGGCTTGAATGAGAAGGCCATCAAACAGTTGCAGAACAGGGCGCCGCAGGCTGAAGTGGCGACTACCGCCGCCGGTGTGGTCGAAGCCCTTCACCATTTCGAAAAGCAGGTCGCGGCCAACATTCAGGAAGACCAACGCATCATTGTTGTCGATGCGGGCGGCTTCATTCTGGGGCTGGTGGTCGATCACGTCAATGAAGTCCTCAACATTTCCAAGAAGCTGGTGGACCCGCCACCCCAGATCGCTTCGAGCGGTCTGGAGCTTTCCGGCATCGCCAAGTTGAATGACGGCAGCCGCCTCATCATGCTGCTGGACATCGCCAACCTGATGCGCGATCGGAAACTGCGTGAAATCCAGGAGAACTCCGCCAATGGCTTGCAAGCCGCGGCATCGGCGGCCAGGGAGCAGCGCGCCGGTTCAGGCCAGGAACTGAGCGAATTACAACTGGTTACGTTCCTGCTGGGCGGGGAAGAGTACGGCGTCCCCATCTCGCAGATCCAGGAGATTGACCGGCTCTCCAAAATCACGAAAGTGCCGAAGGCGGCCCGGTTCGTCGAAGGAGTAACCAATCTTCGCGGCGAGGTGATTCCGGTCCTGGATACCCGGAAGCGGTTCGACCTGGAGGTCAAAGCCGCCGACGACCGGACACGCATTATCATCGTTGAGCTGGGCGGGGTGAAGACCGGACTGGTGGTGGATTCGGTGCGCGAGGTGCTGAGCCTCTCGAAGAAGGACATCGCGCCGCCGCCGGAGGCGATTCACACCGGGGTCGACCAGCGCTTCATTTTCGGGATCGGGAAGGTCGATGGCGGCAAGCGCATGATCGTCTTACTTGACGTCGAGAAGATCCTCTCGAAGGACGAACAGTCGAAACTCGCCGAAGTGCAAGCGGCGTAAGGAGAAGCTCAGCGGTCGGCGGTTGGCCTTAAGGAAACACCCTCGAGTCTGAAAGCCGATCGCCGATCGCCGAATCCCATGAGCAGAATTCGAGTATTAGTGGCCGATGACTCCGCCTTGATGCGCCAAACATTGAGGCGGATCATCGACTCGGAAGCAAGCCTGGAACTGGTTGGCGCCGCGCGCGATGGCGAGGACGCCGTGGCCAAGGCGCGGGAACTCAGACCTGACGTCGTGACCATGGACATCAACATGCCCAAGCTCGACGGAATTTCCGCCCTGCAAATCATCCTGGACGAGAACATCTGTCCGGTGGTGATGGTTTCGTCCCTCACGCAGCGCGGAGCCGTCACGACCTTCGAATGTCTGGAACTGGGGGCGTTCGATTTCGTCGCTAAACCCGATGGCACGGTCTCGTCGCAAATGGGCGAGGTCGCTGCCGACCTGGTGGGTAAGGTGAAGGCGGCGGCCTCGGCAGGGGTAATCGATCGGGTGCGCCGGGGCCGGATGCAACGAACCGCCGCGCGGCCGCGGCCGGTCGCCATTCCTCCACGAAGGCCATCTGGTCCGGTAGCCGTCGCCATGGGCATTTCCACGGGTGGACCCGCGACGTTGATGAGTATTCTGCCGCTGCTGCCAAAAGACCTGTCGGCCAGCCTCTTTCTGGTGCAGCATATGCCGCCCTCGTTCCTGGCGGCATTTGCGAGGCGCCTGGACGAAAACTGCGGGATCAAGGTGCTCGAGGGCCGGGCGGGAGCGGTGGTCGAGCCGGGAATCTGTTATGTCGCGCCCGGAGGGTTGCACCTGTGTCCTTATCGCAAATCCACCGGGCAGGTCGTGATCCGAACCCCAGCCACTCCGGCAACGCTTTTCATCCCTTGTGTAGACGTGATGATGGAAGCGGTGCTGCGGGCATACGGTCAGAGGACGGTTGGAGTGCTCATGACTGGAATTGGCGACGACGGGGCCTCCCAAATGGTGGCTATCCGCCAGGCCGGTGGCCAGACCATCGCCGAGAGCGCCGAAACAGCCGTCGTCTACGGCATGCCGAGAGAAGCCGCGGAGCGCGGTGGAGCCGAAGTGGTTGTCCCCAGCTACGAGATCGCCGGAGAGATTCTAAAAGCGCTGGGAAGGGTGGGCTGAAATCCGATGATCGAACTCAATGAACTCCTGACTAGACTAAACGGCGCCGATGAAGCAGAGCGCATCTACGCGGCCGAGGACATCGGGTACGCCAATAGCGCTGAGGGCGTTCCGCCCCTTCTCGACCGGCTCTCATTGGAGTCTTCGCGCGCGGTGCGCGAGGCGATCTTCGCGGCCTTGCAAAGCATCGAGGACGATGCAGTCATCGAGGGCGCCATCCGCCTGTTAGCCAGCGAGGATTCCTTCCTGCGCAACCAGGCGGTGGATCTGCTGCGCCAGCGCGGGCCTCGGGTGATTCCACTCCTCGGACAGGCTTTTCCCAAGGCGGATCGCGACGAGCGCAAGTTCATGCTCGACGTGCTGGCCGGCGTCGACGGTCCTGGCTCGCTCGAGTTCTATGACCGGGCACTCGCGGACGACGACGTCAACGTCGTGATCACGGCGGTTGAGAACCTGGGCCACGCCCGCAAGACGGAGTTTCGTGAGCGCATCGAGCAGTTGGTCGCCACGGGCCACCCTATGCTGGCCGGCGCCTGTGTGGAAACGCTGGCGCGGATCGGCAACGCGCACTCCTTGGAAGCGATTCGATCCCGCGTCAACGCGGAAGGCTCCTGCGCGGACTTTCTCCTGCCGTCCTATCTCAAAGCGCTCGGCGCCCACGGCAACGAGTACGACATAGGGGAGGCCGCCGGGATGCTGGACTCGCGCGGCGCGCACCTCCAGGCGGCCATCCTGGACGCGATCACGATGCTCCGGCAACGCCACCCATCGGCCCTGCTGCCGGAGACGCTGATAGAACCCCTCGAGAATATCGTCCGCAACGACCGCTCTCCCATTCTTCGACATCAGGCGTTCCGCCTGCTGAAAGGCCTCACGCGGCTTGACGGAGTGGCCACATTCCTGGAGGCCAGGCAGGCGGGCCAGGACGCCATTGAGGGGCGGGAGGGCTGCGGTGTTTGAATTATCCTCCGAGCAGTTTGAGAAACTGACCAGGAAGATATACTCGCAGTTGGGCCTTCAGTTCGAGGAAAACAAAAGTTATTTTCTGCAAAAACGCGTCGAAAAGCGAATGGAAAAGTTGGGAGTCGACGACCCGGGAAAATATCTCTTCATGATCTGCTATGCCGATCCGGATGGGCTGGAAATGCAGGCCTTGGCGAACTTGATTACCACTAACGAAACCTACATGTTCCGCGAGTATGAGCAACTCGCGGCCTTCGCCGACTACTGCCTGCCCGAAGTTCTCTCTAATAAAGAGGACCGCGGCGAGCGCACCCTCCGAATCTGGTCGGCGGGCTGCGCGTCCGGGGAAGAACCCTATACTCTCGCCATCATCTTGCGGGAGGTTTTCCCCCAATCCCAATTCTGGGATTGCGGGATCGTCGGCACCGACATCGATCAGAACGTTCTGAACCAGGCCGCCCGGGCCCGCTACGGTTCACGATCCGTGGCCGAGGTCCCGCCGGAGTACTTGGCAAGGCACTTCATCCCTAACGGCGGATCGTCCTACACCGTACGCCCCAGCACGGCGGCCCTGGTAAGACTGGAGCACCTGAACCTCAACGACCGCACCGCCATGCGCGCCATGAAGAATTTCGACTTCGTCTTTTGCCGCAATGTTCTGATCTATTTCGACGACCGGTCCCGGAAGATGGTGGTCGATCACTTCTATAACGCACTGAACTCGGGAGGCTATATTTTCCTGGGGCACTCCGAGTCGGTCGGAAGGATCTCGACGGCATTCAAGCTGCGAAGGTTCGGCCCTCACCTCGTTTATGTCAAGGAGTAGATCCGCCCCATGAATAAAACGATTCTAATCGTGGATGATTCCGAGTTCGTCAGAAACTACCACGCCTATATTCTCAAACAGGCGAGCTTCAACGTAATCACGGCGATGGACGGAAGCGACGGCCTCGAGAAGCTTTACACCCATGCCTGCGATCTGATTCTGACGGACATCAACATGGCGCGCATGGACGGCTATGAGTTCATCCGGCGCGTACGCGCCGAGCCGAGGTACGGCGAGTTGCCGATCGTTATCGTTTCCACTGAAAGTCAAAGCCGAGACAAACTGAAGGGATTCGAGGCCGGCGCGAGTCTCTATCTGGTGAAGCCGTGTTCGCCGGCGATGATGGTGGAGAACCTCCGCTTGGTTCTGTCAACTGGTTGAGTTTGTGGGGCAGGCGCTTTCGCCTGCCAAACCGCCGCAAGCTCAATGACGTGAGAGAGGCCGAAGACGATGCCGTTTGCTCTTCATATAACGGAAACCGGACTCACTTTGGATCTCGAAGGAGATCTGACCATCCGGCACGCCGCGGACTTGGCGGCCCGGATCGGGGAGGCTTTCGATGGCGGCGTTCCCGTCGTCGTTCGTACCGCTCGCCTGGAGGACGTCGATACCGCCATCCTGCAACTGCTGTGCTCGCTGTACAAGACGGCGCCGGCCCTTTCTTTCGACCAACCCTCCGCCGAATTTCTCGCCGCTGTGGACCGCTGTGGACTCCGGCGGGAGTTGCTCGGCGGGGTTAGGGAGGGGGCGTGAAAAGAATCATGACGGTGGACGACTCGGCCAGCCTGCGCCAGATGGTGGCATTTACCCTGGAAGACGCGGGCTTCCAGGTGGTCCAGGCGGTAGATGGCCGGGATGCACTGGCAAAACTTGAGGGCCGCGATATTCACCTGTTCCTGGCGGACCTGAACATGCCCAACATGAATGGCATCGAACTCACGCGGCAACTGCGGGCAATGCCTGCATACAAATTCGTTCCCATCGTGTTGCTGACTACCGAGTCCCACCCGGAAAGAAAGCAGCAAGCTAAAGCGGCCGGCGCAACTGGATGGATCGTGAAACCGTTCGCCCCGGACAAACTGCTGGCGGTAGTGAACAAGGTGATGCGCTGATTGGCGACGCCGGGAAAGGAGGTCCGAGTCGAGACGATGTCAACCGACATAATGGAACGAATGCGGGTCGCATTCAGGGCCGAGGCGTTGGACCTGCTGGCTGAACTGGATACGGCGCTGCTGGCGCTCGAGGTGGAACCGGGGGACGCCGAGCTGGTGCATCGGGTCTTCCGCGCCATCCACACCATCAAAGGCTCTGGGGCGACCGCCGGTTTCGCGCGCCTCGCCAGGTTCTCGCACAGGTTGGAAGAGGCTTTCGATCTGGCGCGGGAAGGCCGTCTTCCAGTCACTTCCGAACTCGTCGATTGCGGACTCAGAGCTTGCGACGTCATCTGCGCGATCCTGGGCGAGAAAGGCGAAGAGGGAGAACCAGCCGAAGAGACCGCCGTCACTGAGGCGCTGACTCGCCTTCTGCCCCAGGTCGGAACGCCACCGGAAGCTCTTCGCGCAGCGGCCCCGGTCCAGCCTGCTTCCGAGAGCCGGACCGCCTTCGAGATCGTCTTTCGCCCGAATCGCGAGTTGTTCTGTTCCGGGACAGATCCGGTTACGCTGCTGGAAGAGTTGCGCCGATTGGGGCCGGCTCACATCACGGCGCGCACCGGCAACGTCCCCGTGTTGTCGTCTTTGGACCCCGAATGTTGTTATCTCTGGTGGGAGATCCGTCTGGTGACGGACCGCGGGGAAGCCGCCATCAGGGACGTCTTTGTCTTTGTCGAGGACGAGTGCGAGGTCGGCGTCCGAACGTTGGAAGATCAGGCTTCTGCGGTCGCGTTGCTGGGGACCATCCCGGCCGAATCGCTCGAACTGTTCGTGCTGGAATGCGAGGACCATCTCGCTTCCGTCGAACTCAATGCCCTGGCCCTTGAGCGGGATCCCACATCTCGCGCCAGCCTGGACGCGCTCTTCCGTAGCGCCCACAGTATTAAGGGGAATACCGGCTTACTGCTCGGGGAAGTGAATCGCTCGACGCTTGCCGCAAATCATCCGCTACCGCTGTTGACCAGGGTCGCTCATGCTCTTGAATCGCTCCTCGAACCCTTTCGGGGCGCCTCGCAGCCGCTCGAACGCGAGACGGTCCAGACGGTGCTGGATACACGCGACGCAATGCGGGCGCTACTCGAAAGCCTGGCCCGACAGAGTCCGCCGGCGCCGCTTTCAGCCGGTCTGCTTCAGCGGCTGCAACTCCAGAGCGATACCATTGCCGCTGCGGCTCCGGCGGACGAACGGACCTCCGCATTCTTGAACACCGCCACGCAGTGCGTGGAGATGATTGAGAGCTGTCTTCGGGGCATCGAAAGCAACGAAGGCGCCACCGGACCGGTTCTTCAAACCTATCTGCGCGGCCTGAAAACATTGGCCGCGGCAGCCTCTTATCAAGAGCGTCCCGATTTGGAAGAACCTGTCGCTTTGCAACTGCGGGTCCTCGATGCAGCCATGCGGGCAGGGGGCGCCATCGGCCGGCAGGACAGGGCAGTATTAAGCGGCGCCTTCCAATCCGCTTGCTCCGCCGTGGACCGGGTGAAGAGGGAAGCCGCCCAGCCGCAGCGCGAAGCGCCGGTGGCAGAAGCGGACCTGCCAACGGAAACCGCGGCCGTTGCTCGCGAGGCTCACGCGTCCCCATCCACCATCCGCATCGACCAGGAGAAATTGGACCGCTTGATGAGAGTGGTCGGCGAGCTCCTGGTGGCTCGCGGCGCATTCCCGGTGCTGGCCCGGAAGCTCAACGAGGGCGCCGACCCCCGCGTCGTGGCCAAGGAATTGAAGGAGACCGGCGCCGGCATCTCCCACATCGCCGAGGAACTTCAGGCCAGCGTGATGTCGATCCGCATGCTGCCAGTCAAGACGGTCTTCCAGAAGTTCCCGCGCCTGGTGAGAGATTTGGCGCGCAATCTTGGCAAGGAAGTCCAGTTCGCCATGGAAGGAGAGGATATTGAGCTGGACAAAACCATTCTGGAACAGATCGGCGACCCGCTGGTGCACCTGGTCCGCAACGCGGTGGATCACGGACTCGAGGCGCCTGGCGAGCGAACCGCTCAAGGGAAGAGCCCCGCGGGGCGGATCAGCTTGCGGGCCATGAACCAGGCCGGCGCGGTGGTCATCGCGGTGGTTGACGACGGACGCGGCCTGGATGCCGAGGCGCTCAAGAGGAAAGCCGTCGAGAAGGGACTGCTCTCTCTCGACGCCGCGGCTGCCATGAGCGAGACGGCCGCGTTTCAGTTGGTCTTCCTGCCCGGGCTCACGACCGCGCGGAAAGTGACTGACGTTTCGGGCCGCGGCGTCGGCATGGATGTTGTCCGGAACAACGTCCGCAACCTGCAAGGGGTCATCGATATCCATTCCAGGCGCGGCGGCGGCTCCACCTTCTCCATCAAGCTCCCCACCAGTCTCATGATCTCCAAGGGCATTCTCCTGGAAGCCGGCTCCGAAGAGTACGTCCTTCCCCTCGGCGGAATCCGTGACATGGTCAAGATGCCGTCGGAGGAATTGCACCAATATCGCGGGTCGCGAATGGTCCAGATTCGCGGTGAGGTCTATTCCGTTTTCTCCCTGGCGGAATTGTTCGGACTGCGCCGCAAGGAATCGGCGGAAGTTTCCATCGCCATCGTGGAGGCCGGGAGGCTCCGCTATGGCTTGATGGTCGACCGGTTCGTGAGCGAGGTGGAGGTGATCGTCAAGCCTCTGGCCGGCGGACTGGAGGAGTGCAAGGAATTCCAGGGCGCGGCCATCATGGGAGACGGCAGTGTGGTGCTGGTGTTGAACCCGTTGGAGTGTCACCGCCTGGAGCGAGTCGAATGCGTCTGATCGGCCTGCGCGCCGTCCATCCCGACGGTTCTCGGTCTGAGGGCTCTTCTCCGAGGTGGCGGCTCGCTCCCGCGAAAATCTTGCGCAGCTTGGCGCCCATTGTGGCCTTGCATCTTCCAAACATGATTCTGCGGCGCCTGAGGCGCGCTGTGCGGGCGTCGTACCAGCGATTTACGCCAATTATCCTAAATCCGGCAGTTGGCTAGGGCGGTCAGCGGTAGAAACTGCGGATCTGGCGGGCGTGTTTTGAGCCAATCGCGAAAAATGAACCGGAGGAGCCAACGCCAGCGTTGGTTGACGGTGAACTGCTCGGCAGTTTCGACAAGTCGCTGTAGGAGATGACTTACACCTTCTAACGCCCGGCGGATTGGCTCGGCTTGCGCGTGATTGCTGGTGATCGTCAGGGTCGTCTGGTTGCCGTGCGTGGTTTGACGCCCGATCCCGTGCAGCAGCAGCGGCCGGCTGGTCGTCGCTTCCGTATGCCGCTTGGGGATGGCCAACCTGGTGAACAGACTCCACCAGTTGTAGATCAGCGCCACGATCCGCGCCAGGATCTGACAACGCTGGTGATCCTGGGTCGTGAAACCGGCCCAACCCCACTGGTTTTTCAGCTCGTCGAAAACGTTCTCCGCCTCGGCCCGGTCCCGGTACAGCTGTGCGATCCCCAGCACTTCTTCTTCTAGCGGCGTTACCAGCACCGCGTATTCGTACAGATCCCCAGCGCGCAGCAGCTCCACCGCGCCGAATAACTGCCCTTGCCGGTTGGCATCGCCCTCCGCCGTGATCGCCAACGATTCCCGGATCACGCGCCGGAGCACGACCACCCGCCGCTTCCGGCTCCATCCCGTCAATTGCAGTTCGCTCGACAACCCTTGCCAGCCCCCGCCGGCCGGCGCCCAATCGGTGCGCCCGAACAGTCCCGCGATGTGCCGCTGGACTCTCGTCGTCTGCCGGATCTTAAACAGGTAAGGCAGGCTCCTTTTCTCACACGCCACCAGCATGGCTTCGGTTCCCCAGGCGATATCCCCGCGCATCAGTTTCGGCCATTGCTCGCGCGGCCGCCGATCCAGCCAGGCCCACAATCCCGGCTGGGCGTAAATGGAAGCGGTCTGATTGCCCGCCTGCACTTCCACATCCAGCACCATCCGGATCGCCGCAATAAAGTACGTTTGATAGAC
>OBLW0100001985.1_pt1 | contig 16827 bp, 16 predicted proteins | sample 1520161 | NCBI WGS metagenome assembly OBLW01 (sample SAMEA3539309, study PRJEB22396) | soil metagenome | biome: tundra; feature: field; material: soil | place: USA | collected 2010-05 | depth 0.15 m | reverse complement strand
ACGAACGCGCCAGCACCAGGTCATGAATATCACGATAAGCGCCTTGGAATTCCCGGCTGAGCGACTGCGCTGCGTGCACTCCCACTTCGCTTTCGCCTTGCAGCAGGCTCATAAGGTCCTGGCGACCAATAAAATTCAACTGGCACGGAGAAGAGGTCTCGGCAGTCATTTCGTAGTTCGTACCAGAAACAGCGGCACTCAGTCCCAAAACCTCTCCCGCCTCGGCCTGCTTCAGGATCAGCACCTTCCCTTCCTTCGACGTAGTCGACAGCTTTACTGTTCCCGAACAGAGAATGTAAACGCCCCGCGGAGTCTGCCCCTCGACGAACAACAGCGCCCCGGAAGGCATCACGCTGTGGTAGCTGGCAGCGTCCATCGGCCGAAGTACCGCAGGTGAAAAGCGACAGAAAAAACCGTCGCGGCTGGCTTTGCAACCCATGCAACTCTCGATCACGTCTAGATCATATGGAGTTCTCATGTCCGCCTCCTTCGTGGAATTGCGCCCCACTCGCTCCGCGGGCGTGCCGTTTTGTGGAAATTGCCGCTTTAATTCCGGTGAACGCTCTAGCAGGCACAGGGCATGGGCGCGCGTGTCCTGGTTCGGATTGCGCGCTGCGGATATAACTTCCCATGCTGCGGAGGGATCGGCACTCCGCTCCCACTCCACCTGACAGGCGAGCAAGTAAAGGGGATCAATCTCGGCCATTGCCGGGGAGGTAGATGCAATGGGCGTCCAGTATTCGTTAAGGGCCGGTGGCCGCCCTGCCCAAACCTCACTTCGGATCATCGAGCTGCGCTTCGGGGGGGTGATGGCGAGCTTTGGCAGCAAACGAACTACTTTGTTCGGCGAATGATTCCTGGCCACTAGCAATTTCCACGCCCCAGCGAGCCCTTTATCGACGAGTCAGCGGCCCGTCCCTCCGCCTTCGGAAAGACTTATCTTAAGACTTTCAATTTTCCCGATTAGGAAGATGTTAGAGCACTCTTCGTTCCAGAATGGAGCGCTGCCGGAGACCGTCTAACTCTATAGAAAGGAACAACCTATGAAGATGAAGTTCGCTAACCCCTCAGTTCGCTGCCGATTAGTCGGCAATCCCAGCGTAAGTCGGCACATCGAATCACAACCTTCTGCAGTCGACCTCGAACTAGTCAGACGCTGGTCCGGAGTAGTCTTTGCGCGTAATTCCCAGCCGTTTCATCTTCGATTGCAGTGTCGTGCGCTTGACTCCGAGCCGGCGAGCGGCTCCGTTCGGTCCCGACATTAATCCCCTGCTCTCCCTCAAAATCCGGATGATGTGTTCCCTTTCTGCTTTTTCCAGCGAAGATTCCACGGACCCGTGGCTTTCCACCTCCAGCTCGGTAAGAGGCGCGTGCAAGGCGGAGCCTTCGGTTAGAATGACCGACCGCTCGATGAAGTTTTCGAGCTCCCTTACGTTTCCTGGCCAAGTCCAATTGACCAAAGTGTCCATCGTCTCGGTGGGGATGGCCTCGATTACACGCCTCATCCGGGCCGCGAATTTTCTAACAAAGTATCGGACTAAAAGGGGAATATCCTCGCGCCTCTCGCGCAGGGGAGGGATCCGAATCGGAAAAACATTCAAGCGATAGAACAAGTCGCTCCGAAATTCCTTGTCCGCCACGCTTCGGGCCAAATCCCGGTTGGTGGCCGCAATCAGCCGGAGGTCTACTTTAATGGTCCGGATCCCACCCAGCCTTTCGAATTCCTGGTCCTGCAAGACCCTCAGTAGTTTGGGTTGCAGCTCTGGAGAGATTTCGCCTACCTCGTCCAGGAAGAGAGTACCCCCGTCAGCCATCTCCAGGCGCCCGACCTTCTGCCGGATCGCTCCCGTGAATGCGCCTTTCTCGTGACCGAACAATTCGCTCTCCAGCAGGCCGGTCGGAATCGCGGCGCAATTCAAAATGATAAAACTCCTCTCCTTACGCTTACTGGTAGCGTGAATCGCGCGCGCGATCAGACCCTTGCCGGTTCCAGTTTCGCCCAAGAGTAGGACTGTGGCATCGCTATCTGCGACCACCGAGACTTGATCCAGCAGGCGCATAAGCGCTCGGCTTTCTCCGATGATTCCTTCCACGTGAAGCCGGGGGCGGCTCTGGCCTTGCAGATAGCGTCTCTCCTGTCGAAACCGGCTCTTCAGCTGCTCGACCTCCCGTGCAATGCTGGCGTTTTCCAAAGCAATCGCAAGTTGCGCTGCAACCTGATTCAAAAGTGCGAGATCCTCCGTCGTAAACGCATCCGCCCGAGTGCTGCCGAGCACTAAAACTCCTAGTGCACCTTTAGGCCGGATCAGCGGGACACAACACAAGGACTGCAGACCTTCGGTCAGGAAATAATTTGAGGCTTTGGAGTTGAGCCCCTTTATCTCATCTTTGTTGAATATCAGAGAAGCGCGCTGGCGTAGGGCTTTGCCTCCAGGATCGTTCGGTACGACGATTTCGAAACCGGGCCTTTTGCCCAGCGGAAAATCGACCGCCTGCCGGAGCAACTCCCCACTCTTTTCGTCGCGTAAGAAGAGCGCCGCATATTCCTGGCGCAGAACCCGGCGAAGATGGGCTGAAACCTGGGGAAAGACCTGCCGGATGTCGCGTTTTTCCGCTAGAAGACGGCCCACGTCGGACATAGCCTGGCCCCGCTTCTTCTCTGCTTTCAGTTTTGCGGAAACGCCGCGAAAAGATTCTTCGAGTTTCTTTTGTTCGGTGATTTCGACTGCAACAACGCCGATTTGTACCACCCGACCGCTCGAATCTTTAACGGGAACGTAATGTTCAATCCAGTGACCGGGCTCGGTCCTGGTCGGCAATACTGCACTAATTTCCCGGTTCAGAATGGCTCGCCCCGCGGTTAATACGCTGCTGAGGTGCGGCTCAACTAGTTCGGCGAAATCTCCGAGAATCTCACGAATGCTCTTACCCAGATGCGCCTGAAGGGATACTCCGTTCATCTCCGCCATCGTGTTGTTAATCCCAACATAGCGGAAGTCAGTATCCAATATGCAGAGACCCACCTTCGACGCGCTGGAATGAGCCTGTAAAAGCTCCTCCCATTCCTTGAGAGATTCATGAACAGCGAACGAAGCCGGATTGCTCCTCTCCTTATTTCTGGAATTTGCCGATTGGCCTGTCATGCGCCACTTCCGTGGCGTACTACGCTTTTCAGGATTCCCCGCGATGCAACGCGCCGCAAGAATGCGGAGACGTCCGCAGGAATGAAGGAGGGTTGCGCCGAAACGGAAGTCGTAAGCGATCTTGCGCGTTCGGCGCAAAGGGACACTACGTTAGCTTGCCTGTGCAGCGCACAGCTCTGCATGTCAAACTCGAGGTTTGTCGTACCTGAGGCGAACATCAAAAAAGGTTCCTGCGGCTCTGCCCCCTCGTGCAGCGCCGCCGTACCGGTCGTAAAATTCTCAGGGATTATTCAGCGATTATAAGGGCAAAGGTTAGCGGTATGGTTGAGCTTTCTGAAAAGTTCGTTTTTCGTAAACTCAATACGCGCTGAACTGGAACTATAACTCTCGAAATTGCAGAGGAGCGTTGCCCGGTTCGCTGTCGCGTCACTGTCATCAAGGGTCGGAGTGGCCGAAATTTCCTGCAAGCAGGAGCCTCTCGCAACTCAAGGAAGAGTGGAAGAGTAAACCAAAGCAGTGGCCAGTTCTATTGGGCGTTAGGAGAGATGTCTTTACTTAAGTAAATGTGAATTAAACGAAGGTTTATCCTTTTGGACTTGCTGCTCGGAACCAGGTATACCGATTTTTTCGGCCATCCTCACCAGCTCTGGCAGAGAATCCGCGCCCATCTTTTTCATGAGCTGGCTGCGGTGAACCTTTACCGTCGCTTCGGTCGTTCCGATTGCAGCGGCGACTTGTTTATTGGGGAGGCCTGAAACCACCAGCGGCAGGACTTCGCGCTCGCGTGGCGTCAGCAATTCGAGGCGCTCCCGCAGCGTGGCCATTTCGGCCTGGCGTTCTCGCCGGACGCAGTCCCTCTCCAAGGCCACCTGAATCGCATCCAACAAATCCTGATCTCGAAAAGGCTTGGTCAGAAATTCGACAGCCCCGGCTTTCATCGCACGCACGGTCATGGGAATATCGCCGTGAGCGGTGATGAAGATCGTGGGGATCTCATCGTCTGCCTTGACCAACTCGCGATGGAGGTCAAGCCCGCTTATCCCCGGCAACCTGATATCGGTGACAAGGCAGCCAGCAGCATCTGGCCGCTGGCTGCTCATAAATTCAGTTGCCGACCCGAAAAGCTCCACTTGTAAACCCACCGATTCTACGAGGCGTTTGATGGCACGACGAACCGACGCGTCGTCGTCAACCACGAAGACAACGGGGGCTGGCTCAGTCATTTATTGCGACCGGTAAGCTGAATTGGAATAGAGCGCCTCGCGTGGCCGACACGACGGACAATTGCCCGCCATTGGATTCTATTATCGAACGGCTGATTGAAAGCCCCATGCCGATGCCTTCCGCCTTCGTAGTAAAGAATGGTTCGAAGATGCGAATTGTTAATTCCGGTTCGATTCCTGGTCCAGAATCTTGAACCTGGACCAAAATACCATCTGGGCTTTCTGCCGACCGAATTAGAATTTCCCGTCTATCGTCTGGAGATGTACGCATTGCTTCAACGGCGTTCATTACCAGGTTAATCAAGACCTGCTGCAACTGCACCGGATCGCCCTGCGCACGTGGCAGATCCGTCGCAAGGTCGGTACGCAAAAAGACACGACTTCGCCTGACCTCCTTGCGCAGGAGAATGGTTACGTCTCCGATAATCTGGTTGATGTCGAGCCTCGTCCTGTGGGAGGTTCCCTTAGTCAACAGGCCTCGAATTCGCGAAATGACGGCGCTGGCGCGGTTGCCGTCGTTCACAATTTCAGTAATTGCCGCCCGTATTTCATCGGGATTCGAGGTCGCACTTTCGAGACGACGCAAGCAGAAGTTGCCGTTGGTGACGATCGCAGTGAGGGGCTGATTTACCTCGTGGGCGATGGCCGCAGCCAGTTCTCCCATCGCCTGAGTGCGTGTGACTTGAACAAGTTTTTCCTGCGCTTCCTGCAAAGCCGCCGTGGTCTCCGCACCCGCACGCCTGTCCACGGACGATGTCACCATAGCAGCGACAAGCACCATCAAGGTCACAACGACAACTCCAGAATTACCAATGGGGGATACGCTCACGACGTGGGAAAGCTCAGGAGGCGAGGCGGGGAAGAAACTTGCGGCCGCCATGCCGGTATAATGCATCGCCGAGACGGCGGCTCCCAGCACCGCGGCGCTGCCCAGCCTTCGCGGAACACTCCACCTGGTCTCCTCCCGTAAACCGAACGCCATCAGCAAAGCAATCAGAGAAAAAAAGATTGCGAGCAGGATGGAACACGTCACCAGCAGAGGGGAATACCGGGTGATGGCAGACAATCTCATTGCCGCCATCAAGAGGTAGTGCAGGCCGGCGATGCCACTGCTCATGATGACGCCGCCGGTCAAGGCCTCGACGGGACCCATTTTCTGGCGGCTCGCTACATACAGGGCGGCCGCGGACGCGACGATGGCCGCCAAGAGTGCCGCCAGAATTGTCGGCCAGTGGTAGTTGACGGAGACAGGTAGCCGGAAGGCCATCATCCCCTTGAAGTGCATCTCCCAAATGCCGATCCCCATCGCAATCGCGCCGCCGCCCAACCAAGCCCGACGACTCCGGTCGCGCGCGGCGGTTACGCGTCCCGCAAGGTCGAGCGCGGCATAGGAGGCGGCGATGGCAATCAACACCGAGCGCGCCACCTCTCCATAGTCGTATAAACCGGGGAGCGGTGCGCTGGCAGAAATCGTCACACGACCACCTGCGAATCTGCAACTCGGTATTGTAATCGCGGATGTCGAAGAAATGCGGCGAGGGATTGCGCGGCGATCGTTCCGCGAAGAACTGGGACGATACAGTAACGGACAAGCACGTGCGCCATCTCCGTGCCCGCAGAGGAGTTCGGCGCAACCGGTTTTAAGCGTGGCAGATTTGAGGGGTACACCGCACCGCACTCCTCGCCGCCGCTCCCCCTCAAAAGCGCCGACCAAGTCCCCAACAATGACGGAGCATTATAACCACAGACTCAAAGAAGTAATTGGTTTTTCTTCGCACCACCGGTTTCTGGAACGAAAACGAATGCGGGCACGGGTGCTTCATATTCGCCCAACGGCTCTTTGAGAAGGCATTATGGAAAGCTACAATCGTCCTTATGGCTCGGGGCTGGGAAAGCAAGTCCGTCGAAGCGCAGCAGGAAGAGGCCGCCGATAAGAGTCTCTCCGGGAAGCCGCGACTGACACCGGAAGAAGCTAACCGAATCCGCGAAAGAGAGAGCCTTCGCCTATCGCTCAGAAACATCATTGATCAGCTTGAGCGCAGCCAGAACTCCCAGCATCGCGAGATGCTGGAACATGCTAAAACCGACTTGGAGAGAAAGCTCGAAGAGCTCAGCGGATAAAGGTTCGACCATCACACCAGTTGGTCCCAAGCAGTTCGTCCAGAAGACCACGTTTTTCCTTTCCTTCAACGCCAGAACGCTGCACCAGGATACGCACCATCCGCCAATGCTCGTCCGGTTTCACTCTCAGCCCCCTGTGGTAAACCTTTCGTAACACTGACGTATAATTAATCCTTCCATGAAAGCCTACGTTTATGTTTCGCTCAAGAAGAGCGTCCTCGATCCTCAAGGAAAGACCATTCATGGCGCACTCACCAGGATGGGTTACAAAGGCCTGGAAGAGGTCCGCCAGGGAAAATATTTCGAGCTTACACTCGATGGCGGGCTAAGCCGCGAGCAGGCGCAAACGGAAGTCGAGCGTATTGCTCGCGAAGTACTCACAAATCCCGTCATTGAAGAGTTTCGCTGCTCGCTCGCAGACTGAATTCACGGAGTTCCCGCATGTGTGGAATTGTTGGCTATGTCGGCAAGAAGGAAGTAGTTCCGATCATTATCGAGGGTCTGCGGCGGCTTGAGTACCGCGGCTACGACTCGGCCGGAATCGCCGTCGCCGGCAACGGGGACAAGCTACAGCTCCGGCGCGCGGAAGGCAAATTGCGTAACCTTGAAGAAGCCATCCGCCTCAAGCCGCTCGAGGGAAGCTACGGCATTGGCCACACGCGCTGGGCCACTCATGGACGTCCCACTGAAGAAAATGCTCATCCCCATCGCGACTGCACCGGCAAGATCGTGGTCGTCCATAACGGTATCGTCGAAAACTATCTCAGCCTGAAGAAAAAGCTGATCGAAGAAGGGCACACGTTTTCCACCGAGACTGATACCGAAGTCATCGCCCATCTGATCGAAAAGCATCTTTTCAAAACCGGGAACGGTCATCGTCTCGCTTTGGAGGATGCGGTGCGCCGTACCGTGAAAGAACTCAGCGGCGTTTTCGCCTTGGCGGTTATCTCGGTCGATGAGCCCAACAAGATCGTGGCGGCGCGCAACGGCCCGCCACTCGTGATTGGGTTGGGAAATGATGAATACTTTGTGGCCTCCGACGTCCCTGCCATTCTTTATCACACCCGCGATATTTTCTTTCTGGCCGACGGCGACCTTGCCATTGTCACTCCGGTTGGCGTTCAGCTCACGGACTTCGACGGAAAGCCCATCCAGCGCCAGGTTCAGCACGTGACCTGGGATCCGATCATGGCGGAAAAGGCTGGCTTCAAACATTTCATGCTCAAGGAGATTTACGAGCAGCCGCGCGCCATCCGTGAAACCACCTTGGGACGAGTTTCCCTGGACACCGGTCACATCTTCCTCCACGAGATGCAAATCAGCGAGGCCGAATTCCGCGCCGCAAAAAAGATCAACATCCTAGCTTGCGGCACCAGTTGGCACGCTGGACAGGCCGGTAAGTTCATGATCGAAAGCTTCGCCCGCGTTCCCGTCGAAGTGGATTATGCCAGCGAGTGGCGCTACCGCGATCCCATTGTCGGCGAGAACACCATCACGCTCGTCATTTCACAGTCGGGCGAGACCGCAGATACCATCGCTGCTCAGCGCGAAGCCAAAACGAAAGGCTCGCACACGGTCGCTATCTGTAACGTGGTCGGGTCCATGATCACTCGCGAAGCCGCCGGAACAATTTATACTCACGCTGGTCCCGAGATCGGAGTGGCCTCGACCAAGGCCTTTACCTGCCAGCTCACTGCTCTATATCTTTTCGCGCTCTATTTGGCACAAGTGCGCGGCGCCATGACGGCCGAGCAAATTCGCACCGCCGCGCAGGAATTGACTCTGATCCCAGCCAAAGTGGAAACCATCTTCACTCACGACGAAAAATGTGAAGACTTGGCCAAGCGTTTCCAGCGCGCTCACGACTTCCTTTTTCTTGGCCGCGGCATTCACTATCCCATCGCTCTCGAAGGCGCCTTGAAGTTGAAAGAGATTTCCTACATCCACGCGGAAGGATATCCTGCGGGTGAGATGAAGCATGGTCCCAATGCGCTGATCGATGAGAACCTGCCAGTGGTCGTCATCGCCACCCGAGACACAAGCGATCCTGACTCGACGCTGCGCTACGAGAAGACGATGTCAAACCTGAAAGAAGTTAAGGCTCGCTCCGGCGTAGTCATCGCGCTCGCCACTGAAGGAGACGAAGAGATGAAAGAAGCCGCCGATTACGTCCTGTATGTCCCCGCCGCACCAGAAGAGCTCTCGCCGATTCTGGAAATCGTTCCACTGCAGTTGCTCGCGTATCACATTGCGGTGCGCCGCGGCTGCGACGTGGATCAGCCGAGGAATCTTGCCAAGTCGGTCACGGTGGAATAGTCGCTGATCGGCTTCGGCGATTGATTTGTCAGGAAAAGTGTCCAACCAACTTTCCTCGCTGTTGCGCCCTCTAATTATTCACTTAGAAGAATGATCGGAGGATTTATGGCAAGCGCAAAACAGAAAACGGCTGCTTAAGAAAAACATCAAGAAAGCAGCGACCGCTGCAAAAAAGAAACGAACAATCGCTCATCTTCCGAAAGCGACCCGGACTGCGCTCGGAAAACAAGCGTCCAAAGTTGCTCGTCATAAAGCGGCCTGACGCTGCCGATGTTGACGATCACTTGGGCAAACCCTTCTCGTCATATAACAATTCGCCGTGATCCATTGAGCGGTACGGTTCCTTCCCCGGGGGCGCGCACTCCAGCATGATCTTCAGCAGCCGCTCTGCCAATCTGCCATTCTTAGTGCGCCGCACCCGTTCCAGTCGCTCTTGTACCGCCCCGTCCACCGCGGCAGTCATGCTCTCCCCCGTCACCCGTGCTGATTCCCGCACTAAGCGATGGGTCTTCTCGTTCTTGATGTTTAAACTCATCTACCTTCTACCTCTGATTTCCACCGTCCTACCATCTGCCACAGCCTCCTGCAACAGAGCACCAATGCCGCGACTGCTGCGCCCCAAACCCCAAACGCCGTATCCACCACCCACCTCGGCGCCGCGCCCACTCTTCGCAACAAGAATGGGAGGAAGTTCCACGTCGTAATGTGAACGTAATCCCACGTATCTTGCGTCATGGATTCGTTGTTCAATCCCCACACATCCATCTTGCCTAGGGCAAACGCCGCGATGTTTTTGAAGCGCAACGCGATCACGAACGTGGGATGGCCCACCGTTTCCATCTGATAGATTTCCAGCGGTAACCAGAACGCGAGCGAAGCAAGCTGAATAATCAGATCGACCGCGAGGAGCGCGATTCCCCCGCCCCAGATCCATATCCCAACTTGGCCGCGATATCGCAACAACAACGGCACCGAGAGCAGCGTTGCCATTTCCACTGACGTCGAAACGTACCGATCGCCCCACGCGAAGTCCCCGGCCCAATAGGTGTACTTCGCATAAAAGCAGATGTAGACGAGCAGAAGAAGCAGCGAGGCTAGGCCATACGCGCGGACCTCCGGAGACAGACGCTTCCATAGCATCAGCAATAGCACAAGCGCCAGCACGAGCAGGGGATCGAATAGGAAAATCGACTTCTCCGGCTTAAACAACGGTCCCAGAACGCCTTCCCAAAAAGGAGTACTCCAGGGAAAATTCGCCGGGAGCGTTGGATCCTGCAACCGCTGCTCTTTTGCAAACAGCGATACGTACGTATTGGTAAATGATCCGAAACGGTAGAACTGGTAGAGCCGGTCAAGCGCGAAGAAAAAAGCATACACGGGAGCGGCGACCTTGCAATAAGCTACGAACCGCCGCCACAGTTCGAGTCCTCGCACGCGCTCGAACAAGAATACAAGAAGAAGAAAAATGCCTCCCGCCACAAGGTCCAGCGCCGTGGTCAGCCTGGTCAGTAAGTTCAGCCCGAGCGCGGCCGAACCGACGAACAGCGCCCACTTGCTTCCCGTCCGCAACCACTCATACTGGAAAGAGAATCCCGTCAGCGTCAGAAGCATGATGTAATTGTTTTCCATCATGTTCTGTGTGTAATGCAGATGGGTCGTGCAAAACAGCAGCGCCAGCAGGCCGAGTATTGATTCCTTAACCGTAAATCGCAACTGCCGGAGCAGACGAAAACCCACCAGCACGGTCAGCACATTTACCAGAATGCTGGTGCTGTAACTGACCACGATGCTGCGCACGGCGGGATCGTCACCGTAACCAAAAAAAACGTGCCAATGGGCGATCCATGTGCCGACAAGATCGGCGGGCAACATCAACAACGATTGGCCGATGCCGTACCAGCCATAGATTTGTCCACCGCGCCCATGCAAGCCAAACTCAGGATACTCATTGGGGAACACCTGCGGCTCGGAGGTCCAAAGCCAGTGTGTAGTCTGCAGCCGATGCATGGTATCAGCCGTGCCCAACTCACCGGACTGCGCCACAAATGCCAGCAGACCTGCCACGATACACAACAGCACCAGTGGATCATTTAACCAACGACGGAGGCGCGAGCTCATCGTCTGGATGGTAATACAGGTCTTGCCCAAGGCTTGCGGCATCACGGTTGAATTTATGCTGCGCCTCTATTCCTGGAACGTGTTTCGCTCCGGCGCGGTAGACTGTATCGGGAAAAATTAATGCCTGTCTGCACATCGTGTGGAACAGAAGTACCGGTAAGCGGCCGCTTCTGCGCGGCATGCGGAGCGCCCGCCAGCAAAGCGGATGATCTTGCCGCGTTCGAGCTCGCCACGGCAACCTCGCCGCTGCCTCTTCGGCCCGCTTCTCCAACCTCGTTGCGGTCTTCCAGCTCATCGCGCCCTTCCAGTTCAACCATCTATTTGAGTGAAGGCCGTTTCCTTCCCGGCCGCATGTTGGCCAGCCGTTACCGCATTATCGCCCTTCTTGGAAAAGGTGGAATGGGCGAGGTGTATCGCGCCGATGACCTCACGCTAGGCCAGCCTGTAGCGCTCAAGTTTTTGCCCGACGAAGCCGCGCGCGACGAAAGTCTAGTGGAACGTTTCAAGAATGAAGTACGAATTGCGCGGCGGGTCTCTCATCCCAACGTTTGCCGCGTCTACGATGTGGGCGACATGGAAGGCCACACCTTCTTCACGATGGAGTATGTGGACGGAGAAGATCTCGCTTCACTTCTGCGCCGCATCGGTCGTCTGCCCGAAGATAAAGCCCTCGACATCGCCCGCCAGCTCTGCGCTGGACTGGCTGCGGCCCATACCAAAGGAGTGCTCCATCGCGACCTCAAACCCGCCAACATTATGCTGGATGGACGGGGGCAAGTTGTAATCACCGACTTCGGTTTGGCTGGAGTCGTCGATCAGATTCAGGGCGCCGAAGTGCGCAGCGGAACTCCGGCCTACATGGCGCCCGAGCAGTTGGCAGGAAAAGAAGTCAGCACACGCAGCGATATTTATTCTCTGGGCCTCGTTTTGTACGAAGTCTTCACCGGCAAACGAGCCTTCTCCGAGAAACCCGCAGAGAAACTACGGACAGGCGACAGAACTCTCAGCCGGCCTTCGACCGTGGTCAAGGATCTTAACCCGGTGATCGAGCGCGTCATTCTCCGCTGCCTGGAGACCGAGCCCTCGGCGCGGCCCGCGACAGTTCTTAGCGTAGCCGCCGCTCTTCCCGGCGGCGATCCTCTAGCGGCTGCGCTGGCGGCGGGGGAAACTCCATCACCGCAGATGGTGGCTGCCTCTGGTGAGACAGTTGGACTGCGACCTCGAACTGCCGTTGCCTGCCTTGTCTCCGTGCTCGTCGCTCTCTGTGTGGCCACGTCTCTCGGGATTCACTACAGCGGTCTAAGAAAGATGCGCCTGGAGCTGACTCCGGAAGTGCTCACACAAAAGGCGCGCGAAACCATCGCTCGGCTGGGCTATCCGGAGCATCCGGCCGACAGCGCCTCAGGCCTCGACTACGACAGCGACTTCCAGGACTACGTAGAGCAGCACGACAAACCGCATCCGAACTGGAACAGCGTGCTCGCCGCCCGTCCTTCGCTGCTTCGCTTCTGGTACCGGCAGAGCCCCGAAGATTTGGTAGCGGAGAGTTTTCGAGACCAGTTGCTCAATCCGGGAATTGTTGTGCCCGACGATCCTCCCACGGTTCTTTCAGGGATGATCAATCTGCAACTCGATCCCCAAGGGCAGCTCATTTATTTTCAGGCCATCCCGCCACAGAAAGAGAACTCAGGCGCCACACCGGCACCGTTTGACTGGAATGTTCCGTTCACCGCCGCGGGACTCGAGCCTGCGCAGTTTCAGAAGGCGGATCCCATCTGGAACTCTCTGGCTGCTTCCGAAACGCGCATGGCGTGGACTGGAACCTGGCCCGGAACCAAACGCCCGCTTCGGGTGGAAGCAGTTTCCATGCATGGCAAGCCGGTTTTCTTCTCGCTCATCGGTGACTGGACCAAGCCGGAACGCATGCAAAGTCCGCAGGATTCGACGGGGAAAAAAGTTCGTCAGGTCCTGTTTCTGCTCCTGGTGCTGTCGTTGTTGTTGGGAGCACTATATCTGGCCCGCCGGAATTATCGCCACGGGCGAGGGGACCGGGATGGCGCTTTCCGTTTAGCTTCCGTTATGTTTGCGTTGGAGATGCTGCTGTGGCTGTGCCGGGGCCACTTCGTTCCCAGCCTCGACTTGTTCTTTTTGTTCGTTCTTGCTGTTAGTACCGGACTCTGCATCTCGGGAACGACTTGGATTTTGTATCTCGCGCTCGAACCCTGGGTGCGGCGACGCTGGCCGCAGACGATCATCTCATGGAGCCGCCTCCTCTCGGGACAGTTCCGCGATCCGCTGGTGGGGCGCGACATTTTGTTTGGCGTGATGCTGGGCGTGGTGTGGATTCTTATCATCCGAAGTCAGTTCATCTTCACGCTGCGTATGGGAGCTGCGCCCGAACTCTATCGGACTGACTACTTGATGGGGGGCAGGCAGGCGCTGGGCGCGTGGTTGTCGCAAATGCCCAATGCGATTCTGGGAACTCTCTACTTCTTTTTTCTATTGCTGTTTTTGAAAGTCGTGCTCCGCAGAGACTGGCTGGCGGCGGTCGCCTTTGTGGGCATCTTCTCGCTGCGAGCCTATGGTTCGTCGTACTGGACGGTGGAATTGCCGATGTATATCCTGATCTACGCTATCGCCGTGCTGATCGTCTTCCGCTTCGGCCTGGTGCCGCTGACCTGCGCGATCTTCACCGTCGATATGTTGTCCAGCGTCCCCTTCACCACTGACCTTTCTGCCTGGTACATGGCAACGTCGGTTCTGGCGCTGCTCAGCGTGCTGGCCCTGGCAGGGTGGGGGTTCTACCACTCGCTCGGCGGTGAGCTGTTGTGGCAGCCCGAGATAAATTGAGTGCCCGCTGTGGCTTCCTAGGCGGAGCTGCCGTCAGTTCACGAACCACAGCTCCGTCGAAGAATCAGTACCGTGCTCCCTAGTCTGGGTTACTCTGCGTCTGGGTTACTCTGCGGCTGAGAAGTTATGGGCGAGCGGCGCTCTTCTCATCAGCTGTACCCGTGGAACTTTCAAGCCAGGGAGCGAACCGAATGTCGGATCCGCTGGTCGTCGCGCATCCTTTGCCGCCGGGGCCGGCAGTGCAGCACCCGGTCAAGCTATGGAGTACACTTCCTCGGCCGGGGAATGAAAGGTGTGAGCGGTCACCCGCTTGGATTTCTGATGTATTCTCGTTGCCGGAGGGCACTATGGCAGAATCCTCAACGAACAGCTTCGGTTCGCCCCTGCCAGTCTTTCGCGTCAAGGACGTGGACGCCAGCATCGCTCACTACCTGAACGCTCTTGGCTTCAAACTGCGATGGCGTGCGGGCGACGGATTTGCCTGCGTCGCGCGGGAAGAGTGCTCCATCTTCCTGACTAATGACAACCAGAGCCAGCCGCGTATGTGGGTATGGATCGGCGTGCAGGATGTGCGCCGACTGCATAGGCACTACGCGGCGTCCGGCGCCAAAATCCGGAACCCGCCCGAAAATTTCGAGTGGGCGCTGGAGATGCAGGTCGAAGACCTCGACGGAAACGTCCTCCGCATCGGCTCCGATCCAGAGAAAGACAAACCGCTAGGCATATGGCGCGATGCCGACGGAATTCGTTGGAGAGATCTGGGCAATCAAAGGTATGAGCGCGTCGATTAAAGAAGGCCGCGATCCGGGACGATCACTTAGGCTCGCGTTCTTCTCGCACCATGCGCGCGGTATCCATTGGAAGCGTGACCGCGTCGCGGGTGTGTAGACGGTCGCGCAATTCTGCAAGCGTTGGCCTGTTTTCTAGGAGCCAGCGATCTTGTTCTTCCTGAGTTTCGAGCAGGCGGAGCAGCACTTCCTCCACGCTGGCAGAGCCGGTGGCTTGGAGCTGTTTTTGGATTCTGGCCTCCAGGGCCGCATCGCGGATTTCGATGTTCATCGTTGGTTCCTTGGGTTTAAGGGTACGGGAAAGAGTCTGGTGAATCAACAAAACCCTACAGGGGCGTACAGGGGTGAGGACGGATGGGAGGAGCGCTCGGCCGCTACCGCGATCGCCAGCGTCTCGGATTGCGTCTGCCGTGGAAGCAGGCGATGACCACAATCCGATGCTCCTGAAACTCTAAGAATATGCTATACGGAAAGCGCCGCACTCCCGCGCGGCGACGGTTCCGGTAGACGACAGGGAATTGCAACGGATGTTCCGCGATTGCTTTAACCGTGGCTTCGACCGCCAAGGCGAAGCGTTCACCGAGCTCGGGACGTATGTTGTCGTACCAGGCCCGCGCTTCCAGCAAATCCTCATTCTCCTCTGGGGCCCAGACGACCGGGAGCGTCACGGATTCTTAAACAGGGCCGCCCTGACTTGCTCCCACGGAATGACATCGGAGGGGTTCTGCTCATGCCGGGCGATGCGGTAATCAAGCTCCGCCCGTTGCGCATCCGTCAGAGAGGCGGAGTCCGCTTCCAGGCTTTCCCAGAGCGTATCGAGCAGTTCTGCCTTCTCCGCAGCGGAGAGGTTGTTTATCTGGCTTCGCAAATCGCTCATATGCTATAACCCTAGCGCGGTTTTCCCGCTCGTGCAAGCACGTAGCCCTCAGAGGGATGGGACCGTGGAATCCCAGGCTTCGGCCCACGGAACTCTGGCCTTGACTTGCAACCGTCCGTTCGGAAAATAAAAATCTCTGGTATCCCCAGCAGACTGCTGGGGGGTTTATCGGCGATGGCGTCGTGCGACGCGGACGCCGCCCGGACTGGGTGGGACGCCAGATGAAAACACTTATCTTTAGATTGAACACGGTTTGTATGAATTAGGAATCCCGTGAGTTCTCCTGTCATCACGGGCCGTGGCTCCTGGGTTTAGCTGCGGTTGCCTCGCCGCCATCGTCCAAGTCAAAGAGGCGAAAGACGCCCGAAGACTCAGTCCAAAGCCCTGATGTCCAATCATCGCAACTTCCTGCCTTCCCACCGCATCTAAACCTTGACAACATTACACTCAGGTCTTAGCATGGGAGTGTTGGCAATCATAAGGACGCTGATTACAAAGCACTTATTTGCATCAAGAGGAGAACAATATGGCCAAGATTATTGGAATTGACCTTGGAACCACCAATTCTTGCGTGGCGGTGATGGAGGGTGGCGAGCCCAAAGTGATCGCTAATGAAGAAGGAGGGCGGACTACTCCGTCCGTGGTTGGGTTTACCAAGACTGGGGAGCGGTTGGTGGGGCAGGTGGCGAAGCGGCAGGCGATTACCAATCCGGAGAACACGGTTTATTCGATCAAGCGCTTCATGGGACGGCGCTACGAGGAAGTTCAGGAAGAAATCAAGATGGTCCCCTATAAGGTCGTGAAGTCGGGCGACCATGTAGCGGTGCTGGCGCAGGGTAAGGAGTACACGCCTCCGCAGATTTCGGCGCTGATTCTGCAGAAGCTGAAGAAGGCGGCGGAAGATTACCTCGGCGAGAAAGTCACCGAGGCGGTGATCACTGTTCCCGCCTATTTTAATGATGCTCAGCGGCAGGCCACGAAAGATGCCGGGCAGATTGCCGGCCTCGAAGTAAAGCGCATTATCAACGAGCCTACCGCGGCAGCGCTGGCCTACGGTCTCGACAAGAGTAAGGACGAGACCATTGCCGTGTACGACTTCGGCGGCGGAACGTTCGACATTTCGATCCTGGAAGTCGGCGAGGGAGTAATTGAAGTAAAGGCCACCAACGGCGACACGCACTTGGGCGGCGACAATCTGGATCAGCGTATCGTCGACTGGCTGATCGATGAATTTAAGAAAGATGAAGGTCTCGACCTGCGTGGCAAGGGCAACGAAATGGCGCTGCAGCGTCTGCGTGACGCGGCTGAGCGCGCGAAGATCGAGCTTTCGACCACCATGGAGCACGAGATCAATCTGCCGTTCATTACGGCGGATGCCAGCGGTCCGAAGC
>OBLW0100001980.1_pt1 | contig 16854 bp, 13 predicted proteins | sample 1520161 | NCBI WGS metagenome assembly OBLW01 (sample SAMEA3539309, study PRJEB22396) | soil metagenome | biome: tundra; feature: field; material: soil | place: USA | collected 2010-05 | depth 0.15 m | reverse complement strand
GATATGCGTAGTAGCCGGCCGCGTAGCCGGTGCTCCAGACATGCGAAAAGTAACTGGAGCGATAGCGAGGCGGGACGTAGCTGATCCAAAGATGTGTTTTCTTTAAGGCCTCTACTTCGAACACATCGGGTTTTTCGAGGGGCGCGCTTGGCGAAAGCGTATGCCACTGCATGTCGAGTTCCGCCGCGGCGAGGATCTCGGTTAGTGAGTAGCCCTGGTTGAACTTCTCCGCCTTCTTGATCTTGGCGGCCAGCTCTGCCGGCATCAGCGCGCCCGTCACGTTGTGCTTCGCGTAGTGATCGAAGATCGCCGGGTAGGTCGCCCAATGCTCGTTGAATTGTGATGGAAATTCTACGAAGTCGCGCGCCACCTGCGTCCCTGAAAGGGTTGGGTACACGGTGTTGCCGAACATGCCGTGCAACGCGTGGCCAAACTCGTGAAACATTGTTGTCACGTCGCGAAAGCTAAGCAGCGCGGGCTGGCCCGGCGCCGGCTTGCTGAAATTGGCCACGTTGAAGACTACCGGCAGCGTGCCCAGCAATTTGGACTGGTTCACAAATACATCCATCCAGGCGCCGCCGTTTTTGTTGTCGCGCTTGAAGTAGTCGCAATACCACAGCGCCATCGGCTTGCCGTCGGCGTCGAACACTTCGAACGCCCTTACATCCGGCTGGTAGCCGGGGATGTCGGTGCGTTCCTTGAAGGTGATGCCGTAAAGCTGGGTGGCGGCGTAGAACACGCCGTTCTGCAGTACGTTGTTCAGTTCGAAATACGGCTTGATCTGCGCTTCATCCAGATCGTACCTTGCCTTGCGCACCTGCTCGGCGTAGATATCCCAATCCCAGGGCTGCAACTGGAACCCGGCTTTTTGCGTATCGATCACGGCCTGAATATCCTTGGCCTCGACGGCCGCTTTCGCCGTCGATCCCGGCACCAGCGCATCCATAAACTTCAGCGCCGCTTCCGGGTTCTTCGCCATCTGGTCTTCGAGCTTCCAGGCTGCATAGGTTGGAAAGCCGAGCAGCTTGGCTTTTTGCGCGCGCAGTTGAGCCAGGCGAGCAATGATCTGCCGCGTATCGTCCGCGCCGCCACGCTCCGCGCGAGTCCACGAGTTCTCGAAAATCGTCTTGCGCGTCGAGCGTTCGGTGAGCACACTCAGGTCGGGCTGCTGCGTAGTGTTTTGCAGCGGAATTACGTACCCGCTTACCTTGCGTTCCTTCGCGGCCTGGGCCGCACCCTCAAGGCCCGCAGCGGTCATTCCCGCCAACGCGTTCTTGTCGGTCGTCACGAAGGCCGCGTCTTTGGTGGCGGCCAACAGTTTCTTCGTGAACTCATTGGTAAGCGTCGACTCTTCCTCATTCAACTTTTTCAGCTTGGCCTTGTCGGCATCGGAAAGATTGGCCCCGGAATGCACAAATTCCTTGTAGTAGTACTCAACCAGGCGCAGCGATTCCGGATCCAGCTTCAGCGAATCGCGCTCCTTATAGATGGTCGCCACGCGCTGGAATAGCTTGGAATCCAGGAAAATGGCATCCTGGTGCGCCGCCAGCCTGGGCGCTTCGATGTCCTGTACCTTCTGCAATGCGGGACTCAGGTTCGCTCCCGTGACGCCGTTTAGGACCAGCATCACCCGGTTAAACAACTGGCCGGACTTTTCCAGCGCAACGAACGTGTTGTCGAAGGTTGGGGGCGCGGAATCGTCGGCGATCGCACGCACTTCCTTGCGCTGCTCGGCCATTCCGGCGTCGATTGCGGGCTGGTAATCGCTGTCCTTGATCTTGTCGAAGGGCGGCGCCTGATAGGGCAACGAACTCGCAGCGTAAAAAGGATTGCTGGGGCCGAACTCGCCGTTTGCAGCCAAGGCCGGCATATTAGTGGATCCAACTGCCAAAATACCCGTAGCGATAAACTTTCCCATTCGTAATAGTCTTCCTATTAAAGTTCGCGGATCGATCTTGCTCATTTGGAGTCATTTCCTCGCCCTTGATTGTAATGGACACAACGGTGCGCCAACCAGGGATTCGCCCCATTCCACGCAGCTTTCATGACTCAACAGCACTGACAATTTGTCAGTTTGTGTGTTTACGACCTGGTGGAACAAGTCTTCCCCATGCCGCGCATAGTAAAGTAGTAAGAGACAGTAAACCTGGAAGGATTCCTTTTGAGTGCAAGCATCCGCAATATCGCTATTATCGCCCACGTCGACCATGGCAAGACCACGCTGGTTGATGCCATGCTGCAACAGAGCGGCACGTTTCGCTCCAATGAGCACCACGTCGAGCGCGTCATGGACTCGAACGAACTGGAACGAGAGCGGGGCATCACGATCCTTGCAAAAAATACGGCCATCTTTTACCACGACGTCAAAATCAACATTGTCGACACGCCCGGCCACAGCGACTTCGGGGGCGAGGTCGAACGCGCGCTGAAAATGGTGGACGGCGTCATGTTGCTGGTGGACGCGAGCGAAGGTCCGCTTCCGCAAACACGGTACGTGCTCAGCAAAGCGCTCGAAGCGCACCTGCCGCCGATTGTCGTCATCAACAAGATCGATCGCTCCGATGCGCGCCCGCAGGAAGTGTTGAACGAGATCTACGATCTCTTTATCGACCTTGATGCCAAGGAAGAGCAACTCGATTTCCCGGTGCTCTACACCAATGCCAAGACCGGCACGGCTTCCACCGACATCAAGGGTGGCGGCGAAGATTTGCGCCCCCTGTTTGATGCGATCCTGAATACAATCCCGCTGCCGCAAGGGGACTCGTCAGGCCCGCTGCAAATTCTAGTAGCGAACCTCGACTACAGCGACTATCTGGGACGCCTGGCCATCGCACGCGTCTTCAACGGCAAGATGCACACCGGCGAAGACGTGGCGATCGCCAAGCTTGACGGCACTCTCCACAAGACGAAGATCACCAAGCTCTTTTCCTTTTCCGGCCTCAAGCGAACCGATATCACGGAAACAGAATTGGGCGACATCATCGCGGTCGCGGGCGTCGAAGGCATCACCATCGGCGAGACCATTACCGACGTGGAGAATCCCGCCCCGCTGGCTCACATCGCCATCGATGAGCCCACCATCGCCATGCTGTTCACGGTCAACACCTCGCCATTTGCCGGCAGAGACGGCACCTACGTTACCTCCCGCAACCTGCGCGAGCGACTCGAGAAGGAGCTGCTGACAAACGTCTCGCTGCGCGTCGAGAACACGGGCACCACCGATTCGTTCAAAGTGCTGGGCCGCGGCGAACTGCAGCTCTCCATCCTGATCGAGATGATGCGCCGGGAAGGCTATGAACTCATGGTCGGCAAGCCCGAGATCGTGACCAAGAGGATTGATGGCAAGCTGATGGAACCGGTCGAGCATCTCACGGTCGATGTACCTGAAGAATTCGTCGGCGTAGTCATGGAGCAACTGGGCTCGCGCAAAGGTGAAGTCGTCAACATGCACAACCATGGATATGGCCGCGTGCGCATCGAGTTCCGCGTCCCGAGCCGCGGATTGATTGGCCTGCGCGGCCAGCTCCTGACCGACACGCGTGGAACCATCGTGATGAACGCTCTTTTCGACGGATACACCGAATGGCAGGGCGACATTCCGCACCGCTTGACGGGCGCGCTCATTGCCGACCGCTCGGGCCCTTCGACCGCGTATGCACTATGGGGCCTGCAAGAGCGCGGAATACTCTTCCTCGGACCCGGCGTAGAGCTCTACGAAGGCATGATCATCGGTGAGAACGCCAAAGATAGCGACCTCGATGTCAATGCAGTTCGCGAAAAGAAGCTGACCAACATGCGCGCCTCCACGGCCGATGAAGCCATCCGCCTGGTGCCGTTTCGCAACCTCAACCTGGAACAGGCAATCGAGTTCATCGCCGACGATGAGTTCGTGGAGGTGACACCCAAGTCGCTACGACTAAGAAAAAAAGTTCTGCAATCCAACCGGCGCAAGAAACATTTCGCCACGGTCGAGGAAACTACCAGTTGAGGACAGTCGCCCGAAAGGTTGCCGTCCCGGTGGAAGACAACGGCCCCTTGTCCATATACCTGATCCCTTGCAGTTGCGGCACCAGCTTTGCGGTTGCCGACGATTACGATCGCAAAGGGATGCACCTGCGCAGCTTCATCCGTTGCCCCACGTGCGGCAAGCGCCACGATCCGCGCAATCGTCTGCTTCGCCTCGGATATCATCAGGAGGGGTTCTGGACGGTGGATGATTGCTCTGATTGAAAAGCCGACAGCCTGGAAGGAGCGGGTCCCGATGACTTCACCATGGCGCCTCGGCTGGCCGGCAGTTACCAGTGCGGCGCGCACGGCGATCGCCGCCACTGTCGCATTCCTAATCGCCCGCCTTTCAGGCCTGCCGGAAGCCTATTGGGCGGCGATTATGACGCTGGTCATCATGCAGTCCACGCTGGGCGCGACCTTGCGCATTTCCGGAGAGCGCTTCATCGGCACGCTCCTCGGAGCGATTGCTGGCGGCCTGCTCGCTCGTTCCTTTCCGGAGGTCTGGTGGGTCTTTGTGTTTGCGCTTGGAGTGTTTCTCCTCGGGATTCTCTGCGCTCTGTTCCGCCTGCAGAATTCCTACCGCTTCGCGAGCATCACCCTGGCCATTGTGATGCTCATACCGCACACGGCCCCGCCGTGGATCGTCGCGCTGCACCGGTTCGTTGAGGTGTCGATCGGAATCGTCGTGGGACTTGCTGTGACCGCTCTCTGGCCCGACCCCGCCGCACCCACAGCTTGAGATCGATTCGGCCGGCTTCTGGAGCCCGGTTTGAGGCCGGGGTTGATGACCGCGTTTGATGACCGGGCGCGGAGGTTGTAAACTCGATGTGTTCACCGCGCGCCCGTAGCTCAGCTGGATAGAGCGGCAGCCTCCGGAGCTGTAGGTCGGGAGTTCGAATCTCTCCGGGCGCGCCAGTTTTGCTCCTGATCCTTCACTGCGTTCAGGATTTCGCCAGCAGGCTCCCGCTTCGCTCACGCCTGCTAATCGGCTCAAGTTCGAATCTCTCCGGGTGTGCCAGTTTTTAGCAGCCAATACGCCTCCAATTCACCTCCCACCGGTTTAAGTCCCGTCCCTTTATAGCGTTGGGAACCCGGTTCAGCCGCCTCATTCCAAGGTTCTGATAAGTTGGGACGTACCACTCCGAACCGATGTACGAACGGCGAATGGGGGCGTACAATGTCTAAAGGACTGTAATTTAATTCGTCTTAATAGCAAGGAGATTTCGGGACACGTTCATACCAAACAGACGGTGGAGGGTACTCCCCGGCCTTCCCAGAACGCTTTCCTGAGTAAACTGCAAATGACTTACCTTCTGAAAGAAAAACTTCTCTTGCGCTCTTCGTTCGTCCTGGCCGGTATCTTGGTTTGCCAATTTTTCGCGTCGAGCAATACAGTCTTGGCGCAGGGGCCGCCGTTGGACCCTTCGACTGCGGCCCGCTTCGCCGATGTAAAGATCGGCGTCGGCAACAACAAGAATCTTCTGCTGACCATCGTGAGCGACGTGAAATCTCACCTCGACCGTCAAGCGGTCATCAAGCTCCACGATGCGAAGAGGGACTTCACTGTTTGGCAAACCACCGACGGCGAATCCATAGCGGAGTTTCACGACCTCGACTTCGGGGATTACGACGTTGAAATCAGCGCGTTCGGCTACTTGCCCGAGCGCAAGGTAGTGCACGTCACTACCACACCCGATCCGAGCATTCAGATGCAAATCGTCCTGCAAAAGGATCCGGAAGCTGTTGAGTTGAGCGCCGCTGATAATACCATCCCCGCCAACCTTCGCAAAGATGCTGCGCGCGCTGTTTACCTTCTGAAATCCTCGAATTACAAGGACGCGCAGAAGAAGCTTGTAAGGGTTTACGCGGCGGTCCCTTCCAGCGCGCAGATCAATTTCCTGATGGGGTATTTGTATTTGCAACTTAAGGACCTGGACAAGTCGCAGACTTACCTCACCAAGGCTGCCTCCCTGGATCCGCGACAGTGCCAGACTCTAACTTTGCTGGGCCGGCTGCAGTTGCAGCGCGAACATTACGAAGATGCGCGCAAGTCACTGGAACAGGCGGTTGCGGACGATAACGAGTCCTGGATGGCGCATAACCTTCTCGCCGACGCATACCTCAAACAGAAAGAATACGACAAAGCGCGGGAGCAAGCTGAGCTGGCTCTTGAAAAGGGCAAAGGCGCGGGAAGCGCGGCGCAGTTGGTTCTCGGACAAGCTTTGGCAAACGTCGGGCGAGATAAGGAAGCGCTCCAGTCTTTGAATGGCTTTATACAGACCAACCCGGCCAACCCTGTCATACCGCAGGTGAAGGACTTGATTGCCCAGATCGAGAAGCGCGATGCCAATCCGGGCGGAGGGGGCACTCTGCAAGCGGGCGCTGACCTGGCGCTTGCCGCCTCGGAGCCGTCGCTGCCCCCAAGTGCCTGGGGACCGCCGGGCGTCGATGATGTGAAGCCGTCGGTCGCGGCGGGTGTGGCCTGCCCCTACGACCAGATCATAGAGATGTCCGGCGAGCGTGTGAAGCAGTTGGTGGACAGCATAGCCCAGTTTGCGGCCACCGAAGACATGCTGCACGAACAACTCGATCCAGTGGGTAACCCCATCACCAAGGTGAATCGCAAGTACGACTATGCCGCTTCGATCACCGAGCAGATTCCCGGCTATTTGCAAATTGACGAGTATCGCAACGATCGTTACGGAATTCCGGATCTGCCCGACCGCATTGTCACCAGCGGTTTTGTGAGTTTAGCCCTGATCTTTCATCCCAGCATGCGTGAGAACTACGCCATTACCTGCGAAGGTTTGGGCGATTGGCACGGGCAAGCGACCTGGCTCATGCACTTCCGCCAGCGCGACGACAAGCCCAGCCGCCTTGCGGATTTAGTAGTGGGTGGGCAATCGTTTCCGATTAATCTGAAGGGGCGCGCCTGGATCACTGCCAACACCTTTCAGATTGTGCGCATCGAGTCTGAACTGTCGAGCGCCATTCCGGTGCTCGCCGTGCAGCATCAGATCGCGGAATACGGCCCGGTACATTTCCAGAAAAAGAACATCGACCTCTGGCTGCCTCAAACTGTCGACCTCTTCTTCGAGCTGAATCGGCACCGCTATTATCGGAAGCAAACCTTCGATCATTACATGTTGTTTGCCACCAATGCGGAAGAAAAGCAGCAAGTGCCTAAGAAGGCGCCACCCGCGACCCAGAAACAGAATCGCTGAAGCTCTAATCCGACCATTCCCGAGGGAGGGCTTGTCTCGAGCCCTCCTTTCTATTTGGGACATGTCATCATCAACGGATTGCAGAACTCCGTAATTCAAGGCACCTAAGCGAGTTACAATCTCAGCAACGGGAGGTCGTTATGTCCAATCGTTGCGCATCCTTCCTGCTCACGTTTTTTGTCTTGGTTTCCTCTTCGGCGTTTTCACAGCGTCCCCCGGGGTCAGGCAACACGCCATCGGGCGGTGGCCAGTGGGACTCGGTCGCCCATTCCAATACATTCCCCGAGGTCTCCAAAGTGACGACGGCGGAAGACGAAGGCAAGATCAAGTTCCGTAGCGAGACCACCCTGATTCAGATTCCAGTTGTTATCACCGACAAGAACGGCAACCACATTCACGGATTGACCAAAAACGATTTCCGGGTATCGGAAAACAGCAAAGAGCAGAAGATCTCGACTTTCGAAGAGTTTGTCGCGACCAATGCCAAGATTCCTCCAACTCCCGTCTCGCCCGGCGCGTACAGCAATTTAGCCGTTTCCGAGTCCGGGAAACAAGCGCGCACGGTTACCGTCGTTGTTGTTGACACCGTGAACACGCCGTATCTCGACCAGGCAATTGGCCGTCACGAACTGGTGAAGTATCTTGCCAATAACATTGATACCAGCCAGATTTTGGCGCTCATGGTCATCACCAGCCACGGGGTTAGAGTCGTTCAGGGACTGACCGGCGATCCCGGGCAGTTGGTTCAGGCGCTTAAGAAAGCCAGTGGGGAAATGCCCCAAAATCAGGGGACCTCCCTCGATAACCAGGCAAACGCAGCTCTGGGGGATATTCCGGTCGTTCCCGACTCATCGACTAGCACCAACATCGCGACCATGATGGCTCAAGTTCAGGCGCTTGAAGATTACACAGATACGATGGCTGGACAATTTCAACAGGCCAGGGCAATCGAAACGACGATGAACTCCTTTCTTGGGATTGCCTGGTCCCTTTCCGGCGTCCCGGGCCGCAAGTCGATTATCTGGGCCACGAGTGGGTTCCCCTTCGTACTCTCCGCCCCTGACGTAGTACCCGGCAATCTTGGCCCGCTTTACGAGCGGATGATGAAAGCCCTGGCCGACGGCCAGATTTCTATTTACCCAGTTGACGTGCGCGGGATCGTGACTCGGGGCGAGGGCGAAGCAACCCCGGGCCCGCTTTGGAAAAGGGGCGGCGGGCATAGCGTTGACCAAATGAACAACCGCATGTGGCTCAATTCAAATGCCATCCAAAGCCTCAACGAATTTGCCGACATGACGGGTGGAAAGGCTTTCTACAATACCAACGATCTTGCGGGCAGTTTCAAACGCGCCGCCGATGACTCGTCTTCTTACTACCTTGTAGGCTACTATCTCGATACGAAAAACAACCATGCTGGATGGCGTCAGCTCAAGGTGGGAGTTGACAAACAAGACGTCGAAGTTCGAGCACGCAAGGGATTTTTTGTAACCCGAGCGACTGTCGATCCCGATTCAACCCGCGATTACGACCTTCGCGCAGCATTGACTTCCCCGATCGACGGTACTGGCGTGCCCGTTACCCTGAAGTGGACCGGTGTATCAGGCGAAGGCGAAAAGAGGAAGGCGTCGTACGAGATTCAGATCCCGGCAAACGGCGTAACCATGGAGGGTGGCGACCAGTCTCACCTGAACTTCGATATCGCCGTTGCTGCCTAACGCGATCACAGCAAGGACGACAAGCCGGTGCTCACGCAAGGCCAGACGGTCGATACGGCGGTGACGCCGCAACAACTTGCAATGGTGCGGGTGAAGGGCATCACCATCAGCAGAAATTTGGAGATCGGTCCCGGTCAATATTCCGTTCGTCTGGTGGTGCGCGACAGCGCGACCGGCAAGATCGGCAGCGTAACGGCGCCTTTGACGGTCAACTAGGGAACGTATATTTGATAATCTTTGGGCCGGGGCTGGGCCGATGGATAAGAAGAACCTGTTCCAACGCGAAGCAGTCGACGAGGTCGTGTCACGCATCGACAATTTGCAGCCCGCATCGCAAAGACAGTGGGGCAAAATGGACGTGGCGCAGATGATGGCCCATTGTTCGGCAGCGCTCGACATGGCTTCCGGCCACCTCAATCCGCCCCGCGCCTTGATTGGGAGATTGTTCGGCCCGTTCGCCAGATCGATCTTCACCAACGATAAGCCATTCTCCAGGAACAATCCCACCGACAGGACGCTGGTGGTTTCCGATCAACGGGATTTCCTTCGCGAACAGGAACAACTCAAACAAAAGCTGCGGCAGTTTCAGGAAGGTGGAGAGTCGCGATGCACGCAGCACCCGCATCCCTTCTTTGGCGCGCTCACTCCGCAAGAGTGGAGCCGCGGAATGTACAAACATCTGGATCACCACTTGCGCCAATTCGGCGCGTGACTGTCTTAAGCTCCGCGGGAAAGCCGTTTTGCTACCGCGCAATACAACTCCACCGCTTCCTCCAGTTGCTTCTTCTCCACACACTCACCCTCGGTGTGAGCCACATGAATTGAGCCCGGCCCCAGCAACAATGGCTCGCCCCAGTTCGCGAGCGACGGAACGTCGGTGGTAAAAGCGGCGACCATGGTGGGCAACCCATCCAACGTGCGCATCCGCATGAACGGAGCCTCGCGCGTAAACTCGACTTCCGCCAGTTCGCCGACCGCCTCGACAATTTGCCGCCGCAGTTCCTGCGATGGACCCACCAGCCGGTAGAAAAGTTCGGCGCGCGCAAAGTCGGAAATGATGTTCCGTGCCCGCCCGCCTTCGATCATTCCCACGTTCTTGGTGCACCCTCCCACATCCTCGCTCTCCGGTAGCTTCATCGCGTGCAACCGGTGCAGCGCTTCCACCAATTTGTCGATCGCCGACTCACCCAGCTCCGGATACGCCGAGTGCGCCATCTTCCCACGCGCCGTCAGCACCACGTGCAGCGAGCCTTTGCTGGCCAGCGCGAGGTGATTTTCCGTCGGCTCGCCATTGATCATGAAACGCGCGCCGATCGGATGCCGATTCGCTTCTTGCGCGCCGATGGAATCTCGCTCCTCGCCCACCAGAAACAGCAGCCCGACGAAAACGCCTGCCCCGCGCAGCTTCTCGGCCGCTGCGATCTGCGCCGCGATGATCCCCTTGGCATCGCACGACCCGCGCCCGTAAATCCGCGTCTCATCTTCCGAAGAAGGAATGAACGGCGGCACGGTATCCATGTGCGTCGAAAAAACAATCTCGGGCCGTGCCTGTCCCGGCCACGTCGCCAGTACATTGTTGCGCTCGCCCTCGACCGGCATTTTGCGCGCTTCAAATCCGCGCTTCCTGAGTTCCTCGCACAGAAAATCTCCTACCGGTCCCTCATGTGGAGTCGTGGATTCAATGTCAACTAACCGTCGCGTCAGCGCAAAAAGATCCATGGCGTAAAGCTTACCAGCCCACGAACTTTACCAAACCCTCGAGGAGTGTCATCCTGAGGCGCCCGGCCAGCGGTCGCGAGCGCATGGGCTCAGGCCTCGGCGCCGAAGGCCCCCTACTCCCTGCACAGCGGATGAAGGGAAAATGTACAGCCTCGTTTCATCGCGAGCACTATCACCGATAGAGTAAGCTGAAAAAGCGTGCTTTCCGAAAACGCCACCATCCGCTCACTCTTCTTGCCCGGCCCCGCCGGACGCCTTGAGGCCCTGCTCAACGCCGGTTCTGCCAGCGCCACACACGCAGCCCTCGTCTGCCATCCCCATCCGCTTTACGGCGGAACGCTCCACAACAAAGTCGTCTTCCACGCCATGAAAGCGCTCAACGGTTTTGGATTTCCAGTGGTGCGCTTCAACTTTCGTGGCACAGGTTTAAGCGAAGGCGAGCATGCAAATGGCATCGGTGAGGTCGAGGATGTCCGCACTGCGCTCGATTGGCTCGAGCGCGAATTTACACTGCCCATCATCTTCGCCGGATTTTCCTTTGGAGCCGCCGTAGGCTTGCGCGCCGCCTGCAAGGATGATCGGGTGTGTGCCCTGATCGCTCTGGGGCTTCCTGCCCTGCCAGTCCCTTCCGAGTCAGGGGAAGCCCGCGTCTATGATTTCGAATTTCTGCGTGCTTGTGCCAAGCCCAAACTCTTCGTCAGCGGATCGCGCGACCAGTTCGCCCCGCCGGGAAAGCTCGAGGCTCTCGTTAACACTTTCGCTGAACCGAAGAAGTTGGTCCGCATCGAAGCTGGGGATCATTTTTTCGAAGGCCGCCTGCGTGAAATGCGCGAGACGATTGAAGCCTGGATAAAAGAACTTGTAATTGGTAGTTTGTAATTTGCGATTGAAGATCCACTTGCGAACGCCACCAAGCAAATTAGAGACTATTTATTCTTGCCCCACAACCGCTGAGCGTCTTCGCGACTCAGATCGCGCTCTCCCATTTCCTCGAATCGGCGAAAGCTCTCTTCCACCACCCTTCCTAGCTCTGTAAACAGAGGCTCTTCCGCCTTTTTGAAATTCCAGCATGTCTTCCCCTGCATACGCTTCTTCAGTTCAGGAGAAACTCCGTCCAGCAGATTGGGAAACACGTACACGGGAAAAAGATGAAAGGCCACGTAGCTCTTGCTGGTGATCCCCGCAAACATCACCGGCTTGCCCTGATACCGGATCGATTTCGATTCGCTCATGTAGTTGCCGGGCGCGTCTTTGGTTACCCAGAGCTTCTTATCGTAGGGCTTCAACATCTTGCGGAGGCCACGAAAAGCGGACTCAAACTCGTCTTTCTTAGTCTTAGCGGAGGGAGCGGTCGATGCACGTCTGGCATTTGCGGACATGGCGCAAGACTATATCTCTTCTTGACCGACCCGCACAAGAAACCACATTAAGTGCGCGTGACAACTTCAGTTTCCTGTGAGTCTGTGCCATAGCTGTTGTTTCGCCCCTTCGGGGCTGAGCCGCTTGCGCTTGTACCCACAGCTTGCGTTGTGGGCTGCATTTTTGCGCCGCTGCGCGGCTGGAGGATTGCGAACGTCTCTACTTCCTGCGAATCAAGTCGCCTCTCAAGCAAAAAACAGTCCTTGCATCCCCTCTGAAGCGGGAAATTTGCGGTCAGGCGACACTATTTTGCAACGAGCGTGTTAAATGGGATGAGTGTGAATGGAGGCAGGCCAATGCGCGAAGTGGGTAAATGGCGTGGGCTGGTCGTGGCGGGAGTGTTTGGAGTCATCTTCCTCTTACAAGCCGCGTGCGCCCAGGACCAGGCGCCCGTCGATCCTTCCCTTCAGCAGGCGATCGACAATTTCAAGAAGACCATCGGCGAGGCGCAGCGCTACGCCTATACCGAGCACAAGCACGACCTGACATTCGATTCAGCGGGCAAAGCAAAGCAGGATTCGAGCGACACCTTCGAGATCATCTTCCTTGAAGGCGCCCCTTACCAGAAGCACACTCTGCACAACGATCGTCCGCTGCCGGAGAAGGAACAGAAAGCGGAGGATGCGAAACTGGCTGACGTTGCCAAAGCCCGGCACAATGCGCCGGGAGCGAACGACAAGAAAGGCCTGTTCAACGCCTATTTTCGCCTGAGCTTGCCCGTCGACCAGATTCCCACCCGCTTCATTATGGCTTCCGGCGGCTCGGAAGAAATAGAGGGGAGGAGATCACTCATATTCACGGCGACGCCGAGCCTTGCAGGCACGGATGTCAAGCAACTTGCCCATGACGGCCTGGCGTATGAAATGAAGCTGTGGGTCGACCAGCAGGACAAGACGTTCTGCAGGATTGAAGCCAAGGTGATCGCCGATGGCATGCGCTTCGAGAAAGACTCCCTGCTCGGATACAACTGGAAAAAAGTGAATGACGAAGCCTGGCTGCCGGCTCGCTACTGGTTCAAAGGGAAGGTTCGATACATGATGAGCAATGTGCCGGCGAAGACCGAGCAGACCTACACCGACTACAAGAAATTCCGCGTCGAAACGAAAATTACCAGCGAATAGCCGCTGGTTCGCCTCTAAGGACAGTGTGGTCTCTATAATCGGCAGGATGCCCGACCTCACTCCAGAGCGCGACCAGCAATTCCGCAGTATGCGCAGCACCGCCCGCGAGATCTTCTCCGAGGCGCTGCAGAACGCTTCAATCGAGAGCGCCTTCTCCCGTCATCTGCACTGCGAGCGCGGCCTGCTGCGTATTTGCGAAGACATCTACGATCTCAATTCCTATAACCGCGTCTTTGTCGTCTCGATTGGCAAAGCAGCCCACACAATGGCGACCGCTCTCGAAGCCCAGGTCGGCAGCCGCCTCGAAGGCATCGTCGCGTCCTCCGCGCAGGCAGATACAAGTCAAGTCCGCGGCTTCCGCTATTTTCACGGAGGACATCCCACCCCCACCGCCGAATCCATCGAGGCCGCCCAAGCCATTCTTAAGTCACTCGGCTCGCTCGACTCCGCCTCGCTCGTCATCTTCATGCTCTCCGGCGGAGGCTCGTCCATTGTCGAGAAGCCGATTGACGACGAGATCTCTCTCCCCGATCTGATCACGACTTACCAGAAGCTCGTCCATTCCGGCGCCCCCATTGCCGAGATCAACGCCATCCGCAAGCATCTCTCCTCGGTCAAGGGTGGACGCCTCGCCTTGGCCGCCTATCCCGCGCAACAGGTCTCCATCCTCGTCTCCGACGTGCCCGACGCCACTCCCGACGCGCTCGCCTCCGGCCCCACCATGCCCGATTCCACCTCCATCTACGATTGCGAACGCATCGCCGCCCAGTACGGCCTGGTCGACCAACTTCCAAACTCCGTCGCCGATCTGTTCCGCCAACACGCGCTCGACGAAACTCCGAAATCCGACGATCCCGCATTCGTTCGCGCACGTTGGTGGACGGTGCTCTCCAATAAACTGGCTCTCGATGAAGCCGCTGCAGCCGCGACCCGCACCGGTTTCACGGTTGAAATCGATAACTCCTGCGATGATTGGGACTACCAGAAAGCCGCCGACTACCTGATCCATCGCCTGCGGGAACTCCGCGAAAAGCAATCGCGCGTCTGTCTGCTCTCCGGGGGCGAGGTGACCGTCACAGTGCGTAACGGCGGCACCGGCGGACGCAACCAGCAGTTCGCCCTCGCCTGCGCTGAGAAAATATTTGGAGAAGACATTACCATTCTGAGCGCCGGTACCGACGGCATCGATGGCAACAGTCCTGCCGCCGGAGCCGTCGTCGATGGCACTACTCTCGGCCGCCCCGGAGGCCCCGAAGCTCTCCGCGTCGCTCTCGCCGGCTTCAACGCCTATCCTCTATTCGATACCCTCGGCGATGCAGTCGTCACGGGACCCACCGGCAACAACCTGCGCGACCTCCGCATCCTGCTAGCCTACTAACTGGCGCTATCCCATTGCGCTTATATCTGCTGCCCAATACACCCAAATCTACAGATTTTCATATCCTTCGGGTGGCCCCATCCCCGTAAAGTCTTGTAAAGACTCATTCGCCTGCAGCGCAATCGCGCTACCCTGCATCTAACTCGCTAAAAGCTCAAAACACAGTTCGGAGGTTTCGCTTGAAACGGACATTACGCATTGCTCTATTCTCGTCTTTCGCCTGCGCGCTCCTAGCCACTGTCTCGAATGTCGCGCAAGCCCAGAAGGTTGACCTTGCCTTCGGCCTTAGCACAGTCGAGGCCCCGGGAATCGGCAACCTCACTGTCAGCGACACCAGTCACGCTCCCGTGTCCCTTACTGGCGGCGCCTATCCAGGCTTTAGCGGCGACGTGCTCTTCTATCACAATCTCGGTGTCGGAGCCGAAGTCTTCTGGAGAGCGTCTCAGGCCGACAATTACGCGCAGCAAGGCTTTAACTATCGTCCGCTGTTTTACGATATCAATGCCGTCTATTCGCCCAGGATCGTGCCTCACGTCTACGCGGAGCTGGTCGGTGGCGTCGGCGCGCTGAGCACCCGCTTTTATACAGGCACCAGCTGCGGCGCCTACTCTTGCTCGAATTACCAGTCCAGCAACCACTTCGACGTGGATTTCGGCGGCGGCATCAAGCTCTATCCGGCTCACAACTTCTTCATTCGCCCGGAAGCGCGTGTGTACTTCATCAATAACAACACCGACTTCAGCTCGAATCACGCCATGCGCTATGGCCTTTCCATCGGCTACACATTCAGGTAGAGCTGGTCTGCATAACTTCCCGAGCAGGGATGGGGCTCAACCCCATCCTGCCGGGATTCCTCAAAATCCTCACCATCTTCCGCCGCCGCGCGTTTATGATAGCGGTTCCGCCCTACTCCAACGAATTTCGTTGGGGCAAAACGATACTTTGGATGGTTTCGATTGAAATTGATCCGGACGCAACGCGCTGCCCTTCTCCTACTTTTTGTCTGCGCGGCCATGGCCGCTTTCACAAACATCGCCCACGCCCAGCAAATTGACGCTGCCGTCGGACTAGGCTCCATCTTCGCCCCCGCAGGCAGCACAGCCACCGGGAACCACCAGTCGCAATCGTTGGACGGCGCAGCCTACGCGACGGGCAGCGTCGATTACCTGTTCTTCAGGAAGGTCATCGGCGTACAAGCCGAAGCCGCCGTAAGAATAGACACCGGGACGTACGCTCAGAATTTTCTCAACATCCCTTTTCGCCCGATGTTTTTCGATGGCAATGCCATCTGGGCGACGCAATTGTCCAAGCGTTTTGGTGTTGAGATGGTGGGCGGCGCTGGCGTCCTGGACACCCGCTTTCAAACGCAAGCCTGCACCGGTTCGAAGTGCTTCGCCAGCAGCACCCATCTCATGGGGGACGTAGGCGGCGGTATCAAGGTGTATGCTTGGCGACGCCTCTTCATCCGCCCCGAGGCGCGCCTCTATTTGATCGACAACAACACGGAGTTCAGTTCCGGGCACGCCCTCCGCTACAGTGTCTCCATCGGCTACACCTTCCGATAGGACTCCAGAGCTGCGGGAACGTGTTAGTGCACGCGAAATGCGGCCCTCAGGCTCTGGAAGCGCGAATCTGATTTCACCGCTTACCGGCACGAGTGAAGAGGTGCGGAAAAAACTCATGAAAGTTTGCACAACCGAAGTTTGCACAACCAAAGTTCGCACAACCATGGAAGAGCGGCCCTTCAGGGCCGCGTAAGTTGCTTTGAATCATCATGGGCTTTAGTGTGTGCGTGAGAACTCATTTTCGCGCAATCTGGTGGCGCGAAGTGCAGGAGAATCCAGCCCCGGAGGGGCGAACTAGCTTAGCCCCGCGCTTCAGCGCGGGGTAAACTGGGAAATAAGACCTAAGTCCCGGAGGGACGACCCAGTTCTCACGCACACACTTTAGCCCCAGTGGCCGCTTCTGTGCGAGCGCGACTTTTTCCGCACCCTCTGAACTCGTACCCTTCCCTTTTCTTGCGTTCGTCGAGTTTTCCCGCCACCCTTCCAGACGTGGCGCTGGCGGTTCCGCCTCGATCGCGATTCCTCAAAATCAACTCAGCGGTAGTCATCTTGCGCCCGCGCGCATTATGATAGCGGTATGAATTTCGGGTTTTCCGGCGAGATGGTGTTCCTGTTTTTCCTGGCGCTGATCCTTTTCGGCCCCAAGAAATTGCCCGAGATCGGCCGCCAGATCGGCCGCTTCATGAACGAGTTCCGCCGCGCCTC
>OBLW0100001979.1_pt1 | contig 16861 bp, 17 predicted proteins | sample 1520161 | NCBI WGS metagenome assembly OBLW01 (sample SAMEA3539309, study PRJEB22396) | soil metagenome | biome: tundra; feature: field; material: soil | place: USA | collected 2010-05 | depth 0.15 m | reverse complement strand
GCGCGTCACTTGATTGGAGGCGCGGGCGACACGTCCATCGACCAGGTCGAAAAATCCCGATCCGATGATGACGAGGCCGGCATAGAAAAAGAGGCGGCGCTGGTTGTCGGCGTTGGCGTATCCGAACAAAAACGCGGCGTAGGTGTTAACCACCAAGCCCATCAGGGTAAGAAAGTTGGGGTTGATGTGTGAGAGTGCCAGGAGTCGCACGATGGCGTCGAGAAGCACGCCGCAGGCGCGGCCGACTCCGTTGGTCCAACTCATAGGCCGCTCATTTCGTTTCCGGCTCTTTTGCGTCCAGCTTGGCCTCGGCTATATCGTGCATGGTCGAGAGCTTCAGAATTTCCATTTCGCGACTTCCGCCGGGAGTGACCACCATAGCGACGTCGCCAACTTTCTTGTTCAGCAGCGCGCGGCCGATCGGCGACGTGGTCGAGATTCTACCGGCGGCTACATCGGATTGTTCACTCGCCACCAACTCGTATTTCATCTCTTCATTCTTGGTGCTGTCGAAGATGGTCACGATCGAGCCCAGGCCGACTTTATCCTTGGGGATATTGTTCATGTTGACCAGCGACAGGTCGGCCAGACGCTGGCCAAGTTGACGAACCCGGGCCTTTAGATATTCCTGGCGCTGTTTGGCGGTGTGATATTCGGCGTTTTCGCTAAGGTCACCTAAGGCGGCAGCCTTTTTGAGCTCCCTGGGGATGTCAAAGGCGAGCTCGTGCTCCAGCAGATTCAGTTCATCGCTAAGCTTCTTTTTGATGTCTTCGGTCATTCGGCTCTCGGCATTATACCCTTCTGGGCCGGTGGTGGGGCGGCGGAGCCGTGAAATTTATGGGCAGCGCCCCCGAGTCAACCTTTTATAGTGAAATGACTTAGCGGATTCGGAACGGCGGCGACTGCCTTGGGCAGGGCCCGGTTGCGGGCGCCCGGGGTGTACCGATCGGCTGCCCCTTATTGATTGCTATAGGGGCAGCTGTCGGATAGACTAATTACAGTTCTTCTACCCTCTGGTGAGGGCCCTCCATGAATGGTACCGGCGTTTTCCACATTGGCGATAAGGTCGTTTACCCCAACCATGGCGTTGGAATTATCGAGCAGATCAGCAGCCGGACCATGGGCGCGACGGTCGAGAAATTCTACCTGCTTAAGATCGCATCCAGCAGTTTGAAGGTGATGGTGCCGTTTGCCAACGTCAATAGCGTTGGGATGCGGCCGGTGGTGCGGAACGGCGAGATCGAGAAGATCGTGGACTATCTTTCTTCGGGCGAGTGCATTAACGCGGCCGATTGGAAAGACCGGTTCAAGGAAAACTCCGATCGCATGCGGACGGGTTCGCTCACGGACGTGGCGGCAGTATTGAAGAGTCTGCTGATCCTGGGTCAGGGTAAAGCGCTTTCGTTTCGCGAAAAGAAGATGCTGGAGCGGGCGCGATATTTGCTGGTCAGCGAAATTGCCATCTCGCGCAATTGCGACGAGGGTTTGATCGAAGAGTCGCTCACCAAAGCGCTGACGAAAGCCAATCTGCGATTCCCTGAGATTTCTGAATTAGCCTCGTAACGCCCCGCAGCAAATTATTTAGTGAGATTTTTGTAGAGACGCGGCTTGCCGCTTCTAATGTCGGGTTGCGCTCACAACTTCCAGTCCGCGCAAGAGGAGACGGGGCGAGCCCCGTCTCTACACAAGACCAATTGCCTTCCATCGTTCGGTTAGCGCGATTGGTGTGCTTCCATCCACGATTGAAGAATTAAGATTGCGGCCATACGGTCGACCGCTTCTCCTCGCTTCTTGATTGATAGATCGGTTTCGCGGAGCAGGCGGTTGGCTTCGGTCGAGGTCCAACGCTCGTCCCATAGATGGACGGTGATTCCGAAGTGAGCGTGCAGGTCGTCGGCGAAGAGGCGCATTTTTTCCGATTGTGTCCCCTCGGCTCCGCTGAGGCGCAACGGGAGGCCGATGACGATTTCCTTTACCTCGTACTTTGTCAGCAAGCCTCCAAGCGCTTTCAAATCCGTGCGCTTGTTCTTGCGCTGGATTGTGTCGAGGCCTTGCGCGGTGATCCCCAAAGGGTCGGTAATGGCTACTCCGATTCGCCTTGAGCCGACATCGAGGGCGAGAATGCGGGCGTGGCCGGGAGTGCCAGGGGAGTGCATCGGTCAATTGTAGGGCTACATCGCGGAAACTCGATCTGTAATTCCGGATTTGTAATTCCGCTCGTGCAATTCCTGCAAAGGTAAGGCAGAATTGTTTGCCAGCCAGCAACCGAGCTACACACATATGGAGACTGCGGTGACTCAAGACAAGCATCACTGGTCGCTAACGCTGTTGGGGATGACCCTGGTTGTGGCCATTGCTTATTACGGCGAGTCGGTGCTGGCGGTGCTGTTTTTTGCGATTCTGCTGAGTTTTATGCTTTCTCCCGTCGTGCATGCGCTGGAATTCTTGCATATTCCTCGAGCCGTGGCGGCGCTGGTAAGTGTGGTTGCTCTGCTGGCAGTGTTGTATGGCATCAGCGTCGCGTCATATAACCAGGCGCTCATTTTTGCGGACAACGTCCCCAAGTATTCGGCGAAGATTCGCTCGATCGTGGAGCCATACCAGCAACAGGCGGAGCGCCTTGAGAAGACCGGCGACGTCGTGGGTGAGCCCGAACCCGCAAACGTCATGAAGGTGCGGCAGGTGCAGAGTTGGTCCCAGACCCTTACGCATGGCGTGGGTAGCGTGACCGATATTGTGCTGGCGGCATCGTTCGTCCCTTTTCTGGCGTACTTTCTGCTGACTTGGCACAATCATGCGCGCTCGGCCACGGTCATGCTGTTTCCGTTGGAGCATCGGAACACGGCATTTCAGACGCTGGGACTGATCGGGAAGATGTTGCAGAGTTTTATTGTCGGGAATCTTCTCATCGGGCTGCTGATTTCGGCGGTGAGTGTAGCGATTTTTGGATTGCTGCATGTGCCGTTCTTTTATTTCGTCGGATTTCTCAGCGGCTTTTTGAGTCTGGTTCCGTATCTGGGGATTGTGCTCGCGATGGGGCCACCGATTCTGGTTGGGATTGGACAATTGGATCCTGGCGGCTTGTTGATTGTCGCCCTCTGCGTGGTTGGCATGCATCTGCTAGCGTTAAATGTTCTTTATCCTAAGTTGCTCGGGAGCCGGCTGAAGATTAATCCGCTGGCCGTCACGATTGCGCTGTTGTTTTGGGGAACGGTGTGGGGAGCGATTGGCTTGGTGCTGGCGATTCCAATTACGGGAGCGATCAAGATTGTGTTCGACCATGTCGATTCGATGAAGCCGTATGCGGATTGGCTGGGGGAGTAACGCGCTTCACCGCCGAGACGCGGAGAACGCCGAGACAACTAATTCAGGTTGGGGGCGTCTCCCCCACCACAGGCGCGCCGCTCACTTTTTAACCTGCTGAGACAACTTTGCGGCATTCGGAAAGAGCCTCTACACTGAAAGCTTGCGCACGCTGATCAAATTTTTTTTTCTCTTGGTTCTCGCCGTGGTCGGCCTTGCGGCTTGGCTCGTCTATGTCCCGGTTACGCCGCCTTCGAATACTTCTCTGCTCCTGCATTCCGGGTACTCGACCCGGCGAATTGCCGCGGAGCTAAAGAGCGCGGGGGTGATTCGCAACCAATACGCTTTTCTGGCGTGGCATGTGGTGCATCCGAAGCCGACCTTGAAGGCGGGGGAATATCGCTTCGAACGGGCCGCAACGCTTCCTCAGGTTTATGGACGCATCGCGCGCGGGGATATCTACTTTCATACTGTGACCCTCCCTGAGGGCTACACAATGTTTGATATCGCCCAGGCGATGGAAGAGGCGGGGCTCGGTCCGGCGGCCAATTTTCTGCGTCTCGCGCAGACACAGACGCAATTAATTACGGATCTGGCGCCCGATGCCAAGTCGCTGGAAGGGTATCTCTTCCCAAATACTTATCAGTTCACGCGAACCCAGAGTTCGGAGGAGATGATCGGGACGATGGTGCGCCAATTCCGGCAGGTGGCGCAGGAGATCGGGCTGACCTCGGACGTGGCGCGGGTCGTGACCATGGCTTCTATCGTCGAAAAAGAGACCGCGGTTGGGGAGGAGCGTCCCCTGGTGGCGAGCGTCTATTACAACCGGCTGGCGCAGAAGATGGCGCTCGATGCCGACCCCAGCGTGATTTATGCGGAGTTGCTCGCGGGCACATATCAGGGAAGCCTCCATCATGCGGATATGGCGGTCAACTCGCCCTATAACACGTATCGTTTTCCGGGATTGCCGCCGGGGCCGATCGGAAATCCGGGAAGAAGCGCTCTAGCGGCGGCGCTGCATCCGGAAAGTTCTAAGTTTCTCTATTTCGTAGCCGATGGCAGCGGGCATCACCGCTTCGCCAGCACGCTTGAGGAACATAATCGAAATGTCGTCGCCTATCGCCGATCACTGGGCATCCACTAGAACACGGTGATTGCGAAATGGTCCGTCTGGTCTGGACCGTCGCATCTGATCGGTACCGCTCTTACAGCCGAAAGCGTCGAAAGCACTGAACCGTTGGCGGCCTTATACTAATCTGATATTCATGCGAAAGCTTTATAAGGCAGTGGCATAGGAATGTATCGTAATTATCTTCGTCGGATATTCCCTCTGTTTTTATTGATTGCGACGTTCCCGTTAAGCGGATGTCTGTTCCGGACGCGAACTGTGGACCGCCAGCTCTCCGACCGCCCCCTGAAGAGCGCCTCTCAGCAGGAGTTGATTGACTACGTCAACAAGCAGGCGGCTAAGATCCTGTCGATTCAGGCAACGGTGGATATCGACTCCTCCGCGGAAGATTTGAAAAACGGCCGCGCTACCGATTACAAAGAGATTCGCGGCTATGTTTTGGCGCGCAAACCGGCCATGCTGCGAATGAAGGGCTTGATGCCGGTCGTGCGGAATACCGCCTTCGACATGGTGAGCGATGGTAAGGAATTCAAGGTGTGGATTCCTCCGCGAAACAAGTTCGTGGTCGGCGCGAACGATGCGGAATATGAGCCCAATAAGCGGTTGGAGAACATGCGGCCGCAGTATATTTACGACGCGCTGCTCTTGCCACAGATTGGCGCGGACGAAATCGCGGTGCTCGAAAACGGTTATGAGACCGTGCTTGACGCCAAGAAGCATCGGGTGGAACAGCCCAATTACGCGCTTGCCGTGATCCGCAAGGGTGCGCAAGGGTGGTACTTGTCGCGCAGGATTGAGTTCAGCCGAGTTGACCTGCGTCCGTACCGGCAACGGATCTACGATCAGCTGGGAAACGTGGCTACGGACGCTCATTATCAATCCTATAAAGACTGGTCGGGAACCGAGTTTCCAGGCACGATTCAGATCGAGCGTCCACACGAGGGATATGACATCACGCTCAGCATGGTTAAACTCGAAATCAACAAACCTCTGACTGAAGAGCAGTTTACGTTAGAGCAGCCGGCCGGGGCAGAGGTCGTACATCTTGGCCAGCCCGCGAATTCTAGTGTGATAAAAGCGTCCGATGGACGACATAAGTAATTGATTTATGAGCTCTAGTAACGTTTCCCGCAGGCGAAGAGAGCCGAGTCAAAAGCCATGATGAATCGCATGATTGTTGGGAACCTCGTGCACCGGCCGGTGCGCTCATTGATCAGCATCGTGGCGGTGGCGCTCGAAGTGACGCTTATCCTGCTGATTGTCGGACTTTGCCTGGGAATCTTACAGGATCAGCAGACGCGGGCGGCGGGGATTGGCGCGGACGTAATCGTGCTGCCGCCGGGTTCGTCGTTCATTGCCGGACTGACCGGCAGTCCGATGTCGATCAAGGTGGCCGACGTTCTTGCCCGACTGCCGCACGTGACCAAGGTGGCGCCGGTGATCACGAATGTTTCAACCGCTGGAACGCTCGAGATCATCACCGGAGTTGATCTTCAAAGTTATGAGGGCCTCTCGGGAGGGTTCCATTATTTGAAGGGCGGGCCGTTCCAGGGGCCAAATGATGTGATTGTTGACGATCTTTTCGCCCAGGCGAAGCACTCCAAGATCGGTGACACGATTGACATTCTGAATCACCCATTCCAGATTTGCGGTATCGTCGAGCACGGCAAAGGCGGCCGCAAGTTTCTCCCCCTCGGTACCATGCAAGATCTGACCGGGGCCAGCGGCAAGGCCTCGCAGATGTATGTGAAACTGGACAATCCCGCCAACGCCGACACGGTGGTGGACGAGGTTAAGCGTGTGCCGGGTATGGAGCGGTATGTCGCCACTTCGATGGCGACGTACCTCTCGATGATGACGCCTACGAAATATCCGTACCTTTCGACGTTTCTTAGGGTCGTGATCTGGATCTCGGTGGTGATCGGGGTCCTGGTGATCTTCCAGGCCATGTATGCCGCTGTGATGGAACGAACCCGCGAAATCGGCATTCTAAAGTCGATGGGGGCGTCGAAGCTCTATATCGTGAACGTGGTCATGCGAGAGACGGCCCTGCTTGCGGTCGCGGGCATCGTGCTTGGGGTCGCTGTCAGCCTGACGGCGCGGGCGATTCTTACCCAGAAGCTGCCGCTATTGCAGCTCATTGTGTCCCGGGGATGGATTGCGCGGGCGGCCTTGATTGCGATTGCCAGTGCGCTGGGCGGGGCGCTTTATCCCGCATTCAAGGCGGCACAAAAGGATCCGATCGACGCGCTGGCGTACGAATAACGTACCGCTGCTTCCACTTTCGCTTTTGTTTCGCCTACGTTTTTGTTGATGTTTCCGGCGCTAAAATTTCCTGATAATTGCCTCGCAAATCAGGGGAGAATGCACGATACTTCCGGTGAAACAGTCCGTGCTATAATCGCGGCCCGTTAGCGGGAAGCAACACGGTTTTGCAGGAAGATGTCCTAATTCAATATTCAGGAGGATGTATGAGCTTCGATGATCCGACTCTCTACGGTCGGGACGATGAGACGGATGAGTACAGCGACAGCGGCAGCTACGGAGAATCGCTGGAAGAGGATTTGGAAGAAGAGGAAGAAGAGGAAGATGAACCCACGGCCGTAAAAGACGAAGAAGACGAGGGCGAGGAACCGCACGAGGAAGACGACGAAGAAGAGGTGCCGGCTAAGCGTGAACCGGTGGTCTCGGCTTCGACGGGTGGCGGAGGTGGTGGCAATCGCCCCGCGAAGAAGAAGGCGCCGGCTGCCAAGAAACAGCCAGCGAAAAAAGCGCCGTCAAAGCCTGCTCCGAAGCCGGCGAAGAAAGCGGTAAAGAAGGCGGCCGCCAAGAAAAAGTCGAAACCCGCCGCGAAAAAGTCTGTGAAAAAGGCTGCTAAGAAGCCTTCGAAAAAGCCGGCGAAGAAAGCGGTCAAAAAAAGCGGCGCGCGCAAAAAAGGCCGTCGCTAGTTTTTAGTTAGTAGTTCGGATCAAATGGCGGAAGTTCTTCTAAAGGGCTTCCGCCATAATTTTTGGGCTGTGTTGATTCCCGCTCGTTCTGTTTTCTTCGCAACTTTTCTTTCACTACATTTCTCTCACTGCTTTTCTCCACTGACAATTGCTTCCGCTTCGATCTCAAGCAGCATCTCCGGGGAGACCAGAGCTGTGACCGCTACCATCGTGCTGGCGGGACGGATGTCACGAAAAAATTCTCCATGAGCTTTTCCTACCTTTTCCCAATCGGCAATGTTGGTCAGAAATATGCGGGTGCGTACCACATCTCGCATTGAGGCGCCGGCCTGCGTGAGGGCATGTTCTATATTGCGGAGGATCTGGACTGCCTGCGCGTAGGCATCGCCCGCGATAATTTTGCCATCGGCCGCGGTGGCAGTTGTGCCTGCAATGTGGACGTTCGCTCCGATGCGAACCGCACGAGAGTAACCGACGATGGGCTCCCACGGTGTAGCGCTCGATATATTAAGTCTCTCCAATGAGCCCTCCGTTAAGTTGTGTGACCGAGTAAGTCCAGTCGAAAATCATGTAGATATCTTGATTCGATCATGTAAATGAATCACTGGAATCATATTTTTCAATGATACGTATTGAATTAGCAATCATGCTCTTTGGCTGCTAGTAAATACTGGTAAACCCCGCGCCCAATGCGGGCTTCTAACGGTCGGCATGGCTCGAATGGGTACTTGCTTTAGGACCGAATCCAAGGTATCTAATGCGCACGGCTTTGTGTTCCGATAAAGGAACAAGTAAGTGGGCCATCGGGGAAGGACGTGGGGACAATGGACAGGGAAATGATTCCGGAGACGCATCCGCTACAGAATTTGTTTCTTGAGTTAGTCGGCCGTCATTATGCCGAAGAAATTGGAATTCGCGATCCGCAAGTCGTGGGTTATGTCGCCCAACTGTTAGCCGAATTTTGCGATGCCGAGCAGTTATTGAAAATTCGCGATGCGTCTGGCAAACCTCTAAATGATGTCGGAGAGATGTTGATCGAATCGGATCCAGTCTACGGCCCGGCACCGTCCTTTGACCGCGAACGACAGGTGCGGAAGCACATCGGAGATTACACCCTTTTCTATGCAGGCATGTTTCCCGAAAGCATCAATCACTATCGCCTTCGCCGGCAGCGTGTGGAGGGTTTCGTCGATTGGATGAAGGCGGGCAAAGAGAGCTATTACATCGTGTCGAAGTTTGAGCACTTCGAATACGCCAAAGTGGCTCCGCTGTTTGCGCAGTTGTCACAGAGGTTTGAGCAATGCGTCTACGGGCTCAATCTGGTGAAGAACGAACTTGAGGTGATGCAGCATCCCATCTGTAGAAAATCGAATGAACTGATCATGTAGGATTGCAGACGTGAAAGGTCAGAGGTTAGAGGGCAGATTGCAGAGGTGAAACCAGGACATTCAGTTTTAGATTTTTACTTTTGCAATCGGACCTCGGACCTCGGACCTCTAGCCAATCGCCTGCCGGCAATTTCAAAATTCCCTTCCACCATAATTTTGATCGCCTCGGTGTAGGCAATGTGTTCTTGTTCGAGAATGCGTTCCGCCAGAGTGTGCTCATCGTCGGAGTCGAGGACGGGCACGGTTTTCTGAACGATGATCGCTCCGTGATCGAGCTCTTCGTCGACGAAATGAACCGTGCAGCCCGAAACTTTTACTCCATAGGCGAAGGCCTGTTGTTGCGCTTCCATGCCCGGAAATGCGGGCAGCAGCGAAGGGTGAATATTCAGAATTCTCGCCGGGAATTGCTGCACGAACCACGGAGAGAGCAAGCGCATGTAACCGGCGAGGCAGACTAGATCGACCTTGTGCTCGACGAGCGCGGCTACAACCTCGCGATCGTGCTCTTCGCGAGGCTTGCCCTTTGAAGGGATCGCAAGCGCCTTGAGGCCTCGCCGGCGGGCTGTTTCGAGTCCGGGAGCATCGGGGCGGTTCGAGATCACGATGGCGATGCGAGCATCAGAGATGTCACCGTTGGCGAGATTGTCGGCGATAGCGACGAAGTTGGAACCGCGTCCGGAGAGAAGGATGCCGAGATTCTTCATGGAACCAATCAAAATGTTATGTCGTAGCGACGGGGCGGGCGTTCATTAGCTGAATACGACTTTCCGGTCGCCTTTTACGATGCGGCCGACGCTATAGAATTTTTCTCCGGCACGCTCTAATAACGTTTGCGCCTTTTTGAATTTCTTAGCGGGGACTACGATCAGCATCCCAATGCCCATATTGAAAGTGCGGAGCATTTCTTCTTCGGCCACGTTACCGAGCTTTTGCAGATGTTCAAAGATTGGAAGAACGGGCCAGGTACCGAGTTCGATCACGGCTGAAGTGCCTTTGGGCAGCACCCGAGGCAGGTTCTCGGTGATGCCTCCGCCGGTAATATGAGCGAGAGCTGCAACGCATTCACCGGCGATCATCTTGCGAATGATCGACCAGTAGCTGCGATGGGTGCGCATCAATTCGTTGCCGACTTTATTCTTGATCTCGCTGACGAAAGTTTCGGGAGAGTATCCGGCAATTTCAAACAACAGTTTGCGAGCCAGAGAATAGCCGTTGGTGTGAAGGCCGTTGGAGGGTAAGCCGAGGACGCAATCTCCGATCTGAACATCTTTGCCGTTGATAATGCGCTCGCGCTCAACCACGCCGACAATAAATCCCGCGAGGTCATATTCGCCTTCGGGATAGAATCCCGGCATCTCAGCGGTTTCGCCGCCAATCAGCGCGCAGCCATTATGTTTGCACGCGTCGGCGAGGCCGGCGATAATCTTTTCCACGACCTCGGGATCGAGGTTGCCGGTGGCCAGGTAATCCATAAAAAACAGGGGCGCGGCGCCTTGTACAGCGATGTCATTGACACAGTGATTTACGAGGTCGGCGCCGATGGTGTGGTGCACGCCCATTTCAAAGGCAATTTTTAACTTGGTTCCAACCCCATCTACGCTTGAGACAAGAACGGGATCCAGATATTTCTTGTCGACGGAAAACAGCCCGCCGAATCCACCGATTTCGCTCAGCACTCCCTTGGTGAAGGTTTTGTGCGCGAGGTATTTAATGCGTTGCTTGGTTTTATTGCTGCGATCGATGTTGACACCGGCATCGGCGTAGGTGATGCCACCGGGTTGGGGATTGGAGTTCTGATCCACTGTAAAGTCCGTTTGTGCCCAGGTGAGAGATCGGGTGCGTCATCGAATCAGAGAAGCGATTCGGACGCAACAAATTCTAGCACGTCTCGAGTTGTAGTCGGCTTTTGTGGCGCGCGCTTCGCGGCAGTCTCCCATGAGGCGCTATAATGCTGATCCAAAATCTTTTTGCCGCGGAGATTGCATGAGAGTTCTGATCGTACTTTTTTTGGCCCTGTCGTCGATTTCAATTGCGGTGGCACAACAGAATGAGTCGTCCACCACTCCTGACAGTGCGAAACCCGCCGCGGCGAAGAAGGATAAAAAGACACCGGCGCCCTCGACGGTAATGACTCCAGAGAAAACAACGGAAAGCGCGAAGCCGGGAGAACCCGCGAAGCCAGACGCCAACGAAGCTACGGATAAAGAAGAGCACTACGATGTGACTGAGGTTCCGCCGGTAGTTACGCATCACCAGACCACCGTGAACGGGAAAGCCCTGAGTTATACCGCTACGACTGGACGACTTCCGATCAAGCGCGGTGATGGGAAGATCGAAGCGGAAATGTTTTTCGTTGCTTATACGCTTGACGGGCAGGATGCCGGCCGTCGTCCTCTAACGTTCTCGTTCAATGGCGGGCCCGGATCAGCGTCAGTGTGGCTGCATATGGGCGCGCTTGGGCCGAAGCGCGTCGTGTTGCAGTCGAACGGATTCATGCCAGCCGCGCCGTATCGTCTCGAAGATAATCCCGATACGCTGCTTGATCGCAGTGACATCGTCATGGTTGACGCCATGTCCACCGGGTACTCTCGCGCGGCCACGGCTGAACTTACGAAAAAGTTTCTGGGCGTAAAAGGCGATGTGCAGGCATTCGGAGAGTTCATCCGTCTTTATCTTTCTCGTTACGATCGCTGGAGTTCGCCGCTATTTTTGTTGGGCGAAAGTTATGGCACGACACGCGCCGCGGGCATTGCCGGATATTTAGCTGACCACGGCATTGCCTTTAACGGCGTGACACTGCTGTCGATGGCAGTCGATTTTCAGACACTGGAGTGGAACAAATCGAACGACCTGCCTTATCTGCTGCTGGTGCCGACTTTCAACATGATTGCTGGGTATCATCACAAACGCGCGGGCGATCTCACGCAGGATATAGCCAAGACCCGCGAAGAGGTTGTGCGTTGGGCGACGAATGATTACGCGATGGCGCTCGGTAAAGGCGATGCGCTGACGCCAGAGGAACACAAAAAGATTGTTGAGCAACTGTCGCGTTATATCGGATTGCGTCCAGAGGTGATCGAAGCGCACGACCTGCGTATCGACGTCCCTACCTTTACGAACGAGTTGCTACTCGATCAAAAGTTGATCAGCGGACGCCTTGATGGCCGCTTCACCAGCCCGAATCCTGGGGAAGAACATTTCTACGATCCCACCAGTGCAGCGATCCTGCCACCTTATACGTCGGCGTTCTACAACTATCTGCGAACTGAGCTGAACTATAAATCCGACATGCCCTATCGCGTGTTTGCGTACGACCAGCCGGGCTTCCAGACTTGGGAGTGGGGGAATGCGGTGGAGGGCTTCCCAAGTACGGCAGGTGGATTGCGTTCAGCCATCATCAAGAATCCGTATATGAAGATTTTGGTGATGGAAGGCTATTACGACTTGGCTACGCCGTTCGCTGCGGCGAATTGGACGATGGATCATTTGAATCTTGATGGGAAATACCGCGCGAACATTTCTTATGCGACCTACAATTCCGGGCACATGGTTTATATCGATCGTGCCGAACATGACAAGATGAAAAAAGATCTGGTCGATTTTATGGAGAAGTGCTTGAAGTAGTGCGCGTGCATTTTGCTGCGTACTGGATCGCGCGCTTTCGCTGCGAAATCATCGCTGCTAAATGCCACAACCGATGCGAGCCGCTGCCATCTTCGGGTTGGGAAGCTCGCCGGCCGATCTACAGCCGTTCCAATCCAATTCGCGAACCGAGTGGCGGCAAGGCCTTCCATCTAATTCCACTGACGCCGACGCAATCGTAATTTTCGGTGGGGACGGAACTATCCATCGTCACCTCGCAGCCCTGGTGCGACTCCAACTTCCGGTGTTGATCGTCCCGGCGGGCAGTGGCAATGATTTTGCGCGTGCTCTGAAATTGCGCTCCGCCCAAGATTCACTTCGCATCTGGCGCGATTTTGAATCGGGAAAAATCCAAGCGCGAGCAATGGATGTCGGAGTTATCGTTGCATCGGCGTCGCCCGAGCGCCCGCATTATTTTTGTGGTGTCGCCGCTTGCGGATTGGATTCTGCCGCCGCACGCCGTGCCAACGAAATGCCACGCTGGCTGCGGGGACGCGGGGGCTACGTCCTAGCGCTTCTGCCGATGCTCTTCAAGTTGCCGGCATTTTCGATGAAACTGACGCAGATCAACGGCGACGGCAAAGCCAGCGAAGGTGAGACCACGGCAAAACCCACGCTGCTGGTGGCATTCGCAAACACGCCCTTCTACGGCGACGGCATGCGTATCGCTCCACGGGCAGATGCCTTCGACGGAAAGCTCGATATCTGCCGCGTCACTACGATGAACGCGCTTAAGTTATTCTGCATGTTTCCGTCGGTGTATTTCGGTCAACACTTGCTCTCGCCAAAGGTGGAATATTCGAAGGCCGAGCGGATGCTGGTGGAAACAGAATTGCCAGTGGAAATCTACGCTGATGGTGAGTACGTGTGCGAAACGCCGGCCGAGATTTCAATTGCTGCGGGAGCGCTACGAGTTATTTGTCCGTATTAGGATGCTAGTGAAGGCGCCCGTAGCGCGCATCCAGCGCGAGGTTCAGCTCGAGAACATTCACGCGCGGCTCGCCCAACAATCCCCACTGCCTATCTTCGGAATGATCACGAACCAGTTGTGCAATTTCCGTCTCGGAAATTCTACGTTCCGCGGCGACGCGACGAATTTGAAACTCCGCAGCGGCCGGCGAGATATGAGGATCTAACCCTGATGCCGACGTCGTAACCAAATCGATCGGAATCGACGTGTCAGGATTCTCCGGCCGCAACTTTGCGACATCTCCGTTTACTCGAGTGATTAACTGTGCGTTAGTCGGACCAAGGTTCGACCCTCCCGAAGCGCTGGCGTCGTAACCAATGGCACCAGCGGCCGAAGGTCGCGAGTGAAAATAGCCCGGTCCAGAAAACGGTTGGCCGATTATGCGCGAACCTACGAGAACTCCGCTACTGTCGCGGATGAGCTGGCCGTTAGCTTGCTTCGGAAAAATAAGTTGCGCGAGTCCCGTTACAAGCAGGGGGTAGATAACCCCCAGCAGAATTGTCGTCGCGATGGTCATTAATACAGCTGTAATCAAAGTTTTCTTCATGGCTTACTTCCTCAACTCTTTATGCGCAAGCTATATCAGCTTGATGCTGGTTATCAACATGTCAATCAACTTTATGCCGATGAACGGGACGACCAAGCCGCCTAATCCGTAGACGAGCAGATTCTGTCGCAAGAGCGCTTCGGCGCTCAACGCTTTGTAAGCCACGCCACGCAGAGCGAGCGGAATGAGCGCCACGATAATGAGCGCGTTGAAAATGACCGCCGAAAGGACTGCCGATTGGGGTGTCTGAAGCCGCATGATGTTCAGTGCATTGAGGACGGGAAATGTTCCGGCAAACATCGCGGGAATAATCGCGAAATATTTAGCCACATCGTTGGCAATGGAAAAGGTCGTGAGTGCTCCGCGGGTCATTAACAACTGTTTGCCGATTGCCACGACCTCAATCAGTTTGGTGGGATTGGAATCCAGATCAACCATGTTTCCGGCTTCTTTAGCGGCCTGCGTGCCTGTATTCATCGCGACGCCAACATCGGCTTGGGCGAGAGCGGGGGCATCGTTGGTGCCATCGCCCGTCATCGCCACCAGTTTGCCTTCAGCCTGTTCGCGGCGAATCAGATCCATCTTGTCTTTGGGAGTTGCCTCCGCCAGAAAATCGTCGACGCCCGCCTCGCGCGCGATTGCGGCGGCTGTCAGCGGATTATCGCCCGTGATCATCACTGTCTTAATCCCCATCGCGCGCAGATGGTTGAAGCGTTCGCGCATGCCTCCCTTGACGATGTCTTTGAGGTAGATCACTCCGAGCGCGCGCTGATTTTCGGCGACCACTAATGGAGTTCCTCCCGAGCGCGCGATCTGCTCGACGCTAGCCTGCACTTCGCGCGGTAGCGAGGTGCCGAATTGTTGAAGATACTTGGTGATGGCGTCGACGGCTCCCTTGCGAATTTCGCGACCGTCGAGATTGACGCCTGACATGCGGGTTTGAGCGGTGAAGGGGACGAATGCCGCTTCCAATGGGGCCAGTTCGCGTCCTCGCAAGTTGTACCTCTCTTTTGCCAACACGACGATCGATCGGCCCTCGGGCGTTTCGTCGGCGAGAGAAGATAGTTGCGCGGCATCGGCCATCTCGGCTTCGGTGATTCCCGGCGCGGCGATAAACTCAGCGGCTTGGCGATTGCCGAGCGTGATGGTTCCTGTTTTGTCGAGCAGCAGAGTGTTTACGTCTCCGGCGGCTTCGACAGCGCGTCCCGACATGGCGAGCACGTTGTGCTGGACGAGACGATCCATGCCCGCGATGCCGATCGCGGAAAGCAAGCCGCCAATTGTGGTCGGAATCAGACAGACCAGCAGCGAGACGAGAACGAATACAGTCTGCGGCGATCCCGAATAAATCGCGAACGGCTGCAAGGTAACCACGGCCAGCAGAAAAATAATTGTGAGACCTGCGAGCAAAATGTTGAGTGCGATTTCATTGGGAGTCTTCTGCCGCTCCGCGCCTTCGACTAGGGCGATCATGCGATCGAGGAAAGTTTCCCCGGGATTCGAAGTGATGCGAACCTTGAGCACGTCGGAAAGAACGCGCGTACCACCGGTGACGGCAGAGCGGTCGCCGCCGGCTTCGCGGATGACCGGAGCAGATTCTCCGGTAATAGCAGACTCGTCGACTGAAGCTACGCCTTCGATGATCTCCCCGTCGCCTGGGACGAGTTCGCCAGCGATCACCACTACAACGTCTCCTGAGCGAAGCTTTGCGCTCGGCACTGTCTCGGTCGTCCCATTCGGAAGCAAGCGCTTGGCCTCCGTCTCAGAGCGCGCTTTGCGTAGCGTGTCGGCTTGCGCTTTGCCGCGGCCTTCCGCCATGGCTTCGGCGAAATTGGCGAATAGCACTGTAAACCAGAGCCAGAGGGTGATCTGCACATTGAAGGCGAAGCTTGTTGTCTTGCGGAACAAGAGCAGAGTTGTCACCACACTGCCAACTTCGACCACGAACATGACGGGGTTCTTCATCATGGTGCGAGGATCGAGTTTGACCAGCGCGTCGACTAGCGCTCGCCGGATGATTTTTGCGTCCCACAAGCTCTTGCTTTTCTTATCGGCCATGTCTTACCTCAGAAGGTGCTGCGCCACAAACGTGACTTAGAAAGTTTTTCCCGCCATCATTTGCAGGTGTTCGAGGATGGGCCCGAGACTGAGAGCCGGGAAAAACGTGAGAGCACCCACTATCACGATTACGGAAACCAACAGGAGCGAAAACAACGGCGTCGTAACTGGAAACGTACCAGCGGAAGCGGGCACGGTTTTCTTTTTCGCCAGGTTGCCCGCGATTGCCAGCATCGGGATGACCATGAAGAAGCGGCCTACTAGCATCGTCGTTGCGCCCGCTGTGTTGTACCAAGTGGTGTTGCCGTTCAGGCCGCCGAATGCGGAACCGTTGTTTCCCGCCATCGATGTAAATGCGTAGAGAATTTGAGTGAGTCCGTGTGGCCCCGCATTACTGATGCTTGAAGTACCGAAACCTTCTACCGACGAGATGCCGGTGAGAGCGAGAATGATCAGCGGGAAGACCAATGTCACTAGCATTGCCATCTTCACGTCGTAGGCTTCGATTTTCTTGCCGAGATACTCGGGCGTGCGGCCGACCATCAATCCGGCGATGAAGACCGCGAGCACCACATAAATCAAAATCCCGTACAGGCCTGCGCCAACTCCGCCGAAGACGGTTTCACTGAGCATGATGTTCACCAACGGCACCATTCCACCCAGCGGAGTAAACGAGTCATGTTGGCTGTTGTTGGCGCCGCAACTTGCGTCGGTGGTGACCGTAGCGAAGAGCGCGGAGTCGGCAATTCCGAAGCGAACTTCTTTGCCTTCCATGTTGCCGCCCGACTGCAGCGCGGAGGCGTGTTGATCAACTCCGTGAAGAAGAGGATTAGATCGGAAGAGCACACGTCTGAACTCCAGTCACTTAGGCATCTC
>OBLW0100001978.1_pt1 | contig 16862 bp, 17 predicted proteins | sample 1520161 | NCBI WGS metagenome assembly OBLW01 (sample SAMEA3539309, study PRJEB22396) | soil metagenome | biome: tundra; feature: field; material: soil | place: USA | collected 2010-05 | depth 0.15 m | reverse complement strand
TGCTCTTCGGATCCAGGCGGGAATCCAGCAGGCCAGCGTGGCGACACTTAACAGAATCGCGGGTACACCGATGAAGACCGGAAGGTTGACCACGCCCTTGGTAATCGCGTGAACGGAAATCACGAACGCGACTACCCAGCCAATCGCCGTTCCCCGGATGATTGCACCCAAGTTCTCGCGAATAATTTGCAGGACGACCTGGCCGCTGGTGGCCCCGAATGTCAGGCGCACTCCGATCTCTCTCGTTCGCCTGGACACCGCGTACGAAACCACGGCATAGATTCCGATCGCCGCTAGGCCGAGCAGGAGCGGGCCGAGCACGACGAACATCCGCGCGGGAATGCGGCGGAGATAGAGGTTTCGGTCGATGTGCTGGGAGAAAGTTCGCACATCGTAAAGGGGAAGCATCGGGTCGAGTTCCCGCAGAACGGCACGCACTTCCGAGGCGAGTGCGGTTTCCCGGCCGCTGCGCGTTCGCAGGTGAATCTCCCCTTCGCTCGCTGGACGATCCCGATACGAGAAATAGACCGCTGGTTGCGCGGGCTCGCCGAAAGCGTTGTAGACCGAATCGCGCGCCACGCCGACGATCGCGAAGCTTCCTCCACGCGTCTGGATGCGGCGCCCGATGGCATCCGCGCCATCCAGGTAACGGCGGACAAATTCCTCGTTGACGATGGCCTGCGCGGGCGCGGCCTTGTCTCGCATGTCGGCAAAGTCGTTGCCCTCGAGAATCGGGATGGCCATCACCTTGAAGTATGCCGGCGTGACTGTGTTGGTAGTGGCTCGATCCTGCCCCGCCTCCGTGCGCACGCGGCCTTGCACCGTGAAAGGTCGCGACGGAATTCCGTGCAAGTCCAGTGGAACATTCGTGGCGATGGCGGCGGCTTCCACATCCGGTAAGGATCGCAGCCGTTCCAGCAGGCGCTCGGCAAATTCGCGCTCGGACGTGTCGTCGGGATTCCGTCCGCTTAAGTCGTAGGAGGCCAGCAAGACACCCTCGGGCCGGAATCGCGGATCGGTTTGGCTTGCCGAGCGAAAACTCTCCAGGAAGAGCGCGGCCGCGATCAGCACAACCGTCGCAAGTCCGACTTCGGCCCCCATCAGAACTTTGCGTGCACGGCTGCGGGGCGGCGTGTTGGAACTAGCGCGAAGCCCGTCCTGCGGATTGAGCCTCGCCAGATGGACCGCCGGCGCCGCGCTGAAGATCGAACCGCACACAGCGCCGAGCAACATGGCGAAGGCGAGCGTGAATTTATCCACGCCTGTCTGAAATTGGACCGGAAACGCGCCAATCAGCGGCGCCACGCGCAATGCTGTGGTGCCCCAAACGGCGAAGGCTGCTCCGAGGCCTGCTCCCAGGAAAGCGAGCAGCATATTTTCCGTGAGCACCAGGCTGGCAATGCGCCAGCGTCCGGCGCCCAGAGCCACGCGCACAGCCATCTCGCGCTGCCGCGTGCTTCCACGAGCCAGCATGAGATTTGCGGTGTTTCCGCAGACCGCCAACAGCAGGAGCAGCATGACGCCTTGCAAGATGGCGAGGCCGCTGATCAGCAGCCGTTGGGGACCGCGCGGCGCTTCCCAGAAGGAAAGAATGTCACCGCTCATTCCGGCGTTGGTCTCCGGATAGTCGCGCGCAAACTGTGCCATCGCCGTCGTGAGCTCGGATTGTGCTTCCTCGCGGGTGGCGCCAGGACTTAACATTCCGATCAACGAAAAGCCGCGGATGGCGCGATCTTCGAGGTCACGCGCGCCACCGAGCAGTGTTGGCGTCATTGTCGCCGGCACCCACAGGTCGAACTTCAAGGGGACCATCGTTCCCTGGAAACGCTTCGGCGCCACGCCGATGACAGTCAGTGCGCGGTCGTTAACGCGCAGTTTTTGTCCCACGGTTCCGGGCGCGCCGCCAAACCTCGTCTGCCAGTAATCATACGAAATCACCAGGACGGGGTCGGTTCCGGGCCGCTCCGCCTCTTCCTGTTGAATGAATCGGCCGATCGCAGGCTTCAGTCCCAGGGCAGAAAAATAGTTGCTTGAGACGAATTGGCCGAACGTTCGCTCGGTCCGGCCCTTCTCTCCCACGTTGAATGGCACCATCTCCGAGGCCACCATGTCCCGCAGCGCGGGCACTTGCGTCTGCAAGCCGCGGTATTCCAGCCAGGAAGCGCCTGGATACCCGCCCGTCTCGGAGTGAGGCTCGACCAGCAGGAACTTCGACGCGCCACTCACAGCGGGCATCGGTTGGAACAGGATCAGCTGAATCCAGGAAAAGATCGTGGTATTCACGCCAATGCCGATGGCCAGCGAAATGATGATCACGGCCGCAAGCCCCGGCATTCGGCGAATCGAGCGCCCTGCGTTGCGCAAATCCCCCAGCAGATTTTCGATAAACAGCAGTCTCCGCTCGGCTCGATGGTCTTGTTTCATCGCCTCCACGCCGCCAAACTTGAGCATGGTCTGCCGCCGTGCCTCGATGGGCGATAAGCCGGCGCGAAGATTTTCGGCAGTTTGCAAGGCGATATGTTCCTCAATCTCTTGCCTCAATCGTTCATCGTGTTCTTGTCTGGCCGCCAGGTTGGCCACGCGGTTGAGGAATCGCCTCACAGATTTCATGAAAAATCCTCCGTTCTCACATCGAAGAACCGCCGGATGATCGCGGCCGTTTGTTCCCAACCCTGGGTCTCGACCTGCAACTGCTTGCGTCCTTCCCGTGTCAGCCGATAGAAACGCGCCCTGCGATTATTCTCAGAGGCGCCCCACTCGGACGCGATTGCGCCTTCTTGCTCGAGCTTCAACAGCACGGGATACAGGGTTCCCTGATTTACGGCAAGCAGATCTCCGCTAATCTGCTCGATGCGCCGCGCGATTCCATAGCCGTGCAGAGGTCCTAGGACATCGAGAGTCTTGAGGACCATCAACGCCAAGGTGCCCTGCAGGACGTCCGTTTTTTGCTTCATAACACCGCCATGTTGGTTCCCAACAGGGAGGATGGCATGCTTCCTTTGGGAAAGCAACAGAAACCTCAATTTCTATCGTTGCTGGTACGCGGTGCTGCGGTTCAACGCAAGTTGTCCACTACGTAGAGGTCCGAGGAATACCGTTGTACAGCGTAGGCGTAGTACTTGAGGTCGGGCGTCACGGCAATACCCAGTCCGTTGCGCGCTTCTGTTTTGATCCGCTTCCAAGGTGTGCGATGGCCGTCGGCCAAATCGACTCGAGTGAGCACGACTTCCTCCGTGGTGGACTCTCCCACCAATAAGGACTTGCCACCATTTATAAATCGCACGGGGTATGCTAGTGGCGGGCTCGTGTAGTCTCTCTCTGCATGGATCTTGGCGACGACAGTTGGTAATAACAAGGACCAGGTCAGAAAACGCAATAGTTTGGTATTTGGCAGGTCAATGGACGCCGGGGCAGTCGAAGACTTATCTCTGGGACGATCGCTATCGGCAGAAATAGTCGAAGGCTCCGGCTTACGCCTGTAGCAGCGTTTGTAGTCGGTTCACCAGATCGATGCCGGCATCCGAAGCGTGGGAAGTATGAAAATCGGGGGGTAGCATCAAGAACTGAATTTGAGAATCGAGACGCCGAAATCTTTCGAATGCAGGGCCAACCGATACGACCCCCGGGCCGCAAATCACCGCGCGGGGTTTCATGGCGCTGAGAAGAATGGAGGCATCGGCGAGTTGGCAGGACGTTTTGACTTCGAAGCCGGCGCGCTGGAGCACCGCGGTGACGTAGGAGAGCAGATCGCTGGACGGGTCGATGCACAGAATTGTGCCGTGCGCGGACGAGGTATGCCCGTGGCGAGGGGCTGGGCGATGCGCGAAGGATGCCAGGGCCTCCTGCTCGGTGGGAAAAACCGCGAAGACGCCGAGTAAATTTGTGGCTTTCAAAACGTCGTGGACGAACGGCGAGACCCGGCAAAGTTTCAGATCGCCATGGCGCGCGCGCAACATGCCCATAAGGCGAACCAGCGCACCCAGGCCGCCGCTATCTAGATAAGTGACCTCGCCCAGCTCTAGTAGGAATTTTTGGGTTTCCAGACGATGCTTTTCGACTTCTTGCTGTAACAACGAAACTTCGTTCCCAACCACGATCCGGCCGCAACATCGGATCACGGCAACGCTAGTTACAAGTTGAGACTTCAGACTGAGATGCATGCGTGGCTAAAAGCTATATCACAGATAGGCTTTTGGGCAAGCGCGGCGGCAGGTCAGGAATTACCCGTCACACTCGTAAGACGAACTCCAATCTGTGTGAGCGCTTAGGCCGGCGGCAGGGCTGACAGTGGCGAGATGAGTTGCCGCGTTACAATCCCTCCGGGTCACGGGACGGGGCATAGCACGGGTATCAAATGAGCGGCGCAGGAACGTTCAACGTCCAAAGCAAGTCTGTAGCAGGGGCCGGAACGTTTACCTACCGATCTTCGAACGGCGGGGAACTCGAAACAGGTGTGTGGATTTCGAGCCAGCTTATCAGCTTCGATTCTTACGGTATGAGCCTGGCTTCTCTGCCGCGCGACGGCCGGACCTTCGGTTCGACGGGGGTTGGAACGAAAGCCATCGCGGATAGCCGGGGGAGCCATGCCGACCGGAGGACTTGCTGTTTTTCGTGTCCGGTTTTTGCCTTGGTCGGGATCGGAGACCGCCGCCGTGGTACAGATGAACTGCGCGTTGGGCAATGTACCCAACGAACGTTCTATGGACGGGATTCGACTCACCATGGACAAGAATGGCGGTAACTTTTCTGAAGAGCCTGGCGGTCCAATGATGTTCCTATCGATGCGGTTTGCCACCAGCCGAACGATCAACTCGTCCCAACCGGAGTCCGGGTCGGCGGATACCGAATCGCACCAGAATTAGCCATAGTCCCGGGAGGGGCCCGCTAAACCTGGAAATCGGATGCCTGAAGTTTCCTTCCCATAGCTCACGCGATAAGGCTTAGTCAGCGGCGGCGGACGGACCGGTTAGGGCTGACGTCAGATCCGTGTAGAGGAGGCGGTGGAAGAGGTGTTCGCCGGCCTCGCGGCGGACGGAGAGGCGGCCGGCTAGGTAGGCGCGGGAGTGCAAGCCGCGTTGGACGGCGTCGCAGATGGACATATCTTCGTCTTGGACTCTTTCGCTTACGGCAATGCTCTCGCGATTGTGGGCTTCGGCGGCGGGGCTGGTGTCGGCAAAATAATAGTCGAAGACGACTGCGCACTTGTCGGTGCCCAGCGGCACGACTACGTTGGTGTCCATCACGCCTTCGTAGGCGTTGATCATGAAATTGGGGTAAATCCACAGGTAGAAGGCGCGGCCTTGACGGGTGGCGGCTACTCCTGCCGTAGTGTTGGCGTCGGACGAGAGCGGGCTGGATTGCAGGCTGGCGCGTTCGAAATTTTCGATGGTGTATTTGGTGTATTCGATGACGCTGCTCAAGCCTTTGTGGGCGTGCGGGACGTGGTAGCCGCCGTCGAGATAGTTGTCTACGTAGACCTTCCAGTTGCAGTCGAGCGGGTAGATGCGGCGGTCGAAGTAGCGCAGTTTTTTCGTTAGCTCGAGCGGAGCTACTAGATCGGGGACGGAGCCCAGAAATTTTTGCAGCGAGGGTGTTTGGCCGTCGAGATCTACGAAGATGAAGTTTTCCCAGACATCTACGCGGATTGGAACGAGGCCGTTATCGGCGCGGTCGAAATTGCGCACGCCGTCGAATTCGACCATACCTTTCAGTGCGCCGTCGATGCCGTAGGTCCAGCCGTGGTAGGGGCAGCGGAATTGTTTGGCGCAGCCTTGGGCTTCGGGGACTACGGCGGCGGCGTGGTGCCGGCAGACGTTGTAGAACGCGCGGAGTTTTTCATCGTCACCCCGCACGACGACGATGGGTTCGCCGACGATGTCGGCGGTGAAGAATTGGCCCTTTTCAAGGACTTGATCAAGTCGCCCTACTGCCTGCCAGGTTGCGCCGAAGACGCTGCAGCGTTCGAGTTCTTCGATGCGCCGATCGCGATACCAAGGTGCTGGAATCGTTGAGGCCTTTTCAAGCGGGTTGGCGGGATTATAGAGATTGAGGATGTCTAAGACGGTTTGGCCCATCAATGCTCCTGGAATTTGCGCCGATCGATAATTTCTTGGCCCATGGGTACAAGAGTTCATACCGCGAAATTGATCAAGGAGGAAGAGGAAAATGGGATGTAGGGGCGCGCTTTAGCGCGACCTCGCGAGCCGGCCCTCGCTGGCACGTCCACAATGTGCATGTGCTTAGCCGCGGCTTTGCTACACACGTTTACACCTGCCAGGGCGGCACCGCAGTGCGGTGCCTCTACAAGGTTGTCGCGCACCACTTCACGTACTCAAATGTGCCCGCCACGGTCGGCGGACGCTACAAATGCGGGAACAGACGAGCGGCGTTGTCGTACAGGATCTTGCGCTTTGCTTCTTCGCGGATGGGAAGGGCTTGAAATTTTTCGATGTTGATTTTTATTTCGTTGACGCCGGGGCTAGGCCAGTCGGTGCCCCAGAGAACCTTGTCGGCGATGTCTTCGATGCGGGGAAAATATTCGAGGAGTTTTTGGGGTGGGATGCTGGAGACGTCCATGTACATATTTTTGTGGCGGCGGACTAGGAAGAAGGCTTCGTTCATCCATAGGGGGCGGCCGCCATGGGCTAGAATTACGACGAGGTCGGGATAGTCAACGCCGATTTCGTCGCACAAGATCGGCTGAGCGTGGATGTTCCGGGCGCCGGGGAAGATGGACGTGCCGGTGTGGATCATAATGGGCATGCGATGGGATTGCGAGCGGTCGTAGATCGCGGCTAGTTCGCGGTTGCCGGACACGTAGGCATTGGGCGAAACAGCCTGGTGCGAAGGGTGAATCTTTATGGCCCGGATGCCGAGCTGGGCGAGGCGATCGACCTCGGCACCGGCGTCGGGGACGCTGCCGGGATGAACGCCGCCGAAGGCGATCAGGCGATCCGGATCGGCCTTGCAGTAGTTGGCGATCCAGTCGTTCACAGTGGGGGTGAAGCCGATGATTTCGGGGGCGACGTAATTGATCAGGCCGACGCGTTCGACGTCGATGGAATCGAGGTAACGGAGGAAATCCCTGGCGTTGTGGCAGTAGCGTTCGACTTGGTCGAAGTCCGTGCGGCCGCGGGTTATGAGTTCGAGAGCGTCCGGCTTCATCATGTGGTGCGGGATGATGTGGACGTGGATGTCGATGATCGGTTGCGGCAAAGTGGTCCTTGCACAGCGATGGATTTCTTGCCCACGGATTGTAACGCAGGATGAGCCGTGATTCGCAGCTCGCCGGACAGGTCGCGCTAAAGCGCTCCCCTTCATTTGCCCCTACGGTATTTGCCCGAGGACGGCGGCGGTCAGTTGAAGCGCACGTACTGGAAATTCAAAGGTTGGCCGTTGATGCCGCGGATTGGGGGGGCGATCCAGTTGGCGAATTTGCCTAGTTCGGTTACGCGGCCGCTCATTAGCGATTGCACGTAGGTATAGTCTTTCGGGCTGGGCAGCCATTCGAATTCGTGATGCTTCCAGGCTTGTTCGGTCAGCACTTCGCCTGTGGGACTGATGAAGTGGCCCGCGAAGTTACCGATCTCGCGATGGAAGCCCTTGTGCGGCAAGGTTAGCCGAAAGGGAATTCCTACGGTGTCGATCACCTTTTGCCAGCGGGCCACGCCGTCTTCGATCTCGCCAATGTAATCGTCACGCAGACGCTCGTTCAGCGCGGTGAGCGCCGGCACTCGCTTTTCGACAATTTTGTTTCCCACGACCTCCCAGACAGGATAGTCCGCTTCGCTCAATACATGATCGTCGCTGAGCTTGGTTTCGCGAAAGCGTCCTTTGAGGCCACTGGTGTAGTAATTTGCCGCGTTCGAGGAGACATCGGAACCGTAGAGGTCGAGGGTCACGCTGTAGTGAAAATTGAGATAACGCTGGATAGTTTGCAGATCGATAACGCCCATGGTACGCACATCGGACGGATCGTCGATTTGGTTTTCCTTCATCACGTCGCAGGTGCGTTGGACGATGCGACTGATGCCGGTTTCGCCTACGAACATGTGATGGGCTTCTTCGGTGAGCATGAAACGGCAGGTGCGGGAAAGCGGATCGAACCCGGATTCGGCCAGCGCGCAGAGTTGAAATTTGCCGTCGCGATCGGTGAAAAAGGTGAACATGTAGAACGCGAGCCAATCGGGCGTGGGTTCGTTGAAGGCGCCGAGGATGCGAGGGTTATCGGTGTCACCGGAGCGTCGTGCCAGCAAGGATTCGGCTTCCTCGCGGCCGTCGCGCCCGAAATAGCGATGGAGCAAATAAACCATCGCCCATAAATGACGCCCCTCTTCCACGTTCACCTGGAAAATATTCCGCAGATCGTAGAGCGAAGGGCAGGATAGGCCCAGCGCTTTTTGTTGTTCAACGGAAGCGGGCTCGGTGTCCCCTTGCGTCACAATGACGCGCCGCAAAATCGAGCGATATTCGCCGGGAACCTCTTGCCAGGCCGCCTGCCCCTTGTGCCGGCCAAAACTGACTTGCCGCGTCTCGTCGCGAGGTTGCAGAAAAATTCCCCAGCGATATTCCGGCATGCGAACATAACCAAATTGCGCCCACCCATCGGGCTCCACGCTGGTCGCCGTTCGAAGATAAACCTCATAGTTGCTCGATTCGTTCGGTCCCATGTCCGACCACCAGCCGAGGAAGGCCGGCTGCCAGTGCTCCAGGGCGCGCTGAAGAACACGATCGCGGCCTAAATCGACGTTATTTGGAATTTTTTCTGTATAGTCGATCATCGCCAGTCTCCTAGCTTGAGTTCGTGAGCTGGGCAGCCCATCTCAAACTCTCTCCCAATTAAATTTTACCGGCGCCCCGGTGCCGTAAACCTTCAGCGCGCCGTTTGCGCCGACAGCATTGGGGCGGATGAAGATCCAATTTTGCCAAGCGGAAAGGCGGCCGAATATTCGCGTTTCCAATGTTTCGATGCCGCCAAAGCGCAAGTTGGATTCAAGACCTGTGAGCCCGTCCGGAGAGAGCGCTGCACGAGACTCGATGGCCTGGCGCAGTTCGTCTTCCCAATCCAGGTCGTCCGGCGCAACGGTAGCGAGCCCGGCTTCCACGGCCTCAGCTGGGGAGAAGGGCGCGCCGATCTTCGCGCGTAAGAATTCGATCTGCGTTTCATCCTGATAGAATCGCGACTCCAACCGCGAAAGACGATTCGGCATTGGCAGCGCGCCGAAATTCATTTTCGATAGCGTCACACTCGCCCTGGGTTGCCCTTCCTGCATATCACGCATGAATACTCGGTCCGCGGCCAGTGCTAATTCCATCAGAGTCCCGGCGAAGCAGGAACCGGGCTCCACGATTGCGTACATAGAACGAGAGGTCACGTCGAGCCGCGCGAAAGTGCGACGAATCATGCCGAGAACCTCGCGGACAAACCAATTGTCCTGGTGGTCCAAAATCAAATCGTCGATCGCGAGAACCGCATCGGGGGTTCCGGTGGTCTTGATCAGCCAAAGACCAAGGTCGAGTTCGTTCGTCCGCAACGTCAGGATCGCATCATCCAATTCACGCGCCACTTGCAACGGCCACCAGTTCGCGCCCGCGGCCAGAACTGCTTCGACGTTCTCCGGCCCCGCAGACTCAGGAGCGCGCACCGTGAGCGTAACCGTGCGGGCGCCACGATTTACTTGGGCATCGACATATTCGTAGTGAATGCCAGCGTCGTCGACGGTCTTTTTCAGCCTAGTTAGCGTTACGCCCATCGCATCCAGCGGGCGATCGCTTTGCGCGGCGAGTGATTGCGCTCGCGCCTTGATATGCGCGGCAAATTGCTGCGGCTTGACCACTTCGTCGACCAGCCGCCAGTCTTTGGCGCGCTGCCCACGAACGCCGTCGGGATTAGTACAAAAAATATCAGCGTGGTCTCGACGAACTTTGCGCTTATCGGTAACGCGGGTCAGGCCGCCGGTGCCGGGTAAAACGCCCAGCAGAGGGAGTTCCGGCAAACTGACTGCGGAGGAGCGATCATCCACCAGAATCACTTCGTCGCAGGCCAGCGCTAACTCATAACCGCCACCGGCGGTCGTTCCGTTGAGTGCAGCAATAAATTTGAGTCCGGAATGCGCGCTCGAGTCTTCGATGCCATTCCGCGTTTCGTTCGTGAATTTGCAGAAATTCACTTTCCACGCATGAGACGAAAGGCCCAGCATGTAAATATTCGCGCCAGAGCAGAAAACGCGATTCTTAGCGCTGGTTATAACCACTGAACGGATTTCAGGATGCTCAAACCGAATTCGCTGCAAGGCATCATGCAGCTCAATGTCGACGCCCAAATCGTAGGAATTCAATTTGAGCTTGTACCCAGGCCGCAGTCCGCCATCTTCGGCCACGTCCATTGTCAGTGTGGCGACCGGAGGATCAAAAGAAATGCGCCAGTGTTTGTAACTAGAAAGATCGACCTGATAATCGACGAACTCGCTTATTGGTTGAGCCCCTTGCGTTGCGACGACATCCACGACGTCCTCCTGCTCCCTGTCGCTCGAGCGCTTTCGATTCGAAAAAGGGCTGGAGGGCCGCGTCGGAGCTGTTCTGGCCCTTGGGAAGGATGGTGCGGGCGGAGGGATTTGAACCCCCACAACCTTTCGGCCACAAGATCCTAAGTCTTGCGCGTCTGCCAGTTCCGCCACGCCCGCAGCCTAGTTACAATATACCGATTTTTGAGGGGCAATCTCCAGCCCATTTCTGTCGACGGCGCACTGGCTTGCAGTGAGCGTCATGGGCATAATGAATTCCTGCATCATTTGAAGCTGCAGCAATTATGCTTGAAGGTTGATCTCCGCACGAATCCGGCGACCAAGAGCCTGGCAGAAGACCGCTCCCTTGAAAGGAACGCCGGCGTACTGGAAGCTCTGGACCGCCTTTCGCTTTATTTCTGCATCAACTTTCTTCAAGAGGGCACGATTGACAGCGTCCCCTCGCGATGTCGTTCGCTGGAAATTGCGTCCGCTTGGCGAAAATGGCGTATCTCTGGCGCCTTATCCATTCCGGAGGAACCCGCTATCGATAAGCATCCTTGCCCGACGGGTGCCGAAACGCCCTACGCCGACAACGCGGATTTCCAGAGGACGCTGGCGTTAGCGCCGTATTTTGCGGTGAATTTCACCGTGCATGCTACCGATGAAATAGACCAGACACGCAGCGCGGTGGCTTAGCTAAGCTAGACGAGTTCCTGTCCACGAGTTTCCGGCAATGTCAGGGATAGTACCGCCGCCACTAAAAATGCCGCGGCCTGCAGGAAAAATGCCGGTCCGATTCCATACTTGATTGCCAACGCGCCCACCGCAAAGGGTGCGATCGCAGAAAACACTCTCCCAATATTGTAGCTGAGTCCCATCGCCGCCGCACGAATCTCGCTGGGAAAGATTTCGCTGGCGAGCGAAGCGTACCCGGAAAAAGAGCCGGTGCCAAAAAAAGCCACTATCGGGCCGAGCGCCAGAAGCCAACCCGCGCTGCGCGTCACTCCATAGATTGGCGCTGATAAGGCTGCGATAAATAAGTATGTAAAGTACGGTCTCCGTCGGCCGAAAGCGTCAGAGAAAAAACCAAAGGTTGCATAGCCCAGCCATTTTCCTGCGCAAAGGACCAGGAAGAACCCGGTCGTCTTCACCAGTCCGATGCCGCGTCCTCCTTGTGCCACTGGCAGCGACAGATAAGCCGGTATCCACGTGAACAGGCCCCAGTATCCAAACAGACTGAATGCGTTCATCGCCGTGGCGAGCGCTCCGGTCTTTAAGACGTCTCTCGAGAGAAGCCCTCTCTTCGATGCAAGGCCGGAAGAAGTCACACGCTTCGTCCAAATCGCGGGTTCCGGCACGCCGGTGCGGATCCACAGCACTAGCAAAGCCGGCAGCACACCGACAAAAAATACCGCGCGCCAGCCAAAATGAGGTAGCACCCATAATACGACCAGTGCGGCGATGGCTTCGCCGATTGCGTAGGAAGACTGCATCAAGCCTAAAGCCTTCCCGCGGTGTTCGGCGCGCCATGTCTCCGCGATCAGAGCTGCGCCGGCGGTCCATTCGCCGCCCATCCCAAGCCCCAGCAAAAATCGACAAGCCGCAAGCTGTGGAACGGAGTGCGACAATCCGCACGCGGCGCTTGCCGCGGAGTAAACCAGGATTGACGCCATAAGCGCTGGTGTCCGCCCATAGCGATCGGCCAGGACTCCGAACAGAAATCCACCGATCGCGGAAGCTAGCAGCGTAAGGGAATTCAGGAACCCTGCCGTGCGCGTGTCCATCGAGAATTCGCGGATCAAGTACGCCAGGACCAGCGAGTACAGCATGACGTCCATGGCGTCGAGCATCCAGCCGAGCCCGCCGGCCACCAGCGACCTGCGTTCCGCCATGGTAACGTCGCGCGGCCACCCTAGCCGCCCAAGGGGCAGAGAAGATGTGTCTGAGGCAGTCTGTGTGTCCGACATGTAGCGCGGATTCTACCTGCCAGAAGCCGCCCAAGGCATAGGTTTTGCGCGATCTGCCCGGCCCAGTTCGAAAAATGAAAAGGATTGCAGTTCTACAGCTGCTTTGTTACGCTCCGCACCATTCCCCATACCCCAAAGGAGACGGTCTAATGGCTTTTTGTAGCGCGTGCGGTGCAGAAGTAAGCGGAGCAACGTTTTGCCCGAAGTGCGGCGCTGCGCAAGGTGCGGCGGCGGTACCGGCTGGGACCGTGGCGGCCTCCCCCACCGCGGGATTGGATGAGAATGTTGCTGGATTGCTTTGTTACATTCTCGGCTGGATTACCGGACTCATTTTTTTCCTAATCGACAAGCGCCCGTTCGTACGTTTCCACGCCGCCCAGTCCATTGGGCTTTCGATTGGTCTGTTTGCGGTCTATCTGGTGATCGGCGTTCTATTCACCATGCTCCACTTCATGTCCATGGGCTTTCTCGCATTAGCGATTTATCCATTGTTGGCCCTGTTGGTCTTCGTTCTCTGGATATTCATGATGTACAAGGCGTACCAACACGAGAAATATATGCTTCCGATCATCGGTCCAATCGCCGCAAATATGGCCAACAAGTAGATTCTGTATAGCTACGCGAAGTGAAAGCCGCGCAATGGACCGCGCGGCTTTTCTTTGCGGTTTCAACCGTCCGTCCCGCCCTTTAGACTTGACTTTCCGGCACTCGGACCCCATCGTTAAAGGCTTTGTTGTTGGTATTTTGCCGCTCGTCTGCGACAGAAAGGCGCCCACAGCTTCGTCATGACTCGCGTACGGCTCTGCTTCCACGATCGTTGCTTCGACGGCACGGCCTCCGCCGCGCTCTTCTATCGCTTTTACCGCGAGCGCTTCGCCAAGGATGCTCAGTTCGCTTTCAGCGGCATGACCCATCGTGCCGTGCCGCCGTGGCAAGACGGTCTTTTCGACGGCGACGAAAACGCCATCGTGGACTTCAAATATTCGAACTCACCAAAAGTGACCTGGTGGTTCGACCATCACCAGAGCGCGTTCCTGACTCCCCAGGATGCCGAGCACTTTCGCAAACATCCCGGTCCCCACATGTTCTACGAGCCAGAATACAGATCCTGCACGAAACTGATCGCCACTGTAGCGCGAGACAAATTCGGCTTCGACACCACACCTCTCGAAGATCTAATTCGCTGGGGCGACATCATCGACGGCGCGCAATACCCAACCCCAGAATCCGCCGTCGAAATCTCCCAACCCGCCACGCAGCTGGCTTTAGTGATCGAAGCAGCCCCAGAGGATAACGTACCCGCGCGCATCATTCCCGAGCTGGCCTACAAGCCGCTAGCTGAAGTGGTCAAGCTGCCTCTAATCGCCAAGCATCTCCAGCCTCTGCTGGAACGCCACCGCCGCTCCATCGAGATTCTCCGCGAGCGCGGCGAAGCCCGCGACAACGTAATTTTCTTCGACGTCGGCGATCTGGACCTCGAGGGCTACAACAAGTTCATCCCTTATTTGCTGCACCCGGAGTGCGTCTATTCAATTAGTGTCAGTGCCTCCAAGGTCCGTGCCAAGGTCTCTCTCGGCACCAACCCATGGAATCAAGCGACCGCTGACAAGAATCTCGCCTCGCTAGCTGAAAAATTCGGCGGCGGCGGCCACCCTCGCGTAGCTGCTATCTCGTTCGAGCCCAACGATCTGCCACGGGCCCGCGAAGTAGCGCATGAACTAGTAGCCGTCCTTCGCTCGTAAACCTCCTAGCGGGAAAGGCTTAGAATCAGGCGCAGGCCCGGCAGGACAGAGTTATTTCGCCCGCCGGTTCGACAAAGTCAAGCAGCCTGTGTAAAATTTAAACATCGCAGGCGTGCCCCGTTTTCGATACCACGACAGGTGAGTTTCAACCGGTTGTTTGGTGTGTCGGCTCTCGTTCTTAACGATCTGCTTTTGCTTCGGTAGGTCTTGCCAGTTGCGGTGGGCCGCATCCGTGCAAAATTGGTGGCCGTTTGCGCCCGGGCCGGGGCGCTGCTATTCTGATTTTCCGTGCGCCGCTAGCTCAATTGGCAGAGCAATGGACTCTTAATCCATAGGTTGTAGGTTCGATTCCTACGCGGCGCACCACTTCTTCCACATAAACCTAGAATCACCATCAATTTACAGGTCCGCTGGGAATTTCTTCAGCAGCGGAGTTGAGAACATCTGAGAACAAAACCCCTGCCACTCGCTCTACTGCGATCCTCTGCGAGTCAGGGACAGCGTGTGTGTAAGTGTTCAGCGTGGTCTCCAAATCCGAATGTCCCAGCAATGCCTGGGCTGTCTTCAGAGATCCGCCGGTGTCGCCGAGAAGCGTCGCGTGCGTGTGCCGGAACGAGTGCCACGATACCCGCGGCTGCTCGATCTGGTCGCACGCCGGCGCCAGTTCTCGGTTGTACAGGTTCTTAGCATTGAGTGGCGTTCCCTTGGATGTACGAAACACCAAGGCCTCCGGCGAACATTCGCCGTCTTCCCCTCGATGTTTCTTGAGAACGCCAGCGAGTGCGGAGCTCATTGGAATCACCCGACAACTGCTTTTGGTCTTCGGTGTGACGAATACCCGCACGAGTAGTTTTCCGCCACTTCGATCGTACCGCGCAAAGTCGATCCGTTTCCAGCGCAGAGCAAGGATCTCGCCGATCCTCATTCCGGTCAGAACTGCGACCGAGACCACCGAACGGCACGGCTCAGGCAGCACTGCAAGCAACCCCCGCATCTCCGCCGATGGATAAAACCGCCGCTCTTTTTTGGTATCCACTTCGCGAATGCGGATACTGTGAGCGGGATTTTTCGTCAGGAAGCCACGTTCTACGCCAGATTGCAGCACCGTCGAGAACGTAGCCCGGATGTTGCGGAGCGTCGAGGTTGCGGGCCTATCTCTTCCGTCGTTTGAGAGTTCTATTTTCGGTTTTGGCGATTGGGTGCGTTTTCACTTCTCGAAGTGGGCAAAGTATCTGACCAAAACCATATGAATTTTGCGCCACGGCTCTCCCCTTGCGGAGCCCATTCATTTCGCGGATCTAATCCCTACCACAAGGCCTTTTTGGGCAGTGGCTTGAATTGGGGCGCAGGGACGATGCCTGCGCGAGCGTCGAGCCATCTTTCAGTCACGGTGCCGGGGCACGGCAGCCAAGGAACTCTGACGATGGCTTAGATAAGCGAAGCGATGTTGTCTTTGTAGAAGATGCGAGACTCAGAGCTTCGTCTTGGCTTCGCATCGCTCATTTGCTCATTCGACCAGCTGTAGATTGAGGGCTATTCTCACGCCATTAACGAGCACTTGGCTCTTGTCAATCAGTTGCTGGTTGGTGATCTCGGAATTGGCAAACTGCTGCGCCAGATGTTTCGGCATGACAAAGTCCACCGCTTCGGAGCGCTCTTTACCGACGGACGCCAGCGGATTCGCAACTGAAAACACATATAGATCAACGATCGGATCGTCCGGGGCTTTTTCGAGCACATCCTTCATCTTGGGAGCCCGGAAGAGGTCGAAGGTTTGTGCCGCGCGCTTGTAAATCGATGGCACGCGTAGCATTTATAGCGTGACGAAGCGAGCTTTCTCGGGACGAGTAACCGGCACCGTAACTGTGACGGATTCCTTGGGAATCCCGCAACAGATTCGTAAGCAACGCATCGGCCACAGCACGGGAAGCGTGACAGAGATTTACACGCATACATTCACGCAAGGCGAGCGGGCCGCGGCGGAGAAATTGAACGAGTTTTTCGGCACAGGCTCGCCGGAAACGGATAAGGGAGAACTGATTTCTTTCCTCAATATTCGGCTGCTCAAGAACCACGAACAAGGCCAGAATTGTTTAGTGCTGCCTTTTAGGCTCGAACTCATCCGACTCGCAGCGTAGCGGCGTGCGAGGTCAAAGGTCATAGGTTGGCTATTGTTCCGTGTAGCCAACCACCCGTCCGTAACCCCGTTTTTCGCTTCCCACGGACAACAGCCGACCGCGCGGCGTGACCATCGTCAGCGAACCACGCGATTAGCCGAGATCGGCCGTCGATTCGCCTTCTTCGCCAATCCCTGGGGCAATCTCTCCGAGGTTATTCAACCGATCAGCAAGTAACACCCGATCTCTGGGTCGAGTGCCTCTCGCCCCTGAGAGGAAGGATTCTCGAACGTGCCTTTATTCAGGATGCTGTGGGACGCTTTCAGCAACGGCTTCTCGGTAGCGATCCGTTGCTGACGAAACACTGTTTTTGTCATTGGTTCCCTTTGTCATGAGATGTGAGAACCCGCGGTTCGAAACTGGCTACGGCTTTGTGAGTCCGAGCAGCTTTGCGAGCTGGGCGTCGAGCATCCTCGCAGGAAGAAGTCTGGGCAGAGTCCAGTTCTTGAAACGTTGCGGAACGACCGCGTA
>OBLW0100001976.1_pt1 | contig 16866 bp, 11 predicted proteins | sample 1520161 | NCBI WGS metagenome assembly OBLW01 (sample SAMEA3539309, study PRJEB22396) | soil metagenome | biome: tundra; feature: field; material: soil | place: USA | collected 2010-05 | depth 0.15 m | reverse complement strand
TCACCATATTCTCGCGCGCGAACGCTTCCATAAAAAATTGCTGAATTTCATGTTCCTTCGTGCCGCCGCCGCGCACGCGCCGCCCGATTTCCTTGAAAGCCGCAGCCGTCACCGCATCGATCACATCGCGCGCCGCAAAGTGCGACTGGATCTGTTCATCCGTCAGCGTCGCCTCAAACTGCGCGATCAGATCCGCCGCGCTGACAATATTTTTTCCCAGCCCGCGAATCAAGTCCGCCGTCCCCGCATCCACCATCGAAATGGTAAAGACAAAATTGTTGGGCGAATACTGCATCGCAATGTCGCGATGCGCGGCCAGCATCTGCTTCAACCCGTCAAACAGTTCCTGCCATCCCGCGTATTGCTTCTTGGTCCCGGGCAGCGTATCCAGATGCCCCGACTCGATCTTGTGCACCAGTTTGAGCGGCTCGCCCTTGGCGGGGATGAGGTAGTACCAGCGCCGCGTAACCATCAGCCCATCGGGCAACCCGAGCACGCGATAAGCGATCGGGTCGCGATGATGATGATCGTAGAAAAGCCAAGCGTCAATATTACGCTCGCGTAGCGCCTGTTGGATGGCGGCCAGGTCCATAAGTATGAGGATTTATTCTACACGACCGCTGGAAGAGAAGGATTTCAAGTAATGTCATCCTGAGCGGAGCAAGTCCTTCACGAAGTGAAGGACTTGCGGAGTCGAAGGACCCCTACTCCAACAGCAAGCGGCAGTCCGTGGTTATGTCTGCCCAGTGCAGCAGCGATGCGGTTCACTCAAATTCCACGATTGGACGGCTGCGCAATTTGACGCGCTTCGGAAGAACCATGTCAAAGCGGGGCTCAGGTGCGAGCAACCATTCCTTCAGGCTGGGCCGGGTTGCCTTTTGCAACCTTTCCCATTCCTCGATCGACACAAGAACAGCAGTCTTGATCCCACGGCGGGTAACCACCTGGGGACCCTTCTTGATCGATGAATCCAAAAACTCGCTAAAGCGAGCCTTGGCGTCGCGCACTTGCCAGGAAGTCACTTTTCGGTTTCCTCGAACATCACCTAACCAGTCTAATAGGAGGCGGCTTGTTCACAAAGTTTGCGGCGGACACTCCTGTCCGCCGCCTTTGGTGTTGTTCCTGATTTTGTTTTTGAATTTGATTCTTATGTGGACAACGCCAACCAAAGTCAAAAGCCGCGGACAGGAGTGTCCGCCCTACACAGGCTTAGTCGCCGTATTTATCTTTGAGCGTCCGAGCCATCTCATCCCGCAGTTGCCGGTAGTCCGAGTGTACAGTCGCGCGCAGCGCCGCTTCGCTGGAACTTCCCTGCGACAGCATCTCGAGAATGCGCGCAATCTCGCTCATCCCATAAGCGTCGCGAATATACTCCGCGGCCGCCAGAGATTCCGCATAGGCCACCGTAGCCTGCGCTGTAGAGAAATTCATGAAACTTCCCTCCAGCAGATTGAAGGGAATTTCATTCCCACTAGAAAACATCTGCGCCAGTGGGTGTCCGTTCGACGCCGACGATTTGCCTTCTTCGATCTGCGCGATGCCTTCGTTCAGCCAAGTCGGGCAGCGGTTGCTCGACATTTGCGAGACGAAAGAGTGCGTCAGTTCATGCTTCAGAACTCGCGCCAGTTCCGGCGTCACGCCCTGCATGCCGCTGATCGGAATGCGCAGCTTGCCGTCGTTGATCGCGCCGCTCCAGGAAGGCGCCCGGGTCACGTCAAAGAACGCCTGTTGCGTATAAAGCGTGACCGCGATGTTATTTCGCGGCGAATAGCCAAGATCGCGCACCAGGTCGTCATACTGGGAGTCGAGCGTCGCGAGCAGATCGCGCCGGAAACTCTCCGGCGTGTCCCTGCCCTCGTAGTGCAGATTAAAGTGGCTGCTCTCACGCTGCGAAAAGTCCGATTCGGCGGAAGACTCCCGCTCCGCCCGCGCGAGATACTGGCTCACGACGGCATCCGGACGCAGCGCCAGCGATTTTTTCCATGCCCGAATCGCTTCGGGCGTATGATCGCTGGCAAATTGCACGAAGCCCAACATGGCAATCGCATCGGGCGAGTTCGCATCCACCGCCACCGCATGTTGCGCGTAAGGCAGCGCTTCCGCGGAATGGCCCGTGCGCATCAAGGTGGCCGCGTAATAGATCAATAAAGTTGAGTTATCCGGTTGGAACCCGAGAGCCGTTTCGTAATAGCGCTTGGCCTGCGGGAAGTTCCCGTGGTCGGACTCATGCTTCCCGGCAAGGAAATATGCGGTCGCCGCAATCTCGGAATTCGAAGCCCGTCCAAAACCAGCGAGCGCCTCGGGATCGACCTTACCCTCGCGGATGACCTTCTCCGCCACGTCCGATTCATGGTTGAACGAAGGCGCGGGCGGAGTAATATCGGGCGCGCTCTCCCCGGCTCCAGAACCGGCATGTACCGGGCTGATCCCGCCCGCCTCGATGCGTTCCACCGAAGCTTTCGGGATCGCATAGGTGTCATCGCCGCGGTCATATTCGACGCGGTCTTTAGTCTCGCGAACCGCGTCCGCCCAGATCGTGCGTCCATTCTTAAGATGAATAACGTCAGCGCCCGCGGGCAACGCCGTGACAAGCACTAGAATAAGCGTAAAGATAGGGACGCGCACGCGCTGATTCTAGCAATCGCCACGACCCATCGTAAGATGACGGAAGTGCTGCAACTGCCTTGATTCTTGGTGGGCGCGACCGTGACGGGATCGTTAGGCAACATTGGCGGTGTGCCCCAAGTTCGCGCCCGTTTTTTGGGCGCTAACTTGGGCTCCGCGAATTTGCCATCCGCCGGTTTTCGACCCATTCCGGCAGCAAGAGCGAAAATTATCTCGCCCTGAATTTTCTATGATGCAAACGGCCCGGAGTACAACGACGATTCTCGCGTGGTTCCTCCTCACCGCCCTCGCGTGGACGCAGCCCGAGCCGATCCCCGCTTGTCCCCAAACCACCGCCGCTCTCTACGAGAGCCTGCGCTCCGTCGAACTCGATCCGCAACGCGTCTACCACGTGCGCGAGGCCACCCTCGACCGTCCCAATCTCCACCTCGATCTCGAAGACGGAACCCTCGCCTTCACCAAGGATATCTGCGGCCGCATCACCGGAGCCTTCTTCATCGGCGACGGCGAGATTCGTCTGCGCCCACCGAACCGCGTTGAGCGCGCCTCCCTCGCCCTATTCACCGGCATGGCCATTCTCGAAGAGCAGTTCAACTCCGCCTACCTGCGCTTCAACGACGATACGGCCTCGGCGTTGCAGCCCTTTCTCTCGCAAGCTTCGGAAGACGACGAATTCATCCAGCAATCGGCCGCCGCCAGTCGCAAGCTGGCGGAGTTTGACACTCTGCGCCTGCTTGTCGACTTCAGTCACTTTCTTCCCGCTTCCGTCGGCAGTCCCGCGCCGCAAAAATTTCCCGCCATGCTCCACGTCCATCTCGCCGGCAAGAGGCTGGGCGGATTTGAGGTCTTCTGGGATACGGCCAGTCCCGAGCCCTTGTGGGCCGGTCAGTCGCGCATAAAAGACGGAATCCTCTTCTTCGACATTTGGACGTCGTTTGCGCCCAACGGCACCGCCACCAACGTGGCCAATGACGCGATCATCACCAGCTTCCAGATCAAGGCCGCTATACAGCCACCCTTAACATTGCGAGCCACCACCGACGCAAAAATCAAAATCACCAACGGAGGAGAGCGAACCCTCCTCTTCGAACTCTCCCGGTATCTAAAAGTCGACGCGGTCGAGTCCAATGGCATTCCTGTCGATTTCATCCAAAACCCGGCGCTCGAAGGTTCGCAGTTGCAGCGCAAGGGAGACGATTTAATCGCCGTAGTCTTTCCCGCTCCCCTCACCGCCGGGCAAGAGTTGCAGCTTCATTTCAGCTATGCCGGAGAAGTTCTTTCCGAAGCCGGCAAAGGACTCCTGTATGTCGGCGAGCGCGGCATCTGGTATCCCAACTTCGGATTGAATCCCGCCCGGTTCGAGATGGAATTTCACTATCCCGCGATCTGGACCCTGCTCGCCACCGGCAAACAAATTACGCGCCCAGCCAATGACGAAGTCGCGACCGACACGCCGGCGGCGGGCGAAAAAGTCTCCCGCTGGATCTCCGAGCGTCCTATCCCAGTAGCCGGATTTAACCTCGGCAAATATCTCCGCGCCGAGGCCAAGGCTGGCAACGTTCTGGTTGAGGCCTACGCCACCAAGGGAGTCGAAAAATCTTTCCCCAAGCCCCAGCCTCAAGTCATTGAGGAGCCGCATTTCCCCGGTCTCATAAGAAGAGGATCGCTTCCACCCATCGTCGTCACTCCGCCGACGCCGTCGCCGGCCCACGATGCACAAGCCGTCGCCGATCGCGCCGCCAAAGCGATCGCCAGTTTCTCGCGGTGGTTTGGCCCCTACCCTTACGATTCCCTCGCCCTCACCCAGATGCCCGGAAACTCCAGCCAGGGTTGGCCCGGCCTGGTCTTCCTCTCCAGCCTCGCTTTTCTCAGCACGCAGGAGCAAAAAGACTTGCACCTCGACCAGGTTCACCGCGAAATCGACAGCCAGGTTCTCGTCCACGAGACCGCTCATCAATGGTGGGGCGATCTCGTCCTGTGGAAGACCTATCGCGACCAATGGATCGCCGAAGGCCTCGCCAATTACGCCTCGCTGATGACCCTCGAGCAGCAGAATCCCGCCCAATTCCACGAGATCCTTGAAAAATACCGCCGCGATCTAATGAGCAAGAACAAAGATGACGAGAATCTGCGCGACGCCGGACCCGTCACCCTCGGCCTCCGCCTAGATTCCTCCCATTTTCCCGACGGATACGACGCCATCAGTTACGAGCGTGGCACCTGGCTCTTCCATATGCTGCGCTGTATGTTTCGCGATTCCACGTTCCATGAATCATCCGCCCACGAGACGAAACCACGTTCCGAGTCGGCATCCCGCTCCCGCAAAGGGAAGCCCGGCCCTCCTACCAACCCCGACGAACCCTTCTTCCTCGCCCTGCGCAAAATCCGCGAGCGCTATGCCGGCAAAAGCGTCAGCACCGAAGAGTTCATTAAAGTCTTCGAAGAAGAACTCCCGCGTCCGCTCTGGTACGAGCATCGCCGCAAGCTCGACTGGTTCCTTGAAGGCTGGATCGAAGGCACTGCCATTCCCGAACTCGAAACGCGCGACGTTCGTATCACCCAAAAGCCCGGCGCGACCGGCATGTCCGTACAAGGCGTGATCGTGCAAAAAGATGCCCCTGAGGACCTGGTCACAGCTGTTCCCGTCTACGCCGCGACCGCCAACAACGCGCTCGTCTTTCTCGGCGAAGTCCTGGCCGATGGCCCCGAAACGCCCTTCCACCTCTCGGCTCCAGCCGGAGCGCACAAAATCGTGCTCGATCCGAACCAGACCATCCTCACCGCGCCAAAATGAATTTTCTTTTCGCCCATCATTGATTTCTGTCTAATTTTGATCAAGTGAGTCCCTTAGTGCCATGCTTTCCCCGTGCCCCTGTGCTATCTCTGAGAAGTTCGTTTCATAAGGCAATCTCCAATGACGTTCTCCCGCTATACCCGCTCGAACGATCGATCCCCGAGGCGCGTAATTATTCTTTTAGTCGAAGATGAGCCCTTCGTCCAAGAGGCGACTTGCGCCATTCTCGAACACGCCGGTTTTGAAGTCCTGGCCGCCCATGATGCGCTCACCGCCATCAAAGCTTACGACGATTGCCACTTTGTGATCGATCTCGTCATGACCGACATGATCCTTCCCGGAGTAACCGGCCAGCAGCTCGGTCTGGCCCTCCGCCAGCGTTCGCCGAGCATCATGGTGCTGGTGACATCGGGATACACCAATCCCGAATACGAAATCGAAGCTCCCGAATCCCGCACCTACTTCCTGTCCAAACCTTATTCGAGAAAAACGCTAATCGACAAAATCGAAAAGATTCTAGGCGACAAACCGCGAGCCCAAGCCGCAAGCCAGGCCTGCTAAAGCTGCATTGGTGAGCCGTTCTCTGTGGCTCTTCCCCCGTGTACCTCTGTGAACCCCGTGGTAAAGATTTCGACCTTGCTTCGTAGCATGCCGCAATCCGTCGCAGAGCCGTTATAATCTCGATTCGCAACCACGAAGGAGCACCCATGAGATTCGCAGGCCGCGTAGCGCTGGTCACGGGAGCGTCGCAAGGCATCGGACACGCCTGCGCGCTCTCCCTGGCCCGCGAAGGCGCGACAGTAGCCGTAGCTGCCCGCAACCAGCCAAAGCTCGATGAACTGGTAGCCCAAGTCACCAACGCAGGCGGCAAAGCCGCAGCCTTCTCCATCGACGTAGCCGACGAAGACCAGGTCAAATCCGGCATCAAGCAGGCGATCGCGCAATTCGGCAAGGTCGACATCCTGGTCAACAATGCAGGCATCACGCGCGACCAGCTCGTCATGCGCATGAAGCGCGCCGATTGGGACGCCGTCCTCAACACCAACCTGACCTCCGCCTATCTCTGCATCCAGCAGGTCATCGGCTCGATGCTCAAGCAGCGCTGGGGACGCATCATCAACATCACCAGCATCATGGGCCAGACCGGACAAGCCGGACAAGCCAACTACGCCGCCTCCAAAGCCGGACTGATCGGCCTGACCATGGCGATGGCCCGCGAAGTAGCCAGCCGCAACATCACCGTCAACGCCGTCTCTCCCGGATTCATCGAGACCAGCATGACCGCAGTGTTAAACGAAGAGCTGAAACAGAACATGACCAAAAATATTCCGCTGGGACGAGCAGGCTCTCCCGAAGACATCGCCAGCGCAGTAAACTTCCTCGCCTCCGAAGAAGCCTCGTACATCACCGGACACGTGCTCAACGTGAACGGCGGATTGCTGATGGGATAGTTGAGTCTGGGCTAAAGTTTGTCGACCCAAAGTTGCGATCCTTCTTGCGTAGTTGGATTGCGGACTTCGAGGACCCCTCCTGGTCGGGTCTTTTAAAGTCAAAGACTTAGCGGGGAGATTTTGCCAGGTCTTTGAGAAATAAGGAATTAGCTGTAAAGTATTTTGGAATCAATGAGTTAGATCGGCTCGACTCCGCCCAACGAGGAGTTGCACGCCCCGAGGGCACCGAGTCTCCCTTTTACGCGACCCGCGCAGTATCAGGGTAATCTTTCCAGAGCGGGAGTTGCGTAGGCTCTGGCTCTAGCGGAAGACGAATTACGGATTGAGTGTTGACCTGTCCTCGGATGACCCTTAGCCAGGCGTGAATGGTATCCGTGTCAAGTCTAGCCCGGCCATAATGGTTGAGCTGGACTTCGACCAAATACTCTAAAGGCGTACTGCTCAAGCGGCGAACCACGTAACGGGCCAATCGTTTGCTAATGCCGTATCTAAGGGTCGATGCAGTTACAAGGGTTCTGATCGCGGAAAGATCGGGAAACGGGTTCTCTTCCAAATTGATGTCGAGAATGCGCGTCCGTATAGCCTCAAAGAATCCTGACGAGTAGATTTGCCTTCCGTTTCGGCGTCGGTTGGTGAGGTCAATAACGACAGCCTCAACGTTGAGGAACGTTGTGCGGGTGAGAGCTTGAAAATCTCTGGAGCCGATCCTAAGTTCACGCAGCGCCCACGTGTCAGATAATGGCCATACATCGACCATCCACCCCTTAACGTTGAGGTGCAGTCCTCCAAAGCGAGTCCGCCGTACGACTACATCCTCGAACAGTTTCGCGAGATCCTGAATTGAGGCTCCGTCGACCACTATATCGACATCTCTCGGTTCAGTCCTCGGGCCGTGAACCATCAAATCTCTGAGCGTTCCGCCGAAGATTACTGCAGGCAATCGTCGTTCCTTAAATCGTCTTAAGAAAGAGATAAGCGGAGCTTTCAACCTAGCTTTGCTGCTCAAGAATTGCGAGACATGATCCTGCAAGATGAGTTCGTCCGCGTTTGCTTTGTGGCTATCCATTCATTAACAGCTTGTGTAAGCGCATTGCAAAACTATCGGTCATGCCAGCTATTTGGTCGGTGACAAGCTGCAATCGACAGTATCGCTCAGGTAGCTTACCTTTTTTAAGTGTACTCAAGAAGACATTTTTATAGTTGCTTGAAATCAGCTTGAAAGCCTTTCCGGCGAACCCCTTCTTACACTCTTTTGGGGCGTCTCCTGCTCCGCAGACCCGTGCACCCTCCCAAAACAGATTCATCAAATCGTGAATGACCCGTCTTCCCATCAGTTCAAGCTTCAGGGTCGGGGGTGAAGGATAGACATAATCCACTCCAATACCTGTGCAGGCCTGGACGAAGGTTGCCGCTTCGCAGTCTTCGTCTCTGACAATTTCTCCATGGTATCGACCATCCCTCACATCCTTGTAGCTCCTACAGAATTGCGCAAAGGCGGCATCCTTCATCTCGCCAATAGAAAAGGTTCTGAAAGCTTGCGTAACCTCTTCATTTAGGAGGTGAGGCCTTTTTCTATCGAAGCCTACCTTCTTTTCTGCATCCCCAATCACTCTTTCTACCAATTGGCTACCTCCGGAGCGCGTTTTCAATTCCCGCTTCAAGAATTCCCAATGCAGAATTCCTTTCCGCACGCCATCCTCCAGATCGCCGGTCGCATACACAATGTCGTCGCTAGCTTCCACTAGGTACGTGATCGGGTGGCGAATTCCGACAGTGCCTGTTTCTTTTTGAACGCTTTTCACTGTTTCATTTTCTGAGGCGAAGAAGCCGGGCTTCGATTTTTCGTGCGGCCCGTCCTTTTCTGCCAGATCATTGGATCGGCTCACATATTTCATAGCGGCTGAAAATGTCGCGCACGTTAGGTTAATGCCATATTCATCAGCTAAAACCTGAAGTCTGGAAATCAGGCGAAGTGTTTGGGCGTTGCCCTCCCATTTTAGGAAATCACTCGCGTATTGGGATTCATATCTCCCCTTTTTGTCCGGGGTTCCCAGCCCTTCAAACAGTCCGCTATTTCCCCTGGCCTTGCCGCTTTTCGCAGGTATCTGTTCGGCCGACAGCTTTGATTCGAACCAGCTCTGAATCGCAGTCTCCCCGGAATGGCCAAATGGCGGATTCCCAAGGTCGTGAATCAGCCCGCACGTTGCCGCAATGGTTTCGATGTCGTGTATCTGGTCAGTTCCAATAAGGCCTTTCCCTTGTAGCCAAATACCCACCTGCCTGCCGAGGTTTCGCGCGACGCTGGAGACCTCCAACGAGTGTGTCAGCCGTGTTCGAACTGCATCGTGCTCCTCGAGGGGGAAGACTTGCGTTTTGTCTTGAAGGCGTCTGACAGGAGTTGAGAACACTGCTCTTCCGTAGTCGCGCTCGAAAGGTGTTCGGCTATCGTCCTTCGATTTTTCCTTGCCCATCAACTCGCCGACTCGCTTTATGCTCAAAAGCTTCGCCCATTCCATTAAGCTCCACCTCCGATCAAAATTCATTTTCACCGGCAAATAAAAAAGGGCCACGCTTACCTGTGGCCCCTCGGTCGCGATCATTATCTACCAGTCTCGGGTAAAGATACAGAGTCCAGTTTGGGTGCGGGTTGGTGGGGAGCCGGGCGTTCCGATGAGGGGCGCGAACCCAGAACACTTTCCCGGCCTCGGTCTTGTCAAGTTGACTTTTTGATCGGGACGAAATGGGGGTCCATCGCCGCGAGGAAGCTAAAAAACTGACGACAGATGCAACTGATCCCATTTATCTCGGCGCTTGCTACCCCAAATCCGGCAGCCAATGCATGGCTTGTCAACTTGACAAAAAACAGCCGCGGAAACCCCATCAAACACAGAAAGCGAAGCACACTAAAACGAGTAAGTCCTTTACTCTCGGATATTTCGCTATAAGTGTTTCATTCTAAAACCGCGCACCATAAATCCGCGCTAACCCCAGCATTCTCATAGGTCAAATGAAGCTCAAAGTACCCAGACATATAACCGGATAGTAAACATCCCGCCCAACGAAAATCCCCGATTTCGCCCAGTTTCACGACCCCCCGAACGCCACTTTATTTTGTTCGTAGTCTCTTCGCCCAAGTTTCCATTGTATTGATATTTATGTAAGCACAAACATATCGCGAAAGTGTTTCACGTGAAACGTTTTGTAACTACAGAAATGTCACAATCAAAAATTAGCGGTTGTGGATGACCAGGATCATGCCGGGGCGGAGGGTGGCTAGGTCGCGGTTGTCTTTCTTCAGGGCTTGGACGGTGGTGTTGTAGGAGCTGGCAATCGAGTAGAGGGTTTCGCCTTGCTTTACTTTGTGATGGGTTACGGCGCTGGCGCTGGCGGCTGGCTTCTTAGCTGACTTGTGCGGTGGGCGTTTGCTGGCTACCTGAGTTTCGCCGGCTGCCGCGCGGGTTCCTGGGGCTGTGGGCAGGTGCAGGTAGAGGACTTTTCTTCCGGCCAGGCTGCTGCCTTTCAGGTGGTTCCAGCTGCGGACCATTTTTTCGGAGACACCGAAATTCTCGGCTACTTTTTCTACCGTATCGCCTTTGCGAACTTTGTATCTCGTGATGGCGCGAGCGTAGGTGCTGGTGTCGGTGGTGCTCTGTTTGCCGGGGGCGATCGGGATGATCAGCCGGGTATCGGGCACCAGCGCGCCGTTGATGGGGCCGAAGCTCATGCCTCCGTTGGCATCTACAGTTAGGCCGTTCGCTTCGGCTATGGCTTTGGGCGTGGTGTGATAGGTGCGGGCTATGGCGGCTAGAGTCTTTCCATTTTGGATTTTGTGGTAACGCCACCAGACGCGCTTGTCGGTGGGAATCGAGGCTACGGCGGCCTGGAACTTGTCGGCGGTTCCGGCGGGGAGGTGGAGTTCGAAGGCCTGGATTCTTCCGGTGCCGATTCCGGTGCCCGCTTCGGAAACTCTTGGAGTCGTCATGCGCAGCAGGCTGGGATTGAGGTCCAGCAATTCGTCGGCGCTGGCGTCGACGCATTCGGCGGCTAGGCGCAGGTCGATGGGATAGTCGATGGTTACGGTGTCGTAGGGAACGGGCTTGTCTTTTTTGATTAAATCCAACCCATACTGCGATGGATTCTTGGCCATGATGGTTACGGCCAGAATGATGGGAACGTAGTTGCGCGTTTCTTTGGGGAGGACGTTGCGGCGGTAGAGTTCCCAGAAATCGGCGTAGCCGGTGCGCTTGACGGCGCTCTGGACGGTGCCGGGGCCGGAGTTGTAGGCGGCCATGGCCAGGTACCAGTCTCCGAACTCGTTGTAGAGATCTTTGAGGTGGTGGGCGGCGGCGCGGGTGGCTTTTTCGGGATCCTGGCGGTCGTCGATCCACCAACTGCGGGTGAGTCCGTAGCCCTGGGCGCGGCTGCCCATGAACTGCCACATGCCGCGGGCTCCGGCGCGAGAGACGGCCAGCGGATGGAATCCCGACTCGGCTTGGGCGAGGTAGATCAGGTCTTGCGGCACTCCCTCTGCTTGCAGAGTCTGGCGGATCATGTCTTCGTAACGGCCGGAGCGGGCCAGGGCGCGCTCTAGCGTGCCTCGTCCTCGGGTCGAGAAGTAATTGATGAATCCGGCGACCTGGTCGGTCATCATTAAAGGAAGGTCGGAGCGGGTGAACTTGATTTCGGCTTCGGCTTTGGCTTTGACGTTTTGATCGACGGCGGGCGTCTGTTCGTTGGCTTCGTCGATGGGCGCGGGCTCGGATTTTTGTTCGGCGAATCCGTCGCCTTGCTGGAGGGCGGCTAGTTCCAGTCCGTTGATGCCGTCCAGGATGCGGTCTAGCTCGCGTTGCAGGCGGTCATCATTAGTGTTTCGGAGGTCGAATCCGCTGCCCAGCAGTCGATTGAAGGCGTTGTCGAAGTTTTGCTTGGCGGCTTCGAGGTGGCCGGCGTGGTAGTTATCCTGGCCGGATTGATATTCTCTTTCGACGCTGGCGATGAGGTCGGCTACGGGATCGACTTCCATTCGCTGAGGCTTGGATGGAGGCTCGGCGGCGGCCGGCTTTGGTTTGGACGTTTCGGGCGGAGTGCTTGCCGCTACCAGGGCTGGAGCCTGGGCGCGGGTGGGCGGGAGGAACGTGTTCTTCTGCGCGGTCTGGCAGGCAACGGTGGCGGCGAGAATTGCGGCTAATCCGATGAGCCAAATTGCTCGCGAAGAGTTAGAAAAAAACCTCATATTTTCAGAAACTTACACTGCTACCGCCGGGCGCTAGCGAGTCTACTCTATTATGAGATGGTACTACCGCAAAAATCGTTGGGTCAACGCTACAGATGGCCCGTCCGGCGTTACTTTTGAACGAGTTCGGGCATAGTACCGTAGCCGCATGGGGAATGGCAAATGGACGTTGTCAGTTCTCAGTTCTCAGTGAACCGCTGACAACTGAAAACTGATAGCTGATCGGAGCGAATATGAAAGCGATACAAATCAAGCAGACGGGTGGGCCGGACGTGATGGAGTTGGTGGACATTCCGGTTCCGCAACCGAAATCGAACGAAGTGGTGGTGAAGATTAAAGCGGCGGGCGTCAATTTTATTGACGTTTATAACCGCGAAGGGCGCTACAAGGCGCCGCTGCCGCTGGTTTTGGGGCAGGAGGGGGCGGGAACGGTGATCGCGGCCGGTTCGGATGTGCGCGACTTTGCGGTCGGCGACCCGGTCGCTTACACCTCGGTGCTGGGAAGTTATGCCGAGTATGCTGCAGTGCCGGCGGAACGGCTGGTGAAGATTCCTTCGGGAGTTAGCGAGCGCGACGCGGCGGCTGCGATGCTGCAAGGGATGACGGCGCACTATCTTTGTCACGATACTTATCCGTTGAAGAAGGGCGAGACGGCGCTGGTTCATGCGGCGGCGGGTGGAGTGGGGTTGCTGCTGACGCAGATGGCGCACAACATTGGCGCGCGCGTGATCGCTACCGTTTCTACGGAAGAGAAGGCTGCGCTGGCGAAGGGGGCGGGAGCGGACGACATCATTCTTTATACGCAGGTGGATTTTGAGGCGGAAACGAAGCGCTTGCTTGGCGGAGAAAAGACAGGCGGCAAGGGAGTGGATGTGGTTTTTGACTCGGTGGGGAAGACTACGTTCGACAAGGGACTGAACGTGCTGCGTCCGCGCGGGATGATGGCGCTGTTTGGAGGGTCGAGCGGGGCGGTCGCTCCGTTTGATCCGCTGCTGCTGACGCAGAAGGGATCGCTGTTTTTGACGCGGCCTTCGCTGGGGAATTACATTGCGACTGCGCAGGAGTTGCAGGCGCGGGCGGGGGCGGTGTTTGGGATGATTCGCGATGGGAAGCTGAAGTTGCGGATCGAACACGTGTATCCGCTGGCCGAAGCGCAGCGGGCGCACCGCGAGTTGGAAGGGCGCAAGACTACGGGGAAGTTGCTGCTGATTCCGTAAGCACGTTAATTGTAGCGCCGGCATCTTGCCGGCTGTGTCCTGAGGGCGTCTCGCCCTCGGCGCGGCGGGCGGAGACGCCCGCCGGACAGCCGCCGGGACGGCGGCGCTACTTTCCTAACTGATTGCCTATGCCGTTTGTGGAATTGAAAAAATCGCCGCATGCGGCTGGGGTTGGGCCAGTTTCCATTCACTATCGAGATGTGGGGAGCGGACCACTGCTCGTTTTTTTGCATGGCGGCTGGGGTTATGGGGTTTATCCCATCGACCGGCAGATTGAGGAATTGGCGGGGCGATCTCGTTTTGTGATTCCTGACCGGTCGGGCTACGGGCAGTCTTCTAGCTTGTCGCGGGAGGCTCCGATCGATTTTCATCGGCGGGCGGCGGAGGAGACTCTGCTTGTTCTCGATGCGCTGGGGATCGAGCGGGCCGCGTTCTGGGGACACAGCGATGGGTCGGTGATCGCTGCCAAGATTGGACTGCTTGCTCCGGACCGTTGCGAACAACTTATTCTCGAGGCGTTTCACTTCTACCGCGACAAGCCCGGTTCGCACAATTTCTTTCAGCGCTATGCGCATCATCCGGAGGAGGTCAGCGAGAAGCTCCGAGGCTTGCTTGCCGCCGATCATGGGGAGCAATGGCAGACGGTTATCCAAAACAATTGCCGGGTGTGGTTGAAGCTTGCGGAGCTGGGTTCGGGTGAGAGCGTCGATCTTTATGATGGGCGACTGGGAGAACTTAGAGTGCCGACAACCTTTGTGCACGGGAGGCATGATCCGCGGACTGAGCTAGACGAGATGGAACGGGTTCGGGCTGCGTTACCTGGAGCGACGGTTCGTTTTATTGAGAGTGGACGGCATAGTCCGCATAGCGAGAGTGCGGCTTGGCGCGAGTACAACGGAGTATTTCGCGAAATTGTCAGTCGATATTAGATTTGGTGCGCAGCCCTCGTTGAAAATAGCGGTAGTTATTGTTCTCGCTCCGACACGAAGTATTGGTTTCGACGGAGAAGTTAAAGGCTGTTACCACGGGGGACACAGGGGTTTCACGGGGGAAATCGGCGACTCATAATCGCGTGTAGTTTTTCAGATACGCGGGCAACTCTTGTTCGCAGCGCTCGTCGCGAATGGGCTTGCCTACGGCCGTTTCGAACGGGATCACTCCGGCCCAGGTGGGGAACGAATAATCTTCTTCGTCGTCGATGGGCGGGCCGACACGAACTTTCGCGGAAAATTCGTCGATTGGAAGACGCAGGACGGACGTGGCTTTCAATTCTTTTTCGTTGGGCTGGCGCGAATCGTCCCAGCGGTGGGGGAGGATGTGCTGGCTCAGCGCGCGCAGGGCGGCAAGTTTTTCGGCGGGATCGCTCACCAGCGTGGCCGTGCCCAGAATTACTACTGAACGATAGTTCATCGAGTGATTAAAGACGGAGCGGGCCAGTACTAATCCATCGAGCAGGGTGACGGTGACGCAGACGGGGACGCCTTGATCGAGATGGCGCAGCATGCGGCTGGCGGCGGAGCCGTGGATGTAGAGCATATCTCCGTCGCGGCCATAGGAGGTTGGAATCACGTAGGGCTGGCTGTCGACGACGAAGCCGACGTGGCAGAGGAAGGCTTCGTCGAGAATCTGGTTGACGGCGTCGCGGTCATAGACAGCGCGTTGGGGTTCGCGCACGACGCGCGTACGCGGCGACGCGGAGAGATCGGAATGGGTAGACATGGAGTGACATCCAAGGCAGGCGCCAAGAGTGGTGACAAGGAATTTTAGCAGGTCAGAGCAACAGTCGGGCGCGGGCAGGCATCTTGATGGGGTGCGCGAATATTCCTGTCGGCCAAGTTCGCATCCAGTCTGTCGCGCTTCACTAAAAAAACTAAGGGAGACAAGATGAGTTCTGGATTCGGGATGTTGCTGGCGCTGGGCATTGGAGTCGTGGCCGGGCTCCGAACCATGACGGCGCCGGCGCTAGTCGTATGGGCGGCGCACCTGGGATGGATCAATCTTGCCGGGTCGCGTCTCTCGTTCATGGATTCGGTATGGGCGGTCGCGCTCTTCTCGTTTTGCGCGCTGGTGGAGTATGTCGTGGACCTGGTGCCATCAACGCCGTCGCGCACCGACATCGGTCCTCTCTCGGCGCGCATCGTGTCGGGACTTTTCTCGGGGGCATGCCTTAGCGTCGCAGCGGGTTGGCCAGCGGGTGTCTTTGCTTTGCTTAGTGGATTCGGGGCAGTGATCGGGGCGTTTGGTGGTTATGAGGCGCGCGTGAGATTGGTGCGGACGCTGCGCGTGCCCGATGCGGTGATTGCGATTCCGGAAGATCTGGTTGCGATTGGGCTGGGACTATTGGCGGTGTCTCGATTCTGAGGTTATTCCTTGCCTGGGGGCAGATCAGTTTTTCGATACTGGCGACGAAAATCCATAACCACTAAGGGCACGAAGGAGCACGAAGGAATTCTTTCGTCTAGGTCGTGCTCTGGAGCTTTCATGCGGGTTTCGCGATCCGAGTTCCCCGAACCAAGTAAAATATTGCCAGTCCGCCGATGACTTCTCCGCAACAATTTGACGCCATCATTATTGGATCGGGACAGGCCGGTACGCCTCTCTCGACGGCGCTGGCAGAGGCGGGGATGCGCACCGCTCTGATCGAGAGAAAACATGTCGGCGGCACGTGTGTGAATGAAGGATGCACTCCGACCAAGACGATGGTGGCGAGCGGACGCGTTGCCTACCTGGCACGGCGTGGCGCCGATTATGGCGTTCATACGGACGCCGTTCGTGTCGACCTGCGGCGGGTGCGCGAACGCAAGCGCGCCATTGTGGACAGCTTTCGTAATGGCAGCCAGGCAAAGATCGAGAAGACTGCGAACCTGGAGTTGATTTTTGGCGAGGCCAGATTTGTGGAACCGCACACGGTTGCGGTTCGGCGGAACGACGGCAGCGAGAGACTGCTCGCGGCGAAATATATTTTTATCAATGCCGGATCGCGGGCCTCGCGGCCGCATTTGGATGGTATTGATACGGTCGAAACTCTCGACAACATCTCCATCATGGAACTGGATACGGTTCCTGCGCACCTGATGATTCTCGGTGGCGGCTACATTGGATTGGAATTCGGTCAACTCTTTCGCCGCTTTGGCAGCCGGGTGACGATTGTTCAGACGGGGACGCAACTGCTGGAAGGCGAGGATCCCGACGTTGCGGAAGAGGTGCGCAAAATTCTTGAGCAGGATGGGATTGAAATCTTGCTGGAGGCGAAGGCGACGCGAGTTCGCAAGCCGGACGGGGAAATTCGCCTGGAAGTGCAAGCGCAGGAGCGGGCGAAAGTTCTACGCGGGTCGCACCTGCTGGTGGCCACGGGACGGGTGCCGAATTCGGACACGTTGAATCTCGCGGCGGCGGGGATTCAGATGGACGATCGCGGCTATATTGCCGTGAACGATCGTCTCGAAACGGCTTGCAGCGGAGTTTACGCGCTTGGCGATATCAAAGGCGGGCCGGCATTTACGCATATCTCCTATGATGACTTTCGGATTATCCGCGCCAATTTGC
>OBLW0100001975.1_pt1 | contig 16868 bp, 18 predicted proteins | sample 1520161 | NCBI WGS metagenome assembly OBLW01 (sample SAMEA3539309, study PRJEB22396) | soil metagenome | biome: tundra; feature: field; material: soil | place: USA | collected 2010-05 | depth 0.15 m | reverse complement strand
GAATGGGTGGGCGATTATTTGCCCCAAAACTGACCCGATTTTCTATGAAGCCTCAACTCGTACCTTGCGCATTGATTGCCGGCGCTCTGATTCTGAGAGCCGCCGCCGTCCATGCCGCGGCGCCCGCCGATGCGGGCGGCACGGCCGTGGGCGCGAAATTTGCCGTGCCGGCCCAAACCGATCCGCAACTGCCGCACTTCGAGCACCGCGGCGCCGCCACCCAGCTGATGGTCGACGGCAAATCCTTCATCGTCCTGGGCGGCCAAGTGAACAATCCCAGCGGCTTCCCCGACCGCATGGAGCAGGCCTGGCCCAAATTCCGCGCCATGCACCTCAACACGGTCGAGTTTCCCGTCTATTGGGAGCAAATCGAGCCGGAGGAGGGAAAATTCGATTTTCACGGGGTCGATCAGATCATCCAGGGTCTGCGGGGCCAGGGCCTGAGGGCGATCCCGCTTTGGTTCGGAACGTACAAGAATGGCGCGATGGATTACACGCCCGCGTGGGTCAAATCCGATCCGCACCGCTTTCCGAGGGTGCTCGACTATGGCGGCCGGCCGATCCGGGTCCTTTCGCCCCATGGCAAGGAGACGCTCGCCGCGGATTGCCGGGCCTATGCCGCGCTGCTAACCCATCTGCGGGAGATCGACGGTCGGAACCACACGGTCATCCTGGTGCAAGTCGAGAACGAATCCGGCATCCTTGGCTCGCCGCGCGATTATGCGCCTGAACCGGCTCAGCTGTTCCAGGGCCCCGTGCCGGCGGCGTTGACGACGGCGCTTAAACTGCAGCCGGGGACGTGGGCGGAAGTCTTCGGCCGGCGGGCCGAAGAGATGTTTACCGGCTATTATCTCTCGGGCTACATCAACGAGGTGGCGCGGACGGGCAAGGAGATCTATCCGCTCCCGACCTTCGTCAACGTTTGGATGGGCGGCAACGGCACCAACGACCGTTTCCTTGAATTCGACCGGCCGGGCGACAGCTATCCCAGCGGCGGACCCCAGTCCCACATGATCGACCTGTGGAAGGCGAATGCTCCGGCGATCGATTTGATCGGGCCGGACATTTATCATACTTCGTCCACGATCTACCGGACGATCCTTTCCCGCTACGCGCGCCCCGACAATCCTCTGCTCGTGGTCGAGACGGGGCGCGGCGTGGCTTACGCCCGCTATTGCTTCTACGCCCTGGCTGACTTTTCGGGCATCGGATTCAGCCCCTATGGCGTGGACCAGGGCGCGGAACTCGATCCGGGATTCGCAAGCGTGGCAGCGGATTTCCGGCTCCTGGGCTCGGCACTGCCGGAAATCGCGGATTTGCAGGCGGCAGGCCGTCTCCAGGCCGCGGTCGAGGAGGACGGGGCTCCCGGCCGGATGCTGTATTTTGACGGCTACGACGTGCTGGCGCGGTTCCGTCCGCCCGTCGGGTACACCGGCGTCGCGCCGGCCACTTCCACCGTTCCCTCGGGCCGCGTCCTGATGGGCCAGCTGGGAGCGGACGAGTTCCTGATCGCGGGCTTTGACGCCGCCCTGGACTTCAAGCCGGCCCTGGGATCCAAGTTTACAGGCGCGCAATTTCTCCTCGTGGAAGAGGGCGCGTACGATCATGGCGTCTGGCGGCGGTCGCAGTTGCGCAACGGCGATTTTACCGACTCCGGCCTCGTCTTCCCGCCGGAAGGCGCTTTGATCAAGGCCAAGCTGACCCGGTATTGAACCCCGCCCATTGAAAACGCTCGCATGGCTTGGCGTGTGCATCGCCGTCGCCATCGCGCCGCTCAGAAGCGCAACGCGCGTAGGCGGGCAGGGTCCGCCGAAGCAGAACGCGAAGGCGGGCCGCTCCGTCTTTCACATTCCCGGCAGCCCGCCTTTGCCCTTCATCGCTTCCATCTGGCGCATCATCTTCCGCGCCCCGCCGCCCTTGAACATCTTCATCATCTGCCGCATCTGCTGGAACTGCTTGATGAGCTGGTTCACCTCGGCGATCTTCACCCCGGAGCCCGCCGCGATCCGCTGACGCCGGCTCCCGTTCAGGACTTCCGGCTTCCTGCGCTCCTGCACCGTCATTGACTTGATGATCGCCTCCGTGCGGACCATCTGGCGCTCGGCGCCGTCCCCGAGCTTCATCCCGCTCATGCCGGGCATCATCCCGAGGATGCTCTCCATCGATCCGAGCTTCTTGACCTGCTGCATCTGCGCGAGAAAGTCCTCCAGGTTGAAGTCCGCCTTGCGGAGCTTCTCGGCCATCATTCCGGCCTCCTTCTCGTCGATGGCCTCCTGGGCCTTTTCGACGAGCGACACGACGTCGCCCATCCCCAGGATGCGCGAGGCCAGGCGGTCCGGATAGAACGGTTCGAAATCGGCGGATTTTTCACCGGTGCCGATGAACTTGATGCCGACGCCGGTGATCGACTTGATGGACAGGGCCGCTCCGCCGCGCGCGTCGCCGTCGAGCTTCGTCAGGATGAGGCCGGTCAATTGCAGCGCTTCATGGAAGGCCTTGGCCACATGGACCGCCTCCTGCCCGAGGGCGCCGTCCACGACGAGAAGGATTTCGTCCGGCCGGACCCGCTCGCGCAGGCGCTTCACTTCCCCGATCAGGTCCTGGTCGATCTGGAGCCTTCCCGCGGTGTCGAAGATGATCGCATCCGCGCCGGCGGCCTGCGCGGCGGCGAGCGCGGCCCCGCCAATCGCGGAAACGTCCTTGGAATCGCGGTCGGCGTAGAACGCGAGCTCCTCCTGCTTCGAGAGGATCTCCAGCTGGTCGATCGCCGCCGGGCGCTGGACGTCGCCGGCCACAAGGGTCGGGCGGTAGCCGCGCTTCTTGAGCAGGCGGCCGAGCTTCGCCGCGGAAGTCGTCTTCCCCGATCCGTGCAGGCCCACCATCATGACCTTGAGCGGCCGGGCGGTGCTCAGTTCGTTTGAGCCCTCGCCCAGGAGCCGCACCAGCTCGTCGTGGATGATCTTGATGATCTGCTGGCCCGGCGTGACGCCCGCCAGGACGTCCTGCCCCGCGCACTGGGCCTGGACCCGTTCGACGAATTCGCGCGCGACCTTGAAATGCACGTCTGCGCCGAGAAGCGCGGTCCGCACCTCCTGGAGCGTCTCCGCCATGTTTTCGGGCGTCAGTTTGCCGACGCCGCGAAGATTCCGGAGGGCCTTGCCCAGCTTGTCTGTGAGCGATTCGAACATGGCGGAGGGTCATTGGTACGCGCCGCCGGGCATTTGTCCAGACTCGCGCCACCCCCCGCCAAAAATGTGTCTGGTCAAATCCGCCGGGATTGGCGATGATGGGCCGCTCCCATGAACCCTGTTCTCAAGCTCCTGATTGAAGGCGGACAACTCTCCACGGCACAGATGGCGCGCGTGGCGGGATTGACCGAGGCCGAGATAGACCGGCACCTGGAGCAGCTGAGGAAAGACAAGATCTTCCTCGGCTGGCGTCCGGTGCTCGATCTGTCCCGCGAAGCCGCCGCCGACGCGGCCGTCCGCGCCGTCATCGAGGTCAAGATCACTCCGGAGCGGGGCGGCGGATTCAACCGCCTGGCCGAGCGGCTGAGCCGGTTTGACGAGGTGGAGTCCTGTTACCTCATGTCCGGGGCGTATGACCTGCTGATTTTCATCACCGGACCGAGCCTGCAAAAGGTGGCGAGCTTCGTTTCGGAGAAACTTTCGACTCTCGAGGGCGTGCTTTCGACGAGCACGCACTTCATGCTGCGCTCCTACAAGGAGGGCGGATATCTGATCGACGCGGGGCCGGAGTCGTCCGAGCGGCTCAAGGTGTCGCCCTGAAAGACGCAAGGGAGGCCGCCTTCGCGAGGGACCCGATGGTCCCCGCGGTCCGGCAATCCGGATTGACCGAAGCGACAACCGCCCGATTCGAGCCCAATGGACCATCAACGCCTCATCGCCCGCCACGTCGCCGGCCTTCCCAAGTCGGGGATTCGCGATTTCTTCGAGATCGTCTCCAAGATGAAGGACGTCATCTCGCTGGGGATAGGGGAGCCGGATTTCGACACGCCCTGGCACATCCGGGAAGCCGCGATCTACGCCCTCGAAAAGGGGAAGACGCATTACACCTCCAATCTCGGCCTCATGGAGCTCCGGCGCGCGATCAGCCGCTACGTGGAGCCGCGGTTCGCCGTCGCGTACCGTCCCGACGACGAGATCATCGTGACGGTCGGCGTCTCCGAAGCGATCGACCTGGCGCTCCGCGCCCTCATCAATCCGGGAGACGCGGTGCTGTACCATGAGCCCTGCTACGTCTCGTATCACCCGGGCGTCGCCCTTGCGCACGGGGTCGCGGTGCCCGTGATGACCCGGGCCGGGGACGGCTTTTCGCTCAACGTCGCGGACCTGGCCCGGGCCTGGCGGCCCGGATGCAAGGTCCTGATGATGAACCTGCCGTGCAACCCGACCGGCGGAACTTGCGACCGCGACCGCCTCGAACGGATTGCCCGCTTCGCCGTCGAAAAAGACCTGATCGTGCTGAGCGACGAGATCTACTCCGAACTGATCTATGACGGCGTGCACACGAGCATCGCCTCGCTCCCGGGCATGCGTGAGCGCACGATCTTTCTGCACGGTTTTTCAAAGGCATTTGCAATGACCGGCTTTCGAATCGGCTACGCCTGCGGCCCGGCCGCGCTTATCGAGGCGATGATGAAGGTGCACCAGTACGCGATGCTATGCGCCCCGATCCTCTCGCAGGAAGCCGCTGTCGAGGCGCTCCGCCACGGCGAGGACGCGATGAAGGCGATGCGCGAGCAGTATCATCGCAGGAGGGATCTGATTGTCAGGCGGTTCAACGAAGCGGGTCTGCAATGCCATCTGCCGCGGGGCGCCTTTTACGCGTTTCCGAGTGTCGCGGCAACGGGCCTCGGGGAACGCGAGTTCGCGTACGGCCTCCTCGATTCCGAGCGCGTGGCCGTCGTCCCGGGCTCCGCCTTCGGGGAGAGCGGCCGCGGTTTTGTGCGCGCGAGCTTTGCAACGGGTTACGAGCAGATCATCGAGGCCTGCGACCGCGTGGAACGGTATGTGCAGGGCCTTGGGAAATCCAGCCGGCTGAGGGACCCTTCCCCCGCGTGAAACGAGTCGTTGCCATTGTCGGGCGGCCCAATGTCGGCAAGAGCCGGCTCTTCAACCGGCTGGCCCGCCGCCGGATCTCGATCGTCCATGACGAACCGGGAATCACGCGCGATGTCGTGTCGACCGAGGTCGCGGACGGCGGCTATGTGCTTCTCGACACGGGCGGCCTCGGATTTAAGGGCGGCGAGACTCCCGCCCAGGTATCCTCCCTCTCGGAGGACCAGGCGGGATTCGCGATCGAGGCGGCGGGCCTGATCCTGTTCATCGTCGACGGCCTTTCCGGGTTTACCTCGCTGGATGAGAAGATTGCGGCGAGGCTGCGAAAGAGCGGCAAGCCGGTGATCCTAGTCGTGAACAAGGCGGACTTTGGCGACGAGAAGGTTGATCTTTCGGCGGGGTACCGGCTGGGACTTGGGGAGCCGTTCGCGGTTTCCGCCGAGCACGGCCGCGGCGAGGACGAGCTGCGGGCGGCCATCCTCGGGAAGCTTGGGCCGGCCGAACCGGAACCGGCCGGGAAGACAGCCAGGGATCCGCTCTGCTTCTGCTTTGTCGGGCGCCCCAATGTGGGCAAGTCCTCGCTTGCGAACCGGCTTCTCCAGAGCGACCGGCTGATCGTGAGCCCGGTGCCGGGCACGACCCGGGACGCCGTGGAACTGCCTTTTGACTTCAAGGGGCGCGACGGGAAGCTTTATCCGTTCCGGCTGATCGACACGGCGGGGATCAAGTCCGCCGCGAAGCTGTCGTCCCCGGTCGAGTACTTCTCGCGGCTGCGGTCCTTCGATGCGATCCAGCGGGCGGACGTCGTCTTCCTCGTGCTCGACGCGCTGGACGGGGTGACCCAGCAGGACAAGGCCATCGCAGGCGAGGCGCTGAAGGAGCGGCGGCCGATCGTCGTCGTGGTCAACAAGTGGGATCTGGTTCGAAAGGCCTTTTCGCAGGGAGGGGGGGTGGCCCCCTACAAGACGGAGCGCGAATACCGCGAAAGCTATGAAAAGGCGCTCTTCGACCGGCTCTTTTTCACGCCCGGGGCCCCCCTGGTCTTCGTTTCGGCGATGAGCGGCTACGAGGTGGACCGGATGCTGAACGCCGCGGTCCACCTCAACCGCACCCTCGACAAGAAGCTGCCCACGGCCAAGCTCAACCAGCTGCTTTCGCACCTCACCGAACGAACTCCTCCGCCGTCGGTCGGGGCGCGGCGGTTCCGCATCTACTATGCGACGCAAACCGGCCATCGGCCCTTCCGGATTCGGTTGTTCTGCAACCGGGAGGAGAAGCTCACGGAGGCGTACCGGCGTTACCTCGAGGGCGGAATCGTCGAGGCCTTTGGACTCAACGGCTGCCCCGTGTACTTCGACCTCGTCGGCAAGCCCCAGGCGCAACCAGGCGGATTTTCCCCAAGAAACCATGAAGCTGGCGCAGACTGAATACCGGGGCGCGGCGGCCATCGCCTTGTCCACCCGAGTCCTTGAAATTGTGGCCACGACGGAGTGCGGTCCGCGCGTGATCTCCCTCAAGACGAAGGAGGCGCCGAAGGCGGGAAATCTCTTCTTCGAATTTCCGCCGGAGGAAACACGCTTTCACGGCTACTACCTTCGCGGCGGCCACCGCCTTTGGCGCGCTCCTGAGGACATCGTGCGGACCTATCAGCCGGACGATTTGCCGCTGTTCGTCCGGCGGCTCCCTCGAGGCGTCTCGCTGGCGCAGCCGGTGGAGCGAGCGACCGGACTGCAAAAGACGATCCAGGCGGAATTCATCGGAGAGCGGACGATCAAAGTGACCCACACGCTCAGAAACCAGGGGCCGCGGCCGGTCACATGCGCCCCGTGGGCGGTGACCATGCTTCCGGCCGGCGGTTGCGGGGTCGTGCCGCTCCCGCCCAAGGGAAAGCATGAGGGCGGGGACCTTCTGCCGACGTACAGCCTCATTCCCTGGGCGTTCACGGACCTGTCGCAGCCGGCCTGGAATTTCCGCCGCGATTTCATCGGCATAGACCCGGCGGGAGCGGTTGGGGCCCAGAAGCTGGGCATCAGCAACTTTCCCGGCTGGGCGGCCTATTGGCGGGCCGGCGTCGCGTTCGTCAAGTATGCGCGCCGCGCGCAAGGGGGCCGGTGCCCCGACCTGGACTCCTGCTTCGAGGTCTTCACGAACGGAAGGATGATCGAACTGGAAACGCTCGGGGCGCTGAAGACGATCAAGTCCGGAATGGTCGCGGCCCATGTCGAGTATTGGACGGTGCTGACGGGAATTCCAAAGCCGTCCACTGATGCGGCCTTCTCCCGGTTCCTGGCCCCGAGGGTGAACCGGTGGCTGGCGGGCCTTGTCTGAGCCGGATGCAAGAGCTTTGCAGCCAGCCGCCCTGATCCGATGCCTTCGCCCCTGCGCCTGGTGTTTCTCGGCTCGGATCCGATCGCGCTTCCGCTGCTGGATTGGCTTGCGGCCGAAGGACGGGGTGCAGCGGAGGTGGTCGCTGTTTTCACGCAACCCGACCGGCCGACCGGCCGAGGGCAGAAGCTCGGGACCAATGCGATCAAACGCTGGGCGGCGGCGCGGAACATTCCGGTGCGCCAGCCGGAGAAGCTCACTCTGGTCGATCGGGAGGAATTGGCCCGGCTCGGCGCCGACTTGAGTTTGGTCGTGGCCTACGGGCAAATCCTCGGCGGGCGATTCATAGAGACCCCCCGGCTGGGCACGCTTAACGTGCACGCCTCCGTGCTCCCGCTGTATCGCGGCGCTTCGCCGATTCAGACGGCGATCGCATGCGGCGAAAAGACGACGGGGGTTTCGCTCATGCGCATTGTCCGCGAGCTGGACGCGGGGCCCGTTGCCGATTGCGAGAGGATTGCCGTTGGGGAACTCGATACCGCCGCGGAGCTGGAGGCGAAAATGGCCGCCGCCTGCGTTCCCCTGCTGGCGCGCACGCTGCCGCTTCTCGGCGATGGGCGGCTTGTCTTCCGGGAGCAGGATCGGGCTCGCGCGACGTACTGCCGCCGCTTGTCGAAAGAGGACGGGGCCGTCGACTTTGGCGCGTCCGCGCCGGCGCTGGCCGCGCGCATAAACGGCCTCTTCCCCTGGCCCTGCTGCTCGGTGGATTTCAACGGAGTGCTTGTGAGGATTGGGCTCGCCGACGCCACTTCGGGAGGCGACCCGGGCCGCGCGGCTTCGGGCACCGTCCTCGGTTCCGACGAGAACGGTCTCCGGGTGTCCACCTCGGCCGGGGTTTTGCGCCTGCGACGGCTCCAGCGGCCCGGGGGGAGGATGCTTCCGGCCGCCGAGTTCTTGCGCGGGTTTCCGGTTGCTCCCGGCGTGCGGCTCCCATCGCAGGCCATGCCCCCTCTTGCGGTCGCAAGGCCGCCTTCCTGACCCCGAGTCCCTGGCGGGCTGCAAAACGATCCTCTTGTTTTCATGCGGCCTTTCATCAAGGATCCGCCCCATGTGGAAACGGTTCCTGCTTCTGCCGGTCCTGGCGCTGGGGCCGGGCGCCCGCGCCCAAAGCGCCGCCCCGGGCGTGGAGCTGGCAAATCTGCGGGAGGATGTGCGCGGCCTGTCGCAGCGCGTGGCGGACCTCAGCTTGCGTGTCGACCAGCTGGAGTCCGAGAATAACTCTCTCAAGACGAGGGACAAGTCCGCCGGACAGGCCTACGCGACCGTTGCGCAATTGGCGGATGCTGTGGCCGAGCTCAATCGCACGATACAGTCCTCGCAGGCGGCATCGAAGGAGGAGATATTGCAGCAGGTCGCCGCCCAGTTGGAAAAACTCGGCCGGCAGACAAACACCGCTCTGGACGCCGTATCCAGGAATCCGGCTCCGCGCCCGCCGGCTGCGGCTGGCTTCTCCGACAGTTTCCCGAAGGAAGGGGTGAAGTACACCGTCCAGAAGGGCGAGACGCTCGCCGAAATCGCAAAAAAGACAGGCTCCAAAGTGCAGGATATCATCAACGCCAACAAGATCAGCGATCCTGCGAGGATTCTCGCGGGCCAGACGCTCTTCATTCCAGGGGGGAAATGACATGACCTCTCATTCAAAATCCCGGCTCGGTCGCGGCCTCGGCGGATTGCTGGCCGCGGCAAAGCCTGCCGTCGCCGCGGTTCCCGCCGCACCCTCCGCGCCGGCTTCCGCGCCGCTTCCGGGGTTCGCAGGGTACCAGGAAATCGCGGTGCATCTGATCGAGCCCAGCCCGTACCAGGTGCGTCGTGAAATCCCGGCCGAACAGTTGAGCGAGCTCGCGGAAAGCATTCGAAGCGAGGGGCTGCTCCAGCCGATTGTCGTCCGCCGTCACGGGGAAAGATTCCAGCTCATCGCCGGCGAACGGCGCTGGCGCGCATTTCAGCAGCTCAGCCTCAAGGTGATTCCGGCGCGGATCGCCGAGGCGAGCGACGCGTCCGCGGCGGCCCTGGGCCTGATCGAGAACCTCCAGCGCGAGGGCTTGAACCCGATTGAGGAGGCTCATGGGTACGCCAGCCTGATCCGCGATTTCGATCTCACCCAGGAAACCGCCGCCGAGCGGGTGGGGAAGGGCCGGGCCTCCGTGGCCAATTCGCTGCGGCTCCTGTCGCTGGACCCGGAAATCCAGGGCTACCTCGCGAAGAATCTCCTGAGCACCGGCCACGCCAAGGTCATCCTGGGGATCGAGGACACCGGGTACCGGCTCGTGCTTGTCCGGCGCGTGATCGCCGAAGGGCTGAGCGTGCGCGGGACCGAGAAACTAGTTCAATCGTCGCGGGGACCGGCGGGGTCAAAGCGGGGTGCGTCGCGCCGCAAGGGCACCTCTCCGGCGGACGCCTCGACCTTGGAAGGCATCGAGAAGAAGCTCACTTCGCACCTGGGGGCCCGGGTGGCCGTGCTTCATTCGGCCAAGAAGGGCCGGATTGTCATCGAGTATCGCGGAAATGAGGATCTGCGGAGGATCCTGGAGAAGCTCGGAATTGAGGCTTGAGGTTTTCACTAGGCGAATCTGGGCCGCAGTCCGGCGCCTGGTAGTTGGTCAGTTTGCCCGACCTGCAGCTTGAAGGGCCATGCGCAGCTTGCGCGCATCATCTGGGCGGTGGGGGACGGCGGAACGCCATGGGGCCCCACGCCGGTATTGATGCGCGTCTGTGTTATGCGAGCACAGGCCCGTCAAGCTGGAGGTCGGGTAAACTGACCAACCATCCGGCACCTAATGGAATTGACAAACGGGGGCGGTCTGTTCGGTTAGACCCTTTCCATCATGAGCAGCATCCTCCTCGGAGTATTAACCATTGTCCTCGTACTCGTTTCGGTCTTCATGGTCCTTGTCATTCTGATGCAGAAGGCGAAGTCGGACGGCGGCATGGGATCTGCGATGGGCGGAGGCATGGCGGAGGCGACCTTTGGCGCCGACACGGGCAATGTGCTCAGCAAGGCCACGATAAACGCCGCTATCATCTTCTTCGTCCTGAGCTGCATCCTCTACTTGGGGAGGATCTACGAGCACAAGCACGCGGCGGTTTCCGGGGCGGCCCTGCCCAACATTTCCGCACCCCTTTCAAAGCCCGCCGTCCCAGGCGCCCCCCTTTCTGCGCCCGCGCCGACGACGCCTGCGCAGACACCGCCGGTGACTAACAGCAAGAAGTAGCCGCCTGGATCAAGCCGGCACGCGCCGACGACCGATGAGCGGAAGGCCGATGTGCCGGGGATGGCGGTTGGGCGGGCCCAGGGGCTTGTGCATTCTTGCGTGTCTTGCCATGGCTTCCAGACTGGCCGGCGGGCCTTCGTCGAACACCAAGGTTCCCGATCTTGCCCAATTGGGCGTTCCGGACCAGGCCGAAGGCAGGGCGATCATTGAACGGTTTCGCGAATCCGGCCCCGCACAATCCTACTACGCCGAGTTCGAGCTGAGACAGCTGCCGCGCAGGGGCCCGGAGCAGACGTTCCAGGGAAGGATGTGGGCGGGACGCAATGCGGAGGGGGTCGTGCTGCGGATCGAGTTGAATCCGGGTGGAGCGGGCGAGCGGCGGTTCCTTGTGCAAAATGGCGAATCGGCCGCCGTCTGGTTCTGCGATCCGAATGAGATCGGGGTCGCGCCCCGGCGGATAGGACCCCTAACGCCGCTGGTCGCCGGCATCGAGACGACGCCATTCGACATCCAGATGCCCTTCCTGTACTGGGCCGACGAGACTCTGCAGAGCATCACGCGCGTCCCCGGCTTGCAGCGGCCGGCCTATGTCTTTCTCTTTCGTCCTCCGGCGGATTTCATGGTGGGGGCTCCGGGGCTCGCCGGTGTCCGCGCCTTTCTCGACACCCAGTTCGACGCGCCGGTCCGGACGGAAACGATCGGTCCGGATGGCCGCATCCTCAAGACGATGGCGCTTGTCGATCTGAAGAAGGTCCAGGGCCAGTACATGCCGAAGGAGATCGACGTGCGCAATGAGGCCACCCGGGACAAGACGCGGTTCGAACTTACCGCAGCCGCCATGGGCGTGGACGTGCGGCCGTTCATCTTCGAGCCCGCGGAACTGTCACGCCGGGCCGATCCGCCGGACGCCGCCAGGCTCGATCGATTCGGTCCGTAGGCACTCCATTTCAAAAATACGTAACCGTATTTACGAAATGGAGTACTGAGCACATTTGTGTTGCGGGCTGTAAGCGCCTCTGGCATCAAAAGTTGTCCCCAGTTTTAACCCAACCCGTTCATGGCTACGCGCACTGCTAGTGTTTCTGCTCCACTAACGTTTGATCTTCCGCTGTCTCTAATTTCAAAGATCGAGACCAGCCGACGAAGCCGCGGCTTGAAAACCGCGAGCGAGGTGATCCGCCTCGCGCTCGAACAATACGACTTTGAAGCGTATCACCCAAATCACGACCCGCACCGGCAGATCTCGGTGCGCATCAGCGCGCGCCAGCGTTCGGCCCTGAAGAGGCACGCGCGGAGCAAGCATGCCAGCGTGGGCGAGCTGCTCCGGCTCGCCGTGGAGAAGCTTCCCACCAAGGCGTCTTCCAAGAAGGCCCGTAGCTAGGGGCTTTCGCCGGGTTTGGCGTCCCGAATCGCCGAAGGGCCCGCGTTTTTCTTGCGGCTTTTTTCGCGCGCGGCCCCGGACGGGCTCGCGCCGGGGCTTGCCTTTTCCGGTGCACAGCGCATTTCTGCCGATCTTATGTCCTCCATGCCGCTCCTGTCGAATTGGGCGTTGAATGTCTCCCCCTCGCCGACCCTTGCGATAGACGCGAAAGCGAAGGCGCTGCAGGCCGCCGGCGAGGACGTCTGCGGATTCGCGGCGGGCGAGCCCGATTTCGACACGCCGGACCATATCAAGGATGCGGCGATCGCGGCATTGAAGGCGGGCAAGACCAAGTACGCGCCGACGCCGGGAATCGCCCCGTTGCGCCAGGCGATCGCCGACAAGTACGCTGCCGACTACGGCCTCAAGGTGGCGCCGTCCCAGGTCGTCGTGAGTCCCGGCGGAAAATTTTCCTGCTACCTGGGGATTCTCGCCGTCTGCTCGCCTGGCGATGAGGTCATCATTCCATCGCCGTATTGGGTCAGCTATCCGGAGATGGTGAAGCTCGCCGGCGGCGTGCCGCGGTTCGTGCTGGCCGGCGACACGACCGGTTTTCGCATGACCGCCGGGCAGTTCGAAGCGGCGGTGACCCCGAAGACGAAGCTCCTGATCATCAATTCGCCCTCGAATCCGACCGGGGCCGTCTATTCGCGCCAGGAGATGGAGGCGATTGTCGAGGTCGCCCTGCGCCATCGGATCACGATCCTGTCGGACGAGATCTACGAATACCTCGTTTACGACGGCGTGAAGACCGTCGCCCCCGCGACCCTGAGCCCGGAAGCCGCCGCTGCCACGATCATCGTGTCCGGGTTTTCGAAGACCTATTCGATGACAGGCTGGCGGCTGGGAACGCTGGTCGCGCCGCCGGCCATCGCAAAGGCGGTTGCCGAGCTTCAGAGCCAGACGTCGTCGAATGCGACCACCTTCGCGCAATACGGCGCGCTGGCCGCGTTGCAGGAAAAGGAGAAAACGAAGGCGGCGCTGGCGCGCATGCTCGAGAGCTTCGACCGCCGGCGCAAATTCCTGCACGCCGAACTGAACAAGATTCCGGGCTTCTCGTGCCAGCTCGCCAAGGGCGCATTCTACCTTTTCCCGAACATTTCCAAGCTGGGAGTGCCCTCGCAGGACTTCTGCACGCGGCTGCTCGACACGCAGAGGGTCGCGGCGGTTCCGGGGAGCGCCTTCGGAGCCGAAGGGTACCTGCGCCTAAGTTATGCGACGAGCGATGCCGTCATCGCGAAGGGCGTCGGGCGAATCGCGCAATTCTGCAAGGCTCTCTAATGCTTCCGGGCATTTGGACGGACCGCTGCCCGGCGCACGTGCATTTATGACATATAAAGATGTGACCCCACCGTCCGGCGACCGGATCACGATCGCGCAGGGGCGGCTCCGCGTTCCGAGTCATCCGGTCATTCCGTTCATCCGCGGCGACGGCACCGGTCCCGATATCTGGGCCGCATCCGTGCGCGTCTTCGACGCCGCGGTGCAGAAGGCCTACGGCGGCGAACGCGCCATTGCCTGGTTCGAGGTCTTCGCCGGCGAGGAGTCGTTCCGGCGCTTCAACAACTGGCTCCCGGACGACACGGTTGAGGCGTTCAAGGAGTTCCTGGTCGGAATCAAGGGGCCCCTGACGACGCCCGTCGGCGGCGGCATCCGCTCGCTCAATGTCGCCCTCCGGCAAATGCTCGACCTGTACGTGTGCCTGAGGCCGGTCCAATGGTTCAAGGGCGTGCCGAGCCCGGTCAAGCACCCCGAAAAGGTGGACATGGTGATTTTCCGCGAGAACACGGAGGACCTCTACGCCGGAATCGAGTTCGCGGCAGGGACTCCCGACGCCGGGAAGATCCTGGATTTTATCGCCAGGGAATTCCCGAAGAGCTTCGAAAGGGTGCGCTTCGGCACGAAGGCCAAGGCCGAGGCGTTTTGGAAGGAGGTCGGCGCCCCGGGTTTCCCGAGCGAAGTGCAGGTGGGGGTGGGCATCAAGCCGGTGAGCTATTCCGGCAGCGTGCGGCTGATCCACAGCGCCATCGGGTACGCGATCAAGTTCAACCGGAAGAGCGTCACGATCGTGCACAAGGGCAACATCATGAAGTTCACCGAGGGCGCCTTCCGCGATTGGGGTTATCAGGTCGCGAAACAGTTCTTCGGCGCCGTGGAGATAGACGGGGGCCCCTGGTGCAGGATTCCGGAGGGTAAGCCCGGGGCGGGCATTGTCATCAAGGACAGCATCGCGGACATCACGCTCCAGCAGGTTCTGACGCGGCCGGCGGATTTTGACGTGATCGCCACCCTGAACCTCAACGGCGACTTCCTCTCGGATGCCCTCGCCGCGCAGGTGGGCGGAATCGGCATCGCCCCCGGCGGCAACATCAACTACATCACGGGCCACGCGATCTTCGAGGCGACGCACGGCACGGCGCCCAAGTATGCAAACAAGGACGTCGTCAATCCCGGTTCGGTCGTCCTTTCCGGGGAGATGATGCTCCGCCACCTCGGATGGGCCGAGGCCGCCGACCTGATCCTAAAGGGGCTGAATGGGGCCATCGGCTCCCGGCGCGTCACCTATGATTTCGCCCGGCAGATGGAGGGCGCGACGGAGATCAAGTGCAGCGCCTTCGGAGACAATATCATCTCCCATATGTGAGTAAGACCTCAGGTTGGAAGCCCGAGGTCCTCCGCCGGCTAGCGCTTGCCCCCCGCCGGTGTGCGCGGATGCTGCTGCTCGTCGGGCAGGGACTCGTAGACGTGGACGGAATGGGCGGTGTCGCTCCACTGGGGCAGCGTGTTGCGGCGCCAGTCGCGCACCCGCAGGATTTCGGCGCGAACGTCGGCGCCGCCCGATTCAAGCATGAGCCGGTGCAGGGCGGTGTAGGCGACGTCGTCCGGGCGCACCTTGAGAGCGTCGGCCAGACGCTTTACCGCAACGAGTTCCTCGGTCTCAACGTGGAGTTTGATTGCGGCCATGCAAAGACGGTACGCCCCATGCAGGGATCCTGCTCCGCATTGCTTGCCGTTCGCGGCGCATTAATTGACAGGCTGGAGTGACTTCAACGTCATCAACAGCGAAGCACTCTGAGGGATTGAGGGATTCGGACTCGTGGTTACGTTAAAGGGACATGTATGAAACCCGATTCATTTGAGGAGACGCTCGCTTCCTACCGGCAGCAGCCCCTTCCGGCATGCCCTGAACGGCTGGTACCCGATGTGTGGCGCGAGATCGGCCGCCGTCGACGCTCTGTCTGGTTGCGCCTGTTCCCGGCGCCCGAATGGCGCGGGCTTTTCGCGGATCCGCGGCTGGCATTGTCGGCCGTGGGGCTGGCATTGGCGGTCGGTTTCCTGCCGGAACTGCTGCGGGCCAAGACAGAGGCCGACCAGCGCCTTGCGGTTGAGTCGTTCCATTTCGAGACGTTTTCCTCGCAGGGCCCCTTGGCGGTGCTGGCGAGATCCGACCCAGGTTCCGGGAGCGTCCAGCCATGAAGAACATTACGCTTTTCTTCATCGCGGTCATTGCGCTGGCGGCTGTGTCCGCAATCTGCGCGGCCCGGTGGATGTCGGGGCGCACCTCCGAGCCGGCCATGGCGGCGCACGAGTGGCTGCACAGCCAGTTGCGCCTCACGGAGGCTCAGCACAAGGCGCTGGAGCCCATTGAGGCGCAGTTTACAGGGAGGGAGAGGATCTTGGTGAAGCAACTTCATGCGGCCAATCTCGACCTGGCGCGCATCATGGGTGAAGACAAGGCCTACACCCCGCGCGTCGCCGCCGCGGTTGAATGCGTGCACCACTGCATGGGTGAGCTTCAAAAGGCTTCGATCGAGCACGTCTTTGCGATGCGCTCGGTGCTCACTCCGGAACAGAGCGACAAGCTGCTGACCCTGGCCCAGCGCTCCCTCGAGCAAACGCAGTGAGCCGCCGTGGATCCCGATCTGCCGCTGATCCAAGCGCTTCAGGCTGGGGATGAATCGGCGCTGAACGAGCTGATCCAACGCCACCGCGAGCCGCTCTTCCGTTTTGCGTTTCGTTTCCTGCGCGATGAAACCGCAGCCCGCGACATTGTGCAGGAGACGTTTGTGCGGATCTATTTCAAGGCGGCAAGATTCGTTCCGCGCTCCACGGCCAAGACCTGGTTTTATGCGATTGCGCTAAACCTTTGCCGCGACCAGGCGCGTTTTCTGAAGCGGCGAAGGGGCGACGTGTCGCTCGACGCCCCCGCCACGGAAGCCCGGCCGAAACTTGAACCTGCGGACTCCGGGCCGGTTCCCTCCGAACAGGCCGCCGAGGCCGATCGTTTCGGCCGGCTGCAACACGCAATGGATCGGCTGCCGCACAAACTCAAGTCAGCCCTGGTCCTGTGCTCTCTCGAGGGCATGTCCCACCAGGAGGCCGCCGAGATCCTTGCCACCACGCCGAAAACGATCGAGCTGCGCATCTATCACGCGAAGGAGAAGATGCGCGTGCTCCTGTCGGGCGAATTCAGCCGCGATGAGCGGCGGCGGGCCTGATTCCTGCTCGATTCCGCAAGATCCGCACAGCGTTGCGCAAGAATTGCACGAGGGAAATCGGGCTGATTGGGCGTATAATGGGGTGACAGCAACAAGATCCGTTCTCCAGGGAATCCGACGAAGACCATCCATTCCAGTTCAACGGCCGGCCGCCTCCTCGGTCTCCTGCTCCCGCTGCTTCTGGCGGGCTGCTCGGTCGCGCCGTCCGGCGATGAAAAGCAGGCGACCGACCGGCTTGCCCGCCTGGGTGAGGCGTATCGGCCCGCAGGGG
>OBLW0100001974.1_pt1 | contig 16875 bp, 14 predicted proteins | sample 1520161 | NCBI WGS metagenome assembly OBLW01 (sample SAMEA3539309, study PRJEB22396) | soil metagenome | biome: tundra; feature: field; material: soil | place: USA | collected 2010-05 | depth 0.15 m | reverse complement strand
TCGAAGGCAAACTCCAGCCCGGTGTTATGGCCAAGGACATTATCCTGCATTGCATCGGCGAAATCGGCTTCGACGGCGCCACGTATCGGGCGATGCAGTTCGACGGCCCGGGAGTGTCCGGCTTGAGCATGGATGACCGCATGACCATCGCCAACATGGCCATCGAAGCGGGCGGTAAGAACGGGATATTTGAATTCGACGCGCAGACGCAGGCTCACGTGGATTACCGCTGCAAGCTCAACGGGACGAAAGCGGCCTACGAGCCGGTCAAACGCGACCGGGCGGAGAAGTTCGTCTATGAACTCGTGCTCGACTTGTCCAAGCTCGAACCGACGGTCGCCTGCCATCCCAATCCCGGCCAGCGCAAGCTCGCCAAGGAGCTGGGGAACATCAAGCTCGACCGGGCGTACATCGGCTCCTGCACCGGCGGCAAGACGAGCGACTTCCTCGAATTCGCAGCCGTGCTACGAGGCAAGCGCGTGGTGATTGACACCTTTGGCGTACCGGCGACGCCGGAAATCGTGCACGATTTGCAGAGCGCGCGCTGGGGTGACAAGACCATCTGGCAGATCCTCGCCGACGCCGGGGTGCAGATGACCGAGAATGCTGGCTGCGCCGCGTGCCTCGGCGGCCCGGTGGACACGTTTGGCCGGATGAACGCGCCGCTCAAGTGCATCAGCGCCACCAACCGCAATTTCCCCGGCCGCATGGGCCACCTGGAATCCCAGGTCTTCCTCGCGTCCCCGGCCACGGTGGCCGCGAGCGCCCTGACCGGTAAAATCACCGACCCGCGGGAGTTCATGCCCAAGGGCTGATGAACCGCGATAGTCTTGATAACTGGTGCGAGCGAGGCATCCTCGGCCTGGTGCTCACCATCCTGGTGTTGGGTCCGCTGGCGACCGGGGCCGTGCGCCCGCTGGAGTTTCTGATCATCCAGGGGCTGACAATGGGCGTGCTGGTGCTGTGGGGCGCGCGCCTTTGGCTTAGCCGGCGGCCGCAGTTGTTATGGCCGCCGATCTGCTGGGCCGTCGCTGCCTTCACCATTCTCGCTATCGGCCGGTATCTGACTGCCGACATCGAATACGTTGCCCGGCAGGAACTGATCCACATTCTTGTCTATGCCGGCCTGTTCTTCGCCGTCCTCAACAATTTGTACCGGCAGGAGTCCATCCTGGTTATCACGTGCACGCTGGTGTTCCTGGCGATGGCGATTTCCTTTTATGCGCTTTATCAGTTCGTTACCCACTCCCCTTGGGTGTGGAACATCGCGGTGGCTCATAAAGTCAATGGCTCGGGCACCTATATCTCGGCAAATCATCTGGGCGGGTTTCTGGAAATGCTGTTGCCGCTGGGCCTGGCTTACACCTTGATGGGCCGGCTGAAGCCCGTGAGCAGAATCTTCCTGGGTTACGCCTCGCTGGTTCTGGTGGCCGGGATCCTGGTCACGGTCTCGCGCGGAACTTATGCTTCCACCAGCGTGGCCATGGCGCTCTTTTTCGGCGCGTTGCTCTTCCACCGAACCTATCGGCTGCCGTCGTTGGCGTTCCTGGTGGTCATCCTGGGCGCCGGGCTTTACTTCCTGCCGCACAGCTATTCGGTTCAGGCCCGGTTCAAGCCGATGCTTGGCGGGACCGGCAGGATCGAAGACGACACGCGGATCATCATGTGGCGGGCGGCCTTCCGGGTCTGGCAGGATAATGTTTGGTGGGGAGCAGGACCGGGCCACTACGATTATCGGTTTCGCCAGTATCGCCCCGGCGACGAGCAGTTGCGGCCCTACTGGGCCCACAACGACTATATCAATGCCCTGGCCGAATGGGGCGTCGCGGGCACGGCACTGGTGGCCTCAGCCTGGGTCTTGCTCGGCCTGGGGGTGCGCAAGACCTGGCCCGTGGTTCGCAGCACGCCGAATGATCTGGGGGGAGGAAGGAGAAGCAACAAGTTCGCATTCCTGTTAGGTGCGTCGGCCGGGTTGGTGGCCATCCTCGTGCACTCGGTGGTGGACTTTAACATGCACATCCCCGCCAACGCTATCCTGGCCATCACGCTCATGGCGTTGTTGAGCAGTTGCCTGCGCTTCGCCACAGAGCAGTATTGGGTAACGGTAGGTGCCTGGCGCCAGGCGCTTGCCAGCGCGGTGATGCTGGCTGGCGTGGTTTACCTGGGAAATCAAGGCTGGCATCATGCCAGGGAATATGTCTGGCTGAAGCGCAAAGCTGGCGCGCCGGCCTTTTCAAAGGCGCAGGCCGCATGTTTGCAGAGTGCCTTCGCGGCCGATCCGATGAACGCCGATACCGCCTGTGACATCGGCGAAGCCTTCCGTATGCAATCCTCGGAGGGGGGCGAGAGCTACCGGCAACTGGCAGAGCAGGCGATGGAGTGGTTTAGTCGCAGCATCAAGTTGAATCCGTGGGGTGGATATTCTCAAATGAGTCCGTGGGTTGGCAACGGCTGGTGTTTGGATTGGCTCGGGCGGTTTGACAAATCGGCGCCCTATTTTCAGCGAGCGGAGGAACTGGATCCAAACAGCTACGTCATAGTTGCGCTAGTCGGCCTGCATTATGTCCAACTGGGGGATTTTGCTGCCGCCCGGCCGTGGTTCGAACGATCCCTCCGCCTGGAAGGGCATGCCAACGCTGTCGCCCGCAATTACTTGCAGATCGTAAACAATAGAATGCTGGAGGCGGCGACCAACGAAATCAGCGCCAAGCTCAGTTCGCCGCTACGTTGAGCAGAATTGGCCCGAATCCTGCGGTCTCTACGTTGCCGCAGCCGCAATTATTGGGGCTGAAAGAAAAGCAAAAAAAATGCAATATTCCGTTGACAAACCAATCCGGGAATCTAAGATTGCACAGAGATTAATGCAGTTTATTGATTGACCAGGAGCAAATATGAAAGAAACTCAAAGCATACTTAACAGCTTGGTTGCATGCGGGGTAGCGCTCGCTATGGTTTCCACTCTCGCCGCCCAGTCATTTGATCAGAGTGCCGCGAAAGTTGTCCGCCTGAAAGGCGCTGTCCGTTATTCGACGGGTAATAACGACTGGAAGCCGCTCAAACTCGGCGACGTTGTCAAACCTGGAACCGCGATTCAAACCGCCGCCGACTCCCGGGTTGATCTCGTCCTGGGTGATGCGTCCGCGCCGGTAGCTCGACTGGTCCCCAGCGACATGATTACCTACCAGCCCATGGCGGAGCAGAATATGGTTCGGCTTTGGGAAAACACATTGATGGGCGTGGACAAGCTGACGGCAATGGGCGCCGGGATGGACGTGGTCACGGAAACGCAGCTTGATCTGAAAGCGGGCCATATCACCGGTTCGGTGAAGAAGATGTCCGCCGCCTCGAAGTATGAGGTAAAGCTCCCTAATGGCGTGGCTGGTATTAAGGGGACAATTTACGAGTGCTACGCGGAGGGGGTTATCAAGGTGCGAGAAGGTTCGGTCGTGGTGGCCTATCCCGGCGCCAACGGCGCAATCGTGACACAAGCCATCATGAGCCAGCAGATGTTTGACATCCGCACCGGCATACTCAGCCCGCTGCCGGACCCCGACAGGACCGGCATGGACAGCATTATCAGGGAATTGCAAGCGGGGCTGTTCATGCAGCCACTCACGGTAGGTCTTAAGGCACCGGATCTCAACCCGATTGTGCCCATAATCTACATCGCACCTGTTGCCGTGCAGCAGTTCGTTCCGTCGCCCGTTACACGGTTTTATTAACACATTTTCGGGCTGGCTGATGCCCGGCCTTCGCTTTCCAAAACCAGAGCAACCTTGTGCTGCTCTGGTTTTTTTGTTTACTTCAGGCTAGTGAAGCTGAAGCCCCTCAAGCAAGTTCCGGTACTAATTGCTGGCGGCATCATCGTTCTGGTGGGGCTCCTGCAATGGGGGCGGCTGGACTTCTTCGAGGGCTTGGAGCGGACGACTTACGACATGCGCGCTCGCCAGGCTCTCGCGCACGCACCCACGGTCGCGACGAACCTCGGGTTCGTGTTCATTGACGATGCCAGCATCGCCTTCGTCCGCACCAACCGCTCCCTCGGCTACCGCTACGGCCTCTACTGGCCCAGGTCGGTTTACGGCCGGCTGGTCGAGGAACTGGCGGTCCAAGGCGCCCGGGCGGTCGCCCTTGATATCATCTTCGACGAACCGCGTCCGGATCACCCGGCGGTGCGGATGGCTGACGACAACTATCTGGAATCGGATGAATTCTTCGCTCATCAACTGCAGCACGCTCGCAACGTCATCCTCGCCGTGCCCGAGGGCCTGACTCCGCCGCTGTGGTTCGTGACCAACGCGTTGGCCCTGGGAGATATCTCGACTCAAAAGGACTCTTTTGACGGTAAATTGCGCCGGGCCCGGGCGTTTCGAATCAGCCGCAAATGGCACTTTGCGTTTCGGCAACTCGAGGCGGACCCGGAATTCGGCGTGGATCTGCGCCTGGCCCGTGTGGAATCCGGCCAAGTGGTTTTGCCTCGCGTGGGTGCCGACGATATCAACGTGCCCCTCGACCAGGCGGGCAATTTCGATCTGACCGCCTTTGCCGGCGACAAATTGCCTCCCGGCGTAGCGCGGAAGGCGAAGCCCTTCACGGAGGAACGCCTGTGGCACATGGGCATCGTGCTGGCCGCGCGGGGACTAAACCTCGATCTGGCTGAAGCCGAGGTTGACCTTACGCATGGGCGGATCAAGTTGCGCGGGCCTGGCGGCGTGGAACGGACCATTCCGGTGGATGCCGAAGGTTGCTTCTACATTGACTGGTGCATGCCCCCCAACCATCCGCAACTGACGCAGGAAGCCATTCAGGACCTTCTGGTACAGGACTGCTTGCGCCTGAAAGGACAGACGAATGAGCTCCCAAACCGTTGGCAGGGCAAGCTCGCAGTAGTCGGCTCGAGCGCTACAGGCAGCGACCTGACCGACCGCGGGGCGACCCCGCTGAAACTGGACACATTGCTCGTGAGCCAGTACTGGAATGTAGCGAACTCGATCCTCACCGGGCGATTCATACACCGGGCGCCGCTAACGGGCGAGCTGGCCCTGATTGCAGTGTTAGGCATCGTGGCTGCGCTTCTGACCTGGAAGTTGCGAGTTCTGGCGGCCTCGGCATTGGTTGCCCTTTTGGTGGTGATTTACGTTGTGTTCGGTTTCGTCGTTTACGTGCAGACTCGCTACTGGCTCCCACTGGTGTTGCCGGTGGGTGGCGCGCTGTTGATGACGCACGTTTGTCTGGTTACCTGGCGAGTGGTGTTCGAGCAAGCGGAGCGCCGTCGAGTGAAGACGATCTTCTCGAAGATTGTCTCGCCCAAGATCGTGAATGAGTTGCTGTCCGCCGAAACTCTCGCCCTCGGCGGCGCGCGGCGGGAAATTACCGTGTTCTTTGCCGATGTGCGCGGGTTTAGCGAACTTACCGATAGCAGCCAGGAGCAGATCGCCGAGTTTGTGCGGAAGAACAACCTCGCCGGGCCAGCCGCCGAGGCCTGCTATGATGAGCAAGCCAGAGAAACCCTCGACACCGTCAACCTTTACCTGGGGTTGGTGGCCGACACGGTGATCAAACAGGACGGCACGCTCGACAAATTCATTGGCGATTGCGTCATGGCCTTCTGGGGTGCGCCGACCCCCAATCCCAGGCACGCGCTGGCCTGTGTGCGCGCGGCGATCGAAGCCCAGCGCGCCATCTACCAGTTGAATCGGCAACGCTCAACGGAGAACCAGCGGCTTGAGCTGGAGAACCAGGCCCGTATCTCCGCCGGCTTGCGCCCAAAACCCATGCTGCCGATTTTGTTCCTGGGCAGCGGCATCAACACAGGCATGGCGACCGTCGGGTTGATGGGCTCCGCAGCCGAAATGCAGAATTACACTGTGTTTGGCCGCGAAGTAAATCTCGCCAGCCGGCTGGAAAACGTGTCGGGCCGGGGCCGCGTATTCATCGACCAGGCCACTTTCGAGCACCTGCTCCGCGACAACCCTGCTCTGGCCGCAACGTGTGTTGAATTGCCTCCCCGTGACCTCAAGGGGTTCCGCTCCGCGGTGAAGGCTTATGAGGTGCCCTGGCTCCTACCAGGATCCCCGCCGCTGGAAGAAGAATTCTCCGCCGCCCCGACGGCTGACGCCGCCTCAGTCACCGGATTCCTTCAACGTTCGAGCGGATAACGGCGAGGCTTTTCCTGCTCGTCATTGGCTGCGCCTTTGTTAGAGTCCGTTCCATGCGCACGGCGATATATCCGGGAAGCTTCGATCCCATCACCAACGGCCATCTGGATGTCCTTCAACGAGCGACCAAGCTGTTCGACCGGGTCATTGTGGCAGTGGCCAAGAGCGACAGTAAACACCCGCTGTTTACCTTGGAAGAGCGGGTGCAGATGGTGGCGCGCGCCATTCGGCATCTACCCAACGTCGAGGCCGACTCCTTCGAGGGGCTGCTGGTGGCCTACGTCGAAAAGCGCTCCGCCCAGGCCGTCGTGCGCGGCTTGCGCGCGGTATCCGACTTTGAATTTGAATTCCAGTTGGCTTTGATGAATCGTAAGTTAAACGAACGAATCGAGACGATTTTTATGATGCCAAAGGACACTTACACCTTCCTCAGCTCCCGGATCGTCAAGGAGATGGCGCAACTGGGCGGTGACGTCAGCGCGTTTGTGCCGGCGCACGTGCGGACGGCCCTGGCAGGCAAATTCAGCCCCAAGTCGGCTTAGACGAGAGCTTTATGCCTTTGGCCGTAAATCTGCGCCTTTTGGAGGCGCAAAACATTTGTCTGGAGGGCAGCCTGCCGGTCGAGGAGCTGGACCTTGATCCGCACGATGAGGTCATCCAGGTCCGCCACCCCTTGGAGCACGAGCTGGAGGTCCAGAAGCTGGAAGATGGCCTGCTCGTCCAAGGCCGTCTGCATCTGGTCCTGGAATGCCAGTGCGTCCGGTGCCTCAAGCCGTTCCACTATCACTTGGCGTTGGAACACTGGACCTGCCACCTGCCCTTGCAAGGCGAGGATTGCGCCGTCGTGGTTAACGACTGCGTGGACTTGACGCCTTATGTTCGGGAAGATATTCTCCTCGAGTTTCCGCGACATCCGGTGTGTAACCCGGAATGCCGCGGTTTGCCAAAAACGTCGATTGGCAAGGCAAGAAATACTAGCGGCACCGGCAAAACCGATGTGGGTTCGCCGGCATGGGCCGAGTTAAACAAACTGAAACTGTAGATCATTATGGGTGTCCCCAAGCGAAAACCGTCGCGAAGTCGTCAACGCATGCGCCGCGCGTATAACAGCACGCTGACGCTGCCTCAACTCAGTTCGTGCCCGCAGTGCGCGGCCCCGTACGTGCCCCACCGGGTCTGCCCCGCCTGCGGCTATTACAAGGGGCGCCAAGTCATTACCGTGACCGCCGGAGCCTAACGGGTTCCCTGCCGTGGAGCGCCTTTCGCCGCTTCCGGTATGATTATGCGAATTGCAGTGGATGTCATGGGTGGCGACCACGGCTGCGGGGTCGTAATTGAAGGCGCCAAGCGAGCCCTGCAAGCCGACCCGAGAATTACGGCGCTCTACCTCGTCGGCAATCGAAGCGAAATCCACGCCGCCCTGCCCCAACGCGGTTTTCGTGACCACCGTGTGCGCGTCGTCCATGCCAGCGAGGTCTTGACCATGGCAGACAAACCCGCGGCTGCGCTCCGGAGGAAGAAGGACTGCTCCATCGCCCGCGCGGTGGAATTGGCTCACGAGGGGAAAGTGGATGCGGTGGTCTCCCCGGGCAACACCGGAGGCATCTTCGCTGCGGCGACATTCAAGCTAGGCCGGATTCCCGGGGTGGATCGAGGCGCCATTGCGACCGTCATCCCGACGCCGGACAATGAATTTGTCCTGCTCGATTCCGGGGCCAACATCGAGTGCAAGCCCTTACACCTGGCGCATTATGCGGTCATGGGCAGCATCTACTCCCGGGAGATTCTCGGCTACAAGAACCCCCGCGTCGGTATCCTCAGCATCGGTACCGAAGACACCAAGGGCAATGAGTTGACCCTGGAAGCCTTCAGGCTCTGCAAGCAGCTCGACCTGAACTTTATCGGCAACATCGAAGGGCATGACTTGTTTCGGAACCATGTGGATGTGGTCGTTTGCGACGGGTTCGTCGGCAACGTGGTTCTGAAAACGTGCGAGAGCCTCGCCCTGGCTATGTTCTCCATGCTCAAACGCGAGCTGACAGCCAATCCCCGCCGCCAGCTAGGCGCTTTGCTCGCCCACAACGCCTTCCGCAGCATCAGACGGCGCATGGATCCCGAGGGCTTCGGAGGCGCACCCCTGCTCGGGTTCAATGGCACCGTGATGAAGGCCCACGGCTCCGCCCGTGAACGCGCCATCGCCAACGCGATCCGCGTCACCACCGAGAATATCCAGCACCATGTGAACGAGACGATCGCCCGGGAAATTGCGCGCGCGAACGAGCGGCTCTCGACCGGGGAAGTGGTGGCCGATACGGAGCTTGCTCAGAACTAACCTTTTCTTGAAGGAATGAGCCCATCCCCCGCCCAGAAGTTCAAAAACCCGCGAGCCAGGTATAACTTCGAGGGCCGAACCTGCTCGATCAGCGGCGTCGGCTCTTATGTGCCGGCCAAAGTGCTTACCAATGCTGACCTGGAGAAGTTGGTGGACACCTCGGATGAGTGGATCACTTCCCGCACCGGCATCAAAGAGCGCCGAATTGCGGCCAAGAACGAATTCACTTCCGACCTGGGCGCGCAGGCCGCCCTCCGCGCGATGCATAGCGCCGGCGTCACCGCCGAGCAGATTGACCTGATCATCGTGGCGACGATCACGCCGGACATGCCCTTCCCCTCGACCGCCTGCCTGGTGCAGCGCAAGATCGGCGCCCACCGCGCCGCCGCCTTCGACCTGGAGGCCGCGTGCTCGGGCTTCATCTACGGACTCGAAATCGCGCAGCAGTTCATCATGTCCCGCACCTATGACACCGTCCTGGTCATCGGCGCGGAGAAGCTTTCTTCCATTGTGGACTGGAAGGACCGCAACACCTGCGTGCTCTTCGGCGATGGCGCTGGGGCCGCCATCCTGCGGAATCGCCCCAACGCGCATGGCTTGCTGACCGCAGTTATGGGTGCCGACGGCCGGAAAGCGAACTTGCTGTTCATGGCCGGTGGCGGGAGCCGTTGCCCAGCCACCGCCGAGTCCGTTACGGCGGGCATGCATTACCTGCGCATGGAAGGCAAGGAGACCTTCAAGAACGCTGTCCAAGCCATGCAGACCGCCGCGACGGAGGCCTTGCGCCGGTGTGAACTCGATATTTCGCGGATCAAATGCATCATCCCCCACCAGGCCAACCGCCGCATCATTGATGCTGTGCTCGAACGGCTCGGCGCCAAACCCGAGCAGCTTTTTGTCAATCTGCACAAATATGGCAACACCTCCGCGGCTTCGGTGGCTATTGCGCTGGATGAAGCCGTTTCCTCGGGGCGAATTCAGCGGGGCGACTTGATTTTGATGGTGGTTTTCGGGGCCGGGTTGACCTGGGGCGCGGCGGTCATTGAGTGGTAAGCCTTATTCTGCCATTGGGCCTTTTTTAATTTGACGAATTTGAGGCGTGTGGTATTTTGATCCTGCTGTATGAGCGCGAGAAAAGTTGAAGCCACTGGTTCATTCCATGAAGTGACGGTTGAAGCGCGGCAGACCCGCTTGTCCCTCTCACCTGACTCGGTGATTATCCACAAGAATGGCATCGAGTTCCGCAGCGCCGCACCCTTCTCCGAGTGGGCGGAGATGACGCTGACCCTGCAGTCTCCCGGGGACGGCGGCAGGGTGCATTGCACGGGAGTCGTCATCTCGTGCACGGGGAGCCGGCACACCGGCTATCACGTCTCGATGGTATTCACCGGCCTTTCCAAGCAGGCCCAGGCACGCCTCGACATGCTTGCCCACGCGCCACTCGGGTAGCCTCGAGCCCGGGGGCTCCGGGGAACTCTTCCACGCAGAGCCAGGCCGGAGATCGGAGTGAGCAAGTGATTTGGTGAAGGCATCGGGGACATAATCCTGGTGTCCAGCATCGGCGCATGTGTTATCCGATCCGAAGCGGGCAACTTCGCCGCGCTTGCCTTCTGAAGACGCCGTGAGGCTCCGATTTTCAACTTTAGCTCTCTATCGCAAACGGTTAGCCTGCGCGGCATGGAAATATTTCATCGTATCCTAAAGACGGCTGTTGATGGTGGGGCTTCGGATGTTCACGTGAAGATCGCCACCCCGATCATCTTCCGTATCAACCGGCAGTTGATCGCTATCGAATGCCCATTCCCGACCCTCGAGTGGATGAACAGCATCGTCGAGCAGATGACGCCCGCCCATTTGCGCAAACGCATCGAGCAGGAGCGCGAGGCGGACTTTTCCTATTTCGTGCCTGGCATCGGCCGGTTCCGCACCAACCTGTTCCAGCAGCGTGGCCAGTGGTGCCTGGCCATGCGCTACGTCAAGACGCACGTCCCCAGCTTCGAAGAACTGGGCCTGCTCGAGCAGATCAAGAAGATCGCCGAATCCCCGCGCGGGATCGTCCTGCTCGCCGGTTCAACCGGCTGCGGCAAGTCCACCACGCTCGCGGCCATGATCGAGCACATCAACGCCAACTTCAAAAAGCACATTGTCACCCTCGAGGACCCCATCGAATACGTCTTCGAAGACAATCAATGCGTCATCGAGCAGCGCGAGGTCGGGCTGGACACCCTGTCGTTCCATCACGCCCTCAAACACATCCTCCGCCAGGACCCCGACATCATAATGATCGGCGAAATGCGCGACTCGGTCAGCTTTACCTCCGCCATGAGCGCGGCTGACACCGGTCACCTGGTCCTATCCACGCTCCACACCACCAACGCCTCGCAATCCATCAGCCGCATTCTGGACTTCTTCAAGGCGGACGAGCGCGAGCAGATTCGCCGCCAGCTTGCGGGCACGATGCAAGCCGTGGTTTGCCAGCGCATGGTGACCACGCTGGGCGGGTCCATGACGCCAGCCCTGGAGATCATGATCAACACCCCGACCGTCAAGAAGCTGATCGAGGAAAACCGCCTCGACAAGCTCGCAGCGGCAATTGAAACCGGCGGAGATGATGGCATGATCAACTTCAACCAGGCCCTCTTCAACCTCGTGAAAGAGGGGAAAGTGAGCGAGCAGGAGGCACTGAGCAAGGCCTCTAACCCGCAGGCCCTCGAGATGAATTTCAAGGGCATCTTCCTCGACGAAGGCCGCCGGATCCTGAGCTAGCCGCGCGGCGCCGATGGTTCAGGCTTGGTTGAGCCGTTTCGGCTAGTTGTGGGCTTCTCTGTTCGCGAGTCGCTCCACGATCATGTCCACCGTGCGCTCGATGGCGCCGAGATTCTCGTGAACCACCTTCAGGGCATTGCGGCCTAACTCCGCGCGGCGGGCCTCATTCACCAACAGGTCGCCCAGGGCTTTCTCCAGTTCCGCCGCGTCCCGCACCTGCACCGCGCCGTCCTGTTGCAGGAAACTGCGAGCCACCTCCGCAAAATTCTGCATGTTGGGACCGAAGACCATCGCCTTGCCCAGCGCGCCCGGCTCGATCGGATTCTGGCCCCCTTCCGCGATCAGGCTCTTGCCGACAAAGATAATCGTCGCGTGTTCGTAGAAGTATTTCAGCTCGCCGGTCGTATTGACGATCAAGCAATCAATTTCGCCCGGCTCCAATTCTTCGTAGGACATGAGTTCGCTGCGAAAAGCAAACTTCACTCCGCGCGCCGCCAGCTCGCGCCCCACCTCACGGCTGCGTTCGAAGTGGCGCGGCACCAATACCAGGAACAGGTTCGGGAACCGCGCCCGCAATCGGAGGAATTGTTCCGCCAGAATCGCTTCCTCCCCCGCATGCGTGCTGCCGCCGACGATCAGCAGCGCGCCGGGCTTCACCCCAGCCTGGCGCAAAAGCGCCGGAACATCCAACAACCGGCGTTCGTCGAGCCGGGCTGCGTCGAATTTCAAGCTGCCGACAATCCGAATCGCTTCTGGTCGGCAGCCCAGTTGGCGCAGCCTGGCGGCGTCCGCTTCGTTCTGCGCGCCGACTCCAGCCAACCCGGCGAACAGGCGCCGGAAAAGAAGACCGAACCGCTTGTAGCCGCGATAGGACCGATCGGACAAACGCGCATTGACCAGGAATACCGGCTTGCCACGGTTGCGCGCGCCCCAGAGAAAATTCGGCCAGATTTCCCCCTCCACGAGTACAATGGCCTCGGGCCGGATCGTAGCCAGCGCCCGTGTCACAAACCGGTGGTAGTCAATGGGGTAGTAGATCTTACTGATGTGGGTGGGCAGCTTCCGATCCAACTCGGCCATCCCCGTCGTCGTGGTCGTGGAGACGACGAACTTAAGGTTCGGCATGCGGGGTTCCAGCGCCCGGATTAGTTGGGTGCAAACGTTCACCTCGCCCACACTGACGGCGTGGATCCAGAGCACGTCACGGTTGGTGATCGCCTGCTTGAGCTTGGTGCTGTACTTCCCAAATCGTTCGGCAAAACCCTTCTGCCAGTTACCCCGCCGCCGCATCCTTACGAAGTAGTAGGGCGACGACAGGATACAGCCGATTGTGAATAGGATGTTGTAAAGGGTGCGCACTCAGCTCTCCACCATCAGATTACCTGTTGAGTCTGGAAGATCGCCGCCACGGGCGCAAGGCAATTCTGCCGTCCACCTCCAAATCAGCGCCGGAAGAACAGCAGCCAGATGAGGACCAGCATCGGCACCAGGCACGGCAACGTGTACTTGAACACCAGTCCCCCGAAGCCCGGTGTAGGGATTTTCTGCTGGTCGGCGATGATCTTCACCATGAAGTTCGGCCCGTTGCCGATGTAGGTGCAGGCGCCGAAGAAGACCGCGCCGACGCTGATGGCGAGGATGTATTGATTGTAGCTCGCGTTGCCGAGCAGGAATGCCACTTCGATTTCTTCCGTGCCCACTTGGCCGCTTGTCAAGGCGGCGGCGTGATACTTTTGCAGCGCCTCGAATGTCTGACGAATTAGTTCGGCGTGCGGCCCGGTCAAGCTCGGGAGACTCGCGCCGCTGTCCTGAACCAGGTGTTGCACCTTAGCGACGATTTCCGGGTCAACGAACAATCCGAAGGCGGCGCTCAGGAAGCTCAAGTAGGTGGGCGCGTTATCCAGCAGGCTCGAAAGCAGGCCGCTGCCCCAATAGAATAGGGCCGGGGTCGGCTGGCCCATTCGGCCGGCGTTGCCTTGCAGCCAATCCAGCGCCGGCATCATGGTGGCGAAGATCCCGACGAACAAAATTGCCACCTCCTGGATCGGGTGGAAGTCAAACCGGTTGGCCTCGTGGACCTCCCTCCGCGTGGTGAACCACGAACCCACGGCTGCGCCCGCCATCAAGGCCTCGCGCGCAAACAGAGGGCGGTTCAGGAATACCGCACCCAGTATGACGGCCAGCCAAGCGATATTCAACAAACCGTCGAAGCGCCATTGGTCGTGGGTTTCCGCCGACTGGACCCGGCCCTCCCGGCGAGTTCGCCGGTAATTGGCCGCGTCGAGTATATAGAACAGCGCCAGCAGGAAACCGACCCCCGCTGCCCACATGGGCCAGCAATGCTCGGCCACCCACCAGAAGGGAATGCCTTTCAGATAACCCAAGAACAGCGGCGGATCGCCCACCGGCGTGAGGCAGCCGCCCACGTTGGAGACCAGGAAGATGAAGAATACAATGTGATAGGCAGTGACGCGCCGGCGGTTCATCCGGATCCAGGGCCGGATGAGCAGCATGGAGGCGCCGGTGGTACCCAAGAGGTTCGCGAGCAACGCACCGACGAGCAGGAACAGCGTGTTGCTGTACGGAGTCGCCTCTCCCTTCACGTTGATGTGAATGCCGCCCGAGACCACGTAAAGGGACCCGATGAGCGCGATGAAGCTCGCATACTCGTGCCCGATGTCCAGCACCCGCGTATAGGCGTGAAGGCCGCATAGATAATAGGCAAGCGTGATCGCGCCGAGGGAATATGCGACTTTCGGATAATGCTTGAGCCACCACTCCCGGGCCCATACCGGCGCGAGGGCAATCGTCCCCAGCATCAGCCCAAAGGGCAGAATCATCCACGGATTTGGTTCTACTAATTGGTGGCCCATCTCGCTAACCCTACGGGCGCCCCGCAAATGCGGTCAAACACAATGTCGGGCATTACGACCGAGAGGTTGGAGCGGAGCAAGCTGGGGTTTTAAGCAGAACTTGGCCGCTTAGGCACCTAACTTGACTTTCAATTCCATCCCCAAGATTAGCACCGCTCAAGCTAACGGCGAGTTATTATTGGCCGAGTCCCTAAGATCCAAGCCGGCAACGAAGGGTGCGGAGCAGGACGAGCGTTTAGCCTGTCCAAGCGGCGCGGACCAAGCCGTTGCCACGCCGATCCGTGGACTGGCGTGCAGGAGAAAGGCCAAGCTAGGGCCAAGCTGAGCGCTTGCCCTACTCGTCCTGCCTGTGCTCTGCGGCCACACCGCCGCCGCAGGCCGATTTGGCCGCTGGGGTGTCAGAGGGATTTGGTACATGCTCAACGTTGTGTGGGTGACCAGGAATCACGACCCTGCGCGGGGCATGAGCATTCGTTTCCGCCTCAACGTTTCCACGCGCCTTTGATCTGCTCTCCATCGCGCCGCCCTGTCCCTGGCGGCGAAGTAGATCATAGTCTTACTGCGTGACCACGCGGTAGTAGCGGACCGGCAGTTCAGATGACCCTTCGTCTTGGAAATAGAAATCTCCGCTCTGCTGCTTATCTTCCAAGGCCACCCCGATCGCTAGCCAATCCACCAGGTTGGTTGACGCCTGGATGAGGTAGGTTCTGGTGTCGTCTGCCGAGAATTCCAGGCGCGGCGCTCCACTTTCGTAAGTCACTGACAAATCGGCTACAGGCACAGCGGGATGCGCGTAAAGATCGGGAATGCGGTGGACCCGGTAGGCGGTGCAACCTTTGAAGGGGGAAAGGGGATTGTCGAACTCGGTGAGCTCCAGATCGAACACAATTCCCGGCGTCTCGTCATGAGTGACTTCGGTGAGCCGAACGACGTAGGCGCTGGGACCATAGGAACTGGGGGCCACGCCATTGATGTATTTCACGGAAGCAAAGTCAATCAGAACATTTCCCGTTTGCAGCTCGGGCTCGGCGTTGCCTTCGTGGTCCACATACAGCCGCTGCGCAACATTGGTCCTGCCGTAGTCCCAGACCTGGGATACTTCCATGGTGTCCTCGTTGATTTGGTATTCCACGGCGCGACTATAGTTGGCCGTGTCTGGCACGCTGGTGGCGAATGGACTGGCCCGGAAGTTACCGTTATCGAAAAGCAGCAAGTTGCCTTGGGGCGTGAGGACGGGCGCGTGTTGGCCGTATTGCCAGAGGAAAGGAGTCCCCACCGGATTCAGGAGGTAAGGCTGCCACGGGGCACCCCAGTTTTCATGCGGACCAAGAATCCATTTCAACTGGCCCGTTGCTCGGTAGAATTTGATCACTGCATTTTGAGCGCGCAGCGAGACAATCAGTGAGTCATCCCGCGGGTCTTCAATAACGGCGTTCGCATGCTCGGAATCCCATACCGTGCCGATCATGCCTCCGAGGTAGGAGATGCGCAGGGGATCCAGCACGGTGATTGGCGACCAAGTGTTGACCAGGGAGGCGTCGGCAGCCTAGATCTCCAGCACTATTTGATAACTGATGGTGGCGGTTGCCCGCGGTGCGTTTGGAACCGTGAGGCTCGTGGGATAATTGCTGACCACCTCATTTGCGGTGCTAAAGAAGAGAATGGTGCCGTGATCCGTGGGAACGGCGTCGTGGTCGTTAACGGAGAAGCCAGGCGGCGCCGGCCACGATTTGACCTGGTTTCCGAACAGATCAATTTCCTGGATATTGGTCACCGCCGGCGACGGCATGAACAAGTGGCCGTTCTCCAAAAGCCGCACATCCGAAATCGCCGGAATGTTCCCGTACCATACGACCTCACCGCCGCTATTGACAATGATGGCATAGCCGTTTGCGTTGCCGTTCAGTTCGACCCGGAACAGCGTGTAGCCTGGCTCCATTCGATCCGGTTCGCTGTGCAGGAGGTGGAGGTTCGGAAAACTCGTTGGCAGCGAACCCGTTACGAACTGCATGGGCTGGTCGGCGGTGAACTGGTTCCGGTAGCGATCAAGGACTGTGACCGTTATCGTGTTCGTGCGGGCGGGCTTGAACCCAAACAGGGGCACGGAATGCGTCGTGCTGAAATCATAGAAGTTCCGTTGCCAAGACCCATACCCGTCATTTACTGACACGCTAACTCTCGCGGCCTCATCGGTGGTTAATTGCAGCATTCCCGCCAGCGGGGCATTCGTCGCTGGGGTAAAGGAAGGTCCTGATAAGATCGTCACCGCATGAGAGCAGAACGATAACCCCAGTACCGCGACCGCCAGTGAAAACACCATCGCGTTGTGCGGAAGTGGCTTTCTTGACAGCGCCTTCGTGAGACCAGGCGCGGTGAGGCAATTGGATTCTGTTCGCTTGATACGGGTTTTGCCTGATACTTTTGGCTTCATGTCATTGGTTCTTGCGGTGGACCTGATTCCGCGGAGGTATCGTCAGAGGGTTACTGCAGCCGGAGCCGGTAAAATCCTTCCAGGGCTGCCTGTCGAGCATTGGTCCAGGTGGAACCGCTGATCGGCCCACCGATGGACTGCCACTGGCCGGGAGCGAGCGACGGACTAAACTCCACATACACGCCGGCCGAGGTTCCGCTCCATCCCAACACCCACGCGGCATCCTGGTTTTGATGAATGCTAGTGATTTTGGGGACATCTAAGATCGGAACAGCACACGTCTGAACTCCAGTCACTTAGGCATCTCGTATGCCG